>Ga0193729_1000510_pt1 | contig 20409 bp, 19 predicted proteins | sample U1c2metaG_FD_143036 | JGI IMG/M metagenome (GOLD analysis project Ga0193729, IMG submission 143036) | Soil microbial communities from a riparian zone of the East river system, Colorado, United States - U1c2 | ecosystem: Environmental > Terrestrial > Soil > Riparian zone | place: USA: East River...
TGCGCATCGTGGCGAGATTACGGAGATCACAGAGATCGAACTCGATCCGGCATCAGAAACTTCTATCAACCTTTTGCGTTGTTTGCTCGCGGGTCTCGGATTGAATCCGTGCTTGGTTCAACGTGTCGCGGGAGCCCCCGCCGTGACGAAGTCAGCTTTGGTCGGTCGCGCACAACTCCTCATCGGTGATCAGGCTATCTACGTCCGACAAGAGTACGCTAACGAATTTTCTTTCTGGGATCTTGGCGAACAATGGAAGAAACTTTTTAACCTGCCGTTCGTTTACGCGCTCTGGCTTATTCGCCCCGAAGTCGCCCATCCAAAACAAATCGCGAACCCGCTGCGCGGCTTGCGCGATGCAAACCTTGCTAATCTCGACAACTTGGTCGCGGAAGCTGTAGCCGGGGTCGCCGACACCGGCCAACGGAAGGGAGTTGATCGCGAATTCCTCTCGCACTACTACACCGAACATCTTCGATTCGGGTTTGAGGAAAAGGAAAAGGAAGGTCTGCGAATCTTCGCAGATTTGTGCATAAAGCATGGTCTGCTTCCAAAGCGCGATCTCGCGTTCCGTGTTGTTTAGCGAGCGATTTCGTTCGTGAAGAACTATCGGCTTTGCCTCACCCAGACCAAGGTCGAGGTCGTAGAGCTTCCAGCCCGAGCCTGTGAAACGGAACCGAAGTTTGATTCCATCTCGTTCGACAACAAAAGTGCGCGGGCCTGTAAAGAATGCGTATTTTACTTTCGACCAATCTTCAGCTTTGCCGGTAGGGAAGCGCAACTGTTGCGGCTGTTTGAGACTTTTCAGGACTTCCGGATTGGATATCAACGCCGCGATGCCTTCCGGAGTAACGTAAGCGTCAACAATCGCGTCAATCAGCGTTGGGCCAATATCATTCCACCACTTTTGACCTGTCGTTCCCTGAGTGAACCGCGCAACAAGCTGTTTCTTTAGCGATGCTCGAATAGCAGGAAAATCCATGCGTGAACTCAGCGCCGCGCCGTCGCCAGACCGAAGTGCTGCTGTGAATCGCCAGAATGAAAAGTATGGCGACGCTCCGTAGACCAACAGAAGAAGAATGCAGATGAGCACTAACCAGGGGAATCTCATTTGAATCTGATTGTTTGTGACGCGCCTGGATTAGTGGCCCGCGCAGGATGTATCTCTAACTGGAGGGCACGGGTCCAATTTTCTTCCAATATTGAAGAATCCGTCCGCTTCCCGGAGGTGATGTGAATTCTGTTGGGCGCGGGCCACCTGGTTGCCCCCAACACGCGCGCTTATGGTTTGCGTCGAGAATCTCGTAAATGCCGCGTGTTAATTGACCGGCGTGCGGTCCGCCTTCTGCGATTGAGTCCACTTGTTTGGGTTTCGTATCCGGATTCACCGTAAAGATCCCGGCTGGATGCGTTCCGATGCCGCTCGCCTTTGGAAATCGGAATGTGTTATGATCAGTGATCAGGATTGTATTTCGCGCCACACTCGAAGGCACCGGCTTCCCGTTTACGACTCCGCGCGTCAGTTGCCACGTGCCGGATAATCGTTCGTAATCTCTCTGAGCGGCGCCAGACTGAATGGTTGAACCGCTTGGTCCGCCGGTTGAGCAGCTGGCGATCATCAGTGACATGGCGCCCGCTACGAAAACCGGTATCGCTCTAATCATGGGGCTTTTTGCAGTGAAAATCATTCTTTGTCGAGCGTGGTCGCGAGGCGGCGCGGATAATTCATCGCATCTTGTCAGAGGACTTTCCGCAAATAAACTGATCGGTGCAAAGCCGCGTAGACCGGAGTCCAATCGATGCAGAAGTGCCCATGAGTCTTACGCGGCGAAACCGCGCAGAGGAAAATCCAACCGGTGCGCAGTCTCTTGGGAAATTTACCCGGCCGCAAAGCCGATGGCTCATTCCGCAGCCTGAGGACCTGAATGCTGACGAGTCGGGAATTACGTGGAGCGAAATTTGCGGATCGGAGTGCATTGCGCGGTTGCTTTTGCGAAAAGGGTTTCGCTGCGCCGAAGACGCGAACGCATTTCTGCGGCCGCGCTTAAGCTCGCTGAGTGATCCATTTTTACTGCCCCAAATGCACGCGGCTGTTTCCCGCATTCTCAAGGCCTTAAATCGACGAGAACGCATCGTGCTCTTCGGCGATTACGATGTGGATGGCGTCACATCACTGACGTTGCTTGCGGAGGTGTTGGGCGCTTACGGCAGGGCCCCGGAATTGTTTTTGCCGTTGCGTATGGAGGAAGGCTATGGCTTGAGCCCGGAAGGCGTCGAGCGTTGTCTCGGGCAATATCAACCCCAACTGCTGGTCGCTATCGATTGCGGGACTTCGTCAGCAAAGGAGATTGCCGATCTTGGGAAACGCGGCGTGGACGTGATCGTGCTCGATCATCATGAGCCGAAGTCGGCGTTACCCGACTGCATCGCGATCGTAAACCCGAAAACAACGGACTCCGGCTTCGAGTATCTCTGCAGCGTCGGCATTGTCTTCAAACTTTGTCATGCATTGCTGAAAACGGCGCCACTGCCTGCGTTCGATTTGAAATCCAAGCTCGACCTTGTGGCCCTCGGCACCGTGGCGGACATCGTGCCGCTTCGTGCCGAAAACCGCATTTTGGTGCAGCGGGGCGCGATCGAGATCGGGCAGACTTCACGTATCGGGTTGAGGAAATTAATGCAGCTTGCCGGGGTGCGGCCGCCAATTTTGCCTGAGGACATTGGTTACCGGCTTGGCCCGCGATTGAACGCTGCAGGGCGTTTGAGCACAGCGGAGAAATCGTTACGCCTATTGCTCACTGACGATGATGGCGAGGCAACGATACTCGCGGCAGAGCTCGACCGGCAAAATCGCGAACGCCAGGAGGTGGAGAAACAAATCTTCGAATCAGCGATAGAGAAGGTGGAGGGTCGGCTCGATGTGGCGCGCGACGCAGCAATCGTGGTTGGGGCGCCCGGCTGGCATCAGGGAGTACTGGGCATTGTGGCATCACGTATCGCTCGAAGATATCATCGGCCTACAATCGTCATTGGCTTTGACGAGAATGGAATCGGCAAAGGAAGCGGACGAAGCATTGAGGGGTTGAATCTCGTCGAAGCGTTAAGCTGCTGCGCGGAGAGACTCGACAAATTCGGCGGGCACGAGATGGCGGCCGGTCTTGCACTGCACAAGGAAAATTTCGACCTCTTTGCTGATGCATTTCGCAAAGCTGCACATGAAGTTCTTTCCGAAGAAGCTCTTAAACCTTGCGTGCGATTGGATCATGAGCTGGCGTTCACGGAGATCGATATGGATTTGCTGCGCTGGCACGAAATGTTGCAGCCATTTGGAAATGGAAATCCCCAGCCACTTTTCCTTGCGCGCGAGGTCGAGCCGGTCGCGCTTCCCAGGGTAGTCAACGAAAAGCATCTCATCTTTCGTCTGCGTCAGGGCAATCGCCATCGCCGCGCAGTTTTTTTTGACGGCATGACGAAGCCATTGCCGCCAACGCCGTGGGACATCGCATTTCGGATTCGCGCCGACGAATATGACGGCGAAACTCTGGTTGCCATGCAGATCGAGGCGGTGCGGCAGGCTGAACGCCGCGCCGGTGAACAGTGAACAGCGCAAAGTTATCTAACCGCTCACCGATCACTGATCACGGTTCATCGGCGTTTCCGAAACCGTTGCCCAGCAGTGTTGCAATTTCGCTGTCGCTCGAAGAATTAAATTGGATCCCGCGCCCGAAGCTTCTCGCACTGCGGCGGCTCGGCATCGAGACGGTGGAAGATTTGCTTGCGCATTTTCCGCGACGGCACGAAGATCGAACTGAGTTCCCAGAGTTTCCACGCGAGGAGAGCGATGTTCCGATCTGTCTTTGCGGAGAAGTGGTCAAAACGTCGCTCCGGCGTTTCGGCGGCTGGAAGAAAATTTTCGAGGCCACACTGCAAGAATCAAACCCGAACGCTCTGAGCGAGCCGCTGGTGTGCCGGTGGTTCAATCTCCATTACGTGCAGAAAATGATCGCTACCGGTCAACGCATGGTGGTCTTTGGCAAGCCGCGGCTACGCGGAAAGCGAATTTGCATGGACCATCCAGAGTTCGAAGTCATCGAGAATGACGAGGAGATCTCGATCCATTTTCGTAGAATCACGCCGATCTACCCTGCAACGGAAGGTCTTTCCCAGCGTGTCTTGCGCAGCATGATTTACCGGCTGTTGAACGAACTTCCGTCCACTGACGCCGGATTGGAAAGATTGACGCCGAGCAATCTTGCTAAGGGCGAGAGACGGGACGCGATTCGCGCAATCCATTTCCCAGCTAGCCGGGAAGCGCGTGATGCCGCGCAGGAGCACCTCGTGCTCACCGAATTCTTCGCGATGCAAATGCTGATTGCGTCGCGACGCGCCGATGCCTCGATACGCCGCGGCGAGAAACACTGTGGAGCAGGCGAGCTGCTCGACAGGTTTCTCAAATCGTTACCGTTCCAGCTGACTGGTGCGCAGTCTAGGGTAATTCATGAAATCCGGCACGATCTGGCCGCGAGTCACCCGATGAATCGTTTGCTACAGGGAGACGTGGGTTCGGGAAAAACCGCTGTGGCTATCGGAGCGATGCTACTCGCCGTCGAGGGCGGCTATCAGGCCGCGTTTATGGCGCCTACACAAATTCTGGCGGAGCAACATTATGATGTCTTACGGCGCTGGCTCGAGTCGCTCGGCGTAAGCGTGGCGCTGCGAACCGCCGCACGCCAGGAGGAAAGCGGACCGTTGCCGTTATTTGGGTGTGTCGGCGATTCGGTGCGCGAGGGACCTCAGATCATCGTCGGGACACACGCGCTGCTATACGATAAAGTTTCGTTTTCGAACCTCGGGCTCGTTGTGATCGATGAGCAACATAAGTTCGGTGTTGCGCAGCGCGCCCGATTGAGCGCGCACGAACCAGCGCCAGACGTGCTCGTGATGACCGCAACGCCGATCCCGCGCACGCTGACAATGACGATCTACGGCGACCTGGATGTCTCAACTATCGATGAGATGCCGCGGAACCGGGGGAAAATCGTCACGGCTGTGCGCGATGAGTCGAAGCTCGGCGAGGTGCTTACGTTTTTGCGAACACAGTTGGAGGCCGGCCGCCAGCTTTATGTGATCTATCCGTTGATCGATGAAAGTGAAAAACTCGATGCGAAAGCCGCCGCGGCCGAGTACGAATTGTGGAGGGAGCGTTTGCATCCGTTTCGCTGCGATCTGCTGCACGGCCGAATTCCCCCGTCGGAGAAGCAGAAAATCATGGAACGTTTTCGCAGCGGTGAGACAAACGCGCTGATCGGCACGACTGTGCTTGAGGTCGGTGTAGACGTTCCCAACGTCAGCGCGATGCTTATTGAAAACGCGGAGCGTTTTGGGCTCGCGCAACTGCATCAGCTTCGCGGACGGATCGGGCGAGGGGAGCACAAGTCGTATTGCATTTTACTTACCTCGGCTCAGGCGAAAGAGGCTTCGGCAAAACTGGCGGTTTTAGAAAGAACAAGAGACGGCTTCGAAGTGGCAGAAGCAGACTGGGAATTGCGTGGCCCAGGCGATCTGCTTGGCACGGCGCAGAGCGGCCTTCCTGCGCTCAAGATCGGTAACTTAAAGACAGACGCGCATTTGATGCGACGCGCGCGCGCGGCCGCCGTATCGATTTTGGAAAGGGACCCGCGTTTGGAATTGCCTGAGAATCAACGTTTCCGGCGTTTAATTGTCGAACAACAGGGACGAACCTTTTCTAACGTCAGTTAATGAAAAACTTTGCGAAATTTTTGCTTTTTGTCCTGCTCGTCAGCGCGGGAATTTCTCTGTTGTACGACTATCGCCTGAAGCATGGCGGCCTGAATCTACCTTCTGGCCGAAAGCCGGAAAAATACACGCTGGCATCGAATCCGAGCGTGGATCCAAAGCAAGTCCCGTCGCTGGAGGCGTTGAACCGGGAGCGGCGCGCACTCGTCAAAAGCGTGATCCCGTCTGTTGTCGCCGTAAAAACATCGAAGAAGATCGGTGTCCGGCGAGAATATGGGCTTGATCCCTTCGAGTTTTTCTTCCGTAGCCGTCCGCAATCTCGCAGCCCGCGGGACGAGACCCTCGTGCAAAATTCGCTCGGCTCCGGTGTGATTGTCACAAATGAAGGCCATATCATCACAAACAATCACGTGGTCGATCAAGTAGACGAAATCGAAGTCCAGCTGGCCGATGGCCAAACGAAAAAGGCGCGCCTTGTGGGTGCAGATTCTCAGGTGGATCTGGCTGTGCTTAAGATCGACAATCCCGGCGTGAAGCCGCTTAAACTCGCCGATTCGGACACGGTCCAGCCCGGAGACTTTGTTTTGGCAATTGGCAATCCATTTGGATTCGAAGAAACGGTGACAGATGGAATCATCAGTTCAAAGGTTCGGCCCAACCGGAGCGATTTCTTCGGCGGTTTGGTGCAAACGAATGCAGCGATCAATCCGGGCAACAGCGGCGGGCCGTTGATCAATCTGCGTGGTGAAGTGATCGGGATTAACACAGCAATCGCCTCGACCACTGGCGGCTCGCAGGGAATCGGGTTCGCGATTCCGTCAAACACTGTCCGCACCGCACTGGAAAGCCTATTGAAGCAGGGCCGGATCATTCGCGGTTATCTTGGCATCCAGATGCGAGCGTTGCAGCCTGGTGAAGACGGCACGGAGACAGAAGGAGTGACCGTCGCGGAAGTAGTGCCCGGATCGCCCGCAGGTCAGGCAGGCGTTCAGCCAGGTGATGTCATCCGCAAATTCGACGGCCGTGATGTAAAGAATTTCAGCGCACTGCGGACCCTAGTCGCCCAAACCCAGCTGAATAAACAAGTGGAACTGGAAATCGTGCGTAACGGCAAACCGCTCAAGGTAACGACGCAGATTAAGGAGCAACCGATCGACTATCAATCGGCTCGCGTCTCACCGAAACAAGGCCCTTCGCAGCCGCAGTCTCCGGGGCAGTCAAACGATCAAGAAACGAGCAATGGTCCTCTGGCGTCAATTCACGTTGACGAGCTGACTCCGGAAATGGCACGCCAGCTCGATCTGCCTGGCAATGTGCAGGGCGTATTGGTCGCCGGAGTTGATCCTGACAGCGGTGTTGCCGAGTTGCAAAAAGGCGATGTGATCGAGCAAATCAATCAACAACCGGTCGCGTCAGTTGCGGATTACAACAAGATCGCTGCGGCGCTTGATCCCAGCCAGCCGCAAGTGCTGTCAGTTTGTCGCCACAAGATGCGTTCGTTTCTCGTCTTGCGGCCGCGGTAAGCTGATGTAGGCGCCTCGCTGCGCCTGCCGCGCCGTTAGCGGAGCGAAGGCGGGTCGAGGCGTTAATGGCACGGCAACACAGCGCCGTGGCCGCAACTCCATGAACAAACCGGTTTCAGCACGCGATCGCGTGACGCCTGCAAACGCCCGAGAGCATTTCCCAGAGCGCGTCGAGAACGCGGTTCACTGACGCTTTCACTGATTCGAAATTGCGCTCGTTGATGTAACGGCTCAGTATTTCGCGCTCAGCGGCGGAATGCTCTCGATCCGCCTCGATGTGAACCGTGAAATATTCGTAATGCTCGGGTTTGGTGAATCCGTAATGTTTTTTGAGCCCGTCAATCTTCGATTCACAGATGGAGGGAATTTGACTCTCGTACGCATACAGTGCGCCCAAAGCTTCAGCCGTCGATCCCTTGCCACAAGCTGAGCGGAATGTTTCAATCAATTCTTTCGTCTCCGGTTGTTTCTCGATCCGTGCAAGATCGATGTCGTTGACACCAAGCCCTTGCGCAAATTGCTTCCAAAGCTCGGGATGATTTGGTGATCCGGCTTCTTCATCGATCAAATTGCTGAGCACTTGTTTGCGGGTTGCTTGATCATCGCACTGCGCATGCACGGCGGATAGATACGTCGGAAACGCCGCGACATGATGATAGTACTGTCGCGCATAGTCCTTGAGCGCGTCCTTGCTTAGCTCACCCCGCGTCCACGCTAGATAAAACGGATGACTCAACAGATGTTTCTCCGCGATCTCATTGTCGATGTTGTCAAGATATTCATTCATAGATTTCCTTCCCAATCTCAGATGGTTATAAATGCGAATTCGCGCCTCGCAACTGTTAATCGCATTCAACTTTTATTATTGAGCAGGAAGCCAATAACGGTGTCGGCAAACTGCTGTGGAACTGTATCCATCGCATTGTGCTCCTGACCCTCAAGTACGACTAACGTGGGATTCGGCAGGCAACCCATCAACACGCTAATTGTGCGCTGCAAGTCCGGCGACTCCGTTCTGCTGCCTGTCAGGACCAGCGTCGGGACTTTCAATTTGTTCATTCGACTCGCATCAAAGCGATATTCATCCAGCGCTCGAATCTGACGAATCTGCGATTCGACACTGCCGACAAGCCCGGCCCAAGATGGTCGAGATTTCATGGCAGCGACCTCGTTAGGCGACATCATCACGATCTCTTGCAAAAACATTAGCAACGCCTGCTCGCGCTGCCCCTTTTGGATCATGCCTTCCATCCTTGCAGCAAAGATACTACGATTGCGTTCTTGCAGCGGCGGCTCATAAAGCACCAGCTTGGAAATCTTATCGGTAAGGAATGTAGCCTCCAGCGCGCAGACGCCGCCATAGGAATGGCCCAACAGAAATATGGGACCTGGTTGAGAATTGACCACGGCAGCAACGTCCTCGGTCTCTCTCTGCAAAGTATAATCCGGGGAGTCGCCGCTCATTCCATGACCGCGCCGATCCATTGCACAAACCCTAAAATGTGGCGCAAAGAACGGAAACACAGGCTTCCAACGAGTGTGGTCGCCGATTCCGCCATGCACAATCACCAAGCTCGGGCCCGTTCCTGCGCATTCGAAGGCTATAGGCGTACCGTCCTTCGATTTCACCCACTGTGTGCAACCGTCAGCCTGGGAAGTGAGATCGCTGCCGAGCGCAGCTATAACGGGGACAATTAGAAGGCTAAAGGTGACTATGCGGACACAACTTTCGCCATTCTTCATGCCGATTTCAAAATGTGCTTGATCCCGCGGATGGGGATCACGACCCAGCTGGGGCGATTGTTTAGTTCGTAACCAATTTCGTAAACAGCTTTGTCGAGCAGATAGGCTTCGATCATGATTTGGAGATCTTCGCTGTTTTGTGGGATGAAGACAGCGTTGCCTGTCGTCTCCAAATAACTCTGTAAAAAGACGCTGCCGATGTGACGATACCAGAGATCGGCCCACCGCTCGAGGAATGGCACATCTTCTTTGCGCATGGCCGGCTGCCAGAGAGCGCTGTAAGCGGCGTATTGAAACGAGCGCATCATGCCAGCGACATCACGGAGTGCGGAGCGTTTTAGTTTGCGTTCGCTTAGCGGTCGCGCCGGCTCACCTTCAAAATCGAGAATGACGAAATCCTTTCCCGTATAAAGCAATTGACCAAGATGATAGTCCCCATGAATGCGGATTTTCGCCGCATTGGTGCGTCGATCGAGGAGCCGTTTTTCGCGCGCCAGTATTTCTTGTTCGGCGTCGAGCACTTCCTTGGCTTCGTCGCGGAAAGCTGCCGGCAGATCGCATATTTTCTTTTCCAAAAGAGTAAACGCGCGCCGCAACGACGCCCGCATGTTTTGGTAAACGGAGCGTTGGGCCATCGCATTGAATGGCTCGGGTCGGAACGCCAGTTCATCGGAATTCGAGGCGAGTGCGAGATGTAACTCACCGGTGCGTTGTCCGAGCAACTTTGTTTTCTCAGGATAAACGCCACCGATCAGCTCATCGAGCAACGCACCGGGTGGCGCGGTTTCATTCTGAAGATCCGCTTTGCGGCCCAGCACACGCTCGTAATAGCGGCCGACTGCGTCCAGAGCGAGTGTCCAGACATCGCCTTCGCTGGCAACGGCGCGCTGCAGGAGACAAACGACAGTGGGTTCCGCTTTTGGCTGGCGGTATTCGATCGCGCCGACAAACGCCGGCACATTTGGGAACGTGGTGTGCTCTGTGAGAAATCGAGTTATCTCAACGTCTGGGTTGATGCCGTCCTCGAGCTTGCGATAAAGCTTAAGAAAAAATTTGTTATCAAAGAGAATCGAAGAGTTGCTCTGCTCTGCACTCAAAACCTGTGAATTCTCGTAGCTGACGGGCTGATCTGTTTCGATCGTTTTGGCAACTGTGCCGACAAGTTCGCCGGCTCGCGCTTTCATTTTCTCGCCACGAACGATCGCTGCAAGGAATTGTGAGCGACACTTCGGATCCCAGATGGCATCAAACAGAATATTTTCTTCAGTGCCTTCAAAACGGGCAATAATCGCGTGCGGTGCGGCTTGAGAAATTGAGCGCGCAGCGTCTCCAGAAGCGATCTTGACCGGGAGCGCATAAGTTTCCGTTGGTCCATCCAAATAACTGACTTCGACGAACCAAAGGTGGGCGCTATCGCCGTCCGCTGAGATTGCAGGCTGCTCAACGACCTTCAGATGGCGAAAGGTCCGCGCCTTCGAACCGAACCAGCGGCATGTCTGAAGGTATCTGGGTAAAATTTCGCCTTCAATTGTAGCGCGCTGACCATTATCCAGGAGCTTTTCCAACTCGATCGGCGCCCTGATTACCGGCACCGCTTTCTTCCTCGGTGCGCGGCGTCCGTCGGTCGGCGCGTGAAGGGCGAACCAGTAGTGCGCGTGTGGACCCAGCGTGATGACGTAGCGGGATTTTCTAATTGGCCGGAAGACATTGCGGCTAAAAACCTCCATCGGTACGTAACCGGCGAAGCGGGAAAGATCCAGTTCCGCCGATTGCGCAAAGCGCGAGAGATTCACTACTACCAGAATGATCTCGTCCTCGTACCGGCGAAGGAACGCGAGAACCTTGGGATTGTCCGGATAGAGAAATTCAAGCGAGCCGCGCGAAAATGCCTTGAAATTTTTCCGCATGGCGATGACCCGGCGTGTCCACCACAGTAACGAGGAGAGATTTTTCTGCTGATTTTCCACGTTGACGGCTTCGTAATGATATTCAGGGTCGATCGTGATCGGCAGATAAAGCTGCTGTGGATTTGCTCTTGAGAATCCTGCGTTGCGGTCAGGGCTCCACTGCATCGGGGTCCGGCAACCGTTACGGTCACCGAGATAAAAATTGTCGCCCATGCCGATTTCATCTCCGTAATAAATGATCGGAGTACCAGGCATTGAGAACAGCAGGATATTAAGCAGCTCGATTTTGCGGCGGCTGTTTACGAGCAATGGCGCGAGACGCCGGCGAATTCCAAGATTAATGCGAGCGTGCGGATCGGTAGCGTAAACTCGATACATGTAGTCGCGCTCCTCGTCCGTGACCATTTCCAGGGTCAGCTCGTCATGGTTGCGCAGAAACATCGCCCACTGACACTGCTCAGGGATCGATGGAGTCTGTTCCAGGATGTCGATGATGGGAAAGCGGTCCTCCATCTGCAGCGCCATGAACATGCGCGGCATGAGCGGAAAGTGAAAATTCATGTGCGATTCGTCGCCGCTGCCGAAGTAAGCGGCTGCATCTTCAGGCCATTGGTTCGCCTCCGAGAGCAGCATGCGATTTGGAAATTTTGCGTCGACGTGAGCACGGAGCTTACGCAGGTATTGGTGTGTCTCTGGCAGATTCTCGCAGCTGGTGTTTTCTCGCTCGTAAAGGTACGGGATAGCGTCAAGGCGAAGTCCATCTACGCCTAAGCCCAACCAGAAATCGCAGACTTTCTCCACGGCATCATGCACTGCCGGATTATCAAAGTTTAGGTCTGGCTGATGCGAATAAAAGCGATGCCAATAATAGGCCTTCGCGACAGGGTCCCATGCCCAGTTCGACGTTTCGAAGTCTTTAAAAATGATCCGCGAATCCTTGTATTTTTCGGGCGTATCACTCCACACATAGAAGTCTTTGTAGGCAAGATCGTCGCTGGAAATGCCGGCGCCGGCGGCGGCTACAGCACGACGCGACTTTTGAAACCACGGATTTTGATCGGAAGTGTGATTGATGACCAGCTCCGTAATGACCCGCAGATTTCGCGCATGCGCCGCGTCAAGGAATGCACGGAAATCGTCGAGAGTGCCGAAATTTGGATTGACGTCGAAGTAATCGGCGATGTCGTATCCATCATCTCGCAGTGGCGACGGATAAAAGGGCAGGAGCCAAATGGCGGTGATGCCGAGTTCCTGAAGATAATCCAGTTTCTCGATCAGTCCGCGAAAGTCACCCATCCCGTCCCCGTCGCTGTCACAAAACGTTTTGACGTGCGTCTCGTAGATGATTGCGTCTTTGTACCACAACGGATCCACGCTCGTTGGAGTCTCCTCTTGCGCCATGCGTTTAATTTTTGACGCAGAAACCGCGCGACGCAATCATCGGTTCATCAATTGTTCCGCGAGATATGCGTCTTCTTCCCAGAACAGAAGCAGTTTTGCTCAGGCGCGGTTTACGTTTGCTGATCGTAGCAGAGCCGCCATCGAGGGGTCAAGATTTATCGGGAGGGACGATTCAGGAGTACTTTGGCGAGTCTGTCTTGGAAACCGGTGGACGAAGTGGTCTGTGCAGCTTAAGAGACGGAATGGCGAGTTTGCGCCAGCTCCGCTGATTGATTTACTGCAATTTTTGAACCCTCATGGGGCGATCCAAACTCATTTCTTCCACACGTCGCAAACCAAGAAAACGGGTGCGCGTCACAAAATCGCGGACGCGACCGTTCTCTGTCGTCCCACAACTCGAACCGGGAGCGCCTAGCGACTTGGAATTAATGAAGGCGATCCAAGCGGAGGATCCCGATGCGCTCTCTCAACTCTACGATCGATACAACGGCATTTTGAAGGCGCTTATTTTGCGAGTGATTCACAACGAAGCCGAGGCTGACGATCTCTTACAGGAGATTTTCATGGAGATTTGGAATCAGGCAAAAAACTTCTCTTCACAAAAGGGCAAACCACTTGGCTGGATGGTGACACTGGCCCGGCGTCGGGCGATTGACGGGTTGCGGAAAAAGCAGGCTTATGCGCGCGCAGAAGAACGCTTGCAAAATGAAACCGAACAACAGCCTGATGCATGGGTCCATAATTCCACTGAGGAAGAAATCGTGCTTAGTGACACGCGCAGCCTGATACGCAAGGTAATCAGTGGGCTGCCACCCGCCCAACAGCAAGCAATCGACCTGGCATTTTTTCGAGGCATGAGCCAGCGCGAAATCGCCGCCAAAACGAATACACCTTTAGGTACGGTAAAGACCAGGCTCGAACTAGGACTGAAAAAAATCTATGACGGTCTCAAGGAGTTGAAAGGTGAACTTTAAGGAATTCCAGAACCAATCGCGGCTCTACGTCATCGGGGCGCTGGAAGCGGAAGAGTTGGAGGAATTCGAAAAAGCGCGGAAGAAATTTGGGAAAAAGGCCGAGGACTACATCGGTGAATGTTATGGGTTGCACGAAGCATTTGCGTTGAGTTTGCGTCCGGCGAAGTCTTCAGGTGCAATCAAAGACCGCCTCATGGCAATGGCGCGTGCGCGAAAAGAAACGTAGTCGCAAGCCTTCGTCTCTCAACCGCCCAGGTCGCGCAGGATGAATTCCTGCAGAAAACCGTAGAAGTTTATCTGGAACAGACTCAGGTCCCGGCGCGACCCAATGGGTGAGCGAAGGTGATCGCCCAGCTCCCCTTCGGTGAAATTATTTTTTGCTGCGATGACCAGACGCGCCTGATTGAGCGCGCTCAGCCAGGCATCGGCATGTTTGGCGGGAATGCGCAGGGTACGATTCGCGAGATTTTTTTCGTTGCCGTTTAGTTGCTCCAAATCGGCAGCCACCGTTTCGGTGGCGCTCTGAAAAAGGCGCCGCAATTCAGGTTCGACGTACACCTTCCACTCTGCGCAAAGCTCGGTCTCTTTTCTGTTCGCGGGAGAACTGAAAAGACGTTGCTCGGCGGCTAATACCCCGTCTGAGCTGGCGCTTGCGGGAATCTGCCGAAGGAGCTCGGCAAGAAAAGGGTCTAGCTCGGAGATCTCGATATGGTCCTTGTGCCGGCAAATCTCCATATCAACTGATCTTTTCCAGTGTGGCGAGCAGGAGATAGCCGTGTAACTGCTGCACATAAAGCTCGGCAGGCTCTCGCATGCCGGCCCATAACACTGAATGTCCCTTGTGATGCACTTCTAACATGTGTCTTTCTGCTTTCTCGCGCGGATACCCGAAGACCCGTTGAAAAACCATGGTCACGTAGCTCATTAAATTCACGGGATCATTGTGGACCACTACCTGCCAGGGAAGGTCGATATCTTCTTCCGAATGCGTTTCCGTGGTCGGCTCCGCGGTTGTCACCGAGCCAGTCTCGTCCAAAATATGAGTTGTTCCCTCTGTTTCTTTGCTCTGCGCCCGGCATCCGACTCCCCGCCGTGGCTCACGACTCATGGTGGAAACGCTAACATACGACGCTCTCAGTTCAAACAAGCTGTCCGCTATGGTCGACTCGGAGTACGTGTTCTGGGGATCCATTCTGCGGGATCACCGATCCGGGGATACAAGGTTGGCGGCTAAGCAGCTCGTCGAGGAATTGTTCGAGCTTGGTCGTGTCGGCATACAGCTGGCCGAAAATGCTTTTTTCGCCATGCTTGGTCTCGTTTTACGGTTGCCCAGTGCCAAGAGCTTCCGGCAAGTTATGCCAGTATTTGAAGAGCCGCGCGTTCAACATCTCCAGAATTCCGCCGATGTAGCGGGGGCTCTGGCGATCGAGATAAAGAGCAGTGGTGGGCGTGTTGGAGTATTTCGCGCCGGCGCTGTCTCCCGCGCGCTCCAAAAACTTCATCGCCACAAGCGAATCGAGAAAATCCGCGATGCCGCGGGATGCACAGCGAATTCTTGGCCGATTTGCGCGCCGGTCAGAGGGCGTTGACCGAGTTTCGTGAAAAGATCAAACGTGACTGCTGTGAGCAGGACTTTGGAATTCCAGAATCTGAAGGCAGTCTGCAGAATCGCGTCAGGTGTTGGCGAGGTCGGGTTCACGGACCCCGATTTAGCATGAGTGATGTCGCTTTGCTAGTAAGCCGTGCCCCGGCACTAATTGATGACGGGTCGACATCGAATGCAGAGGAGGCTCGAAGATTCAATTGTCAGCTAAGCAGCCAATCCTCAAGATCAAGCTCATGAAAGAATTTGACGGAAAGGTTGCGTTGGTAACGGGTGGAGGATCAGGAATCGGCCGTGCTACAGCGCTGGCCTTTGCTCGCGAAGGAGCAAAGGTCGTTGTCGCTGATCGTAACGTGCAGCGAGGCGAAGAAATAGTCTTGATGATCCGCGACGCCGGCGGGACGGGCGGTTTTCGGCGGACGGACGTTTCGGTTGCCGCTGAGATTGAGGCGCTGGTGGACTACACGATGAAGACCTACGGCAGGCTCGATCTGGCCTTCAACAATGCCGGCATCGAAGGCGATGTAAAAACGCTCGTCGATCAGACCGAAGCCAACTTCGACGCTGTGATGAACATTAATGTCAAAGGTGTCTGGCTCTCAATGAAATACGAGATTCCCCGGATGTTGGAGCAAGGTGGTGGCGCCATCGTGAACTCCTCGTCGGTCGCAGGAGTAGTCGGATTCCCTGGAATTGGGATCTATGCGGCGTCGAAACACGCCGTGGTCGGTCTTACGAAAACCGCTGCGTTGGAATATTCCGCGCAAGGGATTCGTATTAACGCGGTCAATCCGGCTGCGATCGACACCGAAATGATCGGTCGCCTTGCCGATGGCATGAATATGAAGAAAGATGATCTTACTACTTTCCATCCCATCGGCCGCCTCGGCCGCGTCGAGGAAGTGGCTGAGGCTGTTCTATGGCTATGTTCCGGTAAGGCGTCTTTTGTGACAGGCCACAGTCTGATCATCGACGGCGGATTCACCGCCCGCTGAGGCGGCCGCCGAGCAGCGATTTGCATCAGGCGAGATTCGTTTGAATAAATCGCGGGCTGGCGTGGATGTCGATCTGACACAGGATTGTGTTGCCCGAGTTAACGAATCGATGCGGTGTGTTCGCGGGAATGACGGCGATGCCGCCGGCTTTCACTTCAAGCGTTTCATCGCCGACCGTGATGGTGGCACAGCCTTCGAGCGTGAACGCGACTTCGACGTACGGATGCGTGTGTAACGGCGGGCCTTGTCCCAGCTTCGCCTTGACGATGTAGGCCGAGAACGGTGCGCCCTGCTTTTCGCCGACAAATTCATACGACATTCCGACAAACGGCAACTGCTCGAGATTCAGAAAGCTCATGACGGAAAATACCTGAAAATGCTTCGTTTGATATGCAACCATTTAGTTGCATAATCTCAACGGATGGATGCAGTCTTTAAAGCGCTAGCCACGGCGAGTCGCAGAAAATTGCTCGATGAATTGCGCAAGGAGAACGGGCAGACGTTGAGCGAGTTATGCGAACACCTCGACATGACGCGGCAGGCGGTGACCAAGCATTTGGTGTTGCTGGAAAAAGCAAACCTCATCGCCGTCGTGTGGCGCGGGCGCGAGAAGCTGCATTATCTCAATCCAATACCCTTGCATGAGATCTACGAGCATTGGATTGGCAAATACGAACGCCATCGCCTTCAGGCGTTGAGCGATCTGAAAAAAGGTCTCGAACAAACCAAAACCAAAAAAAAGTAACATGATGAAAAAAGACCAATTCGTTTATGTCACGTACATTCGCACGACGCCCGAGAAATTGTGGAAGGCGCTTACGGAACCGGAATTCACCCGAAAGTTCTTGTGCAATACAGTTCAGGAATCCGAATGGAAGCCGGGTTCGTCGTGGAAGATTGTGGCTCCCGACGGAATGCTCACCGATAGCGGTGAAGTTCTCGAAATCGAACCGCCTCGGCGACTCGTTCTGAAATGGCGCAACGAATTCAGACCTGAATTAAAGGCGGAAGGTTATTCGCGGCTGACTTACCAACTGGAACCGGAAGGGAAATCGGTAAAGCTCACCGTCATTCACGAAATCGAGAAAGAGGGCTCGAAATTAATTCAGGCCGTCTCGAGCGGTTGGCCGCAGATTCTTGCGAGTCTCAAGAGTCTTTTGGAAACCGGCGAATCGCTGGAAGAAACCCGCGACTGGCCGCGTGAAGCGTGTAAATGAAAGTGTGAGATTTGTGGAACGGTGAAGCGGCGCTCACATCGCTTCACCGCTTTCGGACAATGCTATTCTAAACAGCCAATAACTTTGCTAAAGATTCGACAAAACACCGATTGGTGCGAAGTCAGCTAGGCAATGCGAAACAAGGAGCAAAAAGGAGATTTAAGTGTCCAGGCGATTGCGGGGACGCATGTGGTGCTCCTTGGCATGGACTTACCCAAGCAAGACTGCCCGGGCCTGCTTGGATTTGCCTTGCGACGAGAAGATCATACCGAGGGAGAGAAATATTGGCTGTCGGGATATAAAACGTTCAAAAGCGTAGAGCCATTTCCACCTCCAGGGATGCTCTACTCAACGCGACAACATCCTATTCAAGGCTTCACGTGGTCGGATTTTTCCGCGAAACCAGAACACGAATACACGTATGAAGTCTTTGCCCTGAGGGGCGCGCCCGCGAGTCCGCAGGAATCGGAAAACGTAGCGGTGAAAATACGTACTGAGAGCGTGTATGGCAGGACGCACCATGTGCATTTTAATCGTGGCGCGGCTGCATCGCAGGAATACACGCGGCTATTTGGCGACAAGCGGCCCGATCAGGTAGGACCGGCGGCGTTCACGTGGCTTTCGCGTGGAGCAGCCGAATCGATTGCCGATTTCATCAGACGCGCTGTCGGTCCAGGCTGGGGACTGCGAGTCGGCGCTTACGAATTCACAGATGAGAACGTGCTAAAGGCATTAGGCGGTGCGCGGGACCGCGGTGCGGACGTTGAGGTTCTTTACCACGCGAAGAACGACGAACAAAAGACCGCTAATGAGGCAGCAATCCAGAAATTCGGCTTGGGGAATATTTGCCAGCCACGCAATGCGCAGGGCCTGACACTTTCACATAACAAGACCATTGTGTTAACAAAGGCCGGCGTCGCGCAAGCAGTGCTTACTGGTTCGACCAATTTCAGCATCGGGGGAATTTATGGGCACAGCAACGTTGTCCACGTCTGCGAGAGGGACGATGTCGCCGCGGAATATTTATGGCTGTGGAATGAGCTGAAGAAAAACACGCCGAAGTCTGCCGGCGCCGGCGTGCTGGTTGGCAAAACTCCACTTCCGGACGAGCCGCTCGCAAAACAAATCACTGCCATTTTCAGTCCGCGCGATTCTCTACAAGCATTGGATTGGTATGCAGAGCAAGCCAAGGGCGCGAGTGACGCGTTGTTCATGACGTTTGCCTTCGGCATGAACAAGCGTTTCCAGGATGCTTACCGTGCCGGAAACGCCAAACTGCGTTATGCATTGATGGAATCGATGAGTGGCCCGACCAGGACCAAGGCGCAAAGAGAGGCCAATGAAGCCGTAATCATTGAGCTGAGAAAAATGAAAGAGAACAAGTTCGCGATTGGATCGCGTTTTGGTAAAGGCGCATTCAATCATTGGCTTGTGGAGCAGCTCTCAGGTTTGAACGTTCACGTGCGATATCTCCATACGAAATACATGCTCGTCGATCCTTTAGGTGCCAATCCGCTGGTGGTTTCCGGTTCGGCAAACTTCAGCGAAGCGTCCACTACGGATAACGACGAGAACATGCTCATCATTCGCGGCAATCCGCGTGTTGCGGATATCTATCTTGGCGAATTCATGCGCCTTTACAGGCACTTCGCCTTTCGCGACTGGCTTACGCAACACCCGGACGCCGACGAAGTGCAAGTCGGTCATCTCGACGAGACCGATCAATGGTGGAAACGTTACTTCGGCGATAGCTTCGAATCCCGGCAGCGCACTTACTTTGCCAGTTAAACTGCTGTAGCGGCTGTGTCAGCCGCTATGTGCAACGCAATTTTCTTCCTCATGTCGGCACGTACACCGCATAACCTCGTGGCGGCGCCCAGAGATTGATCCAGCCGGACTCGTTAGTCCATTTCTCCTCTGGCACGCCAGAATCACCGCGGCCGCGCCACGCAACCGGAGCGAGCCGCGTGGTGTTCCACCTTGTTTGAACCCACGTGCCGTTCCAGGTATCGCGGTTGTTTAACACAAAGATCAGTCCGTTTTGATCGCCGTTGCCTAGGCGTTGCATGACGTAGAGATCGTCGTTCACGAAAGGCACTTGTGTCGGACCAGCAGCGTTTTGTTCATGAACTTTGATGAGCGCGTCGACGCCGCTTTGATTGTTCGGCTGGGCCAGATCCCAGTTGAAGTAATCCTGCCAGAAGACGCACGGATAACCTTCGTGCGTGAGGATGAAGGCGTACGCCAGCAGCTTGTCGTTAATGATTGGACTGTCACGTACCACATCGTGGTTCTCTACGAAGGTGATAGCTTGCGCCGGGCGATCCCACATTAACACTCCGCGGTCTGTAAGATTGCGAAGGCTAAACCCGTAGCTATCGCACAAGTCGCGCAGACGCCAGCGCAGCGGAAAATCAAATGTGCCCACTGGATTGTCCGACCACGCAGTAGCTTCATCGAGCCAATCATCAATAGTGCGTTCGCTGTCCCAGCATTCGCCGACCGCGTACGGCTTGAAACTGCTCAATGACTAACAAGGAGCAATCAGAAGGCGAGACGAAACGCAAACATTTTGGAATCAAATCAATCGGGTTCATTCGTTCCGACTTGAAATGCCGCGAGGACGCGCCTCGGCAAGGTTGCGAGGGAGCGCCCAATGCATTTATCGAAGTGCTTCCTTCCTACACGAACGCCTTGCATCGAATGCAAGTCGGCGATGAAATCATTATCATCAGCTGGCTACATCGCGCCCGGAGAAACGTAATGGAAGTTCATCCGAGGGGCGACGCCTCGCGACCGCTCACGGGAGTATTTTCGACTCGATCACCAGATCGGCCCAATCCCATAGGGCTTCACCGCGTCAAGGTTTTGGGCATGAATCGCAGCCCGCTACATGTTGGTCCGATAGAGGCAATCGATGAGACCCCGGTAATCGATATAAAACCAGTGATCGATTCAAACGACTACCAACAAGTTCAAAACGGGATTAGCTGTACTTACAACCAAAGGCGAAGCCGAGAGTTTGTAAAAACAAACAATCAAAGATAAGCGTGAAAATCAGGCGGAAAATTGGACTCGACCTGTTCGTTGTCTTTGCAGCCGCAATCACTCAAATGTTCGCTGCCAATAAATCAGGAGCAGGTGCCGCCCCGAAAGGCCTCCAGCACGTTTTTTATCGTACGGTTGAGGTTGACGGACTCTCAGTTTTTTATCGGGAAGCGGGGCCGAAGGATGCCCCGACTATTCTCTTACTCCACGGATTGCCATCTTCATCCCGGATGTTCGAACC
>Ga0193729_1000512_pt1 | contig 20396 bp, 28 predicted proteins | sample U1c2metaG_FD_143036 | JGI IMG/M metagenome (GOLD analysis project Ga0193729, IMG submission 143036) | Soil microbial communities from a riparian zone of the East river system, Colorado, United States - U1c2 | ecosystem: Environmental > Terrestrial > Soil > Riparian zone | place: USA: East River...
CACCATAAAAGCCCCTGATAAGGGCGAGGTCGGTGGTTCAAGTCCACCCAGGCCCACCATTTATTTCAATGAGTTACCGGGTGTTGTCCAGAAAACCTCAACCCACAATCCAACCCACACCTCACTGCACCATATAACTGCCCACTCCTAGTGCCGTAAGATATTCCCCCTGCGCCGCCAATGTTTCGTCGCTGTCTTCCTGCGTGTACAAATCGAGCGTCGTCTGAACTCTTGCGTGACGCAGGATTCCCTGAACGGTTTTCGGTTCGACTTTCGCTTTGTTCACCAGCCAGTTGCTTAAGCTGTGACGCAGATTATGAAGCCCGAACCTCTGGCCGTCCTCGATGTGCGCTCCGGCTTTCTTTGCGGCCGGCCGCAGATAATCAGCAACGAAAATTGACGCAGAGAGTGGAACACGACCCCGCGCTTTCAAAGACGGGAACACAAAGTCTCCGGCTTCCGCGTAGGGGCTTTGTTCTCGCCACGAGCGCAAGTGCGCGGACAGAATCGGATGCAGCGGAACATAGCCGTCCGATGCGTCTGTCTTAGTCTCGCCGTCCTTGCCATTCGCCCAGCGTTTTGAAATCCGAATCCTTCCCTCATTCCACAGCACGTCGGCCCAGCGCAGCGCCAGCATCTCCGAAGCGCGGAGCGCTGTAGCGGCGCAAGTGAGCACGAGAGTGAAGTGGAGCGGCGAGGAGAGGGCCTTCAGGATAGCAAGAGTTTGCACAGGCGTGATGACAATGGGTTTGTAATCAGTCTTCGAGCGCGTCTCGACGTTCACCAGCGGATTTTTCGCGACGTGCTCATGTAGGATTCCAATTTTGTAAATGCGGTGCATGACGCCCCGCATCTTCGCTATCGTCGTCCAGGCAAGACCGTTGTCCTCGTGCAGCGACTTCAGCCATCGCTGAATATCGAGCGGCTTTATGTCTTCCGCGATTTCGTTTCCGAAGCGCGGGACGAGATAGGCGCGCACGATTTGCTCGACGTGGCCGATGGTGTTCGCCGATTTCGGGCGCACGGAATCCGCTCCGAAATCGGCCTTGAGATAATGCTCCGCAAGGAAATTAAAATGGATGCGGCCGGGCAGTGGGCTGTCGTTAATCCTGACGGGCGAACCGAGCCGGTCCGCCTCGCGCCGTGCGTCCTTATCCTTCGGAAATTTCCGGACAAGTCCGATTGGCATGACGTTCTCGACCCTTCTGCCGACTGAATTCGTAACCCTATACCGCAGCACCCAGATTTCTCCTTCCCTGCGTTTTACTTTCTTGAGTGATCCTCGCTGATAAGCCATATTCCTCTTTTCAGCGGGGACTGCCAGATCCGATCGTACACGGATTTGGTGGCTTTGGAATCGAAGTCTCATTCCGTACGACGGAGTCGGCGAGTTCCGAGAGCCGAAACACCCAGATTTTGCGTTTGCCTCCTGTTCCGAGGGCATAGGCTCCGGTGATGCCTCGGCGGGCGAGCTCCAGCAAATAGCGAGATTCTGTGGGCACCCTTGCAGCTTTTGATTGGTGGGGTAAATCTCTACGGATGACAAAAAATATTTGGGCACAGCTTCAGCGTTCGTAAAAGTGTCCTTGCACCCGCTAGCTGACTATTTTGCGAGAAAAGGCATCGAGGATCCCGGCCAGATACGTTCCGTAAAATAGAAGATGCTCTCAGATGCCTGGATTGCCACGAGGTCGGAAGGTGCTCTCTACAGTTATTTTACAACTCGCAGCTCGAATTGGATTTCTGCTGGCGGAAGCAGATAAACAAAAAATCTCTCATACACGCGCGGAAACAGATTTGCCAGTGTTTCGATGCCCAGCATCCGGAAAGGATCAAACCGACGCAGCGGAGACATGAACTTGATTCGTCGGCGTAGAATCTCAAATTTAAAAGGTGCGTAGAAATCGTAGGCAGTCTTTCCGTTAATCGAGAAGTGATCGAAACTGCGGTAACCGAACGCTACCTTGTGAGTAAGGTCGGTGTGGAAGTTGTCGCTCGCATAATGTGGAACGCGGACGATCAAGCTTCCGTCAGGCATGCAGATGCGGTGAATTTCCGCGAGTGTTTCAAGAATATGACTGACATGTTCCAAAAAATGATTCGCGTAAATGATGGAAAACTCGCCGTTGGGAAAGGGCCACGGGAATTGATCGAGATCGTGAACGATGTCAACTCCTGGCAGCGAAACCCTATCGATGCCGATGCAGCCCGACGTCTTGTTTCTGCCGCATCCGATGTCCAACGATTTTACGCCCGCCTGCCGTTGCGCTGAGCCGACTTTCACACGCGAATTTGCCGTTGCCAGGAGCGGCGATAACGCGGGACCGGTAGCTGAATTCATCATGCTCTGTCTGAAGTTACCGATGCCAGGGGCGACTGATTCGAACTCCGGTTCCATCAATGCTTGGTCCGGACTTGACCACCGCATACTGTGAGATAGCTGCCACGTTCGCGCCGACGAGATAAAAAAACAATTCATTGTGACATCCGTCTCAAGATAGGGCAGAAGCCCCGATTTCAACGCCGACCCCGCTGGTGCGGGAATGCCGCAACCACAAGACAACCGACAGCAGCGACTCACGAATGAGAATCGCGGCCACCACCCCTGCTGCGCCGAAGCGGCGACCGAGAAAATAGGCGAGAAGCGCTGCAAACACCGCGGCAACAAACATAATTCTCAGGTACGCAATCTTGGCCCCTGTCGCGATGGTGTGATGTAGAAAGAGCGAGTTGAAGACAATAAATGGACAGGCCAGAATCATCCAGGAAGCTAGCACTCCGGCATGAGCGAAATCAGGACCGTACAGCACAGTGATCGCTCGTGGCGCAATCAGAAAGAGGATGAGCGCAGCTGGAATGGCGATTTTGGCGGTAAGTCGAATCCAGCGACTCATGAACTGGTCCAGACGGTATGCAGAATCCGAGAATTGCACCATCTCCGGCAAAAGCACGCTTCCAAGGATCCATGCGGCAAGATATGTAACGACGAGCAGATTGTCCGCTGCCGAGAACTGGCCGATTTCCGGCAACGGCACGAGAAGCGACAACACCACTACGTCGGCACGAACAATGAGATTCGCCAGCGCGTAACCCAGGCCAAGCGGAACGGACCGTCGCATCAACGCGAGGCACTTTGAAAATACAGGCCAACGAGGATGAATCCGGGCCGAGTACACGGCGCCGGACATAAACAATAATTCCAGGGTCTGTCCGGCCACCAATATCTCCAGCAACGTCACCATCGACCAATCCTGAACAAAAGCTATTCCGATCCCAAGAAATAGCACGCCAGCATGAAAAGCCTGAATAATCCCAATGAGATGCATTCTGAAGAGCGATTTCAGGATGGCAATCTGTAGCTGTGAGCACGACTGAATAAGTGTCCGCAGCGTAATGAGTCCGCCGATGACCCAATAAATACGCGGGAAGCCGCCGTGGGCTCCGACTGCAAACAGAACTACAACGGCAAACGCGCAAAGGATTACTTTGGACAAATAGAGTTGGCCAACCACCCATGCGGCTTGGCCGCGTACGGCGCCGATTTCAGTAATTGCAGAGAGCTGCAATCCACTCTCGGCAAACATGAACACGATGGTAACCGCGGCCAAGCATGCTCCATAGAGACCAAGAATCGCAGGACCATCGTGTCTGGCGATGACGATAGCAGCTGTGAAGCTGGCGGCGCGCACCATCGCTTCGCCGCCAAGAACGCTCGCCAGGTTTTGAAGAATTCTTTTCAGGATAGACCTTGTCTTCTGTAATAAAACCCTAGCTGTGTGAATGGCCCGCCTTTTGGCCCATCCGCCCAAAGTCATACCCCGCATTGGGACCTGCAATTCCCAATGACTGCCCAACTTTCGGTTCTGACCTTCGCTGGAAGCGTACTTGATTTTACAAAGAAGCTTCTCTGGGTCATGTCAAAAGGAAGTAAAAGTTTTGTCGCAACGAAGCAATCGCAATCGCGATGTGCGAAACTGCCTTGCGCAACCGAACCGTTAGAACGCTTTGAACAGACCATTTATTTGGAGGCAAGTATGAAGCACATCGCCCGCATTATGTTTATGTTGTTCGCATTTGCGAGCCCGATGATGGCACAGGTAACCACGTGCAAGAATTTCGAAAACGTCCGTTGCGTTGATAGTGCAAATGCGGCGGGGTGGTCGGGGACTGATTTTGTCGGCTGGGTCAATTCCGCTTATGCGGATTGCCCCTCCACTGGATGCGACATTTACATCGCAGCGGGTAGTTACACATCTAGCTCGACTACCGGAATACTCATCACAACCAATAACAAACCTGCAAGACTGTTGTGCCCTGCCGCGGGTGCTGCGAACCTAAATTTTACAGCTACGACCGCGACGGCAATCACGTTTAACTTCTCGGCGGGCAACTTGTCCGCTGCCGGAATCAATGGGTGCCAACTAACCGGCCCCGGGTCATCAACGGCAAGTAGAGGAATAGTCTTGGGTGGGTCGAATGGAGCGTCTCAAGTCGTACTTCGTGATGCCAAAGTACAGACATTTGGAACTTTCGAAAGCGTCAGCAGCAATGCTTTCAACCAGGAATGCGACCACTGTGTCATTCTACAGAATGGCACAGGATTCTCGATTCTGTCCGGTGTGTCAAACTCTGGCGAATCGTTTCATTTTACGCATTCTGTTATTGGGGGAAACACCTCAACTCCTTCCGTTTGCTTAGCTATAACGGCATCTGTGAGCAACTTTACGTTTGATGGTGGAAGTTTAGACCAATGCTCCTTTAACATCACCTCGGGGCAAATAAATATATCAAATACGCACTTTGAAAACCCTAACGGATTGACGAGCTCGCCGCTGTTCGTGAATGCTGGCGGTAGGGTCGTGCTGGACAATCCCGACTTCCAATGGGACTCCAGCTCGGCTCCAAGTCCCTCAACGGCAGTTCAGTGCACTTCGGGGATTCTGATAGTAAAGGGAGCCTCCTTCTTTTCCCCGAATACAACTCTGGCCAGCAATTTCAATCTTTCTGGATCGTGTGAATTTCATGAACAGGGTACAAAACTGAGCAGCGGATTTACGAGTTTCCTTGCCAACACCAGCACGGGTTCAGTCAGTTCCTTCGGCAACGTTTGGGGAAACAACCAACTTCTAGGTGCGGGAGCTCTGGTCATGTCCGGTTCGACACTACAACTGGGGCCGGCAGGCGGAAATCTCTACAGCATTACTCCGGTGAATCCTGCGACTGCGAGAACCTTGAGTATCACGGACCCGGGGTCGAACAGCTCATTTGTCATATTAGTTGCGAGCGGCACTTCGACCCTGGGAAACACATCGATCGCTTCTGGGTCCTGTGCAACCACTGTCACAGCGTCGGCGGCAAATGTGGCGGGCACCGACTCGATTAAATGGTCATACGCCAGTTTTCCAGCACCAGTTACGGATGGTCGCCTTATCCTCAACGCATTCACCTCTGCGGGGCATGTGAACTTCTCATTATGTAATCCTACATCTGGAGCAATCGTGCCAAGTGGTTTGACTGTTGATTGGCGAGTTTCAAGGTAGACAACATAGGCTGCCGGTTTTGCCTCTGACCCCCATGCCAGCGAGCAGCGCGACACCGTGCTGGCGTTGTATCCGCAGCTTCAGGGTCCGATCGGCGATCTGAACCGCCAGGTCGAGAGGCGAGCACAACAACGGCCACGGTCGCGACGGGGCGCGGCCCTGCTGACTTCCTATCCTTACTATGCACTTGCGCACCTGGGCTTAGCGCGCGCCCAGGCTGGACTCGCAGATTTCACGAGCAGCCGTCAGAGTTATGAGCAATTCTTAGCTCTCTGGGAAAACGCCGACCCGCAAATCCCCGTTCTTCAGCAGGCTCGAGCCGAGTACGCAAAACTGAAGTAGGGAGCGCAGCGGCTCCTCTGCGCAATCACCTCCCCCCAAAACGGTGTTCTAGGAAGTGTCTGCTAAACTCCTGAAAGCTCAAATCCGGCCGTCACCCGTGCCGCCAAAAAAAAACACAGAACCGGATCATTAGCCTTATCTGCCCCTTTTTGCCCCCGCGTGTTTTTGTTAAGTGTCCATCCATCAGGAAGATGGTTGGTAGGGGCGGTGGGGATCGAAGCAACCGCCCAAATCCGTGTGAACGTCACGTGACGTTTTTGAGATCCGAACAAACCAGCCGCCGGTGATGAGAAGGATTGCGACACTGGCTGTGACAATGCGTTTCTTCACATTTGCGCCGTCTCAGTATCTTGGCGATTTCAAACCTGCTATGCAATCGTGGACTTTTCCCAACCCACAACCCAACCCACAACCCAACCCACAAAAAGCTACGTCTTATATGACTTCCGCGTAGTTTGGCAGTCCCCGCGGTCTTGTAAGTAGTTGTAAAACCTAACCACGCTACCCTGATAAGGGCGAGGTCGGTGGTTCAAGTCCACCCAGGCCCACCATAAATCAATAAATACGCGGCCATCTAGACAGCCAACCCTCTGCCAGCTTGAAGAGTTGACCAGACCAACCAGACGTGTGACAGCCGGCTCGGGAAGGAGTTCTTCACCGTCCCTCCAAGAGACGGGATAAGTTGGGATGACTGGAGAGCTTTCTCGCGAACAAGCGCCCCGCAGTCAGCCACTCGCTGCCGTGCCACGTGCTGGGCACCTAATAGACGGTGCCTACGGGCAACAACAACAGGTCCGCAAACTGTGAGATTATTCCTCGACCAGTGAGAGATGGTAAACGGCGACAATGGCTCACGTGAACGAATTTGATCCCAAGCTCATGGATCTGCGGGCGGCTCTTGCTGGGGTGCAGCGCTTGCTTGAGCATCAAGCTCCCAAAGAGCTTTCGATCAACGGAGAAATATGACGAGACGGAACAGTCGCCCGGCGGTTCTGCATCTGCGGAAGCTGAAAGGAGGACCTGGGACAAATGTCCCTTCACTCAGCAGGGCTAAGCTGATGCAACTGATCGAAGAAGCGGTGTTGGATACTTACACCGAAGAAGAACAAGCAGCCGGGTTCTTCACGATGATTGAGGAGCATCTGGCGTTGCCGTTTTCTGTGAAGATCCTTGGCGTCGACGCTGATGCGGAGAAGGTCGACATGACACTAGATGGCCAAATTGTTGGCATTTGCCGCCGAGGCAAAACGCGGCAGAAGATCCCAATCCTGGACTTGCCTTTGCCAACGCCGACTCCGGCAGGCGCGGAATGGATTGCCGCTTATCGCCATTGGTGCCGAGGTTTTTGGTGAGCGAATATCAGTACTACGATTTCCGTGCCCTCGACCGTCCGCTGACGAGAAACGAGATGACCACGCTACGTTCCATCTCCACGCGGGCAGCAATTACCGCCACGAGCTTCACGAACCACTACGAATGGGGTGACCTGAAAGCCAATCCGAGCAAGCTTTTGGAGAAGTATTTCGACGCTTTTGTCTACGTCGCGAACTGGGGAACGCGTGATTTTCATATTCGGCTTCCGCAGGGATCGATCGACTACAAGTTGCTCAAGGCCATGGGGCGAGGCGAGTCCCTGCGGGTACGAAAAACCGGGACATTCGTGATCGTTGAATTTGGATTCGAGTCGGGGTGGGATGGCGAGGACGACGGGACCCGATGGATGGCCTCCCTGATGCCTCTGCGCTCAGATTTGCTTCGCGACGACCACCGATGCCTTTATCTCGGGTGGCTTCGCTCCGCTCAGGATGGCGGACTTGAGGAAGATAAACTGGAACCGCCCGTTCCTGCAGGCTTGGAAGAGCTATCGGGTCCGCTACATGCGCTGATCGAATTTCTCGAAATCGATGAGGACCTCGTCGAGGTTGCAGCACAGGCTTCAAAACCTCTCGCCGCCGGACCGAGTCGCAGAGAGCTATCCGCATGGATTCGGGGCCTGCCGGAAAAGGACAAAAGCGAGTTGCTGATCACTGCGGTCGTGGATCAAGACGAGCGCTGGCGAAACGACTTGGTGCGGCGTTTTCGACGTACGAACTTACAGCAGACTTCCGACGCGCTCGCTGTAAGCGAACGGCGTAAGGTAGGCGATCTTCTGGCAGCGGCTCAGACGCGCGCGAAAGAGAGAGCCCGGTTGCTGAACGAACACCGCACAGCGGAAGCGGCAAAACGCAGAGCGGAAGACCTGGCAAACCGGGCGCGGTATCTCGATCAATTGGGACGACGCCAACCGGAAATCTGGAAACAGGTTGCGGCGCATGTCCAGAAGCGGCAGCCCAAAGATTACGACAGAGCGGTCAGTTTGCTAATCGACCTGCATGACCTCGCCGTCTGCCGTGGCCAGACAGCCGGATTTCAAGCGGCTTTGGAGAAGGTCCGGCAAGTACACGCCGCCAAGGAGAGTTTCCTGCGCCGACTCGCCAAGGCAAACCTGTAGGCACAAGAAGTTCACGCGGCCGTGCCAATGGCGCGTTCCGAAGTGGCTCGATCCGAGGAATATAACGCAGGGCGCGGAATCTCAGTTAGCCTCGGGTTTCAACGGCTGCTTCAGTTTTTCGCTCGAGCCACTACGTAAAGCCTTCTCAGTTATCAGCCGGCAACGGCCCACTCGGACCATAGGCAGGTCTTTGTGCTGAATCGCATAAGAGAGGAAGCGAAGAATGTTAGTTAAACTTGCGGCGAGAAGTGAACCGTATGCTGGAACTGGCACGAAGAAAGAGCTCTACCGGCAAGCTCTATCGGCGGGTGAAGAAGGATCCCTCCGGGGCGGCGCGACTCGACTCGACAGGCGTTGCCTGTTCCCCGACGAGCCCAACACCAATCATTTTAGATAGGCGCCGGCTCGAACATGACGACTTTATCTGCATCGCTCAAAATTGTGCCCACAACGGCGCCATCCAATCAGCCTGCTGCACCTGTTTTGATGCGCCTTCCCAAATACAAGGTGGAGACTGTCGCCAACCCGGCGCAGCCCTTCGACGCACTCTGCTTCATCGACACGATGAAGCCAGCGACCTTGATCTAGGGGGCGCCTCAGTCACCCTTCTGAAAATCCTGCGAGGGCCTGGCCCTCCGAAACAAATCAGAAGACATACAAACTGCTATGGCGCCGACGATGGCGCTGGGGGTTGAATCTGGTTAGAATAAACGTATGCAAAATTGGCGCGAGCGAGTCAGCGTAAACCCGGCCGTCTGCCATGGCCGAGCGTGCATCCGCGGAACACGTGTCTTAGTGTCCGTCGTAGTGGATAACGTTGCGGCAGGTGTACCGCGCGAAGAGATATTGCGGAGCTACCCGGCGCTGACAGACCCGGATGTCGATGCTGCATTGGCGTATGCGGCTGAGTTGACCCGCGAGGGCACTGTGGATTTGCCGCTGGAAATCAAAGCTTGAAGTTTAAAATCGACGAAAACCTTCCAACAGAATACGCGCCGATCCTTCGCGAGGCAGGCTTCGAAGCAGATACGGTCTCCGACGAGAAACTTTCTGGTGCTGGCGATTCAGTGCTCTCCGAGCGTTGCCGCGCGGAAGATCGTGTGTTGATGACGCTGGACCTGGACTTCGCGAATGTCCAAGCATACCCTCCAAAATCCCATCCGGGAATCGTGGTCTTTCGCTCTAAGTCCCAGGACAAGCCAACGCTTGTTGCTCTTTTGAAGCGCCTGGTCCCCGCGTTGCTGCAATTCTCGCCAAAGCATCAGCTTTGGATTGTCGAGCCGGACCGCATCCGATATCGCGAAGAATAATGCTCTGGGAGCAAGGACCGCAATACTGATAAGGGCGAGGTCGGTGGTTCAAGTCCACCCAGGCCCACCATTCAAATCACCAGTAAATACGCGGCTATTCTCACTTTTCCTCTTTCGGGGAATATCTCTCAAAAGAGCTATTTGCCAAAAATTTGCCAAAAGCTCGGTAAGTCACCAACGAACAGAAACCCACGAAGAGGGATCAATTCTAAACGTCCCGAGATACCTGAGAGCACGCTTCGGCCGTTTCGCATCCAACCTGTCGATCAATTGTCGTGAGGAAGGTGTTGGCGCCAGAAACCGACGAGTGATTTGACACCGGTCTGGAAACTGATACAAATGACCGTGCTGTTATCTCCCTGTCCTTGATTCCTTGCGAAGACGTGAAGGCCAATCTGCCTAGGAGGAGCGTCCAAACTGAATGGCTTTCTCTCCTCAACAGGAACTGTCGCTCGGCAAGCTCGGTTCGCTATCGACGGGGCATTCGTCTGCCGGCTCGGGCACGGACGGAATTTTTGCCTACCACAACTCCGGCGGATCAAAAGAGCTCGATGGGTGCCGCATGGCCCGAAACAGAAGCGAGTCGAGCATCCCTTGTAACTAACGCAGCTCCGAGCTTCTCGGCAAGCACGATGTAGGCGGCATCATAGGCTGAAAAATTGTGACGGAGTTGCCAAATGCGGGGCAGAAGCACGAGATGAGGATACCGAGTAACACGGAGATCGAGCAGATCGCGGACCGCTTCGTCAGCACGAGGTGCAGAGACCACTCCTTGCAACGCTAGACGCCTCAATACTTGCGTGACCTCAAGATCTAGGAGGTGAGGCGCGTGCAGGGTTTCGTTACGCGAATAAATGCGCCTCTCGATGCTCTGCCCCGCAGATGTCTGAAGAAGCCAGTCAACGGCAGCAGAAGCATCCAGGACAATCACCGTGCTTCGCGCTCTTCTCGCACCAGATGAGCGGTATCGATCTGCGCTGAAACCGGTTTACGTGTGTGCAGTCGCTCCCGCAATTCTGCTAGCGTTGGCTTTTCCGCGATTTCCTTGATCTCAGCTAACAGATAGTCCGAGAGCGACATGCCTGCCATGGCAGCGCGAGCTTTCAAGCCGCGGTGCAGGGCATCGGGTACATTGCGAAGCTGAATCATTTTTGACATGCTACAAGCATACTTTCATGTCGCGCACATGTCAACGCCATACTCAAAGCGCACGCTCAGGCACGTATCCGTGAGCTATCCAATCACTCTTGACTCGCTGTGCGCTTCGAACGGTGTGTTCGGAGGAGCTTGGAACCTGGAGACAGAGTCCGTGACAGCAGAGCAAAATCACGCCGGACATGCCAAGCCGTTGCAAACGAGCCGTGCGTCCTCCTCGCAAGGGCCGCTGCAGACAGCGTTGGTTCCTCTTCGAGGGCAGCCCACATATCAGCCCGGTAACCGGGTCCCACCATCACCCGGCAGCGATAGGCATGATGACGCCGCGCCAGGTCCACAGGCTGTAATACATCGGCGACTCGATCTCGGAGTACATTCGCGGCTACGCGGATCACACTTCCTTCAAAACGCGAGTCTTCACCATGACGCCTCACTTGAAATTCTGTACCCGTTTCAATTAAGTCTAACCGCGGTTCGACATACAAGCTGGCAAGACGAGCGAAACGTCGATCGCTCTTCTGCCAGCGGGCGACAGCGGACCAGAACGCTCTAACCCGCGGCGAGCCTTGCGCAGCAACTAATTTCGTTAGCCGGTCAGCATTAACCCAGGCTGCGTGTATGCCAAACCAGGTCAGCAGCACTGCTAGAACCCGCAGGTCATATTTTTCGATGCCCTCTATGCTTGCGAACAGGATTGTGTCCTCGATATTCGGCTCGGGAACGGGGGGCGCCGCGAAGTTCATGCCGATTCCAACCATGCGGGAGGTGAGTTCGTCCGGCTGAACAAGTGGAGAAGGGGCAAAAGCCCTGCTAAATGCCATGACCGAGCCTCCTCTGAAGATCAGCAAACGTCGCGCGAACATGATCTGGCCAGTCAGGGTTAGCATCCTGTCGCTCCAGCCACGGAAGCACATTCTTCAGTTCGTTGATGTTCGGCGCGAGAGCGAGGCAGTCTCCGAGATCTATACCGCGGTCGCAAAGGGCGAAAAGCTTTGCGCAGAGCAGATCCTCTCGGCCGAGACAACTGAGATGAATGGCCGTGCCGGCAAAAACGGTTTGGAGGCACTCCTCCCATCGTGGCAAAAGGTGACTTGCAAGCGAACTCGGCCCATTGTTCAGCCAGTTATCTTGAAGCGTGCCGCCCTTGGCCCGGATCTCAATGGCAAAGCCACGCGAGGCCTCGGCAATCTCGTTCGGGATTTCCGGACGCAGAATGTCGCAATCCTTCGTCAGGCGAGACACAACGCCTAGCAAATTAAGCGCGGCCCCACCAATGACTACGGCATCGAACTGAAGCCGTCTCTCGGCCAGGTACTGATCAAATGCGAGTACCAATGTATGTGTCTCGTACATGGTATCATTATAACAGATACCTGCTGAAATGAGAAAAGAATTTGAAGGGAGGCCGACTCGTGCCTGGCTGTTCGCCCCCACTTTCGGAGACCCATACGGAGGTAGAAATCCCTGATCCATGAGATTTAACGGCCGTGGTGATTTTCTAGGTGCGGGAGGCAACGACCGCAATACTGATAAGGGCGAGGTCGGTGGTTCAAGTCCACCCAGGCCCACCATCTAAATCACCAATAAATACGCGGCGATTCGCACTTTCCCCTCATAGGGGGAATTGTCATCAAAACCCATTTTGCCAAAAATTTGCCAAAAATCGATTGGGCTTTGGCGGCAATCAGGTTCCGGTGTAAGTGAATAATGCTTTCCTCAGCGCTCGTCTCCCGTGAAACAATCGTCCTTTCGCAGCCGCCACTGAGACGCCCGTCATCCCGGCTGTTTCCTCGATGGAAAGCTCACGCAACTGAAACTCAACAGCCTGCCGAATGGTCGGTCGTAGCTCGTCCGCCCGAATCACTTTTAAAACTAAAATGTGGATGTGTTCCTTATTGCTCGGAAACGCTTTTGAAGGGCGGTTAAAATGACGCTTGGGGCACTCAGTGTCAGTTCGATGGAAGGACAAAAGTGATGACCCGAACGAAAGCCTGATGGGTGCACGGCCTGAGGGATCCTAAACTGACGCCCAAGCCTTACACGGGGATGTATCGCGCGCGAGAGGGACACCTGCCTCCCTTCGGTTTCAGTATTCCATACGCGGATGTGGCCGATTTCATGATCAAGGCGATTGAGAACCGCTCGCTAATAGGCAAGGTCGTAGGGGTCTGCAGTTGATCCGAAATGAGGAGAATATGACGGTTTATTCGCTAATGCTGTTCTTGCACGTCGGGGCGGCTTTGGCACTCGCTTCGGCCCTGAGCATCGACGCTCTCATAATGGTTCAATGCGGCGTGACGCAAGTCCCAGTCCAACTAAAGCTTGTCTGGATCTTTGGCGAGCAGTTCCCCGGTTAGCAGGCGGTTCGGGCCTTGTCCTGCTACCAGTCCGTGCTATTTCGCGCGGGCTTTTATGGCCAGTCTGTCGTCCACCGGGATAACCCCCACGGCAAAAGGTGTTCCCTCGTCGTCCCCGATGGATGGAAGAGGGCTTTGGGGGTGTTTGGTCCCAAGCAGGGTTTCGTAGCCGGGAAGGTAAACCATTGTATGCGGATGCCAATGGCCCGTCGGTCCAAGCACTTGGTCCGCCGACCACATGTAGGCAAAACACACTTCTAGGCGCTTGGGGATCTCGCCTTTGGCGTAAGCGGCTTGTACGTCCTCGGCAATTTGCTCGGCTGTCTTGCCTTCCAACCCCAGTTTTGTCCGAAGTTCGTAGTAACGCAGCACGGTTCGCGCGGCTAGTGGGTCGAGACAAATGGGAGCCCTGGTTTTTGCGTCGTAATTGACGTAGTCCCGGACTTGGACCGGAGTGTACGTGGAGCTCCGGTAAATCCGCGCATGACCATGCACACAAAGCCGTTGTCCCCCTCGTGCACGGTTTGAAATCCGGACGCCGTGAAGACCTTTATCGTCGCGTGATCAGAAACGTAGTCCGGAGCCGCGCTCTTGGCCAGCGCAATTTCAGCGTCTTGCGCCATCGTGTATTCGCTGAGCGGAGGGTACTTGGGACTTTGCGCTAACATGGGAACAACATCCAGAGTTGCAAGTAAAAGAATCAGGACCACTGGAAGTTTTTTCATTTCAGAATCTCCTTGTCAAAAATCAAATTTCTTTCACATCCGCTATTACGACTATCGACGGCCGCAAGATACGCATTTCAGGATTGGCACACAGGAGGATTTGCAGGGGACAAGCTTAGATTGTGCCTAAGCTTGTCAGAGGCCCCTGGTTAGCAGAGTTTCAGTTGGCGGCGCGTGTCGCCGTCGCACGCCCAGCCGCGCGTCGCGCGTCGGTGACGTGGCCGCGATGCATCGTCTGGTGCAGGGCCAGCACGAGGAAGCTCTGCCCGTAGGTGGCGAACTCCCGCTCCCGTCCTTTGGGCGGCGCCTTAGTAGGCTTGTCGAGGTCCTCTTCGCTCAAGGACTCCAGAAGCTTCAGGTTTTGCTCGCGCAATTGAAGGTATTTTTCACGAACCTCGGTGAGGGGCGGATACGCGCAAGGATCGGATACGGGTTCGGAGTTCTCACCAAAGTACTGTTGCCACTCTGCCGCGGGATTCTTGTCTCCGAAAAGTACGGCCGGAATCATGCCCTCAACCAGCGTAAGATGACCCAGAACCCAGAGCGGGTGGCACCCTCCGTTCGGAGTTGGAAACGTCGTTGCAGCGCCGCTCATCTCGTCGATTGCACTTAGCACCGCTCCATTCGAAACGGTCAGAGCGAATTGAATAGCATCTTTCGTGTGCATTTTTTCCTCCTGGAATTGCACTCTCATTCCGTATTACGACTCTGGAGCGGTCCAGGATACGGCGCCCGGGCAAATGCCCAGGAAGGATCGGTCATGACCACAGAGGTCGCCGCTGAGAGAACCCACGCGCAATGCGCGTAATCCACGATGCGCACGATGTGCTGATCGATCACTTCGAGACGAGCGACCGAAGCAGGCCTCCACTCGTCGCGGTGTTCATGTAGCGCGACGATCACCAACTCGCCGTCCACTTCTGCCACCGCCAGCCGCCACGGCACTGTCTGGCGTTCATAGTTCTTGAAATATGGCGCTTTCTCGATGGGCCCGGCAAAGCGATCTACAACGCGCAGTTGAGCGTCCGCGCTAATCAGTTCGCGGAGTCCGTCCCAATCACGTTTATTAAATCGATCGACGTAGAGATGCAAAAGCCGCGATAACGCCGCGTTCACTTCGCGGCGTGACTTGACCGGCTCAGGGGAGGCAGCCAATTTCGATCGGCTCCGGTTGAGCGCAGCCTTGACGCCGCCCACCGTGGAGCCGACGAGTTCCGCGATTTCTTCGAGGGTGTAATCAAAAACATCCTTGAGTAGAATGCATGCGCGTTCCTTGGGAGGTAGACTCATCACTAGTTGTTCCACTGCTCGACCGACACCGAGGACTGGAGGAGTGGCCGGCATAACGGAATCTGGACTCATAGCAGCAGTTTCGGCCTCAACGCGGACACCACGCCTCCGCAGGAAGTCGATGCATCGATTGTGCGCAATCCGGAACAGCCACGGACCAAGAGGACGGCTGTCATCGTACTGGTCCAGCTTCCGATAAGCCTCGAATAACGCATCTTGAACGACATCTTCGCCGTCCATCACCGATCCGGTCATGCGCGAGCAGTACCGGTGCAGGCGTGGCCGGAGTTGGGTGATAGTTTCAAGAAACGCCAAATAGCGTGCATCGAAGGGACCATGGGCTTCCAAGTCGTGTGAATGATCCATATCTATATCTACGCGGCGAATCGCCTCTGGGATACGGACAGAATCTCTAGAGGTTACGACGGCCGCTCCTGAAGCGGCGTGCCATAGCCCATTCGTTGCGCGTCACGTGGAGAATTGTTTACGACACAGCTCAAATGCGGCGCAATCCCGTCAGTACGAAGCTCAACAATTCGCAGAATGAGGGTGCGGAGTCCGCGACGTCGGTCACTTTAGACACCCCCATACAGGCGCGGCTCTTCTAGCTTCAACTGCTTGTGAACACACACGCAGGAACTCTAAGATGCTGCCGCATCGCCGGCGAGGGCTCGAACCACCTTGGGCTGAGGACGCAGCAGCAAATAGAATGCGACGACGTGCGTGATCATCAGTACGGGCACGTAGATGATCGGGATCGCGTACGTGGCGCCCAATTGTCCCGCCAACACGGGAAGACCGACCCGGACGGCGTGGTAATAGTCGAGGATGAGGTCGACCAGCCCTACGAGATTGAACGCGACCACGAACAGCCAAAAGAGCGGACGTATTCTTACCGTGAGAAGCGCCAGCATTGCCAGGACCCCGGTTGCGAGGTCCCAGTAGGCAGCGAACGTGGCGAAGCCAGCGACGGGCAGATTGGGGCCGACGACGCCTGGAAGGATAAAGACCAACCCGAAGAAGCGGAAGCTGTGCAGAGTAGCGATGGCGCGTTGCGCCGCGACCTGGTCCATCGACTTTAGCCAGGGCAGGATGTACACGCCGAAGCAAAGCAACCACGCGACATAACCTAGAATAAGATGCAGATTGAAGATGGTTTCCGGCGACATTTGGCCTCCTATTGGATTGACGGCTTCACTTATTGGCCGGGCTATCTCTCAACAGTATCCCGAGCGGCAAGAGTGGCCCGACGGGAATGAACTGCTCGTCCATAAGGTTTTCCTTCGAGAGAGGCAGACTTTCGATAAGGGTCCGAGCCTCCGCCGCGTCCTTGCAGTTCAGTATGAAGATGACGCCCCGGCCGTCGCCGCGCGTGAACCACTGCTGAATCTTGCCGTCGAGATACAGGGGAACGGTCGCACGAATTTCGGCGGGCATGATTTTCATGACTTGCTCGACAGTAACCCCCGGTTTTGGCGTAAGGATCGTCAGCACGCCGGTGATCTTGGGCTGCGGCGGTGTGGACTGGCCTTGCGCCATGGGTGCCAGGACCGTCGCGAACGCCAGCAGCGAGTACAACATTTCAATCTTCATTGTTCAGCTCCTTGGATTCCTCGCGAAATTATCATGTGTTGGTACCAGTGGGTACCACGCACTGGTGATGGTACGATACGGTACCAGCGTTGTCAAGGAGAGGTTGATGGCTACGGGATCGATGTCAAAACGCCGCCAGAAAGGCGGGGACGAAACTGCGGTGCGAGAGCGCATCCTTGAGGCGGCCTTAGCAGCGTTCATGAAGACCGGCTACGCAACGGCCAGCACGCTTGAGATCGCGACGCGCGCGCGCGTTTCGAAGCGAGCGCTTTACGCGCTAGTTGGCAACAAACAAGAAATGCTGATCGCCTGCATCAGCGAGCGCGCCAAGCGATTTGACGTGCCCGCTGACCTGCCCGTGCGCGATCGCGAGACCTTAGCGCAGGTGCTGGCTTCTTTCGGGGCGAAGCTTGTCCGGGAGATAAGCGATCCCACAGTTATTGCAGTATTCCGACTGGCGATCGGCGAGGCGGTCCAGGCTCCCGAGGTGGCGCGTGCGCTCAACTCTAAAGGACGCGAGGCGAGCCGAGCCGCCTTGCGTAAAATCATGGCCGAGTCCAAGGCGTCCGGGCTGCTCACGGGCCGTCCTGCCGAACTTGCCGAGCAGTTCGCCGGGCTGCTCTGGCGCGATTTGATAGTCAGCCTGCTGCTCGGCGTCGCCGAGCGACCGAACGCCCGCGAAATCGCGGTACGTGCCCGTGACGCCGCAGCCGCCTTCCTCCAACTTCATCCGCTACCGAAGGAAGATGCCCCTGAATAGACGTCCGAGCGCCTAGCTCCAATCCAAGTAAGATCCAAAATCTGCAAGTGGAAAGTTAGGTGCAGGTAGCACTGAAGCGGTGGTCACCTGGTTTGCAGCGGTTTGCTAATTCATCCTGCCCTGTTCGTACTCACCAGCATTAGCGTATTTTCAATGACTTAGGGCGCTCTCATTTGCGCCAGAAGACCTCATAAGGCGATATTGAGCGCAAAGTGACACTTTTTGTTACTTTTTCGATAAAAATGGCTCACGTTTTAAGAATGCCGGACAAATGTACACTGTCAACAATATAGTTTACACGGCTATAGGTCGCTGCCGACGCACTTAGGACGACGAAGCCTAACCACTTCCGAACGCCTTGAAACGATTCGCTTTCCGAAGCCTTCGATACACCTGAAAAGCCCACTAAAAACGAAGATCGTCGAATCCTTCAGGACACCCGGGAAATTCACTTCATCGAAGGCTCGGTGACCGCAGGATCGATCCTCAGCGGACCGGGTTTACCGTCAGAGCGACACTTTACACGTTGTCGGTTCCGACAAAAATTATGTTCGGAAAACGGACAATTAGTCCGGCCGGTACATCAATTCATATCGTTGGAAAACGGAAGTCTTATGGCACTGCGGGCACGTCAGGCTCTCGCCTCCATCCGGAAATTCTGGCTTGCGCGGCCATAGCGGGTCGTAAGGAAGGGTCCAAGACCTCCGTGGAATCTCGCTATGGGGAAAATGAGAGCGGCATTCGGGGCAACTGAGGGTCCATCGGGGCATGTTCGCACCATCAGCCTGGTATCTAACACGTCGGTTAGTTCATGCATATAGAGAGTGTGCCAATATGAAACTTGGCGCGTGTAAAAGACCTCATCTGAGACTGAATGTCCGCCCCGGCGAACGAATGCAACGTGGATGAGAGTGCGACCTGACGTAGAAAGTAATTCAATTTATTTTCTTGTTTCGTGCGCTCTGTGTGTAAAACTCGCATGTTTTTATTTCTCCGCGTCCATCGCAGCCACGTTACTTTAGACTCTCGCAAATTTCGCCTGTAAGTCTCGAACCTGCCGTGTGTAAAACTCGACTTTCGCGTGGAGCTAGAGAAATCCAAAGGTAATAAACGCTATCCGCAAATTCGCAAACTCGCAAACTCCGTGGACCTTGCATCTATTCGATTTTCATAGAAGATAAGGGGTTTGGGTTAGATTCACGGTTTGGGTTAGATTCACGGTTCGTGCTGGCTACGTGTTGACAGCGCTCTCTGCCTATAGCGAATAAAGATTCCTGTACAAAGAGAGTTCGCCCGGCAACGTTTGCGAGTGCTAGCAGGCTGTCCGGAAAGCGGACAACAGTCACTCTTGAAGGTAAGGTCTCAGGAACAGCGAGTCGAAAATACGTACTCGCAGCCAAGCAACTTGAGCTTCGCGGCTGGCAGGAGATATCGAACCGCGCGGATGATTTAGTTTGTAAATCTCTTCGATGCGTCGCGCGATCATCCAATCCAATTTTGCGTGGGTGAGTACATTGACTACGGGCATGGTGAAGCCTCTTTTCTCCTCCTCTCCCCGGAGGGTAGCACCGATGCTATTGAAACAAAAACCGACCGCGGAATGTTTATAAACCCTCAGACGGTAGGACAGCCGACAGATGGAAGGCCCAACGGCTCCTATGATATATAGGGCGGCCATGCCAGAGGACCCCAAAGATAGCCAGAGCGCGGACGAAGACTGGATTGAGGAACTTGTTCGCCGGCTGACGCATCCTGGCGTGGGTCCGCTTACGGCACTCGCCTTCGTGCTGATCATTGGAACTTGGGAACGTTTTCCACGCGGCAAGCAGATCGGCACCTACGTGGGGATGATTCCGAGTGAGGACTCCAGTGCGGGCAAGCAACGGCTGGGGCACATCAGCAAACAGGGCAATTCCTTGTTGCGTTTCTTGCTGGTGGAAGCGGCCCAAGCAGCAGCGCGGGTCCATCCTGGCTGGCGACGTCGGTACATTCACCTAGCGATGCGTCGGCACAAGAGCATTGCCAAGGTAGCGATGGGGCGCAGGCTGGCGATCCGGTTGTATTGGATGTGGCGGAATGGCTGTGAGTATTCACCGTCGTTAGAGTTCGGTTCGTACGCGGGACAGCTCGGAATCGTACATGGTGTGAGGTAGGACACCGTCCACTTGATGGGGTATCCCGCTCCCTCTAAAAAGGGGAGTTTGAACTAGTAATCATGGTCGAAGTACGGATCGAAGAGATGTTTGGGTCGGACTGAAGCCGACCGAAAGATTACGAGCGAGCCGTGGTCTTGGTTCAGCCTGAAATGGAGAAGCGACGTTCTCCGTTAGTGAGTATTCCGCCCTTCGGGCGGGGATTTTCAAGGCATGGGGTCTTTCGATCCGATGGAGGTTGGGCGGCGCAAGAACGAGCTCTCACGCCCCCGTTCATCGTCTCGATGAGCCCACCGGGATATCCCTCGGCATGGTTGCGTCCCCGCAGTGCCCGCTTCCGTTTCGCCCGGCAAAATCATTGTAACTCCGCAACGAGCTGCCGTTTCTCAACATCCGGTTTGCCCGTGACTCCGCCGGAACCCAGACCGGCCAGACCCGAATCGTGAGTTGTGATCGCCTGGTTTCGACAACTATCTATGCTATTTGGGGTCTGCCAATAAACGAGTTGTACACGTCAGGCCCTTGCCGCCCCTTGATCCGATATCTGTCCGAGGTTAGCGTGATTTTTCGGTCAAAAGTTGAGTAATCCGCCGGGGTTTGATCGTATACAGGATATATGTCGGCTCTTCCCATGACATTGAATACGACAGCCGAAACCGAAACGGCAAAGATTGCGCGAG
>Ga0193729_1000513_pt1 | contig 20388 bp, 20 predicted proteins | sample U1c2metaG_FD_143036 | JGI IMG/M metagenome (GOLD analysis project Ga0193729, IMG submission 143036) | Soil microbial communities from a riparian zone of the East river system, Colorado, United States - U1c2 | ecosystem: Environmental > Terrestrial > Soil > Riparian zone | place: USA: East River...
CAAACATCAAAAATGCAATCGGCGCGGTCGCGAAAATACTTGGAAACACTCCGGCAATTTGTCAAAAGTGTTACATTGATCCTGTTGTGCTCGAAAGTTATCTCGACGGAGATATCATCGAAGGCTTGAAACGCAAAACCGACGAAGCGCTTGAGAGCGAGGCAGTCGATCTCCGCGGCAGCGAAGTGGCGGTCTTGAAGTTTTTGCAGGCGAAGCTGGCTAAGAAAGCGCGCGATAGTTGATACGCGAAGCGATTAAGGAGATTGGCTACAACGACCAAGACCGACGCTTCAACGCGGCCGGCGCATCGGTTCTGAATTTATTCATCTGCCAGGCTGCGGACATTGCCTGTGGTGTGGACAATGGGAACGACCTTGGTGCCGACGGGCAACTTTGTCGGCCCGGACGCAGGCGAATCACGGCTAAGTGTCTGAAAAAAATCTTGGCAAATGAATAAAACGGTCGATAAATAGGCCGACGAAAGTTTAACGCAACCGAAAGAAACATCTATGCTCTGGACTATAATTGTCATCTTAGTGGTGCTCTGGCTTCTGGGCTTTATCGGCCACGTTGGCGGCGGTCTGATCCATCTTCTGCTCGTGATTGCCGTCGTTGTGCTCATTATTAACCTGATTCAAGGCAGACGAGGGCTCTGAGCGAATCCGTTTTCGCCCCGGTAGTATCAGTAGTGCGTCCTCACAATTGGGTTTTGCACCCCGAAGACAACTCCTCTTTACGCGGCACTGGGTCTGCACGGCGCCAATAATCTATGGCAGCCGGGCAGCCGGACACGTGCGATCCCATAATTGGAGAGCAACCAAAGGGGGTGAACGAAAATGCGGAGGACACCAAAAAGAACCAAGAGCAAGAAGCAGCAGGGCAGAGTGCGGGATTTGAAGCCCGTGAAGGAGGTGAAGGGTATTGGCAAAATTGAGCACGCCGTCGAGCGCCACGAGATCGCCGTCACCGAAGATGCGAAAGAACTCCAAAAGTTTCGGGAAGAAGTCACACAAATTAAGTCCGACATCGCGCACATCTTAGAGGCGTTACAAACTTTAGAGATGTGGGTGCCAATGTCGCGAGCTGAGATACCGCAGTACGCATGGGCGTATAGGAAATTTATAGACATCACGACTCACTTACGACAAGAGGCCCGTTCCCGGTAGCGCAGGGTCTTTGTTCTCGACTAACGGATTCAAGTCGTCGTACTCTACGCAACCCGAGCCCCACCGCACAATTTGCACGGCGTTGGCTCACACCGTAGCGTCGGCAAACCCACGATAGGAAAACTATGAACTACAACATCGCAACAATCCTTGCCGTCATCGCGATCATCTTCGTCCTGCTCACTTACATCACCAGCGCGCCGCTCGTGCCGGTCGCAGTCATCCTGCTCGGGCTGGCGATTATTTTCGGGGGACGCGGAAGCGGAAGTTTTAGAAATAGCTAAAAAATAGCGAACTTTTCGGGCGACCGGACTGAAAGGCCAGATTCGGCGACCCTTTCGCGCGACGACCAGCCTCGGCTTCGGCTTTCACTCCTGTTCCGCGATTCTTCGCCTTCCGATCTTGCTGTCCAGGTTTCGAAAGCTTCGGCAACGGTGAATTTCCTTTTGGCTTCGACCTCCGATGCCCGACCACCCAATAGCCTGCCAGCGAGACTGAGACGATCAACATTAAGCTCGCGAGCCAACCACTGAATAAGAATGCTCTCTGCCATGTGGAATACTACGGTTTAAGATTACTTTTTATGATTAACTGCCGTTTGGCCGTAATAGCGAACCTGCGTACTGGACGAACCGCTCGACAATACAGTCATCGAAATCAAACTGCACGGTTGGGATTGGAAAGTCTTCGAAGCGCCAGGGGTCGAACCTGTGTTCCCCGCCAGAAAATCAGACGATTCACTATGCCGAGAACCCCGCGGGTTTTTGCACAGGCTTTTTGGCTCGGAGCGCAGCGGCCGAGCATTGCTTTTCCCTATTTAGCAGTTTTTTAGAGACGACCAAGCTGCCTTCGAAATACGATACAATAATACCTACCGCATCTTACCATGAATAATCGAACTAAATCACTTCGTTTTGGGCTCATCCCGGGACTTTTCCTCGCCTTCACCGCGCTGGCGACTTTCACAGCTCAAGCTAAGGCACAATCCCTCGAATCGGCCGAGACTTTCGCTGTCTTGGGCGGTTCGACCGTGACAAATACCGGCGCCAGTCACATTTCCGGCAACGTCGGAGTCAGCCCTGGCTCGGCCATCACCGGCTTCCCGCCAGGCACCGTCACCAACGGCTCACTCCACGCTAATGACGCTACGGCGAAACAGGCTCATGCCGACTTGGCCGCCGCCTACACCGCCTTTGCCGGCCTGGCTTCTCCGCCCGCCAATAACCTGACCGGGCAAGACCTCGGCGGCAAGACCCTTACGCCGGGCGTTTATCGTTACAACGTTGCGGCAATATGGTCAAGTGGCGCCCTGACATTCGATGCGCAGAATGATCCCAGCGCACGCTTCGTCATTCAAATTGGCACCACCCTGATTACTCCCAGCAGCTCCTCGGTTGTCCTGATCAATGGTGCCGACCCACGGAATATCTATTTTCAAGTAGGCACCTCCGCGACCCTTGGCAGTGGCAGTAGTTTCATCGGGAACATCCTCGCTGATGCCTCTATCACTGCGGTGAGCACAACTACTGTGACAGGCCGACTTTTGGCAGTAGTAGGGGCTGTAACCCTTGATACAAACAGCGTGATCAGCCCAGGATTGACTCGTGCGCAGCTGCTAAACATATCCACGCGAGCCGATGTCCAGACGGGCGACAGCGTCGCCATTAGCGGCTTTATCATCACTGGCAATGCTGCCAAAAAAGTAATCGTGCGTGGACTCGGGCCTTCCTTGCAGAGCCACGGCATCCGAAACTTCCTTGCCAATCCCACCCTGGAGCTGCACGATCACACTGGGGCAATCATCGCCAAGAACGATAACTGGAAAGACACTCAGCAAGCAGAGATTCAGGCGACGGGACTTGCGCCAACCAATGACCTAGAATCGGCGATTGTCGCAACTGTGGCGCCCGGCAATTACACTGCGATTTTGCGCGGCAAGAATGGAACAACGGGCGTCGGGCTAGCCGAAATGTATGACTTGGCCACGGACGCCGATTCGAGGCTGGCTAACATCAGCACCCGCGGCTTTGTCCAGAGCGGCGAGGAGGTCATGATTGCCGGCTTTATCCTCGGTAACGGAACTGCCAGCGAAAGAGTGATCATCCGAGCCATCGGGCCTTCGCTCACGGGCAAGGGCGTTGCTAACGTCCTGCCCGATCCGACGCTCGCGCTGCATGACAGTAATGGCACGCTCCTCATGTTCGATGACAACTGGAAAGACTTTCAGCAAGCAGAGATTCAGGCGACGGGACTTGCGCCAACCAATGACCTCGAATCGGCGATTGTCGCAACTCTGGCGCCCGGCAATTACACCGCGATTGTAGCGGGCAAGAATATCGTTGTCGGCGTCGCCCTCGCGGAAGTGTATGACCTCGCTGAGGCATCGCCGTAATCACTGGTTCCATTGAGCAAGCAGCTGCCACCACTAAACTATTTTCCGCCAAAAAGCCTCAGGAACGAGCGGAAGATGCGATTTGGAAAGGTCGCGGCTTTCTCGGCGAAAGCCTGCAGCTTGTCGGCGAATTGCATTTGCTCACCGCCATGCACTTCGCACGGGTGGTGATGGCATGCGCACCCGGCAGTAATGGTACTTTCAAAGACTTCATTTAAGGCCGATCGCGAGTAATCGCGGTAGGAGCGGAACTTGGGCGCCTCCCCATACTTAAAAAGTATGACGCCGAGCTTACGAAGTATTGGCTAGATAGGGACGGGAGCCGTATTCACAGTTCCTGCCGCATCCATTTACCTACCTGGTTTCGCCGATTTAGGTCGGAAGCACGAAACGGATGGCCTTTAGCTGCGATCACTGCAGCAACTTAGTAAATAGAAAGTTAGTCTTATGATTAAAGCAATCCTTAGTGTCACGTTTGCCACAGCCCTTATGGGTTTAGTGGCTTACGGACAAACATCCACGTCCTCCACCACCGTTGCAACGGGAACCAATGGAGCGACTGAAACCACCACCACAACCACCGAAAGTACGGGTACCGTCACGGAATTCACTCCGGGCCGAGCTCTTATCTTGAAAACTGAAGCGGACCAACCCGTCCGCTACAAGTTCGGCAAGACCGTCACCTACGTGACTTCAGATGGAAAGGTTATCGAAGCTTCGCAAATCAGAAAAGATTCGAAGGTTCGCGTTCACTACCTCAAAGAGGGCGACGACATGGTAGTTGATAAGGTGATCGTGACGCGGGACCGCGACTAATCCGGCCCGCTTTGCTTGGCAATTTTAGAATCAAGCTAGCAATTAAGCGCCTGGCGAATCGAGACAGTGCTCGTCGCCAGGCGTTTTGTTTTTCTTTGATTTGAGTCCGAAATGTTTTGGCAATTGATTTTCAAGTCAAGTGTAGGCGACTTGCTCACAGGCGAGAAGTAAACTGCGCAATCCTTGAAAAATTTCCGTCGCTCGCCAGGCCGAGCATTGATCGAAGGCAGGATCGCAATCCGGCCTCGGCATCATCTGGATCAAGGCCAACGACTTCAACGGATGCTCCGGCCCATTTGCTCGACGATTTCCACGTACGCTTTCAGAGCAGCCGATGGATTCTCGGCCCTCCACGCGACACAGCCTTCCGTCCCGACCGTGGGATTGAGTGGCCGGAACACCACATTCTCGTGCTCGAGTTTTTTTAATTGCTCTGGCACGAGAGCAACGCCCAATCCGGCGGCTACTGCGTGGATCATTGTCCGTTCCAGTTCAACATCCTGCAAAACCTTGGGGGTAAAGCCAGCGCGTTGACACGTCTTGGTTAGCCACTCGCGATAGTAGGGATAACTCCCTTCGGACATTCCAATGAAAAACATGGGGGCGAGAGCCTTCAGCTCGACCGTCGTTTTGCCCGCCAGCGGATTGTCTTTCGGCAAGGCGGCGACGGTTTTGTAGGACGCAATAGTTCGGAACTCCAATCCGCGCCGCCCAATTGGCTCGTGTAATCCAACGAAACCAAGATCGAGTTTGCCACCTTCAAGCGCGCGAAACTGATCACCGCACGACATGTCGAAGAGATTGACCGAAACGGTGGGAAACGATCGATGGAAGGAAGCGATAGTCTTCGGCAGAAAATCGTAAAAGAGATTGCTGACGTAACCGACATTGAGCGCGCGAACCTCGCCGCTGTGTAGTCGCCGGACCGACCCGACAGTTTCGGCGGCGAGAGCAAGAAGGCGTTTGGCGTCAGCGAGAAATGAGCGTCCCTCGTCTGTCAGCGTGACCAGGTGCTTTGTGCGATTTAGAAGCCGGACACCGAGCTCCTCTTCCAAATCTCTAATTTGCCGCGTGAGTGACGGCTGCGAGGTGTGCAGCTTTTCGGCGGCTTTTGTGAAGCTGAGCGCTTCCGCAACGCTGACGAAGTAGCGCAGATGACGAAGTTCCATCGGGACTAAGACATCTAGATACCGACTCGGCACGTTAATGCAAAAATAGAATTCCCGGGTATGACACACCGCTCGTCCACAGGCAGACGGCCATACTTTAAAAGTATTACGTGCTACCAAGAAGATATTGGCCGGACAACGACCGGAGGCGTATTTGAGTTTATGAACCGAAACGCTTCAGCTGTTTGGAAAGGCGCCCTTCATGGAGGGGAGGGCAAATTGACTACCGAAAGCGGTGTCCTCTCGGGAACCCAGTACTCGTACCGAACGTCTTTCGCCGAAGGCATCGGAACCAATCCGGACGAGCTCATAGCCGCATCGCTGGGCGGATGTTTTTCAATGGCCCTGTCCAACGAGCTCGGTCGTTCCGGTTTTCACCCCGAGAGCATCGAAACCACCGCGACTGCCACTCTGGAAGATCTGGCCGCTGGCTGGACGGTCACGCACATGCAACTCGACGTCCGTGCAAACGTTCCGGACGCGTCTCAAGCGCGCTTCATGGATGCGGCGCTCGCGGCAAAAACAAACTGTCCCATCGCGCGTCTGCTCAACACTAACATCTCGATGACCGCGAGCCTCGACCCATGACATTAAACACGTTGTCAAGCCAAGCGAACCTAATGCCGGCCAGCGGGAGAGGAAACTCGTTGGAGCTCGCCTTGGAAGTTTCGGAGCTTCGCTACCGCCGGTTATTCGAAAGCGCGCAGGACGGCATCCTGATTCTCGACGCGAATACCGGTAAGATCATCGATGTAAATCCATTTCTGCTTGATCTGCTGGACTATCCGTTCGAAAGCATGATCGGCCTCCAGCTCTGGGAGATCGGCTTGTTCGAAGACATCGCAGCGAATCAGGCCGCTTTCGAAAAGCTGCGAACAGAGGAGTACATCCGGTACGAGAACCACCCGCTCCGGACGAAAGCCGGCAAGCAGATCCAAGTCGAGTTTGTCAGTAATGTTTACTTTGTCGGATCAGACAAAGTGATTCAATGCAACATTCGCGATATCCGCGCGCGGGCTGAATTTCAGGCGGCGTCCAAGAGCCACGCCGATACGCTCGAACTCGCAGCCAGAGCAAGAGAGAAAGTGATCGCTGTCTTCTCTCACGCGTTGCGCACTCCGCTCGCGGCCATTTCTTCAATGATCGATGTGCTCGAGCTGGGTCACGGTGCCGTCGGCATGCCCGGCAAGAGGGAATTGCCACCGCCATTCGATAAGTCCGCCTTGGCATTCATCCGCCGTAATGTTCAAGGTCTCGTGCGTCTAGTCACCGAATTGCTCGAATTCACCCATATCGCGGACGAGGCCTCGGGGCTGGAGTTCGTGAAAGTGGACGCGCACGAGGTGATCCGCTTCGCACTCAAGAATCTCGAGAGCCAGCATAAAGGGGCGGGGATTGGTATCGACCTTCAGTTGCAGGCTCAACATAACCACATCCGAGCTGATTCGGACAAGCTTGAACAGATTCTGTCGAATCTGATTGGCAACGCGCTGAAGTTCACGCCGAAAGGCGGCAAGATTTCGATCGTCACGGGCAATGAGGAAAGCGGCAGGCTGGTTATCGAAGTGAGCGATACCGGGATCGGCATTCCGGCAGACGCACTCTCGCGGATTTTCTCGCCGTTCGAGCAAGGGGATTCGTCCATTCATCGACGCTACGGCGGTCTCGGTCTCGGTCTTTCGATTGCGCGTACTTTAGTAAAAGCGCACGGCGGCACTTTGGAGGTGGAGAGCGAGGGATCAGGTCACGGCGCGAAGTTCACCGCGCGTTTCAAAATAGACGATTTCCTATCCGATCTCACAACCCAAGGTCCTCTTCAGTTCGAAAGCAGTCCGCTTCCTGGCGCGAAGACCAGCGTCGCCACGTCTATCAATTCGGCAAACGGCAAATTGTAATCCTATGGAACCCCCCACGATCACTCAGAACGGCGCTCTTTACGCCCTACAACATCGGGCAACCAAAAAATATCGCGATGCGCACAAGAGACGAGTGGGCACAGACCTGATTTGGTCTTACCGGGCTTTAACACGCTCGATTGAAAAGGTCCAGTCGACGCCACGAAATACCGCAGAACAAGTCGCTCATGCATTTCCCAAATATCGCGTAGCGGCATGAGGTTGGCTCGCTGAGAATCCAGCAATGACCACGGTCATTTCCGACAGACTAAGGACTGAGACGAAGCGGGACCAGCTCGCACAGATCAAGAAGTTCACGACGGTTGTCGCGGACACTGCTGACTTCGAAAGCATCCGCGAGTTCAAGCCGCGGGACGCCACCACGAATCCCAGCTTGGTGTACGCGGCAACGCAGAAGGACAACTACAGTCAGTTCCTTGAGGAAGTGCTGACCAACCGCCGCAGGTCGGGACTCACTGGCGCGGCACAGATCGAGGGCATAATTGATCACCTTTTGGTGCGGTTCGGTTGCGCGATGTTGGAAATTGTGCCAGGCCGGGTCTCGACCGAAACTGATGTCCGTTACTCTTTCGATGTGGAAGGTTCAATCAAGAAAGCGCGGCGCTTGGTCAAACTTTATGAGGAAAAGGGGATCGGGCGCGAGCGCGTGCTCATCAAGATTGCTTCCACGTGGGAAGGAATTGCTGCGGCAGAGCAACTACAGAAGGAAGGCATCAAGTGCAATATGACGCTGCTCTTCTCACTGCCCCAGGCGGTGCGTGCCGCCCAAGCGAAGGTGCAACTCATTTCGCCATTCGTCGGCCGCATTTACGATTGGTTCAAAGCCGCGAACAAGCGCGATTACTCGGGCGCGGAAGATCCCGGGGTGCAATCGGTGCAGGAAATTTACATGTATTACAAGAAGTTCGGTTACGAGACGGAAGTGATGGGCGCAAGTTTTCGCAACGTTGGCCAGATCCTCGAGCTCGCGGGCTGCGATCTCCTCACCATCAGCCCGGAATTGATGAAGCAGCTTTCCGAGTCGCACGAGCCGGTCGAGCGAAAACTGACCCCCGAAAAAGCAAAAAACGCAGATGTAAAACGGCTCGGCGAGCTGGACGAGGAGAAATTCCGCTACCTCGTCAACCAAGACGCGATGGCGACGGAGAAAACCGCGGAAGGCATTCGGAAGTTCGCGGCCGACATTGCGAAGCTAGAGAAGTTCGTCGCCAGCAAGATCAACTGACCCTGGGAAGATGCAGAGATCGTGAATCATACAATTGTGGATGACGCATTAAATCGGTCCGATTTCATATTGGCAGAGAAATCACGGGCGGCATCAAAGCGCTCGGTGCTGCGCTTGCCGCTCGATCGCATCAACTGGGTAACTAGTTCCTTTCTCATTGGCACGCTGGCTCTCACATTGACCGCCGTCCCGCTCTATCTCTGGCTTTTTGGGCTTGATTGGTTTCAGGTCATCCTCTTCTTTGCCATGCTTGCCGCTTGCGGATTTAGCGTCACGTTAGGTTATCATCGGCTTTTCTCGCACATAACCTTCCAGGCAGGCTGGCCGATCCGGCTTGTCACGCTTATTTTTGGCACCGGCGCATTTGAAAACTCGGTTTTGATGTGGGCGAGCGAACATCGGCGCCATCACAAACACGTGGATCATGACGATGATCCGTACTGCATTTCGAAAGGTTTTTTCTACGCGCATATCGGATGGCTGCTTTTCAAGCTGAAGTCGGATCAGCCATACGACAACGTAGCCGACCTGCAAAAAGACAAGCTCGTCTGCTGGCAAGATCGACACGTCCAGTTGATCGCCGTCCTGGTCAGCTTCGGAATCCCGGCAATCCTCGGCTTTCTCTGGAATGGGTGGCGTGGAGCACTAGGCGCTTTCTTAATCGCGGGTGTTGCGCGAATCGTCGTGCTGCAGCACTGCACATTTCTAATTAATAGTGGGTGTCACACGATCGGACGGCGGCCATATTCGACCAAGTGCAGTGCGCGCGACTCCCTCTTCCTCGCCCTCTTCACTTTGGGCGAAGGCTATCACAACTATCACCACGAGTTTCAGCATGACTATCGTAACGGAGTAAAGCCATGGCAGTTTGATCCAACGAAATGGGTCATTTGGACGCTTTCGAAATTACGTCTCGCTCGAAATCTGCGCCGCGTCCCGGCCGACAAGATTGAGTCCGCGCAACGACAAACTCGAGACGCGAGTTGTTGATGCGCGGCCTCTCCGCGCATTCCGTGAGCTTTACACCGCAAGCGCCGATTCAATCGTCGCGACGCAACGTCCACTGACCGATTTTAAAGCCGAGCAGCCGCGCTGTTTACTCGCAAGTTGACTTGACTTGCGGTTGCCTGGCGGCGGCTATTCCGTTACGTCTCCGCGATGCCGCAGGACCCAGCGCCACGCCCCAAGAACCCCATCAAATGGTTCTTCTCGAACCTCGGTCCCGGCCTGATCTCCGGCGCAGCCGATGATGATCCGTCCGGGATCGCAACCTACTCATCGGCGGGAGCGCTGCTTGGAACAGGACAGCTCTGGACCGCGCTAATTACGTGGCCCCTTATGGCCAGCGTCCAGATGATGTGTGCGCGGATTGGGATGGTGACAGGCCACGGACTGGCGGGGGCATTCCATCACAAGCTTCCCAAGCTACTGATCACGGTCTTCGCGACGGCCCTGCTCATCGCTAATACAATCAACATCGGCGCTGACCTCACGGGCATGGCAGACGCAGCTCAAATGCTGTCACGGTTCAACTCGCATTGGTTTGTGGCGTTGTTCGGACTCGCGATCGCGGTCGCAACGGTTTTCTTTCGGTATCACACCATCGCGAGCATTCTGAAGTGGCTCGCGCTTACGCTCTTTGCCTATGTGATAACTGCGTTCGTGATCGGGCCGGATTGGCGCGCTGTCGCTCACGATACCTTCATTCCGTCGCTGCCGAAGGGACACGCGGCATGGGCGATGATCGTCGCCATTCTCGGCACGACGATCAGTCCCTACCTGTTCTTCTGGCAGGCTTCACAGGAAGTTGAAGAACAAAAGGCAGCGGGACGTCGGATGGTTGCCCGGAGGGGCGCTACCCGTCACGAACTGGGTGTTCGCGGAATGGATGTCGGCGTAGGCACGCTGTTTTCAAATCTCGTGATGTACTTCATAATCCTGACAACCGCGCTGACGCTGCATCGGCATGGGATTACTGACATTGAGACTTCCAAGCAGGCTGCCGAAGCGCTGATTCCATTAGCGGGAAAATTCGCTGCTCTCCTTTTCACTGTTGGTATCTTAGGAGTCGGTTTTCTAGCAATCCCGACGCTCGCCGGCTCTGCGGCCTACGCTTATGCCGAGACGTTCGGCTGGCATCAGGGGCTGGACGCGAAATTCAAATCGGCACGGGCTTTTTACGGCATCGTCATTTGTTCGACCGTCATCGGCATTGCCCTTGACTTCGCTAAAATTAGTCCCGTGAAAGCCCTCTTCTATACAGCCGTGATCAACGGACTCCTCGCGCCTTTCCTGCTCGTCGGCGTTCTTCTCATCGCCACCGACCGGAAAATCATGCGCGACCAGCCAAGCTCACCTTTGAGCGTCGCCTCAGTTTGCATCACGACTTTGTTGATGTTCGCGGCTGCAATTGGAATGTTCGTGTTCTAAAGGCCCAGCGAAGAGCCTAAGGTCAGCCGGCGATTATCGGTTCCACAACGCCTGTGCAGCACGACACATTCAGCGTCTCTTCATCAGTTGATCTTTGCTGGCAACAAACTTCTCTAGCTTCGCAATGTCGGTTGCGACCTTACGAATGCCTTCCGCGGTTTACCCTTGGAAGCATATCGACCTCATGGCCATTCATAGCCTGGAAAGAAATCGTTCTTGATCCGTTCCTCGGGAACGCCAATTTTTTTTAAGGTTTCATCCATTGATTCGACCATCGGTTCTGGCCCAGAAACATAAAGCATCGGTTTTTGAATGTCCGGCACAAGCTGTGGAATGCTTTTCTCGTCGATCCGATTTGGGCTGACGACATAATCGATTCTGAACTCGGGGTGTCGCCCACTTAGTGCATCCAGTTCTTTTCGATACGGAAAATCGTTGTCACGATTTGCGTAAAGAAGCTGCACGTTTAGCGGTTTCTTGTTGTGCTCCAGGTCGAGCAAAATCGCGCGGAAAGGCGTAATGCCAATTCCTCCAGCGATGAACACAAATGTCTTCTTGGAATCATCCACAACGAAATCGCCCTCCAGATCGTGGGCTTCAATTGCATCGCCGGGCCTGAGATTTTTAAGCGCCTTCTTAAACGAACTGCTCTTCGGCGCGAAACGCGTCGTCAACATCACATGCTTTTCGTGAGGCGCTGATGCGATTGAGAAAAAACGCTCCACACCGCGATCGTCAGGATTCGGGTGGTTGAGCACGTAGCGCAGAAGTTGTCCGGCCTTCCACTGCAACGGCTGCTCGGGCACAAAAACAAAAGAGAACGTGTCGTTTCTCTCCTGCTTTGTTGCACTCAGCGTAAATTTCATTGACGCGCTGCTTTCCTGGGTAGTACCCTAATTTGAATTGACCCAGTCCTGACAGGAACAAGGAGATGCGATTGCATCCGGCTCAAATGCTTTGATCCGGCGGTTGTTTTACCGCCACGCCGCGCACGTAAACGAGTTCGCCTCCCAGCCAACCTGAAATCGTAATGAGCACAATGCCAATTACCGACAGGATGATCGGCAGATTGTCGCCTGGCGCGCGTTGCATTCGTAGCCAGAAATTCACGGCGTAGAGACCGACGGCCAGCAGGTTGATCATCATATGCCAAAGTGCGATCGATTTTGTTTTAGGATTCGTAAGACTGGCGAAATCGATAAAGCCGGGAAGCGCCGCGATAAGTGCCCCGACAGTTCCGCCGCCTAGCGTGTAAAATGCGACGTCGTTCCAAGCTCGGCCGCCCCAGCTCATTTTGAAGATCACATCACTGATCAGTGAAAAAATCCAAAGTCCGATCGGTAACGCGACTAATATCGGATGCACTGGATGCCCTTTGAAACTTGCGGGTGATGACATGTTTTTCCTTTCGTTATCGTTTTGGGTTTCCGCCGATTACTAGATGGATTTCAAGTACTCGATCAGGTCGTTCTTCTCCTGCTCGGTCAAGCGCAGTTTGAAAACACCATCGTAGTGGTTGACGACGTCGGCCAGGGTCGCGAATCGGCCGTCATGGTAGAAACCCCCTTTATGGATCTTCTGCGTGTCAAAGAGCGCGCGTAAGGGTTCTGTCCGGTAACGATTATCCGGGGATCGCTTCGCTTGGAAATCATCAATGCCAATCTCTTGAGGGGTATGCAAATTCCAACCTGGCTCGGTGAAGAGAGGCGGTACGTGGCAACTGGCGCACCTCGCCTTGGTGTTGAAGATTGCTTGTCCGCGCGTGGCAGCCTCACTGTTAAAACTGCCCGGCGGCGGTTTCGGCACTGGCATCGCCAACTGGTAGAAGTGTAGCGCGGGGAGCTTTGCACTGATCAGGTCGTGGCCGTCATGCTTATGACCGAGACCAGTTTTGGCGGCGACGGGATATTTCTTTTTATCGTCAAGACGCGGGTCGAAGAATGTCCCCTTGCCGTGCATTTCGAGATTAGAAACAAAAGCGTTCCAGTAGGTGACGTTGCCCCACGCGCCGGTCCAGGTGTGATTGTTGACACCAGCGAGGCCAAAAGCGGCTGGAATAAGTGTGGCGGCGGGCTTCCCATCCGGGCGAAAAGCCTTGCCATCCAAAACTAACTCGGCGTCGAATTTTCCCGGTCCCCAACTATTCAACACTTTGCGCACCGTTGGCTCAGGGACTCCGAGTAATTTCTGGAACGCGCTCAGGTCGGAAGCAGACGCCACGATAGCGCCGACATTGAGGTCGCGATTGGGCCAGCCGTCCCTTCGGTGACCTATTCCGGGAGCGAACGAATCATCCACTGTGGAATGGCACAAAGCGCAGTTGATTCCGATGGATTTCACGCTGCCATCTGCGTGCAAGAAGCCAGTCACACCCACGACTGCCTTGAGTTTAAGAAGGGCAAGCGTCGTCGTTGGATCATCCAGATTCACCTTGCCCTGTTTCAATTGCTCGACCAGATCGGCGGGCAATGCCTCGGCATCCACTTTTAAGCCCAATGCCAGCGCCTGCTTGGGGGACAGCTTCGCTACGGCCTCGTGCAATTTGAGCGTGTCGCCCCAGAATGCCTCATTCCCGAAAGTGTCGAAGCGGAATGTCTGCTTGCCTTCCGCCAGCATCTGCTGCGCGTTGTGGTTGATTGCGTCATCAAATCCCACAGACTGAGGGGTTGTTTGCGCGGCGCCCGGAAGTAGCTTGATCACAAATAGCAACGCGAAACCCAAACTGATGCAGGCGCCTGCCGCAAATTTGTGACGGTTGGAAGAGTGGAAGAAGATGAAGGTTTTCTGACGTTCCATTTGAACCTCCTTACGCAACAGGCCGATATTCGGGAGGAGAATGCCACATACGAGTCTTCCGAGGATCGAACTGAGGCGAAATGTTAGGTTGAGGGAAAACGAACTCACACAATAAGTCAATATATATTTTGACTCAATCGCCGGACTGAACTCTTAGTATGAAACCACAACGATGGCGCGAGCGAATGCTTGACAGTACGCGCGGTCAAATCCTCGCTCTGCTTCGGGTCGAATCGTGCACGGTCAATGAACTCGCCGCCGCCCTGAAACTGACAGACAATGCCGTGCGAGCGCACTTGATCAGTCTCGAACGCGATGGTCTGATTCAGCGTGAAGGGAGTCGACCCGGTCTTCGAAAGCCGCACGCGTCGTATGGCCTTACGGCCGACGCCGAGCAGATCTTTCCGAAAGCATATGGACTGTTGCTTAATCACCTTATGTCGAGCATCTCCAAGCGGCTCAATTCGCGGGAACTTAGGGCGAGTATGCGCGAGGTCGGTCGATCTTTGGCGAAAGAACATGGCGATCAACTCACCAAAAAGAACCGAAACGAACGACTTCTGGCCGCCCTTGATTTGCTGAAGAAATTAGGCGGAGCAGTCGCACTTCACGAGACTGATGGGAAGACGCTCATTCGCGGCAAGAGTTGTCCGCTTGCGGCGATAACGGCGCATTACCCCGACGCCTGTCTAATCGTCGAGGCACTCCTCACTGAAATCATCGGTGTTCCGGTAAAAGAACACTGCACCCACGGGCAGTCGCCGTCTTGTTGCTTTGAAGTGAGCTGACTTCGAGTCGGCCAACGCCCGCAGCTGATTTAGACGACAGCGAAACTCCAGCGCCTCGGCCTCAAATTGAAATCAAAGCGAGCAAAACGCTGTCGCCGAGCGCTGTCTCGATTCGCCATGCGCTGAATTGCTTGCTGCCCAAACCGACACCGAGAGTCGGAATAAGTGGGACGAATGAGACGCACGGCAACGCTGGCGAGGCTGGCCTGAGACTGAGCGGGAGCGAAAGGATGAACGCGCAGCAGCGCTCGATGCCGAATGCGCTCTTTTTCGAGTTTCATCGCGCGGACGAATTTCGGACGTGACTCGAATATGAAATTGCGCCACGAGCACGTGCAACAGCGGCTAACAAATGTTAAATGTTTTAGCCGCAAACCCTCTCGCCTGCGAGCATTCTCGCTCAGTTCGCGGCTTCCAAACTGCGCAGCGGCCGTTTCGTTCTTCCTCTCAGTCCTCTCGATCGTGCTACAATAGCTGGATGCCAAACCTGCGCACGCCCGAGGGAGCGACATATATCTTGCAAGCCCTGGTCTCAGCGTTTCTCGCGATCCTCTTTCTTCAGTCGGGGATCGACAAAGTCGTGGACCGGCGCGGGAACCTCGAGTGGTTGAATGGACATTTCGCCAAGAGTCCGCTGGCTGGAATGGTGCCGCTGATGGTGACCGCGATCACCATCCTTGAAATTGCCGCCGGAGCATTGAGTGCGACTGGATGTGCGCTGATAGTTTTTTCTCGCGATTCGACTGTCGCGTTTTACGGCGCGCTCGTATCCGCCATCTCGATCATCGCACTTTTCTTCGGCCAGCGAATGGCAAAGGACTACGCTGGAGCGGCCATCCTCGTTCCCTATTTTCTGCTCGCGTTAATTGCGATTTACCTGCTTGCACGTTAGCACGTTGATGATTGATTCGCTCGGCTAGCGAAGATTGCGGAAATTGGGTCAGTTGTCGTCCCGCGTCCGCGGCTTGCTCGCATGGACAATGTGCAACCCCACGAGTCGCGCGACTAGCACCGCGAGATAAATCTGGCCCACAACCGCTTCGAGCATAGCCATGGTTCGGGCAGCCGGCGAGCGCGGAAGTACATCACCGTAGCCCACAGTCGTCAGCGTGGCGAAGCTGAGGTACCTATGTTGCATCACGCGCGCGACGCGATCGTTTCGGCCGATTTCGGTCAAAGCGACGAACGATCCCGGCTGCATCTCATCAAGAAGCGCGTAGGCGAAAGTCCACACATATCCGAGCAGCAGATACACGCAGATAGCGGCAAAGATTTTGTCTGAGGTCACTCGGCCACTGCGTAGCACGTAAGCGAGGATCGACACGCAAAAAAAAGCGACCAGCAAGATGATGGAGCTGTGCGATACAAGGACAGCCCAATGCTGCGGGAAAGCGAGAAGCAGGCACGTCGCGACAATCGAAGTCGCCGACAAGACAATCGCAGTCGCGAATAATTGCTTTCGTTCGCTAAGCGCGTAGGAGCCGGCCACCAGAACGGCCGCCCCGAACACATTCAAAAACAACACGCCATGTCGAAACGTCACGACCAACGGGCTCAGCGTGAAGAGCACAAGGATCGAAATCAACAGCAGCAGGTGTCGCCGCTCTCGCATTGCCATAGCTACGCGTTTAGAAAATGTGTGAGAAGTTTGTGGAAGTGGTGCGTGCCAACTTCGCGGCGGGGCGAATAACGTCCGCGATTGTAAAGACGCGAACGCACCCCGCGCTGGACAGATTCGACTACTTCTTCATCTTCCATCTCCACGCGGTGCAGATCGGCGCCTACACCGCTTGATTGTCGATCTTTGTCCCAAACGTAACTGAAAAATGAAACCTTTGTGCGCTCCGGACCGAGCGGATAAACGACGTTCACCGAAACGCCCCACGGATAAAAGTTCATCATCAGGTTTGGAAAGAGCCAATAGTAGAACGCCGCGAAGATCTGGCCAATCTGCGATAGAGAAATTCCCGGTTCGTTGTTCATATTATTAATTTAACCCCGAAAATTTTCAGGGATGAATGTAGGTTTCAATCTGGAAGCCAAGAAACCATGAAAAGCAATCGCAGCCGAGGAAAGCAGGAAGATCGGAAATAGGAAACCTTGTAGGGACGCTGTTAGCTTTCCTGAATGGAGGGAAGCTGGCACTTCCCCTACAGTCAGATCGCCATCTGCAAGATCGACAACTGATCAACTTAGCGGCAACCAGTTACCGGGTTGGGGCGGAGGTTTCGTGCCGTTGAGCGAGAGGTAAGTGTACTCCTGAAGGAGGCGCTCGTAGTCGGAGAGGAGCTTCATCGCGTCGTTAGGTTTGAGGCGATCGGTTTTGATGGCGGCGTCCACCTGCGATTTCAGAAGCCGCATCAATTCGACTTTGTCCCACTGTGTCATGGAAAGGACTTCGCCAATGGTGCTGCCCTCGATTACTTCTTCGATGTACCAACCGGCTTCTTCGTCCGGGTCGAGAAAAACATGCGCTTCGGTCACGCGTCCGAACAAATTGTGCAGGTCGCCCATGATGTCCTGGTAAGCGCCCACCATGAAGACGCCGAGGTAATAGATTTCACCGGGCACGATGCGATGAAGCGGAAGCGTTTCGCGCACGTCTTGCAAATCGGTAAATTTGGAGATTTTGCCGTCGGAATCGCAGGTGATGTCCACGATCATGCCGTTGCGATCAGGCGGAGTCGTGAGGCGATGGATGGGCATGATGGGGAACAATTGGCCGAGTGCCCAATGATCGAGCAGCGATTGGAAAACGGAGAAGTTACAGATGTATTGATCGCCCAGTGAAGTTTCGAGCTGCTTCACTTCCTCCGGCACATAGCGCAGGCCGCGGTGCATATGGACGATTTGCTGCGCGAGCTGCCAGTAAACGGTCTCGATTTTTGCTTTCGATTCGAGATCGAGCAGACCGAGGTCGAACATCTGCTGCGATTCTTCCTTGATCTGCTGGATGTCGTGCAGGCTCTCGATGCGGTTGCCGCGTTTGAGCCGCTGTTTCACATCGAGAATGTCGCGGACGAGTTTGTTATCTTTCTCGGCCGCATCGACTTTGAGCTTCGGCGCGGTCCGCTCGATGGAACCGAACGCCTCCATCACGAGTACGGAATGATGCGCCACAATCGCGCGCCCGCCTTCGCTGACGATGGCCGGATGCGGGACGCCTTCGGAATCGCAAACGTCCATGATGTTCCAAACAACGTCGTTAGCGTATTCCTGGAGCGAATAATTCGTCGAGCTGTCGAAATCGCTGCGTGATCCGTCGTAATCAACGCCGAGACCACCGCCAACGTCGAGATAACCAAGTTCGTGTCCAAGTTTGGCGAATTTTGCATAGTAGCGAGCTGCTTCGCGCACCGCCCGTCTGATCGTCGAAATGTCCGGCACCTGCGAGCCGACGTGGAAATGAACGAGTTTGAGACAGTGCGCGAATCCTGCGTCCTTTAATATCTGGCTTGCGGCAACGAGACTCGTCGTGTCGAGACCGAACTTCGCGTTCTCGCCGCCGCTGGGCGACCATTTGCCGGAGCCTTTGCTGTGCAGCCGGACGCGAATGCCGATGTGCGGTTCGACACCGACTTCTTTCGAAGTGCGAATGGTTTGCTCAAGCTCCTCGAGTTTTTCCACGACGATGACGACCGACTTGCCGAGCTTGCGGCCAAGCAACGCAATGCGAATAAAGGCGGGATCTTTGTAGCCGTTGCAAATGATGAGGCTCTCCGGGTCTTTGTGCATGGCGAGCGCGGCAACCAGTTCGGGTTTGCTGCCGGCTTCGAGACCGAAATGAAATTGCTGGCCGGCATCGACAATCTCTTCGATCACTTCGCGCAACTGATTAACCTTGATCGGAAAAACTCCGCGATACTCATTGCGATAGCCGAATTCGCTCATCGCGGTTTGAAACGCGCGGTTGACCGATTCGACGCGATGACGCAACAAATCTTGAAACCGAATGACGAGCGGAAAACCGAGACGGCGGGAGCGTGCCTCGTTCACGACTGCGAGGATGTCGATGGAGCCGCCGTTTTCCTGGAGTGGCCGCGCTTCGACGTTGCCCGAGCTGTTGATCGTGAAATAACCGCCGCCCCACCGATCGACGTTGTAAGTGGCGATGGCAGACTCAACGTCCCACTCGGTTTTCATCTCGATTCATCGCGCGCTAGCAAGTCGCAAACGCATATTGAATCAGCGCGACGAACATGCAAGCCTGCTTCAGAGAAATTTTCGTGCCAATCTGTAGCCGTTGCCCTCACCCCGGCAGCCGGCGCCGCTTTGTCGCGTACGAGACCGGGCGCCGCGGCGAGCGGCTACAGGCCCCATCGCTTGTTTTTCGTAATTGGCCGGGTACCGTTTGCCCGATGAACAAAACGGTGATCGAAGTCCAAGTGCGCGCGGTTTTGCCAACGAGTGGTGGGTGCGCAGTGTTTCTGGGAAACAACGACAAGGTATTCATTATTTATGTCGATCAAACCGTTGGCAGCGCGATTACGATGTTCATGCGCGAGATTTCCAAGGAGCGTCCGCTCACCCATGATCTCATCGGGCATTTGATGACAGCTCTGGGAGCGAAAGTTGAGCGGGTCATTATTAACGACCTGAAGAACGCGACTTATTATGCGCGCGCCATCATCCGGGCGGAAAACGAATTGCAGCAGAAAAAAATCATCGAGCTGGATGCGCGGCCAAGCGATTGCATCGCGATGGCCACCCAACAGAAAGCGCCCATTTACGTCAGCCAGGAAGTATGGGACGAAGTGGACGACATGAAGGATGTCCTGCGCAAAATGGAGGAAGAAGGACTCAAGCCCGATCCGGAAACGGGATTGAGCGAAGAGGAGTAGCTTCAAAGGTCAGAGGTCAGCACTCGAAATTCGTGATTCGTGATTCGATCAATGATTCACAATTCAACGATTCAACGAATTACGTCGCTCAGCCGAGCAAATCGCCGTAGCGTTTTCCCGCCAGCTCCAAACAACGCGCCAAAATTTCCGAGGGCGTCTCGAGCTCGAGCGCTTCATCGACAAGCTGCCGGCATTCCGGGATCGTCAGACTTTGCACCGCCCGCTTGACGCGGGGAACGAGCGTCGCGCCCGCGCTCAATTCATCCATCCCGAGGCCGAGCAGAAGCGGAGTGAGAGCAATATCACCCGCCATCTCGCCACAAACACCCACCCAAATGTCGTTCGCACGGCCGGCGTCGGCGATCATCTTGAGTAAACGGAGCACCGCGGGATGGGTCGGCTCGTAGAGATGCGCGATTCGCTCGTTTACGCGATCGACCGCGATGGCATATTGAATCAAATCGTTCGTGCCGATGCTGAAGAAATCGACCTCGCGCGCGAGGATGTCAGCGGAGAGAGCGGCGCTGGGAATTTCGATCATCGCGCCAACTTCGGTGGCATCACTAAATGTCGATCCCGTGCGACGCAGCTCTTCTTTGCATTCGGCCAGAACCGAGAGCGCGCGTCGCAATTCACCCACACCGGAAATCATCGGGAACATGATTTTCACATTGCCAACGGCGCTGGCCCGAAGGATCGCGCGCAATTGGCTTTTGAAGATGTCGAGGTTTTCGAGACAAAAACGGATCGCGCGCCAGCCCAGGAAAGGGTTTAACTCATCGCCAACATCGGCCGCGCCGGACGCGAGCTTGTCGCCGCCGAGATCAAACGTTCGGATAATGAGCGGAT
>Ga0193729_1000516_pt1 | contig 20346 bp, 16 predicted proteins | sample U1c2metaG_FD_143036 | JGI IMG/M metagenome (GOLD analysis project Ga0193729, IMG submission 143036) | Soil microbial communities from a riparian zone of the East river system, Colorado, United States - U1c2 | ecosystem: Environmental > Terrestrial > Soil > Riparian zone | place: USA: East River...
TTACGCGTTGTTTGAAACTTTCGAAGCCGATGAGGCTGAAGAAGATCGCGAAGACCTCCGGCGTGAGATGGAAAACAAGATGCGTGACTACGCGAACGTGTGATTGAAACTACTCTTTACCAACTTTTACAGGAATCTCCAGCTTTTCGTTTCCGCGCATGACAACCATCTTCACCGTGCTATAAGGAAGGGCGCGATGGTCGCGTGCAGTCAATTCGCCAACAGAGCGAATCGGCACGCCATCAAATTCGATTACTATGTCGCCTTCTTTGACTCCAGCAAGGTCCAGAGGCCGATTCTGCGAAATATCATTTAATTGAACACCGTATATGTTCGTGCCGGGAATCGGGACACGCCGCGCATCACCATCATCAAAACCGAGCTGACCCCTTCCTTCAGGACGGTGATTGTACACGTCCTCCAGACGGCTGTATTCCTCTCGTGAAACAGTAGTGAGCTGAGTAGTATGGGAAATTCCATCACGAAGATAAATGACCGCAACTTGTTTTCCGATCGGCGTTTTGACCAATAGATCCATCATCTCGCTGGAGCTCTTAACCGGATGACCGTCAAAACTTGTGATGACATCTCCACCCACCAAGCCCGCTTTGTCAGCTGGACCTCCCGGCATGTCTACATACTTGAATGTTACGCCGCCGTCGGTTGTGTCGAACTGATTCACACCAACCCAGGAACGGTTTGCGCCGATCGTGAAGGTCGGCCGCGGAATGTGACTCTTTCGCGCCAAACTCATGATGCCGCCCATGCCGAAGAAAGCGACAAGCGCAATCCACATCCAGGTCGTACCGGCAAATCCCATGCGTCGCCGCCGGCGGCCAGGATTTATCGTAGCCATGGGCGCATTGAACGTCGGATAGAACGGGGTAGTGCCTGCGCCTCGCTGTTGCGTGGTCGCGCCCGGAAGCCGCACTGTCTCCGTGTATTCCGCAGGACCTCCACCGCCGAGATGATTTCCGCACGAGCGACAAAAGCGCATCTCTTTGGGCATTGGCGACCCGCATTGTGCGCACGGCCGGTCGCCTGGACCGGGAGCACCGAAATTTTGCTGAGGCTGCATAACAATATCCGCTGAAGCTACAGTTGAATGAACTGGCAAAAAGTATACGCGCCTGGCGGAGCTTTGGTTGCGACTTTTTCAAATCCGAAGTCCGACCCTTAGCGAGGGCCTCGTTCGGAACGTCGCGCTTGCCTACGCCCAGCTGCCGACACGCATTTTGCGAACGCCGCGTAACCAAGTATAGTCAGTCAACCTAATAGTAACTCGAAGGCCCAAAATGGAAGTCACAAGAGCTCTGGCGGCACTCCGACCGCTTTACGGCAAAGGCAACGTAGAAATCGTCACCGAAGACGGGCATCGCGTGCGCGGCGTCGTGCGCAGCATGAAGACTACCCAGGCTTTGACCACGCCCAGTGTGAAGGTTGAGCGCGCGGACGGCGAGATCGTGAAAATCCCCTTCAATGCGATCGTTGAGATTATCAATCACGATCGATCGGGACGCGCCGCGTGACTGCGCGCGCGACTGGAGCGCAACCGTCCCGGTTGCTTCCCCATTGAGAACTGCAAGCGGGGACGCTTGCGCTCCAGTCGCGGCAGTACCTGCAACCGCATTCGAGTCCATAGTGTTGACTTCCAATCATTCTTACTGCTAACTGCTCACTGCCTGCTGCTTTCTGTTTGCTATGTCACTGGAATTTGCAGTCGATTATCCGTGCCCGCTGCGCGCTCGTTATGCTGAAAGGCATCTGCGCCAATGGGGGCGTCTTAGCCACCTGCACGCGATTGTGACTACCACTGACAAAACCGCACCGGGACAGGACAAGCTTGAGTGGATTGAAAACTCTGCCGGCCAGATCGAATTGCTGCAAACCGAGACTGAGATTTGCGCGAATTGTCCGGCGTGTCTGCCGCTCGAAACCGCCGGTGAAGGCGAAGCAGTCGGATGCCTGGGCCGGGTGAACTACCCGATCGATGCGCACTTCGAAAAATTTGTCGCTGACCGGGTGCAGCTGGTGCTCGATACCGTCGACCGCGAAGACCAGCCGCGGCTAATGCACATCCTCGTCGATCCTGAATCACCATTTGACGGCGAAGCGACCAAGGAATTGCGGCGCGTGACCACTGCCGACGGCTTGCGGTTCTTCGAACTGCGTCTGCCGATTCGCCTTTCGCGCGCGGCAGCGCGGCTCACGACCGACAACGTGTTCGATTTGCTCGCGGGTTTTCGCTCGGAGGATTCGGCCGCGACCAGTTATGCGCGTGAATTTCCGTTGTCTGCGACGGGTGACTATTATGATTTTCTCGATCTGATTCTGCGCAACGATCTCAGCCAACTTGAGAGTGAGCGGCTTCATTCGCGCAGTCGTAACTATGCACAATTTCTGCGCCTGCTTTCAGCTTTCGAACGCGCTGAGGCATTGGATACGCGCGTGCTGGTCGATTGAACTGTGCGCAAGAGCGATGACGGCTCACCGCACTGATTCTTCATCAACCTGCCTGAGACTATCGAGAATCAGGTTTGTGTTACTTGCGGCTTCGATAGTGACGGGAAAACTCTCGATGGACTTTTGAAAATCGAAAGAGCCGGCTGTGATTTCTACAATCTGGCGAAACGCTTCATGCGCAGTCTGCTTGCCGCTTTCCGCGCCCACGATCTGACCGTCGTTAAAGAACACGCGGCCACTCTGCGTTTCGTTGGTCAAAGCCAGGACGCCGGTCAAGCGCGAATTCTCGATCGCCTGGACGGCATCAAAAACGCTGATCAGGGAAAGATCGCCGGCGAAGGATACGGTTGGCTTTGCTCTCTTCGCGATCGGTTTCCCGATCGGTTTCGTCTTTGTCTCTGGGTGACGCGCGCGACGAATGGCTTCCAGACCAGTCGCGATCGAAATGCGATTATCAAGCTGCTTCGCCTCCAGCAGCCGATCATGGGCCGCATCAAAATCATCTCGCTCGATATAAAGACTGGCCAGCGCCAGACAATGGCGTGCCGCTTCTTCAGCGTGCTTATGTGAAGCGGCAATTTCGCGCATGCGCTCGCGTAGGGCAATCGATCGAGGACTGCGCTCGAGCGCCGTCTTCAGCCGCTTCATCGCGCGATCCGGCGAGCCATACTTGATGAACAATTCGGCGTCGAGCAACGCCGTCTCAACTTCGCCGATTGCCTCTTTGTGATCGCTGGTCATAAGAGCTGTAGCGCCAGTTGCCAACAAACTCGCGCTACCACAGCGAGAGTTTAGCATAGTCAGATCAGCGGCGGTGGCGGCTAAACTTTTGCTTTCTTGTGCGGGATCATCTCAAGGTTTTTGTTTTGAGGGCAGCGCACGATCCACGAAATCACACGAAACGCTACGGATCTTTTCGCGCGGTTTCGTGTGACTTCGTGGATCGTCCTTTTCGCCTTGACCAACAAATGGACAACCCAATTGAAGCCGACCTATGCTTAGCTTTCTTAAAGCCTGCTTCTGTCATGTCCACCGTTGAAAAAGATTTCGACCGCCTCGCACTGCTCGACTCTGGCGGCTGGACGCAAAACAATCATTACCACGATTTTCTTTTGCGCCACGTGCCGCAGGATTGTACTTACGCGCTGGAGATCGGGTGCGGCACCGGTGCGTTTTCGCGAAGACTGGCCCAATGTTCACAATTCGTTACCGCTATCGACTTATCGTCAGAGATGATTCGCGTCGCGCGCTCACGATCGAACCACCTTTCAAATATTGATTTTGAAGTGGCAGACCTGATGTCGCGTGATTTTCCGGCCGGGCACTTTGATTGCATCGCGACGATAGCCACGCTGCATCACTTGCCGTTGCGCCCGGCGCTCCTGAAGTTGATAGACACGTTAAGACCGGGCGGTGTGCTGATCGTACTCGACCTGTTTGACACTGAGAGCAATCTGTTGAAGCTCAACGGCGCGCGGGACGCCATGCTGAATGCCGTCGCCGCCGGCGTAAGCGTAAGTCTGAGGCTCATTCACAATGGAAGATTGAAACCGCCGCGCGCAGTCCGCGCCGCATGGGAAGAACACGGCAAGACCGATTCTTACCCGACGCTCGACCAGATCAGAACTCTGGCCGCCGAAATCGCGACCGGCGCGAAGGTCACAAGACACTTGCTCTGGCGTTACTCGCTGATTTGGCAAAAGCCTTAAGCACCGCGTCATCACTCGATGTTCAATATCTCCTGCGCCGCGCGTTGCCCACTCTGAATCGCCCCATGAACAGTGCCGATGTGACCGGCACTCGTTGCTTCGCCCGCGAAGAACAACTTGTTGTCCAGGGCTTCTGAAAGCACCTGCTGATCTTCGAGACCATTAACCGGAAGATAGCTGTACGCCCCACGACTGAAAGGATCGTCGTGCCAGTCGTGAATGTACGAAGCTGCTAATTGAGCGCGCACTTCCTTCGCTGAGATGTTAAAGATGAGCGCGAGCGATTCGATTGCTTGATCGAGTATCGCTGATGTGCCCAGGCTCCAAAGGCGATCGGCTCTTGGACCACCGGCCCAACCAACCAAAAGAGGCGCGCGAATCGGCAGCTGTGTCCACCACGTTGGCAGAGGGGCTTCAGGGTAATGAAAGAACCCCGCATCTTTGAAATTCACCTGCTCGGCGTGCTCGTCCCACAGCTTCGCGTCTTCCCAAAACCGTTCATGAAAACGCAGATTGATCTTAAGCACATTGCCCATTACCAATCGACTAATCGCAATTTTTTTTGAGGCCGGCAAGTCAGGCACGAAGACGATGCCCCCATCGCTTGAGTCTCGCTGCAGAATGCTGAGCGGAATGGTTACGATGATGGTTGAGGCCGAATACTCAGCGACCGGCTCACCAGCTACTGTCACTTTCTCACCGGCCCAAAGAATTTTCTTAACGATTGTATTCAGATGGAAACGCGCACCGTAACTCTCGGCTTCCGCGCGCAACGCCTGCATCAACGGGTCGTATCCATTCTCAAACCTGAACGAGGTGTCACCTGCAATTGAGTCTGAAGCTTCATTGAACACGACCAAGCCGCGAACCCCAATGCGATCGATCTCAGCTGCTTGAAAGCCTTCGACATATCTAGTCACCATGGCTTTCGCGCGCGCGGTTTCCTCATCATCGGGCAGCCCTTGCAGGAAGTCCCGCACGGACTGATCTGCCGGCGACGACTTCATCTGATCCATCAAGCTCTCGATTTCCTTCCACAAGTCGTGCGACTTGCTGAGCTTCCCGCTGTCGAAATACCAGTGCCGCCCGCTGACTTCATAAAGTTTCAGGTTGGCCGCGGTCGCGATTTGCCAAAGGGCCGGCGATTCGCCATGAACAAACTCAGCGCCAAGTTCAATCGGCACGGGTGATTCAGGATCTCTATGAGTGTAGACGCGACCGCCGATTCGATCGCGAGCTTCGAGCACGGTGACCTCACGACCCGCGCGACTCAGGTCGCGGGCCGCTGCCAGTCCCGCCGCCCCGGCGCCAATGATGATGGTTGAGCGCATCGCCATGATTCGCCAGATCGTAAACCGCAAACGGCCGCGCGCAAAATGAGAACAGTACTAAGACTCAAACGGAAAGGAAGGCGTCTGGTTCCATGACGTTCGGTCAGAACAGTGGCTCCGCCTCGCTGATGCGCGGCAAGTCTTTGACTTGCCGTCACCGAGCCTCTCCCTCTTTCCGGGTCTCAGACCCAAGGTCATAAACCGGCAGATTTATAGATGGCTTTGCGGCAAGTCAAAGACGTGCCGCGCATCGACATGGCAAACCCATCACTTCAGTAGCCTCGCTTTCCTTCACATTGCTAGTCACGTGATCTTCCCGTATCATTTGCCTCGACTCTTTGACACTCCCCGGAAGTCAGAGAAATAAATTAAGTGGAGAAAAATGAATGCGCGTTAAAAGCAATTACGGAAAATTTCTGATCCTCGCCATCGCCCTCGTATTGATGAGCGGCACGCTTAGCCTGGCTAAGACGTTCGATTACCGATTCAAAGTTCACAACAACACCAAGCAGGACATCAAGAGACTTCAGGTGTCCGAAGATGGCAAGAAGTGGGGCGACTTTGATATTGGCAGTGGTATCAAAGCAGGTGCCACAGATGAGTTGGTTTGGGACAAATCAACCGACAACGGCAACTGTGAGCAGTACTTCAAAGTGCAGTTTGCCGATGCCGAGTGGTCCGACGCAGTGAAGTTCGACTTCTGCGAAAAGGGATTGGTCCTGGAATTCAATTAGCCGGACGATAATGAATCCTAATCGAAAGCCTCTGCGAAATCGCAGAGGCTTTTTTGTATATGGAGTGCGGTGGCACTGCACATCAGAAATCCAACCGCATGCCAATTCGAATCTGTCTCGGCCGCATGGTGCGCGTAGGCACGAGGAATGAATCGAGGAACGCTTGTCGAGTGGCGGCCGACGACGTTGGGCCAAAGGCATTGAAGTCGATGAATTCACTGCCAAAACTGAACACGGTTTTGTTCAGGACGTTGTCGAATTCGACGACCGGCCGCAAGCGAACGCGTTCCGTCAATTTGAACTCGCGGGTGACGTTCAGATCGAAAATGAATTGACCCGGTCCCTGCGCAGCATTGCGCGGCAGGTTTCCAGTCTGGCCAATTGTCGGCAACGTGAATTGGTTGAGAATTGATGGATCGATTGGCTGGCCCGGGTTCCGCCATTTCAGGACGCTGGCATCGCCGGTGAAACTCGGTCGATCATTGTTGATATCGTCGAGATTTCGATCGGCGCCGGTGCCGATGTTGAATGACGCCCCCGAGGCTATGCGCAGAACCGGCGAGATACGTAACCGTCCCAGGACTTTTGGCGTATCGAGTGTGCCCGAAAACGCGAAGCGATGCCGGCGATCCTGTAGTCCGTACGAAACCTCGCGCTGAAAATCTCCGGCCACCAACGCGTCGGAAGTATTGACCACGCCATCGTCCTTCAAAAATGACAGCGTATACACCGCGCGAAATGAAAAGGCCGCGCCGTTCTTTGATTGACGAAATCGGTTACGCACTTCTAACGTCAGTCCGTGATAGAAGCTGTTGCCCACCGGAATCAACTGCTCGACTTCGCCCTTCGAAGGATCGGGACGTAGCGGATTGAGCGCCGCTACTGCCGTAGTCACAGAGGTCGTCGACGTAAATGCGTTGAGATTGACAAGCGAAATGGGAATGCCGAACTCGGTGATGCGAGTGACTGAGTTGGGATTCGCCGGATCAGGTGGATTCAAGACAAAGCGAACCAGATCACCGGCGGTCGTAGTGTTGAGGATCGGCCGCACGCCGCCGGGTTTCGAAAGAAAGTTTGCGAAGTCGCGCGACGCCAGATAATCAGTAAAGTTCTTGAATCCTTTGGGCAGCACCGGCGCGTTGACGTTGTACTCGCGCCACAGATGCAGGTTGCGGTTCCAGGTATAGTTCACCTCGACGACAAAACTCTTGCGCACCTGGCGCTCGATACCAACGTTCGCCTGATAGCTTTCGGGAATTCGAAGCGTCGGATCGAGTCGCCGCAACAATCCGCCACCCACCGAAGTGCCGCTGTTACCGACTGCGAATTGTTTGACGAGTGGTGAATCAGCCGTAAGTGTCTGCGGAAATTTCAGGTTGGCGGCGATGAATGCGCGGCGCTGAGAGTCAGTCATCACCTTGCCGGTGAGCGGATCAGTCAACGCGTCAGTATCGAAGAACAATTGCTGCGCGCCGGTGGTGAAGTCATCGATCGTTCTTAATAACGCGCGATTGTAAAAAATTCCGGCGCCGCCGCGAATCACCGTCTTGCCGGACTTGAATGGATCGTAGGCAAAGGCCAGGCGCGGGCCGAAGTTGTTAAGATCGCTGACGATACTCTCATCCTCATACCGAACGCCATAGCTCAACATAAAATTAGGCTTGATGCGCCATTCGTCCTGCGCGAACACTCCGATATAGGTGTTGTGCTGTGTCGAAGTCGTCAGGAAATTCTGGCGAAAGCGGCTTGGGAGGTTTGCGAGAAAATCGCCAGCGCTGTCGAAGTCCCAGGTCCCGGTTGCATCCGATAAGTCGATAAACGTCGATTTGATGCGCTGAATGTCGCCACCCAACTTGAATGAATGTGGGCCGCGCACGTAAGCAAAGACTTCCTGAAATTGAAAACGGTTCTCGCGGCGATCAGTCGCGCCGGTAGTCGACGTGCCGGCAATCAGCGTCCCGGAATTCAACGCGGCAGAGTCGGCAATTGCGATCAGGACGACGGGCTTGGTTGCGCCGCCCGTGCCTTCGACTGCCGGCGTCAGGCGTGAAAATTGAAAACGAGTTTGGGCCACCGCGTTTGACGAAAGCACGAAATTGTCCGAGTACGCGATCGCATCGGTGTTGCGGGTCTTGCCTAACAACGCCTCGGCCAGCCGATCTCCACCGCCAAACTGTCGCAGGTTATTCAATCGCCCCAGCTGAAAAAGAAATGACCCGTCGTGGAGGTTCGTCCATTTGTGGTCGACGCGCGCGGTGAAAATGTGATTGCGTTGCGGCGTACTAACGGTTGACACAAAAGGCGCGATTCCATTTGCTGCCACGAGCGCGGGCGCCGACGGGTTCTCTGCCCGTTTCAAAGTCAGATTTGTCGGCGCCGGTAACGCGAATAGTGGATTCTGATCGAGGGGCACCAACGCATCGATCAAAGTCGAATCGAGAAACGTGTCGTATTCGTAAGCTGTGAAAAAGAAAGTGCGATCCTTTCCGCGAACCACGTGCGGAATTACGATCGGGCCACTCAAAGTAAACCCCGGATCATGCTCTTGCAGCGGTAGACGCTTTACCCCGAGCGTATTGTTCTTCCAGGTATTCGCGTCCAGCGATTCATCGCGAAAGAAATAAAAAGCCCGGCCACGAAACTTGTTCGAGCCGCCGCGCGTGCGCAAGTTGACGCGGCCGCCCGAAGCGCGGCCGTATTCGGCGGCGAATTGATTGCGAATGACCTGCACTTCTTCAATAGCTTCGATCGAGGGCGTGAAGCGCTGGGTGGCCGATCGATCGTCGTTGTTGTCGAGCCCGTCGATTGTGATGTTGTTCGAATATGCCGTGCCACCGGACAAAGAGAAACTCCCGGCTTCTTCGGGAGTCGTTCGGGCAGTTTTGTCATCAGCAAGATCGCGCGTCGAGAGTGCCTCTTCGCTAACGCCGCCGAGCGTGAAGATCAGATCGAGCGGCGAGCGCGAGGCTACGGGCAAACTCTCGATCTCGCGAGTAGTGACTGTGCCGCCCACAACCGTGCGGGTTGTATCGACCTGGGTTAGCGAAGCGACGCTTACGACCACAGCTTCAGCGGTAACGTTCGCCGGCTTCAAAACAAAATCGAGCTGCACGTTCTGAGCTGCGATGGTCGTGAGATTTGTTTTTTCTTCCGTGGCAAAACTCGCAAACGACGCTTCGATGTTATAAACGCCGGGGGAGAGCTGAATCAGCTTGTAGTTACCATCGCCATTAGCGACAGTCGTCCGCTCGATCTTGGTGGTGACGAGCGTTGCGGTAATGCTCGCTCCCGGAACTACCGCTCCGTTTTGATCAGTCACCTTTCCACTGATCGTGACGCTGTCAAGATCCTGTGCACTAATCGCGAGCGGCAGAAGAAAAAGAAGCGTCGCAATGAAAATGAGATCGATCAGTCTGAGCGCTCGGGGCATAGGGGCGAAGAAGATCCAAGTCGGCGGCGGCATCGAATCGCGCAGACTTTAACATCGTGATTAGCATCGCTCAAGTTGAAGTTTACTTGCCGTCCGTAAGCAAAAAACAGCAAGCTGGATGATAATTAGGGGAAGCAACAGTTAGGCGCAGAGTCCCTGGTCGCCAAAGATCAACATCCTCAATATGATTCATTTGGGTATAATCATCGAACTCAATTATGCAAACCAAAATACGACGTCGCTGCGTCCTCTTAGCACTCCTGGTTTCATTCTTTGCGGTCTCACTCATAGCGTCTGCAACCGATGCCCGTCGGGCGCACAGCTTTTTTGCCACCGCTCAGCTGAACAATCCTTCGGCTAAGCCGGCTGCTCCGCCGAAACGCTGGCTCGGACTAATCGGCGAGTACGGCCCGGACAATGACATCCTCATTATTCTCGAAAAAGACGGAAAGCTCTTTGGACTATTCAAACGCTCACAGCTTGAATCGTTCGAAGAGATCTCAACTAACAAGTTCAGGTTTTCTCCGGGTGGCGCGCACGCCAACCAAAGTGTGATTTTCGCCCGCGATGCGCACAGCCGCTCGACCCAGGTCGCGATTGACCGGGACGTTTTCAAGCGCCGTCAGATCGAGCCGGAGAGCGGTAATCAACTGCACGTTCAACCACTGCGTCCGGTAGCTGACCTGATGAAAGAGGCCCGCGCCGCGCAACCGCCAAAAGAGGCCGGAGATTTTCGCGACGCCGATCTGGTTGAGTTAACGAAACTCGACCCAACCATCAAATTGGAAATTCGCTACGCGACGACGAATAATTTTTTGGGCACCGTCTTCTATTCTGAGCCACGCGCGTTCATGCAGCGGCCGGCAGCCGAAGCAGTAGTACGGGCGAGTAAGCGGCTGCGGGCGATGGGTTACGGCTTGCTGGTCCATGACGCGTATCGACCCTGGTACGTCACGAAAGTCTTTTGGGATGCGACTCCCGACGATAAGAAAGTCTTTGTCGCCGATCCGGCAAAAGGATCGCGGCACAATCGCGGCTGTGCGGTTGATCTGACGCTTTACGATCTAAAAACCGGAAAGCCGGTCGAGATGGTGAGCACGTACGACGAGACAACTGCGCGCGCTTATCCAGATTATCCGGGCGGCACCGGGTTGCAGCGATGGCACCGAAAACTGTTGCGTGACGCGATGGAGGCCGAAGGCTTTACGGTCTACGAAGCTGAGTGGTGGCACTTCGACTACCGGGATTGGCAGAAGTATCGTATCGGCAATGTGACGTTCGATCAGATCAAATGAGTGAGCGCGTGTTACACAACCCCGAGCCATAGCAAGGGGATGCTAGCAATAACTTTGTACCGATTAAGATGCTCATCAAATTCCCTGAACGCTTCAACATGGCCGACTACTTCCTCTATCACAATTTAGAGGAAGGTCGCGAGAACAAAGTCTGCCTCTACTTCAAAGATCAAACTTACACTTATGGCGAGGCCGCGCGGATGAGCAATCGTGCCGGCAACGCTCTGCGATCTGCCGGCGTCGAGATGGAAGATCGGGTCTTGATCGTTCTGCCCGATTGTCCGGAATTTGTTTGGACGTGGTTTGGCGCCGCGCGCATCGGCGCCGTGATCACGATGGTGAATCCGCTGCTGCCCGCGGATGATTATCGCTACTATCTCGAGTACACGCGGGCGCGTTGCGCTGTAGTTCATGAATCATTTCTCGACCCAGTCGCCCAGGCGCTGTCTTCCGCGAAATACCTGCAATCGCTGCTGATTGTGAGAAACGAAGACGCCATCGACGCCGAGCTGTTCAATCCGCCGAAAAGCGTAAAGTCATTTTCGTTCGGCGAGATTGTCGAGGCGCAAATGCCCGTTTGCCGCGCTGCTGAGACGCATCGCGACGACATCGCGATCTGGTTGTTCACTTCCGGTTCGACCGGTCATCCCAAAGGCGCGGTCCATCTGCAGCACGACTTGCCGTATAACACCGAAGTGTTCGCGAAACGCACGATGGGCGTGCACGAAAAAGATTTGACCGTGTCGGTGCCGAAGCTTTTCTTTGGTTATGCGACCGGAACAAATTTGCTTTTTCCGTTTGCGGTCGGCGGTGCTACGGCTCTGTTCGCCGAACGCTCGACTCCGCAGATAATGTTCGAAGTCATCGAGAAGTACCGGCCAACAATTCTTACGACCGTGCCGACAATGATCAACGCAATGCTGAATGTCGAAGACGCGAGTAAGCGCGACTTATCAAGCATTCGATTCTGTTACTCAGCAGGTGAGGCTTTGCCAGTCGAGCTTTATCATCGCTGGAAGGAAACGTTCGGGGTAGAGATTTGTGACGGCATCGGATCGGCTGAGATGTTTCATATCTACATTACCAACCGTCCGGAAGAGGTCAGGCCCGGGAGCCTCGGCCGCATCGTTCAAGGGTATGAAGCGAAGATTGTTGATGCAGACAACCAGGAAGTTCCGGCCGGCGAAATGGGCACGTTGAAAATCAAAGGCGATTCAGCCGCGCTGTGTTATTGGAACGCGCACGAAAAATCGAAAGAGACATTCGCAGGGGATTGGTGCACGAGCGGCGATCAATTCCAGGTTGATGCGGAAGGGTACTACTGGTATCACGGGCGCACCGACGACATGCTGAAGGTCGGGGGCGTGTTTGTTGCTCCCTCAGAGATCGAGAATTGTTTGCTTCAGCATGAAGCCGTACTCGAATGCGCGGTCGTGGGCCACGATGATGGAGACGGGCTGGTTAAGCCGAAAGCATTTGTCGTCGCGCGTGACGATCGTAAGGCCGGCGATGCCCTCGCTGAAGACATCAAGCAATTTGTGAAAGGGCGTATTGCGCTTTATAAATATCCGCGCTGGATTGAGTTTGTTGACTCCCTCCCCAAGAACGATCGCGGCAAGATCGATCGAAAACTCCTTAAGCAGTAATCGGGTGTTAGTGAGGAGGCAGAGATTAGCGGCGCGGGCTGGTTCTAAGACCGCAACCGTCCTTCCAAATTGTAATCGCGTAGACGGCGATAGAGCGTTGACGGTGAAATACCCAGCATCTCTGCAGCCTTGCCACGATGCCATCCCGTCTGCTCCAGCGCCGAGATGATTTGTTGTTTCTCAACGTCGCGAAGTGAACCCGTGTTCGAACCGCCGGCCATTTCGCTCGAGGCGGAAACTCCGGGCGCTGGTGAAGTCTGCATCTGGACGAACGGCATCGAGCCATTCACGCGCGCGACTTCAGGCGGCAACTCGTTTGCGGTAATTATGCCTTCATTAGAGAGCAGGATCGCGCGCTCCAAACAATTGCGAAGCTGGCGCACGTTGCCAGGCCACTGATATGCGCGCAACTTGTCCAACGCATCCGAGGTGACTTCCGGAGGATGCGGGCCGCCAAGGTGCTTCAGAAGATGATTCATCAAAGGCTGGATGTCCTCAGGGCGATCCCGAAGCGGCGACAGGTGAATCTGAAAACTGTTGATGCGATAAAGCAGGTCAGCGCGAAAAGCGCCGTCAGCGACCACGGTGTCGAGATTGCGATTTGTGGCGGCGACGATGCGGACGTTGACTTCAACTTTGCGCACGCCGCCCACGCGGAAGAAAGTGCGCGTCTCGATCGCCCGCAACAATTTCGCTTGCAACCCCGCCGGCAACTCTGTCACCTCATCCAAAAACAACGTTCCACCGTCAGAGAGTTCGATCAATCCCAGCTTGCGTGCTTTGGCGCCGGAAAAGGCGCCGGCTTCGTAGCCGAACAGTTCTGATTCCAGCAACGATTCCTGAAACGCAGCGCAATTCAGATCGATGAAAGCTCCGTTCGCGCGATTCGACAAGCGATGGATTGCCTGCGCGATCAATTCTTTCCCCGTACCTGACTCGCCGGTAATTAAAACGGACGCTTCCGAAGGGGCGACGCGCTCTACCAAACGAATAGCTTCGGCCATCGCCTGCGATTGGCTGATGATCTCCGGTACGGCGGATTTGCGCTCGATCTGCGCCCGCAGTCTTTGATTATCAACGCGCAGGTTTCGCTTTTCCGCGGCCTGCCGCACGCGCACATCGAGCTCGTTGATGCTGTAGGGCTTGGTGAGGTAGTCATAAGCGCCGAGCTTCATCGCCTCGACGGCGGTTTCGATCGTGCCCTGGCCGGTCAGCATGATTACTTCCGGAGGGTTCGGGCGCTCATGCACACGCCGCAGTAACTCCATGCCATCCATGTGCGGCATGTTGATGTCGCACAGCAGCACATCGACGTTGCTCTCTTCCAGTTTGCGCAATGCCGCTTCGCCATCAGGCGCAGCCTGCACCCGATAACCGAGTCTTTGAAGTTCTTTTTGTAAAACGAGCCGAAGGTTTGCCTCGTCTTCGGCGATCAGTAATCTCGCATCACGCTGTTCGTTCACTGGCTTTACCCCGCACTTGGAAGGCCGTTACTGCTCAGTCGCGACCGGCAACGTAATCGTGAAGGTCGTGCCGACGGCGACGCTCGATCGCACGTCCAGGCGACCTCCATGATCAGATAAAATACCATAACAGACAGCCAGTCCCAGCCCGGTGCCGCGACCGACGTCTTTCGTTGTAAAGAAAGGATCGAAGATCTTCGTCATATTTTCCGGCGAAATGCCCAGGCCTGTGTCTTTCACCTGGACCAGCACGCGCGGGCCCGCGTGCGTAGTGCGCAAGGTAAGCGTTCCGCCGTCCGGCATAGCATCGATAGCGTTCGTCGCTAAGGCGACCACGGCTTGCTGCAATTGCCCAACGTCGCCGAGGACCACCGGCAGATTATCTTCGGCTTCGATTTCGATGCGAATGTTGTCACCGCGCTGTTGGTGAGTAACCAGACGGGCAGTGCCTTTGATTACTTCAGTCATATCCACCGGCACTCGTTGCCCGGCACGCAGTCGACTGAAATCGAGTAAGCCGTTCGTGATCGACTTGCCCCGACAAGCCTCGCCGCGAATCAGACCGAGGTACTCGTGCAAATCATCGGCGTCGGGTGAGTTGCCAAACGCGCCTTCCTCAATTCGTTTCTCCAGAGACTCTGCGCAGGCTGCAATCGTCGCCAGGGGATTGTTGATTTCGTGGACGACGCCGGCGGCCAGCCGGCCGACAGCGGCGAGTTTCTCGGCGCGCGCCACCGCCCGATGGGCTTTGACGCGCGCGGTTATGTTTTCGCCAACAGTAATTACGTGCGTCACCTGCTTTGTTTCGCCGGCGCGCATCGGAATCTTGCTGATCAGCCAATGGTTGGTGTCGCCTTCATTGGTGACTGTCTCCTGCTCGACCCGGTGAATCTCGCCGGTCGCGAACACTCTGCCGAACTCGCGTTCGAGCAACTCACGATTCTGTTTGGTCAGCACCTCAAAAATGTTCTTGCCAAGAACGAGTCCGCGCGGCAGACCAAGCTCACCCAGTTCCCGGTTGCGGTTCCAGGCGACGATCCGGTATTCGCGATCGATCGCATAGAGCGACAAAGGCAACGTGTCGATGATCGCTTCGGTGAAGCGCTGCTGCATTTCGGCTTCAGCCGTGCGGCGATCGACTTCTTGGGCCAGCGTCGCGGCGGACTCGCGCGCCTTCAGATATAGACGCGAAATCTGGGCCGCCAGGGCAGCTTGCAGCACCGCCGCGTCAATCAGGCGATACTCGCTTTCACTGCAATCTGCTGCCTCGGCAAACGCAACCACCAGGGCGCCGGAATTCTTTTCACCAAAACCAATCGGAACTACATACTCGATTTTGTGCTCAGCATTGCGGAACATAAACTCCTTGCGATTGGTCAACCGCAGAGATGAGTCTGCTCGCGCCGATGCCAGCCACTTCTCCAGCCGCTTCTGATTTATCAGTGCGGAACTTCCGGCGCTTCCTTCGCGATCGAAAACACACACCGCCAGACCCTTGCCGTTGTTCCGAATCGCACAGGCTGTTTGCGCGGCGTTGGTTCCCTCGAAGAGAGATCCAGCTACCTGTCGCGGATAGATCGTGCGCAGGAGTCCGCGGCCGAGGTCGGCCAGGAAGCTTAACTCGCGATTGCTGCCGCGCAGTTCTGATTCGCGTTGCGCGATGCCCAGATGAGAGTTGATGCGCGAAACCAATTCACCGGGAGTCGAAGGCTTAACGATGTAATCATCGGCGCCCGCGGTAAATGCCTGGACCTTGAGACCCTCGCTGTCGTTCGCTGAAAACACGACCAGCGGAAGTTGCTTCAACTTCGGCTGCGCACGCACCAAACGGCACAACGCGAGACCATCGACGTCCGGCAGCTCGACGTCGAGCATTACCAGATCGCACGATTGCTCGCGCAACAAACGCAAGGCCCCCGGCGCGTCGCTGACAGTGATCGTCCTGTGACCTGCGGTTTCGAAAATACTGCGCAGGCCGTCGCGCGCGGATCTGTCATCATCGACTATGAGCAGAGTTGCGGCGGCGTGTCGTTCAATTGATGATAAAGCCATTCGAATCGGTATTAAGAGTCTGAGTTCTGATCACAGACTTCTCGGCATTGAGGCGGGCGCAAAGGCTTGAGCCGCTCTGGGTGGAGCCTCACAATCTAGGACAAGGCGCTGGATTAAAGCGGCCGTCAGAACGGCGACCGGTTGCGGGATAGACGGTTCATGGTCCCGCTTGCCACTCTTCCAATTTGAGGGTTCAAGGGTCTAATTGTCAAGGATTTAGTTGATTGAGCGCGTTGCCGCACGTTTACCAATACTTTTTCTAAGACAAACGGTTAAGTGTGTCCGGCGTGAAAACTTGCAAATACGAACGACAAGCCATGTCCGGAAGAAAAAAGTCTGCGCCGAAAGCGATCACCGGAGCAACTCAGCATTTTCACTTTCGGCGCATGACTGGGCAAGTTAACGGACGCTGGCACGCATCCGTTACCTGGGGTGTTGGGGCTAAATCAACTCGCGATCGGCGAGCTTTCAAGTATTTTACGCGGCTAGCGGGCCCAGTGCGGTGGGCCCGTCCAGCGCTAAACGCTAACTAGCCGCACGCCCTCCTTAACAACCCGCGTGCCGATGATTCTCTACACCGCCATCCGGATATTTTCGCGGAAATAATAAGCCGAGCCCGAGTGCGAGAGTTTTTCCAACTCTCAGTTTTCAAACTGACAGGTCAAAGTGAGAATCGGGCTTATATGACAAGGGCAGAAGAGATCTTCTGATAAACATAACGCCCGGCCGGAACGTAGAAACGTTACTCAATGGACTTGGTTGACAATCTTAAGTGGCGCAGTGCACCTTTCATCAACTTTGAGTTCGCAACCAACAACTAAGACTCCGGCTAAGAAACGAGCGTCGCGCCAGAGCGTCGGCTATGGCGAACTGTTGCGCGGCAACCGTCCGTTTCGTCTCCTGTGGCTGGGCCAGGTTGTGAGCCAGATGGGCGATTGGTTCGACACGATCGCTGTTTATACGATTGCTTTGAGGCTCACTGGTTCGAGTCGTTCAGTCGCACTGATCATGGTGGCGCGGTTTCTGCCGACGGTCGTGCTGGGACCCGGTGCCGGCGTGATCGCGGATCGATTCAGCCGGCGCTCGATAATGATCGCCTCTGACATCATGCGCGCGATCGTCGTGCTCGGATTTTTATTTGTGCGCCGTCCGGACCAAATGTGGCTGGTTTACGTCCTCACCGTTTTTCAACTCGCGTTTTCAACATTCTTTGAGCCGGCAAAGACTGCCGCGATACCATCGATCGTTTCTGATCGCGAATTAGTGCCGGCCAATGCCATCGCCGCAGTGACCTGGTCCGTGATGCTCACGCTGGGCGCGGCAATTGGCGGTTTTGTCGCCGGGTTGTTCGGCACGAACGCGGCGTTCATTTTGGACTCGCTGACCTTTGTCGCTTCGGCAATTCTGATTGGCAGCGTTAGTTTCCCGCACCGCCCGCCCCGGGTGAAGAGTAAGGCCACAGTCGGTAAAGTATTAGGCATCACCGAGACGATCGAAGGCATGCGTTACGTCAATCATCGGCCGCGGGTGTTGGCCTACTTACTCGTTAAGCCGGCGTGGGGGATGGGCGGAGGCATTCTGACATTGCTTGCTGTTTTCGGCGAACGGGTGTTTCCGGTTGCCGGCAAAGCCGCAACTGGCATTGGCGTATTATTTACCGCTCGCGGAATTGGCACTGCCGTTGGCCCATTCATCGCGCGCCGGTGGGCCGGCGAAACACGCTCGCAAATGCAAAATGCGATCGGGATCGGATTCTTGATAGGCGGGGCTTTCTACATCGCCTTCGGCGTCAGCCACAGTTTTGTCTTCGCACTTTTGTTCCTGGCAATCGCGCATGCAGGTGGAAGCATTCTGTGGGTTTTTTCAACCGTCCTCTTGCAACGCGCGACCGAGGATCAATTTCGTGGGCGCGTGTTTGCGGCAGAACTAGGTCTGGCGACGCTGACGATGGCGGCGTCGAATTATCTGGTCGGCGAGTTGATGGATCGGTTTGGATTATCTCCGCGCGTCGTCACGGCGGGGGTGGGAACCTTCTTTATGATGCCAGGCATTATTTGGTTCCTGACGCAGAAATGGTGGAACCGCAAAGAAAAGTCGCCGCCGTCCGCAGTGACAACGGAACAAATCGCGGCGGCCATGGAAACTGAGCACTTCGAGATCTAATGAGTCGGCGACGTTTAGAGGCGGGCTACCCCCGCCTTTATGATCGTTAGGAGAAAGGACGGGCAGTAGCCCTCCTCTAAACGCTAATGAAGCTCAAAATCGGTGTCATGGGATCTGCGGACGAGGCCCAGACCACGACGATCGGAGAGACTGCGGTCTGTTTGGGCCAGGCGGTCGCCGCGCGCGATCTTATTCTCCTTAGCGGAGCAACGACTGGAGTCATCCATCTTGTCGGCAAAGCCGCGCGCTCGGCGGGCGCGTTTCACATTGGCATTTCACCAGCTGAAAATGAACGCGAACATGTTGAGAGATTTCAACTGCCAACCGACGTGTGCGACGCAATTGTCTACACCGGCTTCGGCCTAAAAGGCCGGAACGTCGTCTTAGTGCGCACCTGTGACATCGTCTTGTTCATTGCCGGTTCGATCGGCTCTCTCAACGAATTCACGATCGCCTACGACGAAGGCAAAATCATCGGCTGCCTGGTGGGAACGGGTGGAGTCGCGGACGATATCAAACGCATCGCGAAAACATTTCCGAAGAAGACTAAAGCGCGCATTGTTTATGATGATGATCCAGCGAAGCTGATTGACGGGTGCCTGAGAGTCCGCAAAGCCGACGGCTGAAGGTACAGAACCACTTGCGGTAACAAGTGGGTCATTGACTCAATTGCGCCAATCCACATGACAACCGATTGGACTATGAAATTGGATTATTAACCCATACCCAGCAGTAAACTGCTGCGCGGGCTCAAACCAGCGTTTTTACGCACAATGAAAGTTAATTATGGACCTTGGAATAAAAAATCGAGTCGCCATCGTCGCCGCTGCCAGCCGCGGCATCGGTTTCGCTTGCGCGCGCGAGTTGGCGCGTGAAGGCGTGCGTGTGTTCTTGTGTTCGCGGGATGCGAATCATTCATCAGAAGCTGCGCAGAAAATCCACGAAGAGACCGGTGCGGACGTAGCCGGCATTGCGTGCGACGTTACCAATGACGCGGACGTCCAGGCGTTCGTAAATCTCGCGCTCGAACGCGGCGGACAAATTGATATCTGTGTGACTAACGCTGGTGGTCCACCGGCAAAAGTTTTCGCGGAAGCTGATCTCGATCTGTTTCGTCAGGCCTTTGAGCAAAACGCGTTGTCGGCAATCAGGCTCGCGAAGCTCGTACTTCCCGGGATGCTCGAGCGAAAATGGGGACGCATCATCAACATCACCTCCGTGTCTGTGAAGCAGCCAATCGACGGCTTGCTGTTATCAAACACTGTGCGCGCCGGACTGACGGGTTGGGCCAAGACCGTTTCCAACGAAGTCGCCGCGCAGGGAGTAACAGTTAACAACGTCGCGCCCGGCTACACGTTGACTGAGCGGCAGGACGAACTCGCCGAAGGGCGCGGCAAAGCCGCAGGCAAATCGAAACAGGAAGTGATTGAGTCGTGGGCGTTGCAAGCGCCAATACATCGCATGGCCCAGCCGGAAGAAATCGCGGCGGCAGTCGCTTTCCTCGCTTCAGAACGCGCGTCTTACATTACCGGCGTGACGTTGGCAGTCGACGGCGGCTGGGTGAAAAGCCTCTTGTAGTGACACGGGCGTCTCGCCCGTCGTAATCCCCCCCCAGATGCGCGTGCCACTATCTATCCTGAATCTGTGTTTGCGTTCGGTTTATACTGATCACGATGGCGCGCGGTTGGGAAAGCAAATCAGTCGAAGATCAAATCGACGCGGCGAAAGCGGACAGAGACGCTCAGATTAAGCCTCGCCTAACGCAAGAACAGCGCGAGCAGAGGGAGCTCAAGCAATCGCTGCAGCTTTCGCGCGCGCAAACCCTCAGGCGTTTGCAGGCAGCAACCAACGATCGCTATCGAGCGCAGCTTCAATCGGCGCTCGATCATCTCGATGCTCAATTAGCGCAAGGCGAAGTCAATTCAAATAAATAATACTCTGCGGCTTCAGGATTCGGTGACGCAGCCGCCGCGGGCATCTTGAACTTCGAATCGTCAACCGCCGTGTTCACCTTCATTTCCGTAAAGGTGCGGGTCGAAACCGGGTTGCCTGACTCGATC
>Ga0193729_1000517_pt1 | contig 20320 bp, 23 predicted proteins | sample U1c2metaG_FD_143036 | JGI IMG/M metagenome (GOLD analysis project Ga0193729, IMG submission 143036) | Soil microbial communities from a riparian zone of the East river system, Colorado, United States - U1c2 | ecosystem: Environmental > Terrestrial > Soil > Riparian zone | place: USA: East River...
ACCAGGACGATTGCTCAATGATCGCCGGGTATTTGAGGTCGATGGCGAGGAGGTTTTTGCGGCGTGCCCGGAACGAGCGGGAGATGGATGAAGAGCTTGAATCACACGTGCAGCTCCGCGCCGATGCCCTTGAGCGCGGCGGTCTGGACCGGGCAGAGGCTGTGCGACTCGCCCGGATCGAGTTTGGAGGCCAGGTGCGGTTCAAGGAGGAATGTCGTGAAGCGATGGGGGGAAACGCGATCGACCAGGCGATCCAGGATGTCCGCTTCAGCCTGCGCTCGCTACGGAAATCGCCGGGATTCTCACTGGTGGCGGTGACCACGCTTGCGCTCGGCATTGGCGCGACGGTGGCAACGTTTTCGGTGGTGAACACGGTCTTACTGCGGCCGTTTGCGTTCAGCCATCCGGAAAAACTGCTCTGGATTTATTCGCAACGTAGCGATAACCCGCGCACGAATTTTTCGCTTCCTGAGTATTGCGATTATCGTGACCAAACCACTTCTTTTGAGGGCCTGGCCGGTGTCGCAAGTTTCAACCCGAGTTTTGCAGATTCAGGTCCGCCCGAGCGCGTCCAGGGAGTGCGAATGTCGGCGAGCGCGTTTGCCATGCTCGCGGTGCGGCCGCTTCTCGGACGCACATTGATTGCGGAAGACGATCGCAACGGCGCGCGGGGAGTTGTTTTGATCAGCTACGGTTTGTGGTCGCGGCGCTATGCACGGGACCCGGCCGTGATCGGGCGCGCGGTGAACTTGAATGGCGAGACGCGTGAGATTGTCGGCGTCTTGCCGGCGAGCTTTGCCCTGCCGAATCTCGACACCGAGATCGTGGTGCCGTTGCAACCGGATGCCGATCCGCGCCGAAACGTGCGCAATTCAGTCAACTTCCTGCGCATGGTCGGCCGGTTAAAACCGAACGTCACAGCGCAACAGGCCCATGCCGAACTGGAAGCCATTCGGCAAAATCTTCAGCGGCAATACCCGGGCGTCTACACGGGGAAAGTCGGGGTAACGGTGATTCCGCTGACGGAAGAGATCGTGGCGAACATCAAGTCGGTGTTGCTCACGATTTTCTGCGCCGCCGGCGCCGTGCTTCTGGTCGGCTGCGTCAATCTGGCCGGCATTTCTCTTTCGCGCGCGGCGGCGCGACAACGGGAACTGGCAGTGCGCACAGCATTGGGCGCGACGCGAGGCCAACTGACGCGACTGCTGTTGACGGAAAGTTTCGTGCTTGCGCTGGTGGGCGGATCGTTAGGCATGTTGCTCGAGGTGTGGGGCCAGAGGGCGTTACTTCGTTTGGTCCCGACGGATTTGCCACGGATCGAGAGTTTCTCAATCGACTGGACGGTGCTGCTGTTTGCCGGCGCCCTGGTATTGGTCGCCGCGCTCGCGTGTGGGCTGGCTCCGGCATGGCTGCTTTCTCGATCGGATTCGCGGGACGCGCTCGTGTCGAGTAGCCGCGGGTCAACGGGCGGAAGGTTGCAGTCGCGGCTGCGGACATGGCTGGTATCCGGCCAGATCGCGCTCGCGCTGGTGTTGCTCGCGAACGCCGGCCTGCTCTTACGAAGCTTTGTGCGGTTGAGCAGCGAACAACCCGGATTCAATTCCATCGATGCGCAGACGATCAGGTTTTCATTGCCGCAAACCGGCTATCCCGATGTGGCCACGATCGTTCAGTTCTACGACCAGCTGCATTCGCACGCATCTGCAATCAGTGGAATTAAGAGTGACGCGCTCATTTCGATCCTGCCGCTTGCTCCGAAAAGCATTTCGTTCGTTCATTTCACCCGGCCGGATCGGCCCCCTGCGAGGCCGGAAGACACACCATCAACCAACTACCGCATCGTCACGCCAGATTACTTTCGAGCACTGGGTATCCCATTGCTCGACGGTCGTAATTTTACGGAATCGGATAACGCTGAGCATCCGCCGGTGGCAATCGTCAGCACGATTGTGGCGAAAAATCATTTTCCCGATCGGTCGCCCATCGGGCAGCGGATCCTTGTTGACGATACCGACGGTGATCCTCGCCCGGTCGAGATCGTTGGAATTGTCGGTCCGGTGAAACAAACGAACCTTGAGACGCCGGCGAAAGCCGACATTTATCTGCCGCTTCGCCAAATGCCAAAAGATGGAGTGCCATGGTTACGAAACAGCGCGTATTGGGTAATCAAGACCTCCGGCGGAGCGGCGGGAGTCGAACGGCTTCTCCGCGACACAATTCAAAATGTCGATCCGAACGTAGCGGTTGGAGCGGTGCGACCGATGAGCGAAGCCGTCGCGGCTGCGCTCGCCGCCCGGCGTTTTAGTCTGTTGCTGGTCGGTTCATTTGCTGCGGCGGCGCTTTTTCTCGCGGCCGCCGGATTGTACGGCGTCATCTCCTATGGAATTCAACAGCGAAACCGCGAGATCGGCGTGCGTCTCGCGCTTGGCGCAACGCGGGCGTCGATCCTCGGGATGATTTTTAAAGAAGGCGCTGTGCTTTTCGCCGGCGGGATAATCGCCGGTTTTACAATCGCTCTGGCGCTGGCCAGACTCGTCGCCAGTCAGATGTACGGTGTGAATGAGCGTGATCCATTTAGTTTCGCGATCGTCGGCCTGATCTTGTCCATTATTTCGTTCCTTGCCTGTGGAATCGCGGCGCGACGCGCGATGAACATCGATCCTATTGTATCGCTGCGATGCGAATAGGCGACGGCGCATGTCGTAGTCGAGGACGAAATCCTTTGTCCGAGTTTCGAAACTCACAACTGAATACCAAGCGAGATAGCGAGGGATAGACGGCAAAGCCGCGAGGGTGCGCGGTGACTGAGGTTGGAGCGGGAGGAATCAAAGCTGTCGTAGACCGGACCGATAAGTTAACGACTGGAGCAGTTGACATGAACTCGCGGCCGGCGATAAGGTCGGCCTCGTGCCGGAGGAAAAGGAGACGCGCCGCGCCAGCCGATACGACGCAGTCATCGCGACCTTCGTTGGGTTTCTAGCTCTGTGTGTTTCTGGCTACACCGCCTACATGCAACGCCAGCAGGTGCGCGCGGCAGTATGGCCAATCCTCGAATTCGACAGCAGCAATGCGCCCGACATTCACTTTACCCTCGCCAACAAAGGGGTCGGACCAGCGATTATCCGGCATGTCATTGTAAGGGTGGATGGCCAGCCGGTGAGGAATTGGAGTGAGGCACTCGAGAAAATATTGGGACCTGGGAAGCATCTGGGTTCGGAGAGCGACATGAGTCGTCATGTGTTCGCCGCGGGTGAATCGAGGACCGTCTTCACTCCGCGCGATCCCGAAAATAATCCGCTCAATTTCGACAAATCGAACCCGCTCTGGGTGAAGATGAATACGGATCGTGGACGCGTGACGGTCGAGATCTGCTACTGCTCGACGCTCGACGAATGTTGGACCTTGCGCGCTGGCGGGTTGACACCCAGCACTACCACCACCGAGACCCGTCGTTGCCCGACTCCGTCGGCGACTAGTTTCCAACAATAGTTTCTGTGCGGTGACACGGTGCTCCAGCAGATAGCGCGTCAACTCAAAAAAATGAATCGTGATTGAGAGAAAATGACATGGAAATAAAGAGATCTGGTTCGCAGGTTTCCACAAAAGGCCTGGCTGATTGGTTTACGGGTAACGTCCGCATTGAACCGCTGTTCGAGGCGCCCGAGCCGGCGCGAGTTCGTGGCGCGAGTGTCACGTTTGAGCCGGGTGCTCGCACCGCCTGGCATTCACATCCACTCGGTCAGACGTTGATCGTCACGTCCGGTCTTGGTTGGGCGCAGCGTTGGGGCGGCCCAATCGAAGAAATCCGGCCAGGCGATGTTGTGTGGTTTGCGCCTAACGAGAAGCATTGGCACGGCGCCACGTCGACGAACGCGATGACACACATTGCGATTCAAGAAGCGCTGAACGGAAAAGTCGTCGAGTGGATGGAAAAGGTCAGCGATCAGCAATATCAAGGTTAAGAAAGTCGCTCGTCGAGCCGAACCGTAATTCGCTGGCCGGCTTCTTTGTTGATCGCTTTGCGAATCTTCGTGGTAACCGGCAATTTATGCGTTCCGTCGCCTAAAGCCATGAAAGAACTTTTGAACGGCTCGCCGTCCATCGTGCCGCGGACTTTCGCCAGGCCGCGCGTGCCGAAAAACTTGGCTGAGTCTTTCATTTTCACATAAGTCCATCCGCCTTTTCCCGGACTCTTTTGCAACGTGGCGGTAAAGCTTTTGTTCAATTTCATTCCGCAGAACATATGCCGCGTCGACCGCGGCGTCTATTTCGATGACGGATTTACAGTTTGCGATAACCCGGGTGCACGTCGGGTGTGAGTCCCTGTTGATGGACAATTTTTCGTCCGAGTGCGGCCAGGAGATCACGCTCTTTACTGGTAAGAGCGACACAAAGGTCGGCTTCGTGTTCGGCGGCTAACTTTGAAAGTTTCTGCAGCATGGCTCGACCTCGTTTGGTTAGGACAAGCTCAGAGTGGCGACGATCTTTAGTGCTGCGTTTCCGTTCCACCAATCCTTTTTCTGTCAGTTCATCAAGCAGGATGACCATACGGCTGGGGAGCACACCGAGTCTTTTGGCCAGGGCTCGCTGATTGCACGAGGGAGTTCTTGCGATGATGCGCAAGATTCCGGCATGTCGCGGAGCGAGGCGTAATCGTTTGATTCGCTGGCCGAAACGATCGGCCGCGTGAGCACCGAGCTGAGCGAGGAGAAAAGCGGCGCCGGTCGGCCGTTGCGGGTGGGATTTCATAAGACCTGCCACACCTTAAATAAATTACTTGCGAAACGCAATCGTTCATATTATGAACGATTCATGAAAACAACCAATCACTTGACGAACACGCACCGTGGACCGCATCCTGGATTCGTTGCTATCGCCTACACCCTTCTCTTTAACGCTGGTTTGTATCAGGTCGTCAGCTTCAAGGGCGGGCCGCACTTTCCCGGGCCATGGGAATCGAACGAAGCGATCACCACGTACTTTCAAAGTTATCCTAACACGGTCTTGATCTGCTCCTTTCTTCAATTCGGTGCCGCGATCCCTCTTGGAATTTTCACGGTCACAATGGTAAGCCGGCTTCAATTCCTTGGTGTACGCGCGGCCGGTCCTTCTATTGCATTATTTGGCGGATTGATGACCACGTTTAACATGGCAGCAACCGCCTTCATCCTCTGGGTGATGGCGTATCCTGGAATCGCCCAGGATCCAGCCGTCTTGCGTGCGTTGTATTACCTCGGGTTTTCTTTTGGCGGTGTGGGATTTTCCGTTCCGCTGGGTCTTTTGATTGCAGGAGTGTGCGTCCCGGCGGCGTTCTTTAAGCTTCTTCCGAAATGGCTGGTCGCATTTGGTTTGGTCGTCGCGGGGATTGGTGAATTGAGTGTTCTGAGCCTCGTGATTCCTCAAGCGCTCTTTCTCATTCCGCTGACGCGATTCCCCGGGTTCATATGGCTCATCGCGGCGGGATTTACCTTGCCGTCATCACCTCGCCCAGCGCAGCGAATTAGTGAAGGGAGCTCCTGATGCGTAATTTCCACCGACAGAGTTCAGAATGCTACTCGCCGATTATTTTAACCAGCACGCGCTTTCGCCGGCGGCCGTCGAATTCGCCGTAGAAAATTTGTTCCCACGGGCCGAAATCGAGTTTGCCTTTAGTAATTGCGATGACGACTTCCCGGCCCATGATCTGACGTTTCAGGTGGGCGTCGGCGTTGTCTTCGCCGGTTCGGTTATGTCGATAGGCACTCGTTGGCGCGTGCGGCGCTAATTTTTCCAGCCACATCTCGTAATCGTGATGAAGCCCCAGCTCATCGTCGTTGATGAACACCGAGGCGGTGATGTGCATGGCGTTGACCAGACAAAGACCTTCGGTCACGCCGCTCCGGTGAACGAGTTCCTCGATCTTCGGTGTGATGTTGATGAACCCGCGTCGATCCGGTACTTCGAACCAAAGATGTTCAGTGAGCGATTTCATAGTAGAGAAGTTGAGGTTGGTTCGAGCGGAACCAGCATTATGTTGAAAGCGCAAAGCTCCGTGGGAGCCACGCTCCTTTACGGAGTTGAAAATTGAAACGCTGAAAGGAGATCAAATCATTATGCATCCAACTACGTACAACGCGAAAGCTTACTCCGCTGCCAGTGCAAAATCACCGCTGGCGTCAACGAAGATCAACCGTCGCGATCCCACTGATCGCGACGTGCAAATTGAAATTCTGTTCTGCGGCATCTGCCACTCCGATCTGCATTCGGTACGCAACGAGTGGAGCGAGTTCATGCCCACTGTTTACCCGATTGTCCCCGGTCATGAGATCGTCGGGCGTGTGACCAAGGTCGGCTCGGCAGTTACAAATTACAAACCCGGCGACCTCGTCGCGGTCGGCTGCATGGTCGACTCGGATCGTACCTGTCCGCAGTGCAAAGCTGGTTTTGAACAGTACTGCCCGAACATGGTGCTCACCTTCAACTCTCCGGACAAGCATCTCGGAGGCAGGACATACGGCGGTTACTCCGAAAGCATCGTTGTTGATGAACATTTTGTTCTGCGCGTGCCCTCGAATCTTAAACTCGACGCAGCCGCGCCGCTGCTCTGCGCCGGGATCACGACATACTCGCCCATGCGCCACTGGGGCGTTGGCAAGGGCAAGAAAGTGGGAGTGGTCGGTCTCGGGGGACTCGGCCATATGGCAGTGAAATTTGCTCACGCGTTCGGAGCCCACGTCGTCGTTTTCACCACTTCGCCTAACAAGAAGGAAGATGCGTTACGTCTGGGCGCTGATGAAGTCGTTCTCTCCCGTAATGCCGACGAAATGCAGAAGCACGCAGGCAGCTTCGATTTCATCATCGACGCTGTCTCAGCCGATCACGACATCAACGCGTATATCAACCTGCTCGGCCGCGATGGTAACCTGACGCTCGTCGGCGCTCCGGCGGAACCGTTGCGCGTTCCTGCATTCAGCCTCATCATGCGACGCCGCAGTCTCGCTGGCTCTGCCATCGGTGGCATCGCTGAAACCCAAGAGATGCTCGATTTTTGCGGCAAGCATAACGTCACCGCGGATGTCGAAGTCATTCCTATCCAGAAAGTCAACGAAGCTTACGAGAGACTGCTGAAGTCCGATGTGAAATATCGTTTCTCCATCGACATGGCGTCTCTTAAGTCTGAGTGAGCAGAAAAGTTGATATTAATGGCTGAGAGTTGAGAGCAGGGTCAGAGGCCAGGAGAGCACAAAGCAGAGAAGTCGGATTTTTCAGAAATGCAGAAGCGCAAATTAGGAAAGAGTAATCTGGAAGTGTCGGCCATCGGCCTGGGCTGCATGGGAATGAGCTTTGGCTACGGCCCGCCGAAGGCGAAGAGTGAGATGATTTCTCTGATTCGCGCGGCCGTCGAGCGCGGCGTCACGTTCTTCGATACCGCCGAAGTGTACGGGCCGTTCACGAATGAAGAACTCGTGGGCGAAGCGCTGGCTCCCTGCCGTAGGCAAGTCGTGATAGCGACCAAGTTCGGTTTCAAATTTGGTCCCAAAGGTGAGCAGATCGGTCTCGATAGCCGGCCAGAGCACATCAAAGAAGTCGCTGAAGCCTCGCTCAAACGACTCAGGACCGATGTGATTGATCTGTTCTACCAACATCGTGTTGATCCCGACGTGCCAATCGAAGACGTGGCCAGCGCGGTGAAGGATCTGATACACGAAGGCAAGGTCAAGCACTTCGGTCTTTCTGAAGCGGGCGTGCAAACGATTCGTCGAGCGCATGCCGTTCAGCCGGTGACAGCGCTTCAAAGCGAATACTCACTGTGGTGGAGAAAACCCGAGGAGGAAGTGTTACCGGCGCTTGAGGAACTCGGAATTGGTTTCGTTCCATTTAGCCCTCTCGGCAGAGGGTTTCTCACGGGAAAGATGAACGAGAACACTACGTTCCACGGTTCCGACTTACGCGGCACGCTCCCGCGCTTTACGCCGGAAGCTCGGAAAGCGAATCAGGCTTTGGTTGATCTGCTTGGCGAAATCGCAAGGCGCAAGAAGGCGACACCTGCGCAGATCGCGCTCGCGTTGTTGCTGGCTCAAAAGCCGTGGATCGTTCCGATCCCAGGCACCACGAAGTTGCACCGCTTGGAGGAAAACATCGGAGCGGCTTCGATCGAACTGACCGCCGACGAGCTTCGCGAAATCGAACACGCCACATCAAAAATCGAAGTGCAAGGAGCTCGGTACCCCGAAAGGCTGGAACAAATGACCGGTCGCTGAGTGGGAAGTTTTCAGTGACAGGTAAGATTTCGAACCAGCCGCGAGCTCACCGGATTTACGTTAGCTTTTCGTTGTTCCTTTTCCTCCGCCGAAGCAATTGGTCGACCGACAAAGGACCGGCGCCCGCCATGATGAGAACAAACAGGCCTCCTATATATAAGAGGTTAATTTCGTAGCCTGGCGGTCCGAAGACGGGACCAGTCGCGGTGAGCCCGATTGTTTTGATGGCGCTAAATCCATAGCGGAGATTGACAGTAATCATTGCTGTGAACATGGAAATCATGAGCGGGACACTCACAATGACGACGAACGCACCGATGATAAGAGCAAAACCGCCTGCTAATTCCAGAATTGTGACCGCCCAAGCGGTAAGCTCGGGCATGGGAAGTCCGATTTGTTGTAGTAGTTTTGCGAATTCAGCCGGTCCGCGACTCCATTTCGCCCAGCCGTGAACCCAAAAGCCAGTCCCCATTACTAGCCGAAGAGGCACGGGAGCCCATCGGGCCCAGAGATTTCTGTTTTGCAGCATTTGTGTTATGGAAAACTGCCGACCAAATTCGTGGCAATCTTTAGGTGATATTCGTCTGAGTAAAGCCCGGAACTCGCGTATCGAAATCTCATCTAAATGCGACGTCGGCTATTGATCGCGAAGAATTTTTGTGACTTTTTCGATCGTGTTCCAACTGCGTGTAGTGGCTGGCACACCGAGGAGCTTCTCGATCTTGCCGAGGTAGCTGATTGCTTTCATCTGCCGATGATACAGACCCAGGACGAATCTGTCCTGGATCGCGATGATCTTCAGCAGCCAGTCCTTATCTGAGGGCAGACTAAGGGGAATAGAAGGCGGCGAATTAAGTCTTTTTGCTAACACATTCACGAACCGGGTAATGTTCTCGTCCGAGGGTTGTCGTGCGAATGGATTCTTTGATGCGAGTTTGATGATGTCGCGTGCGGGACAAATCATGATCTCGCATTTGAATGGCAACTTTCGAGCGAACGCAGTGCGGAGAGTCGATTCACTCACATCTTCGCGCACCACGAAGGGGCCCACTGCGCCGATATTAACGACACCAAACTTCGCGAGCTGCTTGGCGATAGCAGCGGGTTGACATCGATTCGCCCCACCGACGTTGACCGCACGAAGAAATACAACCCAGCGCATGCCAGCCATCTATTATAGGAGCATGGAGCAAGAAGCGAGGACTCTAAAGCAAGTTGCGTGTTGATAGTTGAGAGTTAGAACAGGCAGATTCGACGCTAATCGATCCGGGGTACGGTGCCGGCATTTACTGTGCGCGTAGGGCGATAATGGGGTCGACCTTCGTTGCGCGCAGTGCCGGAATGTAGCTCGCGAGGATTGCGACTGCGAGCAGCACCAGTGAGATGCCGACGAAAGTAATTGGATCAGTCGCGCTAATCCCATATAGCAGACTTGCTAGTACGCGGGTTAGAAGAAATGCCGCCACCAATCCAAGCATCATCCCCGCGCTTACTAGTTTGAGCCCCTGCTTCACCGTCATTTGCAATACGTCGGCCCGTCGCGCGCCCAGCGCCATGCGAATGCCTATTTCATGCGTGCGTTGCGCGACCGAGTAACTCATTGCTGGATCTTTTTCTCCAGATTCCAATCGTGCAAAATCATTGCCATCGTGATCACGCCAGCTTTTGGCAGCGGATCCTTAAAGAAATCGCCTGATGCGATGCGAACGCGGTTGCTCAACCCGGATGCGGAAATGTGCTTGCCCGCCACGGGTTCGACCGGCGGTAGGTCGAAGCTGACGCATTCAATGTGCGGGTGCTTCTTCGCGACTTCAATCGAGAGCAAAGCGGTCGCGCCACCGACGTCGCAAAGCGTGCGATATTGTGAAAAATTAAATTTCGCGGCCAGCGCTTCGAAATTAATGCGCGAAAGGCCCGTCATTGCCACTACAGTCGCGCAGAATCTTTACCTGCATCTTGTGCATTTTCCGCGCGCCGGTTCGCGTTTGATCATCGAAGCCATGCAAATGTAGAAGCCCATGGACGATATAAAGGCGAAGCTCGCTCGCGGGCGAGGTCCCAAACGCGCGGGCGTGTCTCTTTGCTGTCTCAACGCTGATAAAGATTTCGCCGTGTTGAAAAGTCAGCACGTCGGTCGGCCCCGTTCGATGCATGAATTTTCGATGTAACTGCGCCATCCGGCGATCCGAGATGAGCCAGACTAGAACCCCATGCAATCTTTCCAAGTCCGTCGGTTTTCGCTTGCGCAACTGCAAACAGCGGCGCAAGGCCTTTACGGCGAAATTTTGGAGTTCAGCAACGTTGACGGCGATTTTTCGCTGGAGATTGCGCACGCTGATGCGGGGAACGACGGTAATACGCGAGGTCATTTGCCGATTTAAAGCCTTTCGTCATTCCGAGCGGAGCAACGCGCAGTCGGGGAATCTCTGATTATCAAATTTACAGATGCCTCGACTTCGCACGGCATGACAAGTGTGAAATCGTTAAATGTTTTTCACGCTGGCGGTCTTTGCTCCGACTGGAAATTCCGGGTGATCAATCGTGCCCCTTTATTGAACGTAAAATAGGCCCACGCCCATTGAAACAGGACGAGCAAGCGGTTTCGAAAACCGACCAGGAAAATGATGTGCACGAACAACCACGCCACCCATGCCGGAAGACCGCTCAAGTGCATGAATTTTAGATCCGCGACCGCTTTGTTCCGACCAATTGTAGCGATGTTTCCCTTGTCCCAATAGTGGAAGGGCTGCGGTTTACCTCCTTTAATCATCGCAAGAATGTTACGCGCGGCATGACGTCCTTGTTGGATGGCCACTGGTGACACTCCCGGCAAAGGCTCGCCGGTCTGATGTGAAAAGTTTGCCAGGTCGCCGATGACCTGAACTTCAGGATGGCCGGAAATGCTAAGGTCATCGTTCACAACGATGCGGCCGACTCGATCAATTGGCGCGCCCAGTGTTTTGCCAACAAACGACGCATTGTTGCCGGCTGCCCAGATTTTAACCCTGCAGGGTATGAATTCGTTGCCGAGTTGCACTCCGGCCTCAGTAAGATTCGTTGCTCTTACGCCCGTGCGCACGTCTACGCCGAGATCTGTGAGCTGTTTTTTAGCGCTTTGCGATAAGTCCTCGGGAAAGGCAGATAGCAAGCGCGATTCGCCTTCAATGAGAATGACGCGTGCCCGCGATGGATCGATATGGCGAAAATCTTCCGCCAGCGTGTAACGGGAGATTTCTGCGATCGCTCCCGCCATTTCCACACCGGTCGGTCCGCCCCCGATGACGACAAAGGTCATCGCCGCCTTACGCGCCGCTTCATCGTCGATTTTCTCCGCGTATTCGAATGCCATCAGAATCCGACGCCGGAGTTCAATCGCGTCTTCAAGACTCTTCAATCCTGGAGCCAGTTTTTCCCAGTCATTATGTCCGAAGTAGGAATGCCGGGCGCCAGTTGCGAGAATTAAATAATCGTAGTCGAATTCTAAGTCGGTGGTTTTTACTTTTTTGGCAGCGACATCCACGGACTCCACTTCGGCGAGGATGACCTCGACGTTCTTAAATTTGCTTAACACCGAGCGCACCGGAGCGGCAATGTCCGCCGGTGAGAGCGCGGCGGTCGCGACCTGGTAGAGTAAAGGCTGAAAAAGATGATAATTTGTGCGATCGATCACTGTGACCCGAACATTTTTGCGACCAAGCTCCTTGGCCGCCTGAAGGCCGCCAAATCCAGCACCGATTATGATAACGTTCGGTTTTTGTTTCTGCGATTCCTTCATCGTCGAAAGTTTCAGCAACGTTCAACTCCGAAATGATCGGGGGCAAGCGCTCTACGCAAAACGCAAATATCCAAGGAAAGCAAGGGGAGCGAACACCAAAAGGCGGTTGTGAAAATCTAACTACCTAATATCTTGTCGCCTTATGCCAAAGCCAATCGCGCGCAGTAAAACCCGTAAAGCCGTGGCAAAACGCTTCAAGATCACGGCGCGTGGCAAAGTGTTGCGATCGCACTCCTCGCGACGCCACTTGCTGTCGGGAAAAAGTGCAAAGCGGAAGCGCCATTTGAGCAAAGCAGCGCGCGTGGACGACACGGATGTCGCCCGCATCAAGGCAAACCTGCCATTCGGTTAAGAGTCGTCCGGCTCGTTTGAGGAGTCGACTAATCTAATATCGGCGTACGCTCGCTGGGGAAACGATTTCTTCGCTTCTAGTTGTCGTCGCCCTTGTGTGTGTTGTTGTGACACCGTACCACTGGCGCGCCGCTTCCAGTGAATCTGGTCCCGGTTCAGGACTGTAAAGATCGCGGCGGTTAACGAGTGTGGTACAGGAATTCACAGTGGCAAAGAGAAAAGCCAGCAAAAGCCACACGAAACATTTCACGGCGTCGATGCAAACAGAAGCGTCACAGCTTGTCAATGTCTTCGCCTTTTCCACAAAGGCGGTCAGGGTTGCACGATGCCAATCTTGGAGCAAAATTTGACCTCCGTCAGGGGCTATGGATTGAGGACTTACGAATCCCGCCAGGGCAGGAATGCAGCAACGGTAGTCTGATCCTCCTTGCCGTAGTTCTCTGGCGGACTTTTTCTGGTACGGCGCGATTGCCAGGCGCCGGTCACGACTGAGCCATGAAACTCCTTAAAACAAAAACGATACGCTTTTCGCAGATAGTGGAGGAATGCGGTCAACCGAATGTTTACACTCTTTGGGAAAAACCCGCCGCAGACCGGCGTTTTCAAGCACAGCTAAAGAACAATCGAGTGATGACAGTCCAAAAAAGCGAGGGTGGGACAGACTTTGGAATCATTGGTTTCAAAGAGAGGAAAGGTGCGCGTTATCTTGTCTTCCCAAAATCGTTAAAACAGTTTGCGGACAAGCGCGTCATTGGGATCGATTGGGCACGGGTTCGCGAGTAGGGTGGGGTGAACCTCGTTGCGAAAAGGACCGAGTCGCCCTGTCGCGAACCTGCGAACGAGCGCAGTGCAATAGACAACGCTTACGCTATTTCATCCCGGTGGCCAGGCCAGCGCGCGTTTGCCGAGAAGATGTACATGCAAATGCGGAACACTTTCACCCGCATCTGGCCCGCAATTGATGACGACACGATAGCCGTTCGATAGCTCCAGTTTCTTCGCCAGATCACGCGCAACCAGAAGCAATTTGCCGAGCAGCGCGCGATCTTCATCCTTCGCATCTGCAAGGCGAGGAACCACTCTCTTTGGCACGATCAGCACGTGCACGGGTGCTTGTGGATCAACATCATGAAAAGCGAGTGCATCTTCATCTTCCCAGATAATTCTCGCTGGTATTTGGCGCGCGATGATTTTTTCGAAAATGGTCATGGCGTGAAGTGGTTAGTCACCTAAAGATTTCGGGTAAATCTGCGCATTCTGGCCGTAATTCAACTGAGAAACGGTATGATTGCGAAAGTCTTTGGGGCGACGCCGGCGAAACTCTTTAGCGCAGCGAGCAATCGAGTCTCTCAACTGCGGGGTCGATTGCGGACGTTAGTTTTTCGCGCACGAAGCAGACAATTTCCTCGCGTAACGCATCGCAGGTGCGCGTCCACGTTTTCACCCCGCGAAGATGCTTTACACAAGGCTGCAGCGAGCAGAGCACGAGATTATCGGAGCCGATTTCCATGAGGCCGTTAATTCGTTTTTCCAAAAGATCAAAAAATGCGAGCTCGTAACCTGCGCCGGCATGGTGAGCGATGTCAAGTAACGAGATGTAAATCGGCGGCGGCGCCGGCGCGAAAAAGGGCACAATCTCCTTATAACCGATCGCTTTTAGGACGTACCGTACGGTCTGGGACAACTGACTAAACGCGACGATGTTTTCGTCGTTTCGCAGGTGCAGATAAAAGGCGATGCTTTCCGTCACGTGTTCAGTTAGCCACCAACTGGGATAGCCAGCTTCATGGGCCGCGCGCGTAATCGCCGCGTGCAGCCAATCGCGGTTGAACTCGAACAGTTGTCCCGAATCTGTGCGGAGATATGGAAATTCTTCCTTAAACGCGACCATGATTCTTCTTACTGATTGGGATATTTCGTGGCCCGGGCGCAGGCCTCGGCGCGGTCTCAGATGGAAACAACTCTCGCTGGAGCGTATTCGGCTTTACGCGACGCCCAAGAGTATGAATAGCATCTACAAATTGATCGACGTCCTGAAACCGCTGGTACACTGAGGCGTAGCGCAGATAGGCTACTTCATCGATCCCACGCAGTTTTTCGAGTACTTTGGCGCCGATTGCGGACGAAGGAACCTCACGGCCGCTCGTTTCGAGTTCATGCACAATCTCATCCACAGTGTCTTCCAGGGTGAGAAGACTGGTGGAGCGTTTTTCAAAAGCTTTCGCGATACTGGCAGCTAATTTACGCCGATCAAACGGTTCATGGGTTCTATCACGTTTCACCACCCGCAGATCAGAGCGCTCGATTTCTTCGTACGTAGTAAACCGGTACTTACACTTCAAACATTCGCGACGACGACGGATACTGGAGCTATCCCGTGACTGACGGGAATCGATGACCTTGTCATCACGAGACCCGCACTTGGGGCAACGCATAGTATGGAAATTCCAATTACCATACCATTTGTTGTGGTGTCAATGCTTTTTGATTGGTTGTATCAGTTAGCGAGACTGTCGAAAAAAGCGATGCGGGGATGCGTACGCACTTCAAAAGCTCCTGCGAAACCGAGTAAATCTTGTTATCGGATGTCGGGCGCAGTGCTTTTGGAGTCCGAGGCGTCTTCGCATCGCTTTTTAGAGAGCGAGACGATCATCCTTCATTGACGCGACGTACGGCCGACGATAGACGCTTCGAAATGCAAAACAGCGCAACACGCAGTGCTAACTATGGTCCGTGGCTGGTTGGTCTCGGCGCTGCGCTTTGGGGTACAGAGAGTGCATGGCGGATTCCACTTAATGAGTTGTTCGATGCGAGGGTGATCGTGTTTTGGGAACACGTGCTCATTCTGATCATGTTCCTGCCGATTCTGATCCCGCGATTACGCGAGATTCCAAAAGTGCACGTGCGCACGTGGGGTTATCTTCTTTTTTCAGGCTTCGCCGGCTCGGCAGTCGGCACCATCTTCTTCACCCTCGCATTGAAGTACGGGAATCCGACTGTGGTGAATGTCGTTTTGAACATCCAGCCTGTCATATCAACTGTTGGGGCGTTCCTGCTTTTTGGCGACCGGCTTGCCCATCGCTTCTTCTTTTATGCCGCCATCGCAATCGTCGCCGGTATCTTCGTTTCTGTCACGCATCCAACCATGATTGGAGTCTCCTTTGAACGCGCCGGCCTAAATCTTGGCTCATGGTATGCACTGATTTGCGCGCTGTTCTGGGGACTATCGACAGTCGCCGGCCGCGGGGTGATGATCGGCATGTCGCTTCGACTTGCGTCGAGCATGCGCATCGTCATTGGTCTCGCGTGCATGACGCTGATTCTTCTGGCCTACGGCAAACTTCACGGTGCAGCGCTCTGGCCAGCGGCCGCGCAAGCACACCCTGCTAGGGCAATCGTCCTGCTTTTGTTTTTGGCGTCGATCTCAGGCGGAATTCCGCTCTTGATTTATTTTCAGGGATTACATCTCACACGCGCATCCACGGCAGGTTATTTTGAAATGATGCAAACCCTCGCTGCGGTGTGCATCACATGGGGAATCTTCCACGCGACGCTTCACGCCCACCAGGTGATCGCAGCTTGCGTGCTGATTGCCGCGGTGGCAATGGTGCATCACGTGCAACAACGGGTTGAACCTGCAGGTCAGCAGGCTGCGAAAAATTACTAATTACGGCGGGATTACCCAATAATCAGTTGAGGTCTTACTTCCGTTGTATTTTAGGAGATGTCGTTTTGCTGCCGGATGATCATCGCGGATTAGCCAAAACAGATCTTCCAGGACAGGTCTCTCAAGAAAGAGACGATGCTTTTTGAGAAAGTCCTCTTTCGAGGAGAAAGAAACATCGACCAGGTCAATCTTCCCGGGAAGCTGTTTCTCGTAATACAGAAAAGTCTGAATCTCGTCCAGATTTGTGTCTGGCGAGAATTGCTCCGGCAGACCAATCGAATCGACGTTGTATAGGAGTTTGCCTAGCAACAGGACATTATCGTCGGAAGCAACGTAGATCGTCAACCGGTTGACCAAAGCTTGCAGTGCAGGCTTAAAGTTTTGATCAAAATCTTCTCTATCCACATTGGGAGCGATAAATATTACGTGATCCAGTTTCAGGCTCTTGAGATTTGGATCGTTGTATAACTTTTCCAAAGCCAAACACACTAGTCTGCAGCCAAGACTATGCGCGATGATGATGATTTTTGGCGGCTTAACTTCGCTGTTTATTTCCTCCAGCAGATCTACCAGATGCTTTGTGGAGCGAGGGATCTGAAGCACGTCGCGCGTGTAGCCGAGGACCGATTCGCTGCTGGCCCAATCGAACGTAAGAACATTTGCGTCGATGTTCAGGGCGCGCGCGACCTGCGCGCAATGTACCGTGCTCACAGGAAATGAGGCCCGGTAACCGTGGATCCAAATGACTAAAGGTTTTCCGGACTGATCCTGAAGGAACTTGAGAAACGCCGGATAGGGAATCGAGTCCACCTTCTTGATCGCACTGCCGTCGATGGGCGAGCCGGATGGATGATGCTGCGGCACTTGGACGTTTATCAGGCCGTACGAAGCCTGTCCCGCGTATTCGCCAAGGTAGGTGACGTTCCCATCCGTGAGAGGCCCTGCTTTCCTGTCGGTGACATAGCCGATTGTCTCGTTGAAATTTCGGCTAACCATGAATGGCCGGACTCTCCCTTGCAGAAGCCTTGTCAGAGCTGCACCCAGGTGCGCAGGGATCGGGAAGTAAGAAGCTGTAACTAATCCGAGTATGTAACAGAGCGCCGCGAGCAGAACGACGAGAGCGGTCTTTTTTCGCACAAGCTTAATTTTATTTTGCGCCGTGCTTGTGCGAAGCACAAGTCACCGTGGACTTCGATCCGCTTGACACCTTCGGCGGTGGTGACCTACCAGGCTAGATGATGTTTGCTTCTTTTGATCCTGTCTCGCGAGCAGGTTTCTCCGGGAACTCGAAACCGACTTTCCCGTCTTCCAATTTCAAGTAGGCGGAAAACGGGCGTCCTCGTTTCGAGATGAAACCCTCGAGGAGATCGGTTTTCCCCGTTGCCAGTAGCTTTTGCGCCTGCTCCTTTGGAATGTCTTTGCCGAGAATCGTTTTGCTTAGCTTAAATTTGCATGGCTTTCGGTCAGTCTGAGAACGCTCGCAGATATAGCTATTCTCAGTTTCAAAAATCTTTCCGCCGCAGTTTGGACATTTTCCAATCGGCTCTTGTCCTGAGAAATCGATTTTGGCGACCGGTTCCTTGGACTTTCGTTCTCTTTTTGTCTTTGGCTCGCGCTTTTCGAATTCGAAGCCGACGTCTTTCTTGTCGGTCACTACCAGGAAAGCTTTGAACGGTCTGCCTTTGCGGGAAATGAAGCGCGGAAGCAAATCAGTCTTGCCAGTACTGAGCAGTTTTTTTATCTGCTCGGGATCTACCGGCTGTTGCAGGATAACTTTGCCGGCTCGAAAGTCGCACGTCTTGTTAGGGCCTACTGAATTTTCGCAGAGGTAGCTCATTCCCAACTCGAACACGCGCCCGCCGCACTTTGGACATTTGCCGAGCGGCTCCTTTCCTGAGAAATCCACCGGTTGCGCGGCACCGTTCTCCTGACCATTCGGCCCGAAATCAAATTCAGCCTTGAAATCATCGCTTAGCTTGAGCACTGCTGGGAAGCGTTTGCCTTTCCTGCTGCGAAAACCGCTTAAGGGGCCGACATGTTTGTCACGGACGAGAGTCTCAAATTCTTCGCGGCTTAACAATCGACCCGCAATAGTCTTCCAAATCGTAAAACCGCATTCCTCGTTTGTGCAGGTGAAACTTTTGAATCGCTCGATGACGGGCGAACCACACTTCGGGCATGTGCCGAACGGCTCGCTCTCCGGCATATGTTCATCGGGATGAAAATGCTTCGCTTTGCCGACAATTTCCTCGGTTAAATGGCGAATGTCTTGCATGAACGCGTCGCGTGTAAGCTTGCGATGCTCGATTTCGCGCAAACGAAATTCCCATTCGCCGGTGAGCTCCGGGCTGGTGAGCTCGGGCACCGCATTTTTTAAAAGCGTGATTGTTTGGATCGCCTTTGCCGTTGGCTGCAATTCCTTTCCTTGTCGGGTCAGGTAGTGCGCTGAAATCAATGTCTCGATGATGGATGCGCGAGTGGCCGGTGTGCCGAGCCCTTTCTCTTTCATCGCGTCACGCAGTTCTTCATCTTCAACAAGTTTTCCTGCGGCCTCCATCGCTCCCAGAATGGTCGCTTCCGTATAGCGAGCTGGTGGCTTGGTCTGGTCGGTTTTGATTTCGACACTAATCGTCGCGACGCGTTCGCCTTGCCTGACGGGCGGCAGATTTTCCTCCGGTTTCTCACTCGCGGCTTCGCGGCCATAAACTTCCAACCATCCGGACGCGACCAGAATTTTTCCTTCTGTCTTGAACGCCTCGCCTTCGACACGCGTGATCCGAGTCGTGTTCTCGTATTTAGCAGGCGGAAAGAATACGGCGACGAAGCGCTTGGCCACCAGATCGAAAACCTTGCGCTCATAATCATCGAGTGAATGTGGAACCGCGCCGGTTGGAATAATCGCAAAGTGATCGCCTACTTTTGCGTTGTTGAAGATACGTTTGTTCGGTGTGACCCAATTGTTGTCGAGCACCTTGCGCGCAAATGGATTGTCGATCTTGGTCAGGGTCGATCTTACTGTAGGGAGGTAATCCTCCGGCAACGCACGCGAGTCCGTGCGGGGGTACGTAATTGCTTTGTGCTTCTCATAAAGGGCCTGCGCGATTTGCAATGTGCGTTTCGCCGAGAGCCCGAAGCGATTGTTTGCTTCGCGTTGCAAAGTCGTGAGATCATACAGTTGCGGCGCGGCCTGCGTCGTCGGTTTCTTCTCTTCCAGCTCGACGATCCCTGGCTTGCCACTGCATTTGCGCTGAATAGCGTCCGCGATTTCGCTATGCCACAATCGCGGCGCAGCGCGATGCTCGTCCCAGAGAGAGCCGTTTACAGAGTCAAGTTGCTGCTCGGCATCGGGTAAATTCAACTGAAGGCGGTCCAGCAGTCTCTGTGTTCGCTCACTTTCAGCCTCGTCCTTCTTAAACGCTTCGTCGAACCAACGCCCCGCGTATTCGCCCGCTGCGGCACGAAATTTACCGATGATCTCGTGTAGCTCGCGCGGTTTGAACTCCTGAATCTTTCTTTCGCGGTCAACAATGATCGTGAGCGTTGGAGTCTGCACGCGCCCAAGCGAAGTGACCGTGCTTCCACGGCCGCCGCTGAGGCGCAACGTAAACGCGCGCGTCGCATTGATGCCGACCAGCCAGTCCGCCTCGTTCCGGCTGCGCGCTGCGCTGGCCAGCGGTTGCATCTCAGCGTCGCTGCGCAGGCGGCCAAACCCTTCGCGAATCGCCTCGAGCGTCATCGATTGCAGCCAGAGGCGCTTGATCGGTTTTTTTGTACCCGCGTACTGGATGATATAGCGAAAGATCAATTCGCCTTCGCGCCCCGCGTCGCATGCGTTGATGATGTCCGAGACATTTTTATCTTTGATAAGCTTGCGAAGAACATTGACGCGGCTGCCCATTTTTTCCGCAGGCGCGAGTTCAAATTCCGGCGGCATGATGGGCAGTTTTTTCATGTCCCACTTGTCCTGCTCCTTCATCGAAGCAGGTACCGCGAGCTCAAGCAGGTGGCCGACCGCCCACGAGATGAGATATTTCTCGTTCTCGTAGTAATCCTTGCCTTTTTTGAAGCCACCTAGTGCCTTGGCGATATCGCCAGCGACCGATGGCTTCTCTGTAATTATGAGAGACTTGGACATGAGGGCTGGCAATCGAACCCAGTTACAGGACTTTTGCAAGTGGGAGACGTTTTTTAGGCACGCTTGCCGAGTAAACCCGCATAACACGATACCTATCCCAGCTTTACAAAATATTTTCCCGGCAATTGTTTGACCAGACGTTTCAGTTCCAA
>Ga0193729_1000518_pt1 | contig 20319 bp, 15 predicted proteins | sample U1c2metaG_FD_143036 | JGI IMG/M metagenome (GOLD analysis project Ga0193729, IMG submission 143036) | Soil microbial communities from a riparian zone of the East river system, Colorado, United States - U1c2 | ecosystem: Environmental > Terrestrial > Soil > Riparian zone | place: USA: East River...
CGGCACGAAGCGCAGCTGAGCGCCCGTTCGTTCAGCCAACAACTGCCACGGGACAAGATTGCTGTGGTGCTCCATTTCTGTGAGCAGGACCACATCCCCGTCACGAAGAAATTTCGCGCCCCACGCTTGCGCGACAAGATTAATGCTTTCGGTCGTTCCGCGCGTGAACACGATCTCGTTAGCGTTAGCCGCACCCAGGTAGCTCGCCACGCGTTGCCGCGATTTCTCGTAAGCTTCCGTTGCGCGCGAGCTGAGCTCGTGGAGACCACGATGCACGTTGGCATTTTCGTGCTCGTAGTAATTCCGAAGCGCATCGAGTACCGCCCGCGGTTTCTGCGAGGTTGCGGCGCTATCAAAGTAGATCAAGGGATGGCCATGCGCCTGCTCGCGAAGAATAGGAAAATCCTCACGAATAGCCTTCCAATCAATGCTGGCGACCTGGTGCACATCGTAATCTGCTCCGCCTGCCACTGCGCGCCAGTTTATTCAAAACCGAGCTTCGCCTGCTGGGAAGATCGACAAGCTCCTCGAGATATTTTTTCTTGCCTAGATTAGTCGCAAATCTTTACGCTTGGCGGTCAAGAAAACTCACAAATGAGGAACAACTTATGAAAACTTTAAATCAGCAAAACGATTGTCACTACGAGCGCCGCGACTTTATCGGATCGCTTTTTATGATGGCAGCAAGCGCATTCGCGCAGTCGCCAGCGGAAACAATGGCTCCGCCGCAAACTTCCAATGCCGATCTTGCGCCGATCAGCGCGATTGGAGCACACGTTTGCGGCATTCATTTTTACAGCGGCAACATGAAGCGCCAGGTCATCGCGCAGCATTATTGCTCGCATCTGAGCGACGAAGTCCTGCAGTGCGTCCTCTATGAATCGGAAAAGAAAGATGCGCGATTGATCGGTGTGGAATACATCGTCAGCGCAAGAATCTTTGAATCGTTGCCGGCCGATGAAAAAAAGCTCTGGCACAGTCATAACTACGAAGTGAAATCGGGTGTGCTGACCGCACCGGGAGCACCCGAGGCGGCGGAAAAGGACCTGATGAAGGTCCTAATCGGCACCTACGGCAAAACCTGGCATACATGGCAGGTGGATCGCGGAGACAAACTGCCTCTGGGCATTCCGCAACTTATGATGGCCTTCACGAAAGATGGCCAGTTGGATCCCAAGATCGCGGCCGAGCGCGATCAACTTTATTCAGTTTCGGTCGTCGCTAAAAAGGCCGCGCGCGCCGACATTCCGGATGCAAAGCTCGATCCCGGCGCGGACGGGTGGCAGAAGGGTTCTGCGGTCCAGCTCGATCTTAAAACTGTTTCGGCGAAATAGCGCCCGTCATCTCTTTCGAGGCCGCAGTCGGAAAAGGCATCGAGACCTGCTCTCGATACTTCCGTAGCTTCCGAGATAAACCGGATGGCGCGCGATTTGTGCAAAGTCGGCGTCCTGAAAGGTCGCGGCTCGTCGCGCTTTGCGACAAGTTAGCTAAAAACCTGCTTCATGGCGAAGAGACCGAAGTGATCGATGAGAAGGCCTCGTCGGGCGCGTTTGATAAAAGTTGCGGAGCTGCGATCCAGAGTGACAGCCGAAGATTCACAAGCAAACCTAAGTTGGCCACGTGACCAAAGAAACAACGCCACAGCTTGAACGCGCCCTGACCTTGCGCGATTTGGTGCTTTTCAATCTTGTCGCGGTCATCGGCGTTGGCTGGGTGGCGACCGCTGCGAAGGCCGGGCCGAGTGCGTTGACGTTGTGGCTGCTGGCGGCCATCCTCTTTTTTGTCCCGCAGGGCCTCGCTGTCATTCAACTTTCTTCGAGCTTTCCCGCCGAGGGCGGCATCTACGCCTGGACAAAAAAAGAGTTTGGAGAAGGACACGGCTTTGTCTGCGGCTGGTGCTATTGGATTAACAACGTCCTCTTCTATCCGACCCTGCTTCTCGCCGGCGCCGTCAGCGCTACTTACGTTATCGGTCAAGGCGACAGCGGGCTGGCGAATAATTGGACCTACGTGCTTCCTTTCACGCTTATCGCTTTGACTCTGGCGGTGATGCTCAACGTCGTCGGCATAGACACGGGCAAGTGGTTACAGAACATTGGCGGCGTCAGCGTTTATCTTCCCGGCATCCTCCTCATCTTGCTCGGCCTCTACGCCGCTCTGACAAAGGCACCGGCCAATACTCTGACTCTCGTGCAACTGAAGCCGGACCTAACGAATCTGCCGCTGCTTAATCTGTGGGCCACGATTGCCTTCGCCTTCGCTGGACTCGAGCTCTCTTCGACGATGGGCCACGAGATTCACAACCCGCGTCGCAATCTGCCGCGCTCCATCTACATCGCCGCGCCGTTGATCGCGCTCATCTACGTCTGTGGTACCGGCTCAATGCTCTGGCTCGTTCCCAAACAGGAAATCAACATCGTCGCCGGTCCGCTTCAGGCCATCGCGAACGGCATGCGCGATCAGGGTCGCGTGTGGTGGTGGGTTGTGCCGCTCGCCGCACTCTGTCTTACTCTGGCGAGAATCGGCGGACTCGGCGCCTGGCTGACAGGGTCAGCGCGCGTCGCCTTCGTGGTCGGACTCGATCGCTATTTCCCGCCTGCTTTCGCGCGCGTTCATCCGCGTTGGCGCACGCCTTACGTCGCGATTCTTATTCAGGCGCCGCTCGCCGTCCTCTTTCTTTTGCTCTCTGTCCTGGGCAAGGGAACTACTGTTGAGAAATCGTTTCTCATTCTCCTCGACATGTCTCTGCTCATTTACTTCATCCCTTACATCTACCTCTTCATCTGCTTCATTGTTCATTGTTGGAGAAGAAAAAGGAGGACCGACGAGAGGTTGCTCGTTCCCGGTGGCGCGACTGGAGCGCTGATCATCGGTCTGTGCGGTCTTTCGATCACGCTCTTTGCCATGATTGTTGCCATGATTCCACCGCCTGGCACGTCCGACATTTGGATCCACGAAGCAAAAGTCGCAGGCGGTTCGCTTCTCCTCGTCCTCCTCGGTCTGCTTATCTACTGGCGTGCGAAGAGGAAGCAGTTGGTTTAATCATCCGGCTTTATCTTATCCTCGTAAACGCAAGCTTGGAACCGTTGGGCTCTCTCAAAATCATGTGGTCGTCCGACAATTCCATCTGATAAACCGAGGTAGCGAACGGTGTCTCGATTTTAACTCGGTTTCGGTCTCCGAAACTATACCTGCCTCGCATCTGCCCGATTACGACAGACCTATCTTTAGAGAATTCCCAAACCATCGCGTTTGCGTCCCCCGATGTGCGCCATTTACCGACGATGTCGTGGGAGGGACCGCCGCAGCCGAACATAGCAGACAGAAAAACCGCGAAAGCGACGATCACTAGCCGAGGCTTATGTCGCGTGAAAATAAGGTGCATCACAGCAGAGATTCTCTACCGCGCGGACGTAATCAGCAGAATGTAAGCTAACCACTCGCTTCAATACCGTGAAGTCTTTCTTTTGTTCGTTCTGCTGGTCAAGGGACTACGATTGCAAAAACATTGGATCGATGAAACGAAAGTCGCGGGCGGCTCGTTTCTTCTCACTGGCGCGCGAGGCGAAGGCAGTTGGTCTGGAACCGAACGTTGGTGGTCAATCTTGTAACCGCGAATCACGCGGATTGACGCAAATTTCTTTTCTGAATTGGATGTTGGATGTTGAGCAGCCTCCCCGCGAGAGTTTTTCGGGGTTGAACGTTGCTGCGTCTCCAAGTGAGGCGACGGCATCGCCGCCGATAATCGCTTGTCGGATCGAGATCATCCGCCAACTTCATGGGATGCTTTCACCGACTTCGGTAAAGGACGCGCTGCAACGCGCCGCGCCGGTCGCGCCGATTCAGGTGCAAGGCTGGGTGCGGACACGACGCGATTCAAAAGATTTTTCATTCATCGAACTGAACGATGGCTCTTGTCTGCGCAATCTTCAGATCATCGCGAAAAATTCGTTGCCGAACTATGTGGACGTTCAGCGTTTGACCACGGGCGCTTCTATTATCGTGCGCGGCGAGCTGGTCGCGTCGCAGGGGAAAGGACAAAATTGGGAAGTTGTCGCGGACAAGATCGACACCGTGGGCGGCGCGGATGACACGTATCCGCTGCAAAAAAAGGGACACACCCCGGAATTCCTGCGCGAGATCGCGCATCTGCGGCCGCGTTCGAATCTCTTCGGCTGCGTCTTTCGTGTGCGCAGCCGGCTGGCATTCGCCATCCACAAATTTTTTCAGGAACGCGGGTTCATTTACGTACACACGCCCATTATCACCGGCAGCGATTGCGAAGGCGCCGGGGAACTGTTTCGCGTCACGACGATCGACGCCAAGAGTCCACCGCGAACGCAGAGCGGCGAGATCGATTATGCGAAAGATTTTTTCGCGCGGCCGACTTATCTCACGGTAAGCGGGCAGCTTGAAGCGGAAGCGTTCGCCTCGGCTCTGTCCAAGGTCTACACCTTTGGTCCAACTTTTCGGGCGGAGAATTCGAACACCTCTCGGCATTCTAACGAGTTTTGGATGATTGAACCGGAAATGGCATTCTGCGATTTGAACGGCAACATGGATCTGGCCGAGGAGATTGTGAAATATCTCATTGTCGATCTACGCGAAAACTGCGCGGAGGAATTGGGATTGTTCGCGAAGTTCGTCGACAAGGAATTACTGGCGCGACTCGACTTCGTCTTTGAGAGAAAATTTCAACGTATTCCTTATACCGACGCGATCGAGCTTCTCAAAAAGAGTGGTGAAAACTTCGAGTTTCCTGTCGAATACGGTTTGAATCTGCAATCGGAACACGAGCGTTGGCTGACCGAGAAACAAAAGTGTCCGGTCACGGTCTTCAATTATCCAAAGGAGATCAAACCGTTCTACATGCGATTGAACGATGATGGCAAAACGGTGACGGCGATGGATCTGCTCGTGCCGGGGATTGGCGAAATCGTCGGCGGCAGCCAGCGCGAAGAGCGGCTTGAGGGGTTGGAGGCGAACATGCGCCGCCACAAAATGGATCCGGCTGATTACAAATGGTATCTCGATCTTCGCCGTTACGGGACGGTTCCGCACTCTGGCTTCGGCCTTGGATTCGAGCGGATGCTCATGTTCATTACCGGCGTCTCGAACATCCGCGATGTCATTCCATTCGCGCGCACGCCGGGCAGCGCCGAGTTCTGATTTTTAACCGCGGATTACGTGAATAAATCGGATTGCCTTCTGGAACCAGAATACCGAAACCAGGCTAACATTTTTCCCTAAGCCCATTACGGTGCGATCCTGCGGTGAGCTTCTAGTCGCCTTGCGCGACAGCATCAGCAAAAGCGACATCGCCGGATTTTAGATCCAGCTCGGCCTCTTGCTGCGTGCCGAAGACTTGCGCGCGCTTGTCGTCGAATTCTCTTTCCCAACGCGCGACCACAATCGTAGCGAGACAATTACCGATTACGTTCACGCACGTGCGTCCCATGTCCATCAATTCGTCGATTCCGAAGATGACAGCAATCCCGATCGGGCCGAGGCCTGCCGGAACAAACGTATTTAAGGTCGCCAGCAAAATCACCAGCGACGCCCGCGGCACGCCCGCCACGCCCTTCGAAGTGAGCATCAACGTCAGCATCATCGTGATTTGCTGGCCAACTCCCATGTGCCAGCCCATCGTTGTCTCGGCTGCTTGCGCGACGAACACCGAAGCCATCGCCAGATAAAGCGTCGAGCCCGTGAGGTTGAAAGAATATCCAGTCGGCATCACGAAACCAACGATGTGCCGGGGCACACCGAAACGTTCCATCGCTTCCATCGCCTTTGGCAACGCCGATTCACTGCTCGTGGTCGCGAATGCGATCGTGGCTGGCTCGCGCACCGCCCGAATAAATTGTCGTACCGGGATCCGGGCGATCAGCATCACCAGTCCAAAAACGAGCGCGACGAAAATGATAAGAGCGAGATAAAGCGAACTAATAAGTTTGCCGAGATTGGCCAGCACACCCAGGCCTTGCGTCGCGACCGTGTGCGCCATAGCTGCGCCCACGCCGATAGGCGCGAACATCATCACATAGTTGGTAAATTTAAACATGATCTGGGAGAGACTTTCCATCGCGCGGATGATCGGCTTTCCTTTTTCGCCGACTGCAGACACGGCCAGCGCGAAAAGCACGGAGAAGGCGACGATTTGGAGGACGTCGCCGCGCACCATCGAATCAATGACGCTCGACGGGAACACGTGCACCAGTGTTTCGACCAGTGTCGTTGGATGACTTTGGCCAATCGTTTTGACGATGTCGGTGTTGCTCGCGGCCAAAGTTATGCCCGCGCCCGGCTTCATGAAATTGACCACAGCCAATCCGATGATCAGCGCTGCGGTGGTGACAATTTCAAAATAGATCAGCGCTTTGACGCCCATGCGACCGACCTTGCGCAATGCACCAGCGCCGGCGATCCCGACAACGATCGTGGAGAAGACAAGGGGCGCGATGATCGACTTGATCAGGTTGATAAAGATGTCGCGTAGAAAATAAACCTTGTTCCCCCAATCGGGCTGGAGCCAGCCGATCACGATGCCAACAACGAGACCGATCATGATCTGCACTGTGAGCGAAGGGCGGTACCACGGCCGTCGCAGTGATCGTGGCGCGGTCGAACTCATCGCTGGCGTCATTATCACAAAGCGGCAGGTGGATCGAGCAGTCCCTTGCTCGATGCCGAAATTACGTGCCGCCGCCGCCTATTGTTAGCATCGCCCGACGGAGCGACCGATCCACCTTTCCAATTTCGTGCCCCTGCGCTCAATTGCCGTGTGTTTGTCACATATCTCGAATGCACGGCGTGCGGGCTTCGCCACGATTGGTCGCGTCTGCAAAATCTTTGCGGTGCGTGTCAGAAACCGCTCTTTGCAATTGTCGATCTTGCCGCGGTCGGGCGAGCGCTCAGGCGAGAAAAATTTGCCGATCGCGAGAAATCGTTGTGGCGTTATCGCGAATTGCTGCCTCTGCCGGCGGATGTCAAACCCGTTTCGTTAGGCGAAGGCGGGACGCCGCTGTTGCGCGCGAAGAACTTCGCCGAGGATGTCGATCTTTGGATCAAAGATGAATCGCAAAATCCGACGCAAAGTTTCAAAGCGCGCGGTATGTCCGTCGCCGTGTCGATGGCGAAACATCTCGGCGCCAGCAAGCTCGCTGTTCCGAGCGCCGGGAATGCGGGAGGCGCGCTCGCCGCCTATGCCGCACGGGCCGGTCTCGAAGCGCACGTTTTCATGCCGCGCGACACTCCGCGCGCGAACATCATCGAATGTCGCGAGCTCGGCGCGCACATCACACTCATCGACGGTCTCATCACCGATTGCGGCGCTGAGATCGGGCGCCGCAAAGAACGCGAAGGCTGGTTCGAAATGTCCACGCTCAAAGAGCCCTATCGCATCGAAGGAAAAAAGACGCTCGGCTACGAGTTGGCTGAGCAATTCGCCTGGCAACTGCCCGACGCGATTCTTTATCCGACCGGTGGCGGCACCGGCCTCATCGGTATGTGGAAGGCGTTTGATGAAATGGAAATGCTCGGTTGGATCGACAAGAAGCGGCCGCGGATGTTCTCGGTGCAAGCCACCGGTTGCGCGCCGATCGTTCGCGCGTTTGAAACAGGAGAGAAAACCGCGGCGGAATTTCCAAATGCGCGCACGCGCGCGTCAGGTCTGCGCGTTCCCAAAGCAATCGGCGATTTTCTTATGCTAAAAATTCTTCGTCAATCCAATGGCGGCGCTGTCGCGGTCGATGACGATGAGATGATCAGGATGGTGCGCGAAGTCGGATCTAAAGAAGGTCTCTTCATCGCGCCCGAAGGCGCAGCCTGTTTCGCGGCGCTGAAGTCTCTCCGCGCCGCCGGCAAGATCGACATCGGCGAGCGCGTCGTCATCTTCAACACCGGCTCCGGCCTCAAATACCTCGACTGCTTCGAGCCGTAATCTTCGAATTGGATGTTGGACAGCCTGCTCGCGAATGGAGCGAGCGGGGACGCCGCGACATAGATTACAGAACCCGAGGGGCGAGGGTAAGAGAGCGGGAAGCGAACGCATCAAAGCCTTCGGAGTTGAGCAGCCTGCCCCGAGAGTTTTTCGGGGTTGAGCGTTTGCTTCACTAAGTCGGCTGCAGGTCTATTGAGGTTGTGCAAGAGCCTTTATTGGGCTATGCTAGCCAACTGCCGCATCTATCTACCTCCCTGGTTCGCCGAATTCCTTCGGAAGCACGAACCGGATGGCCTTTCGCTGCGATCTCTGCAGCAACTTAGTAAACTAGAAAGTTAGTTTGTATGATTAAATCAATCGTTAGTATCGCGTTTGCCACAGCCCTTATGGGTTCAGTGGCTTTCGCGCAAACATCCACGTCCTCCAACACCGTTGCGACGCAACCCAATGGAGTGACTGAAACCAACACCACCACAACCGAAAGTTTTGGCACCGTCACGGAGTTTACTCCGGGCGATTCCCTGACCCTGAAAACCGAAGCAACCGAACCCATGCATTACACGTTCAGCAAGACCGTCGAATACGTGAATGCACATGGAAAAGTAATCGAATCCTCGAAAATCAGAAAAGATTCTAAGGTTCGCGTTCACTTCCTCAAACAGGGCAACGACATGGTCGTTGATAAAGTTATCCTCACGCGGGACCGCCACTAAGTCCCGGCACGTGTTGCTTGGCTAATTTTAGGCCAAGCTAGCAATTCAGCGCCTGGCGGATCGAGACAGTGCTCGCCGCCAGGCGTTTTGTTTTCTTTGATGTCGATCTGACAGCAAAGGCGTCCAGTTTTGTATTGCTGCGCCTCGAAGTGGGAGCGGACTTCTGATCGTTGCTTGCCGTGCCGCAGCGTTGGCGAAGGCGGGTCGGCAAATTCACGCACAAGACATTCGATAAATGCTACTGCGTTTTAGTGAGGCAAAGCAAAATACTGTCGATGCGACTCCTGGCGCGCACAGCTCACTTTGCTCGGAGTGACAGCGGCCTAACCCGCTGTCACTTCTTTTTGGATTCTCTCTTGGGCTCGCGCTTGGATTCCTTCGCTTCCTTGGGCTCCTCGGGTACTTTCTTGGATTCGCCAGGGCGGTAATCTTCCTGCTCGGCGGCGGCGAAGGCTTTCTCCAGGCCGACCATGTCTTCGCCGGGCTTAAGCGTATCGAAGGCTTCGGATTCTTTGCGTAGTTGTTCTTCGGAATAATTGGCGGCTTTGATCGAGAGACCGATGCGGCGCTCGACTTTGTCCACCTTGATAACGCGTGATTCGACTTCCTGACCGACCTTGAGCACGTCTTTAACCTTGGCGACGTGATCTTCACTCAACTGCGAGATGTGAACGAGGCCGTCGATGTCATCCTGCAATTGCACGAACGCGCCAAAGCTGGCCAGCTTGGTCACTTTGCCCTTCACCAGATCGCCGATCTTGTATTTCTGATCGATGTTTTTCCACGGATCTTCGGCCAATTGTTTAATGCCGAGACTGATCCGCTGGTTCGTCTTGTCGATGTCGATGACTTCCGCCTCGACTTCGTCGCCTTTCTTAAAGACTTCGCTCGGGTGATTGATCTTCCGGGTCCAACTCAAATCGGAAACGTGGATCATGCCGTCGATGCCTTCGTCGAGTTCCACAAACGCGCCATACGCGGTCATGTTGCGAATCTTGCCTTTCACGCGGCTGCCAATGGTGAATTTGTGCTCGATCTCGTCCCACGGATTCGGTTCGAGCTGGCGCAAGCCCAATGAAATCTTCTGTTCCTCTTTGTTCACGCCGAGGACGACGGCTTCGACTTCCTGGCCGACGGTCAAAATGTCGGAGGGACGCATGATTCGCTTCGTCCAGGAAAGTTCGGAAACATGAATGAGGCCTTCGACGCCTTCCTCCAATTCCACGAATGCACCGTAGGGAACGAGGTTCGTGATCTTGCCTTTGACGCGCTGACCGGCGGGGAAGCGCTCTTCGATCTGGTCCCACGGATTTTTCTGCGTTTGCTTCAGGCCTAAGGAGACGCGCTCTTTTTCCTTGTTGATATCGAGCACGACGACTTCGAGCGGCTGACCGACTTTCACGAGCTCGCTCGGATGCCCGAGCCGGCCCCAGGTCATGTCAGTGATGTGGAGCAGGCCGTCCATGCCATCGAGGTCGATGAACGCGCCGAAGTCGGTCAGATTTTTCACCGTGCCCTGCACCTTGTCGCCGATGTGCACTCCCTCGAGGAATTTCTGCCGTTTCTCGCTGCGCTCCTGCTCGATCAATTCACGCCGGCTGAGCACAACATTGCGGCGGTCATCGTTGATCTTGACGATTTTGAAATCGTAAGTGTTGCCGACGAACTGCTGCAAATCTTTCGGCGGGATGATATCGATCTGCGACGCGGGGAGAAACGCTTCGACGCCGATGTTCACCATCAACCCGCCTTTAACGACCGACTTCACTTTGCCTTTGATCAGGCCGTCGCCCTGAAACACGCTCGCGATCTTGTTCCAATTCTGGCGATAAGCGGCTTTTTCCTTCGACAGGACGACCATGCCCTCGTCGTTCTCGAGCCTCTCGAGGAGCACGTCCACTTCGTCGCCCACTTCCAGGGATTGGATGTCCTCAAATTCAGATGATGGAATGACGCCTTCGGATTTGTAACCGATATCCACGAGAACTTCGCGGGGCCGGATTTCCAAGATGCGTCCCTTAACGATGCTGCCTTCTCTGAAGTCCGGCATCGGCTTCGACATCACGTCCTGCATGTGCACCATAATTTTAAAAAGGCCCTTGGCCAGCGTAACGCTGTGGCGGCGATGTCCCATCGTCGCATTAATTTCGGCGGTCGGAGACCGCCGCTATAACCAGCGGAAACGGAGCGCTACAGTAGTTGTTTTCATGGTGAAGGTCAACTCTGGGTAGCGCCCCCGTCTCGGGTGCTGGCGACGGTGTCTCACCGTCGCGAACTTTCGGCCGCGCTTACCAAATTCGAAAATGAGAAAGGACTGTTTCGACGAGACGCCGAAACCAGCATGCGAGACGCATGGTGGTAGCCAATCCGCAGAACTCGAGATTGGATTTGGACATTGAGCGTGGGGCGTTTTCCTCCATATTTGGGGCAATATGTCGATCTTACGCTTGTCGATCTTAGCGACGGTTCTCGCGATCTCATCGCTCCGGGCAGACTCGCCCGCCGAACAAAAGGTTCTCGAGGCAATTAAGTCGCCTGATTTAAGCGTCGTCCATCTTTGGGCGCCGTGGTGCTCAAATTGCCAGGCGGAATTAAAGAGCGGCGGTTGGTTGAAAATGGTGAAAGACAATCCACACGTGAAATTTTATTTCGTATCCGTTTGGAACGGCGGCGAAGATGGCCGCGCCATGATGAAAAAATTTGAGATCTCGGATCAACCGAACGTGACTATCCTGGCTGATCCCGGCGCGCGTGGAAGTAATCACATCAAGCAATTTACCGGTTTGCCGCTCTCTTGGATTCCAACGACTTGGGTTTATAAGGGTGGCGACTTGCGTTACGCACTCAACTACGGCGAGATGCGTTTCCCGGTGCTGCAACAATTTCTTGACGACAGCAAATCGGAGTGGTCGCACAAAGGCGAACCTTCGGTGGAATGAGCATCGCAACGCTTTCGCCAAGCAGCGCAAAGGTTAAGTTCCGTCTCGCTGGTGGCGCGCAACCGCTCATTCTTCTGCCCGTCCACGTCAACAATCGCGGACCGTTCGACTTCATTTTAGATACCGGCGCGGGCACTTCGCTGCTCGCATCCGAATTAGCGAAACAGCTCGAAGTTAAAATTATCGGTTCAAAAGAAGGTCAGAGCGCGGGCGGAAAGGTTTCCGTTTCGTTGGCGAAAGTCGATTCGCTCGCTGTCGGCGAAACGAAGTTGAACGATGTCGATGTTGGGATTGTCGATCTTGAGCAAATTGGCAAAACCATCAGCGCAAAAATTGACGGCGATCTCGGTTACAATTTCCTCAAACATTTCCGGATCACGATCGACTATCACGATTGCGAAATCCGTTTCGATGATCCCAAGCGCGTCGAAGTTTTTGGTCGATCGGCACAAACAGAAATCGCGATTCGGCTGGCCCATCCGGCCAAGCCGCTCATTCTTGTCGATGTCCATGCAAACGGTCGCGGCCCGTTTCAATTCGCCGTCGACACGGGCACATCAACAACTGCAATCACGCCGGAACTTGCGAAAGAACTAAACGTCGTAACGTCCCCGATTCTGCCGGTCACGAGTGGTGGCGCACATGTCGATGTTACTGCCGGCGCGCTCCAATCGTTTCAAGTCGGCGGCGCTAAGATCGACAATCTCGCCGTGATCGTAGCCGATTTCTTTTCGATGCTCAGTCAGGCCGTCGGTGCGAAGCTCGATGGCATTGTTGGTTATAATTTTCTGCGCGATTACAAAGTTGTGATCGACTATCCGAACGAATTGCTCAGGCTCTTTTAAGCATGATCGAAATCCCGACCGCACCGACAACAACTTCCAAGCGGCCGCCCGGCATGTTATCCCTCATTGGCGACACGCCGCTGGTCGAAGTGACGCAGATCGACACCGGGCCGTGTCAGCTTTTCCTAAAATTGGAAAATCAAAACCCGACCGGCTCGATCAAAGACCGTGTCGCATTGACGATGATCGAAGCCGCGGAGGAGGAAGGAAAATTGCAACCGGGCGGCACCGTCATCGAAGCTACAGCCGGCAACACCGGTCTTGGTCTTGCGCTGGTCGCGGGCGCGAAAGGCTATCGTGTCCTGCTCGTTATTCCCGACAAAATGTCGCAGGAGAAAATTTTTCATGTGCGCGCTCTGGGCGCCGAAGTGCGCATTGTTCGCTCGGACGTGACGCGCGGGCATCCGGAATATTATCAGGACGTCGCCGCACGGCTGGCCACAGAAATTCCGGGCGGATTTTATGCGAACCAATTTGGTAATCCGGCGAATCCTCTCGCGCACGAGCGCAGCACCGGCCCGGAAATCTGGGAACAAATGCGCCACGATGTGGATGCAGTTGTATGCGGCGTCGGATCCGGCGGAACATTGACCGGTCTGGGCCGATTCTTCACGCGGGTAAAACCGCGGCGCGGGATCGAGATGATTCTGGCGGATCCGACCGGCTCGATTTTGTATGAATTCGTCAAGACCGGCAAACTGGTGGAATCGGGAAGCTGGGCGGTGGAAGGCATCGGCGAAGATTTCGTTCCCGAGATCGCCGACATGTCATTTGTGACCGACGCATTTGAGATCGACGACGAAGAGAGTTTTGCGACCGCCCGCGAACTTTTGCGCAAAGAAGGAATTCTCGGCGGGTCATCCACCGGCACGCTCCTGGCGGGCGCGCTGCGTTACTGTCGAAAGCAAACTAAGCCGAAACGCGTCGTTACTTTCGTTGCTGACACAGGCAACAAATATCTTTCCAAGATGTACAACGACTTCTGGATGGCGGAGCAGGGGTTCATCCATCGTCCGCCACATGGCGATCTGATCGATTTAATTTCCCACCGCTACGAAGCCGGCGAAGTCATTTCCGTCGGACCGAGCGATACCTTGCTGACCGCGTTCAAACGCATGCGCGACGCGGATGTTTCGCAGCTTCCAGTTGTCGATCAAAGCGGACGTGCCCTTGGCATCATCGATGAATCCGATTTGCTTGTAAACGTGCATCGTGATTCGATGCATTTTAACGATCCGGTGAAGAATGCGATGACCGACCGCCTCGAAACGCTTTCGCCGAAAGCAAAGATCAATGACTTGCTCGAAGTGTTCGATCGCGGCCGCGTTGCCATCGTTATGGATGGGGACAAGTTTCTCGGGCTGATCACGCGTACCGATTTGCTTTCGTATCTGCGCCTGCATATGCCCAAACAATGAAGCCGCGGATGACGCAGATAAGAGAGTGATCGGTGAATCTTGTTTCTCTTTGTTTTTATCCGCGATGTCCGCGTAATCCGCGGTTAAAATATTTCCGGCAATGAAAAAGCAGCACGATTTTGCGACGCGCGCCATCCACGCCGGACAGGAACCCGATCCATCCACCGGCGCGATCATCACGCCGATCTACGCAACATCGACCTACGTGCAGGAAAGTCCGGGCAAACACAAAGGCTACGATTACGCGCGCTCGATTAATCCGACGCGGCTCGCTTACGAAAAATGTATTGCCGATCTGGAAAGTGGAACGCGCGGATGGGCTTTTGCCTCTGGGCTGGCCGCGATGGCCACTGCGCTCGATGGGCTCGACAGCGGCTCGCACATTGTTGCGAGTGACGATCTTTACGGCGGCACGTTTCGACTTTTCGAGCGCGTACGCCGGCGCTCCGCCAATCTCGATTTCACATTTGTCGATCTAACGGACGCCAGCCGGTTTGAGCGGGAGATCAAACCGAACACGCGCATGGTCTGGATCGAGACGCCGAGTAATCCGCTCCTGAAGTTGATCGATCTGGAAGCGATCGCGAAAATTGCGCGCGAGAAAAATATCATCTCCGTATCCGACAACACCTTTGCGAGCCCGTGGATTCAACGTCCGATCGAGTTCGGCTTCGACCTGGTGATTCATTCTGCTACAAAATATTTGAACGGACATTCCGACATGGTCGGCGGCGTCATCGTCGTCGGTGAAAACGAGGAGCTCGGCGACAAGATTGCGTTTCTGCAAAACGCAGTCGGCGCAATTGCGGGACCGTTCGATAGCTTCCTGGTGATGCGCAGCTTAAAAACCCTGGCGCTTCGCATGGAGCGTCACTGCGCTAACGCGCTTGAGATCGCGTGCTGGCTGGAAGAACAGCCGCAGGTCGAATTAGTCAGTTACCCCGGACTCAGGTCGCATCCGCAACATGATCTCGCGCGCACGCAAATGCGCGGCTTTGGCGGGATGGTTACAATCGTTTTGAAAACCGATCTCGCCGGCACGCGTCGTTTTCTCGAGAACACGCACTTGTTCTCACTCGCGGAAAGTTTGGGCGGCGTCGAAAGTCTCATTAATCACCCCGCGCTCATGACGCACGCGTCGGTGCCGAAGGAACAGCGCGAGGCGCTTGGTGTTACTGATTCGCTCGTTAGGCTCTCCGTCGGCGTGGAAGACGTGCGCGACTTGATCGACGATCTGCAATTCGCATTCGCAGCCATTTAAGTTTGTAGGGTGGCTGTGTCCGCCGCTGAATCTGGCGTTTCACAGAAACACTCTACAATTCTCGGCGTTTGATCTAACTTTTCCACAAATGGGCAACACTTTTGGCCAACTTTTTCGCGTCACGACCTTTGGCGAATCACACGGCAGAGGAATCGGCGTCGTGATCGACGGTTGCCCGCCGAAGATCGACATCTCCGAAGCGGACATTCAGTACGCGCTGGATCGACGACGTCCCGGCCAGAGCGAAGTTACAACGCAACGGAAAGAAGAAGATCGTTGCGAAATTCTCTCGGGCATTTTCGAAGGTAGAACATTGGGAACGCCGATTTCGATTCTGGTCAGCAACCGGGATGCGCGGCCGGAAGATTATGTCGATCTTGCAAAACAATTTCGCCCGTCCCACGCGGATTTCACTTATGAGGCGAAGTACGGCGTACGCGACTGGCGCGGCGGTGGGCGCGCTTCGGCGCGCGAAACGATTGGCCGCGTCGCGGCCGGCGTGGTCGCGAGAAAAGTTCTGCGCGCATTTTATCCGAAGATCGACATCGTCGCCTACGTGATACAGATCCATGAAATCGTCGGGAAGATCGACAAGTCGAAAGTGAAAACGAAAGATGTCGATGCGAACATTGTTCGTTGTCCGGACGCGGCGGCGGCGAAGAAAATGATCTCGCTCATTGAGAAAGTTTGCGCAGAAGGCGACTCGTTAGGTGGCGTGATTGAATGCGTCGTGCGAAATGCGCCGGCGGGTTTAGGCGAGCCGGTGTTTGACAAACTCGAAGCCGATTTGGCGAAGGCGATGCTGAGTTTACCGGCGACGAAAGGTTTTGAAATCGGTTCAGGCTTTTCGTCGACGCGAATGCGCGGCTCGGAACACAACGATCCATTTGAAATGCGCGGCGGAAAAATTCGGACATCGACAAATTACTCTGGCGGTGTGCAGGGCGGCATTAGCAACGGCGAAGACATTTATTTCCGGGTCGCGTTTAAGCCAACTGCGACGATTGCACGCGAACAGCAAACCGTTACTGCGTCGCATGAGCAGACGATGCTCACCGCGCGCGGCCGCCATGATCCATGTGTGCTGCCACGTGCCGTGCCGATAGTGGAAGCGATGACCGCGCTGGTACTGTGCGATCATGCATTGTGCCAACGCGCGCTTGGCTGGTCCAAAGAATGAGACCCGAACTGCAAGCCGCGGCCGGTTCGCCGGTTTGGCAGGTGGTCTTCATTTCATTCGCTGCCGTTTTGATTCTGTTCGAAGTGCTCCGCGGTTGGAGACGCGGGCTCGGGCGCCAGTTGGCGCGCCTCGGCGCGTTGATGGCCGCTTATTTTGCCGCATTTTTCGGTGGCAAGATGATCGTGCCGATTGCGCGGCCATTGATCAAAATGCCCGACATTGCATTGTCGATTATCGGCGGGGCGTTTCTCGCGATTTTGGTTTACACGATCATCAGCACTCTTGGCTGCATGCTTTTCAGGCGGACCGGCCAACACGATTCCGCGGTCGTCCGGTTCGTTTATGGATCGACCGGCGCGATAATGGGCTTTTTCTTCGGCGCGTTTCTCGTGTGGCTGATTATCGTCAGTGTGCGCTCGTTAGGCGCGGTGGCCGATGCGCAAGCAGCCAGTTCGAGAACGGCTCCGGCGAGTGAGCAGGCGACGAACTTGCATGCCGTTGATATCCGGCGTCGTTCTATGCCTGAGCCGAGCGAGGAAGCGCCGAATTTGATTTCGTCGCTGGCGAAGTTGAAGAATTCGCTGGAACTCGGGGCGGTCGGTGACGTTGTCAAAAAAGCAGACGTCGTTCCGACGAAAACTTATGAGACACTCGGTAAAGCCGGGAAAGTCTTTTCGAACCCTGAAAGCGCGCAAAAGTTCCTGAGGTTTCCCGGCGCGCGCGAACTGAGCGAGCAGCCTAAGATTATCGCACTGCGGGACGATCCGGAGATTTCCGAGATGATCGCGCAAGGACGGTTTGTCGATCTTTTACAAAACGACAAGGTCCTGAGCGCCGCGAATGATCCGGCGCTCATCGAGCAGTTCAAGAAATTCGATCTAAATGCCGCGCTCGATTACGCGCTGCCAAAATAGGAACCTCAGTGGATGAATTACATTACCACCATTGGCCTTGAGGTTCATGTCCAGCTGAAGACGCGCTCGAAAATGTTCTGCGCGTGCCCGGTGGAATTTGGCGCTGAGCCGAACACGCACTCCTGTCCAGTGTGCCTGGGCTTGCCCGGCGCATTGCCGGTGATGAATCACGAAGGGCTGCGCATGACTGTGCTCACTGGGCTGATGCTCGGCTGCGACATTGCATCGATCTGCAAGTTCGATCGGAAAAATTATTTCTATCCGGATATGCCGAAGAATTATCAAATTTCGCAATTCGATATGCCGCTGTGCACGAATGGCAGCGTTCCGTTGCACGATCTGGCCTACCCAAAAGATGCGCAGAAAAGTATCGCGGCGCCGGATAAGCAAGTGCATCTCGTTCGGATCCATTTGGAGGAAGACGTGGCCAAAAGTTTCCATTTCGAAACGAATACAGGGATCGATTTCAATCGTGCGGGCACGCCGCTCATGGAAATCGTTACGCAACCTGAAATCGATTCGCCGGAGGAAGCGTTCGCGTTTCTCACTTCACTCAAACAAATTCTGATTTACGGCGCGGTCAGCGACGCCGATATGGAAAAAGGTCAACTTCGTTGCGACTGCAACGTTTCCGTTCGACCCGAATCACAGAAAGAGCTTGGCGCCAAGATCGAGATCAAGAACATGAACTCGATCAGCGGTGTGCGACGCGCGCTGACTTACGAAATTCAGCGGCAAATCGATGCGCTCGATCGCGGCGAAAAACTCGAGCAGGAAACGCGGGGGTGGGACGATGTTGCGGGCAAAACATTTCTCATGCGCACTAAAGAATCGGCGCATGATTATCGTTATTTTCCCGATCCCGATCTCGTGCCGGTGAAAAGCGAAGTGTTGCTCGGGGATGCGCGTGCACGGGTGCCCGAAATGCCGAAGGCGAAGCGCGCTCGTTTCGTTGAGCAATATCAAGTAAGTCCATATGATGCGGGCGTGTTGGCGGACGATCTCGACCTGGCGCGCTATTTTGAAGCGGCCGCCAAGGGCGCGAAGAAACCGAAGAACGTCGCGAACTGGATTCTCAACGATTTGCAAAGCGCGCTCAGCACGGCGGGCAAGGCGATCAACGATTGCCCGATTCCACCAGAAGCGCTCGATGAGTTAGTCAATCTAATCGACAGCGGAAAGATCAGCGGCAAACAGGGCAAGGAAGTTTTTGCGGAAATGTTTGCGAGCGGCAAAGGCGCGGCTGCGATTGTGAAGGAAAAAGGAATCGAGCAATTGAGCGACGCGAGTGCGATTGAAGCGCTCTGCGATCAGGTCATCGCTGCGAATCCCAAACCGGCCGCTGATTTCAAGGCGGGCAACGCGGCGTCGCTCAATTTTCTCAAAGGCCAGGTGATGAAATTGTCAAAGGGCAAAGCCAATCCGCAACTGGCCGGGGAGATTCTCGAGCGAAAGCTAAAGACTTGAAGAGAACGTCCAACGCGCAACGCCCAACGTTCAATTCAGAGGATTGTAGGGCAACCGCTCCGGTTTGCCCTCCTATGAACTGGCAGGCGGTGCGCTGCTCTGCAATCGCGTGTCGTGAAGATTTTAATCGCTCCCGATAAATTCAAAGGCTCGCTCAGCGCGCGGGGAGTTGCGGAAAACATCGCGAAAGGTCTTCGTGACGTCTTGCCGGAGGCGACGATCGACATCGTACCGATGGCAGATGGCGGCGAGGGGACGGCCGAAGTAGTTTGCGATGCGCTTGGCGGGAAATGGGTGAAATGCGGCGCGCACGACCCGCTCGGCCGCGAGATCGAGGCGCGTTACGCGTGGATAGACAACCGAAAACTTGCCGTGATGGAAATGAGCGAAGCGGCGGGGATACGGCGACTCTCGGAAAGTGAAAGAGATCCGTTGCGCGCGAATACATTCGGCGTCGGCGAAATGATTCTCGCCGCAGCGAATCGCGGCGCACGCGAGATCGTGATCGGTCTCGGCGGGAGCGCGACGAACGACGGCGGCGTTGGAATGGCGCGCGCGCTTGGATTTCGATTTTTTGAGCAAGAGCAAGAGTATGAGCAAGAGCTAAGCAGGATCGTTACGCTGGAATGGATTGAGAAACCGAAAAACTTGGCGCTCCCGAAGATGGTTGCGGCGGTCGATGTGCGAAATCCTTTGCTTGGCGAAAATGGCGCTACCCGAGTGTTTGGTCCGCAAAAGGGCGCGACGGAAAGCAAGATCGACATCTTGGAACGCGCGCTTGGCCGACTTGCGGAAATCGTGGCGAAAGACTTCGGCGTTGATTGTCGCGACGAACCGGGCGCGGGCGCGGCCGGTGGACTCGGATTTGGCCTCATGAGTTTTTGCGGCGCAGTTATTAGACCAGGTTTCGATGTGGTTGCGGAATCGGTCGGGCTCGAATCGAAAATGGAAGATGTTGATGTTGTGATTACGGGCGAGGGCGGTTTGGATAGACAAACGCTCGAGGGTAAGACGCCAGCGGGAGTCGCGGGGCTTGCGCGGAAATTTGGCAAACGGATTTTCGCAATTGTGGGGCGCGCGAGCGAAGATCGACAAGTGCGAGAACTTTTTGATGGCGTTTATGTCACCACTCGACCTGGGATGAGCGAGAAAGAGAGTATCGCACACGCAGCGGAGTTATCCCGGGAAAGGGCGCGCGAGCTGGCGAAAAGTTTGGACGAATAATGCGACGCTCATAGAGCGCCGCTACAGAGTTTTATAAAATTCGCGGAAACGTTTCGCAGTCTCCACGTAGCTCCAGGCCCAGCGCGCGATGTCTTTTTGTTCGTCGAGACTGAGTGGTCGCCGAATTTTCGCGGGCGAGCCGAGGACGAGTGAGCTGGGTGGAATTTTCGTGCCGAGTGTGACGAGGGCGTTTGCGCCAATGATGGAGCGGGCGCCGATGTCGACGCCGTCGAGAATGATCGCGCCCATGCCAACGAGCACTTCGTTGTCGATGTTGCACGCATGCACGATCGCGCTGTGGCCAACGGTGACGAGCTCGCCGATGGTCGTCGGATAATCGGTGTCGAGATGAACAACGGCGTTGTCTTGGATGTTTGAACGCGGGCCGATGACGATGCGGTTGATGTCGCCGCGCA
>Ga0193729_1000519_pt1 | contig 20301 bp, 19 predicted proteins | sample U1c2metaG_FD_143036 | JGI IMG/M metagenome (GOLD analysis project Ga0193729, IMG submission 143036) | Soil microbial communities from a riparian zone of the East river system, Colorado, United States - U1c2 | ecosystem: Environmental > Terrestrial > Soil > Riparian zone | place: USA: East River...
AATGAGCGTAGAATAGCCGCCCTGGGCGCAGACGAAGGCGAGATTGGCGATGGTGGTTGATTTGCCTTCGCCGGGTCCGCCACTGACGAGCGAGATGGTTTTGGCTTCAGGATTCTTGCGATTGAATTCGATGTTGGTGCGCAAAATCCGGTAAGCCTCTGCGTCCGGTGTGTCTCCCGCTTCGCGGTGGAGCAGCTTTATGTTTTTCGGAATGATCGCCAGAACCGGGAGACCGAGAAGATTCTCAACATCTTCCATCGTCTTGACGCTGGTATCGAGATATTCGATAAAAAAGGCGAGCCCAAGGCCAATCATGAGGCCGACCAGGGCGCCCAGTGCCAGATTAAGAACCACTCGCGGGCGGTCCGGAAAATTGGGCGGCTCCGCCACCTGCTTTACGCTCACCGCGATGCGCGGCATGGCGAGTTCCATCGTTTGAGTCTGCGCCCGCATTCTTACTCCATCGAGAAGCAATCTTTCTTTGATGTAAGCGTTCTTTGCCCGTGCGTAATTGGCGCTCAGGGTTTTTGTAGCCAACTGCCGTGCGTTGACTTCGGTCAGCCGTTTATTCATCTGATCGCGTGTGGTTTGCGCGCTTGTCAGATTTTTTTCCAAGGCGCTTCGAACGCTTGCCATCTGCTCCTCGAGCTGTTTCGCATAGACAGCCTTGGTCGCTCGGAGCGCTTTGACCTTGGGGTGATTTTCGCCGAGGCCGGAATTGAGTAAGAAGGCCTCTTGGGCGATGGCCTCTTGATAACTTGGTAGAATTTTTTGGATTGTCGGGTCCTGAATATTGAGAATAGCCAGCATCCGCATGAGTTCTTCGCCCTTGAGTTTCCGGATTTGCTCCAGCCTGCTGCGGATCGCCTCGAGGCTTGTTTCGGCCTCATTGACTCCTTCTTCCTGCTTTAGCACGATCGCGTTTACGGCAGTCTGCGAGTCTTCCATCGACTCAGGGTTAAGATCGACAATGTGTTCCTGGTCGCGGATGCGTGCTACTTCGGCGGCCGCGTCGCTTACCGCCTTTTGTTCTCTCGCAACCTGTTCATTCATGGTCGCGACGCCGCGGTTCATGATCTCTTTCTCTTCGTCGCCGCGTTTGTCCTGATACACAGTCACGATTTTGTTTGCGATATCGGCGGCTTCCTGCGGGTTGGCGTCGAAAACGCTGATCTGAAGCAGATCGGTATTGCGCACTTCTTGGACATCGAGTCTGCGGAGGAGGAGCTTATAAGTTTGCTCTCGCGTGGGCCGACCTAGGTCTTTCGCCCATTTATCCTGAAGTTTTAAAGCGTCGATTACCGGGTAGAGAATACCGGTGCGCTGAATAACTTGAAACACGGTGGGTGCAAGCTCCGGATCGTGCATCGGCTGGTGCAGATCATTGCCGAAAATGCGCGGGTTCTCAGCGGTGGATTTTACCTCGATAAAAGCGGACGCTTTATACTCGCGCGGTTGAAAATAGGTGACGATGGCCGCGGTGATCAGCGCCAGGAAAAAAGCGAGCGAGATTAAACCCCATCGGACGCGGATAACGCGCCAGTAATCGAGAAAATGCAGCTTCACTTCGTCATTGTGTGCCATAGAGAAACCCCTGCGAAAGGGAGGGACTCTACCAAAAAGCCTGACAAAAGTAAACCTTAAAGCGGGCTACCTTTAGAACGCAAAATTCAGGCCCCCGTAATAGCGGTTGCGCGAATATTCGCGGAACGGGATATCGGAGATGACCTGAGTGCGATCGTAGCCGATATCGATCCCCAGATAGGGCGTAATCGCGTAGCGAAGATTGAACGCCAGGGCGAAGTCGTTCTCCATGAAAGCAGGACTGACCGTGAAAGTGAACCCGAAAAATTGCTCCGTGACGGCCTGATTCTCGTCGTGTTCGTAGTTAAAGCTGACCGTTGCCGTGATTTTCGGTGTCACCTGTTGGCTCACTTGCAGCCCGCTGCGAAAAGTGGTGCGGATGGCGTTGGCCGTCACAGACGAGTCCTCGATCCCATAACTATTGTGCCACGACACTGTCGTGCGCTTGCCGATCGCGTAATTCAACGTGCCTTCAAGATACGGCCCGCTCTTATCCCCATCGGCTTGGTAAGAGCGAAATTCTTCGCCACCGCGCAAGGAAATATTAAAGCGGGGGCTAAAGGTGTGATCGATGCCGCCCAAAAAGAAATGTGTGGTTGAATCGCGCGCGGTGTGGGCGAAGCTCACCATTTGAAAGCGGTAATCGGCGACAATGGTTGTGGTCGGCGTTAATAAGAAGCGGAACTCGTTGGCGAAGGTGTTCTGGATCTGATCCTCGAACATGCCGATGGCGGCATCGTCGTAATTGATGGCGACGACGGTGTAACTGGTGGCCGTAGAAAACCGTGGCGCCCAAAGATAGGTGACCGTGCCTGTATTGTCCGAGTAAAAATAATTTCCGCTTCGCCGAGTAAAACCAATACCAAAACTAAAATCCGGCTCGGTCAGATAAGTGGCATGGAGATCGAGGGCGAGCGCAAGGCGGGGCGTGACCTGAAGGTTGAACTTAAAGCGAGCGTGGAGATCGATATCGTAATTTTGAACACCGACCCGTTCGTTATAATAGGTAAGGGCGCCGCCTGTGCTCAGGTTTAGTTCTGCGCGAGGGCTTCCGAAGGCATATATCAGGTCGGCGCCGGCATTGGTGAACCACGACGACTGCTCGCCCCCGGCAGGTGCGGTGTTAACGTTATCATCAACTCCTTCGCGCAGGGTGGCCGAGAGATGGAAGGGAAAGGCCGAGAATTTGCCCAGCCCCAACTCGCTTCCCGGCGCTTCATTCTCTTCGGCTGATAGCTCTACGGGCAATGGCTCCCCGCCCGCCTTCACAAATTGCGGATGAAAGCAAACCAGCCAGGCTGCCAGCGCTAGAAATCCAATCTTAGGAGTTTTGATATTTTTCACGTCGCCTTTTATCACCGTTCCGTCGAGACCGGCATGCTCCCCATTTCGCTAGCAGAAAAGATTCCCAAAGTATGCGACCGGAGAAATTCGGGCAATGATTTTCTTGAGCGTTCTGCCGATTCTCGCGAGCGCGTCATACGGACTTCGGTTATTCCGGCCCAGCCCCAAGCGCGCCGGCGCCTGGCTGGCGCCACCCGTTAAGATGCGCCTCGCAGCATTGCTGTGCCATTGTCGATCTTGGATTCAAGGCTCGCGCTTCCGCGAACAGCTATTCCGCTTCGGGGGAAGCATTCCAGAGTTTCCTGACGAAAATCCACTGGGTGATTCCCCAGAGAGCGAATCCTGTTGCTACGATGTCGCCTGCGAATTGTTTGTGCGCCTCTGCCGACGACCGCACAATTTTGGGGGCATCGTTTGTCCATTCTCTGGTCGCGCCACAAGTCGCGAATAGAACCTCCGGCTTGCTCGCGGCGACAAACGTTCTCGTCGGCGGAAGTTTCGACTGGATCATTTCCGCGGGCGTGATTTCACGCGCCTTCGCGACTGGCGCTGTCGTTGTTCAAAATGCAGATCCCAGCGCCAGACCAACCAAGAGAACGAATGCGCAAGATCGACAGGCAAAGCGGGCAGCGGGAATCGAACCCGCATTTCGTTTCACCTACCTTCGGAAATCGTGTTTTCACTCGTATGACGCGCAATGGTGGACATGTTTGACAACCCTGAATGTTCTGAGATTGTTTCTGACCGCTATGAGCACCATTTTGAAGGATTCACTAAACCGAAGCCCGTTTTGGTACGCAGCGTTCACCGACGCGCTTGGCAGGCGGCTCAAACGTTCAACCAAAACAACTGACAGCGAGCAGGCAAAGCAAATCGCGGCGAAGTGGGAAGCAGCGGGCAAAGCGGGGCGCGCCGGGCGACTCATCGAATCGCAGTGTCGCAGGGTCGTCAGCGAGATTTATGAGCAGGCGACCGGCAGAGCGTTGCACTGGAGCACGGTGCGCTCGTGGCTGAAAGGATGGATTGAGGACAAGAAACACGAGAAGGTTTCTGAACGCACGCTGCTCAAATACGAACAGATCGTCAAAGAGTTCCTCGCGCATTTGGGAGAAAGGGCGGACGGGGCGCTCAACGAAATTGTCGATGAGGATTTGAAAGGCTTTCGCAACGCGCTTGCTCGCTCCGGTCATTCAGCCTCTACCGTCAACGGCGCGATTAAGATTCTGCATTCACCGTTTCATCTTGCGCACTTGAAAGGCTACATCGCAGCCGATCCGGGCGCTGGCGTCGGATTGGTTGAGGACGACGCCGACATCGAGAAAGACGTTTTCACGCCGGAGCAGATCGGCACACTGGTTGCGGAAGCGGAAGGCGACTGGAAAGGCGCGATCTTGTGCGGCTTCTACACCGGCCTGCGCTTGAAAGATGTTACGGAACTGCGGTGGGAGTCGATTGACGCCGGATTAGCGAAACTCGAACTCGTACCGCGCAAGACACGACGGAAAAAGAAGAACCGCAAGGTCGTGTTGCCGATTCATCCGGTGTTCGCCGTGTGGTTGCGGAAGCAGACGCGCGGTATCGGCAAAGCGCCGGTGTTTCCGTCGCTCGCGGACAAGAGCGGCGGCGGCAAGAGCGGTCTGTCGATGATGTTTAAGCGCATCATGGAGCGCGCCGGGATTCAGGGACGCATCTTACGCGAACGCAATGGCGAGGGACGCTCGCAATCCTCACTGAGTTTTCACAGCCTGAGACACAGCTTCAACTCCGCGCTCGCGAACGCCGATGTCGCGCAGGAAATCCGGCAGAAGCTCACCGGCCACGCGAGCGCGGCGATGAACGAAGTTTACACGCATCGCGAGCTCGAACCGCTACGCAGAGCGATTGCGAAGCTGCCACGAATCCGATGAAAAAAAAGAAACGTGCTGCCGCGAAGCGACAGCCTAACCAATACGTGGCTTGCAATTTTGGCGGACAAAATCTTGCCGAACCAGGTTGCCTGATGACAAATGAATTTGTAGAGCGCGGCTGGTGGGCGCACGACACAGCAGAAGAACTACAATTAGCGATGCGCTCTTATAAGCGGGCAATCGACCCCGCCACGGACAGCAACGGGAGGCGCAAAGCACTCGAAAACGCGAAGGACCATTTCCTTTGTTTTGGTCTGCTTATCAATGAGAGCGATCTTGCCGACTCTCTGCGCTTGGTCGCCGATGCGCTCGAAGGAAAACTTCGCGGGGCAAAAAACGACGAGCGGATTCTGAAGGCGTACTTTGAAGCCGTGCAAACAGGTAAACGGAGCGCTGAGCGCAGCAAGAATTCGCCGCCTCTTTTCTCGGAAGTTTATGATGCACTGACCAGCCTCAGCGGCACATCGCCAGTGGCAACCAAGCGCAAAGGCACAACGCCGCTTACACCCGAAGAGAAACAGACGATTCGTGATTTCGAGTGGAGTGAGTATCCCCATACCGTTATCGAGCATGAGATTGGTAAATGCTTCAAGCGCACCGACAGCGGCGACATAGTTGCGATCAACGAAAACGGCGACGCGCGAGGCCGGACGCCAAAGCTAAACAAAGACGCCCTGCGGTGCCGCCTCAAAATTCTGGGTTGCCCCTTGTCAGAGAAACCCGGACGACATCCCAAAAGCCCTTAAAGCAAATTTGCCACGGGCGGCACCCGGTGTCGTTCCACCGTCAAATTCAATGCGCTGTGATTCGTTCGCGCTTTGGTTCTGGCGCATCCACAATCTCATCATTTTCAGCTTCATTGCTCGCATTGCTGTCATCGACACGTTGCCATGCTCAAGCACTTAAAGGAAAACGAAAGACGCAAAGCAAACCACCCCCCTAGTCCCCCCTCCATTGCTGGAAGCGAGAAAGCAATTCTGTGAAAGAAAAAGGAAACTTACAGCGTCGGAGATCATGCAGCGGCGCTGTCGTGTTTCCTTTTCACTTTTTTCCGCCGGGGAGTCTTTTGTCCTCGCGCAGCGTCTAACAGTGACCCGACACACTCTCGATCTTCACTGCTGGCTCGCGCGTGGATAGACCAAAAGCCTATCCGCTCAGATAAGAAGTCGATGACGGCGACAGCCTTTTCAGGCACTGAGCGAACAGGCTTTTGGCCGTTCGCATTTTAGTCATCCGGTTCTTATCCGGTTGCGAACGGCACAATGTCATCCCGCTCCGCTCGGAGAAAATACCGACACTTTATGGCAAAAAGTGTCTGGCTTTTATTGCATTCGCAGTCGCGGACGGTGGGAACATGCTCGCACACACTTTCACGACTCAGCCGGTCGCCGCCTCATGGGGCGTTGATCCTGAGTTTGTCGATCTGCGCGGACTTGAAGCGCGATTTTCGATTCGTCGAAGCAACGCCTACACGCTGATTTCTGAGGGCCTGATTCGTTCAATCGTCCTTCGTCGTCGTGGCCAGATCAAAGGTCGTCGATTGGTCGATGTCGCCAGTGTGCGGAATTTTCTGGCGTCGCAACCTTCGGATGTTGACCCGCAAATGTCTGCGAATTGCCGGGCGGCGCAAAAGGCGTCGGCATTACGAAAGCGGGAACGGCCCGAATCAGTAATCGAAAAGTGAGTCTAGCCTCAAAAGTTGTTATCAACGAAACGCTCAGGAGTGTTCACGATCTCGGCATTACACCGACGCTCACGCGCAAGACGTATTGGAACATTGTCGATGCCGGATTCAACCGCGCTTGTCTCGCCGCAGCGTTTGTATTGACTCAGCTTGCTTTACAATTTCAGCCGATCACGGTTCGCGGCTTGATGTACCGGGCACAGGCCGCAGGTTTGTTTCCGAGCACTTCCCATAAATTTTATCAGCAGACGGCGCGCATCGTTTTGAAACTGCGCCGGGCGGGAATCATCTCGTACAGTTGGATTGTCGATTCGACTCGCCGCCGCCTGAAGCCATCCTCGTGGTCGGGGCTTGCCGATTTCACACAGGCCGCCGCCCGCGCCTATCGGCTGAACCTGTGGAGCGAGCAGGCCGATTACATCGAGTTCTTTGTCGAAAAAGACGCGATGGCTGCGGTCTTGGAGCCAGTCACCCACGAGTTCGATGTCCACCTCAACGTGATCCGCGGCCAGGTGAGTGAAACATTCGTCTGGAACATCGCCGAGGAGTGGCGTGAGATTGAGAAACCGATTTTCGCGTACTACCTGGGCGACCACGATCCCGCTGGCCTCAAAATTGAGTCTAGCCTCATTTCCAGGCTGCGGCGATTCACCGGCAAAGATTTCGAGTGGCGACGGCTGGCGATTACGGATGCCGATTTTGCAAATCGCGAACTGCTCGGATTCCCGGTAAAACGAAGCGGAAGCTGGCGTGAATATCTGGCGAAGTATGGCGACCGTTGCATCGAGGTAGACGCGCTCCCCCCCAACGAGATTCGTGAGCGCGTTAAGAATGCCATCGAAGCGCATATCGACACGATGGAATGGAAGCGGTTGCAAGAAACAGAGCGCTTAGAACGCGAAACTTTGGAGAACATCGTGACCGCTTTCGCCGCATAACCACACACGCTTATCGAAAGGAAAAATATCATGAATGAAAATCCACAAACGCTCTGGCGCGAGCACGCGCTGCGAGCTTACTCCAAAATTAAAGGTAACCGCAGTTACGCGCTAACCCCGGCGGCTGAGCTGGCGCTAGGCGCTGTCGCCTGCGCCTGGAATGAAGCGCGCGCCAAAACCCACTCCAGCTTCACCGAGTCGGAGTTAGTGAAGTTCTTCGAGAGCCTTTGCCCACTCGTGCCGGAACTCGTGCAGCAACGGCCAAACGACCCGGAGCCAGTGCCGGAAATTCCGCGCGACCCAATAAGCGGAGAAGCCGCGATCAATCCGTGGCTCACGGGCGATTTGGAGTCTTGCGGCATCGTCGAAGAGCGGTTTCCCACGCTCGCCAAGCACCTGAAAAAGATCGGCAAAGACAAAGGTTTCACCTTCAAACACCACGCCGAGTTGCAGGACGCGGAAAACAATCGCGCGGCAGCGCAAGCGGTCGTCTATACCGCCGAAGATGACGCCGTCAATCCGTACAAGAAACCCAACCGGACAGAGCAAGGCATTTTCGAAAAGTCCAATCCGCCGGAAGTGGTTGCGTTCTGGAAACGAGAAGCGCAACCGCTGCGCCTCCCGTGGCAAAGAGGCCATGCGAACCTCACCAAGATCGGTCGCTTGTTGCGCGAATCGCCCGACATCGGCAAGATCGTTCAGCACGCCCAAAAAATCGAAAGCGGATGGATAAACGATCAACTCGCGGCAGCAAAAGCTCAGGAAGCGGACGCAATCAAGTCGCGCCGAGAGGCCGAAGCGCTCTTGCAGGCAAAATAATAGTCGATGATGAAGAAACCAAAAAAGCGTCGCGCCGGAAGGCCAACGCTCTGCACCCGCGAATTGACCAAAAAACTTTGCGCCGTGCTGGAGCAAGCGAACACCATTAAGACCGCGTGCGCGCTCACTGGAATCTCGGAAAAAAATTATTTCAACTGGCGCGCGCAAGGCGAAACCGGAGAGCGCGACTACGTTTATTTTTTTCAGTCCACAACGCGCGCCCGCGCCCGCGCGAAAGAGCGGTTGGTAAATATCATCATGCGCGCGGCGGAGAATGACGCACGGCACGCGGAATGGCTTCTCGAACGGTCGTGGTGCAACGAGTATGGCCGCGCCGAGCGTCTGCCGGAGGAGAGCGAAGAAGAACCGCAGCTCGGCATGCACATCACTTTCGAAACGCACGATAGCGTCACCGGTGAAAGGCGCGAGGTGACGCAAGAGGAATTGCAAGCGCTTCCGATGATGCAATTTCCGGAGAGACGCCTCGTCGAAAAAAACGGGCCGAAGGCCGACGACGACGGTGCCGACGATGTCGATGTTCCTACCGAGTCATTCTGGGCAATGCAAGCTCGTGAACGGGCGCAGCAGCACGAGAAAAAACAACGCGAAAACGGCGAGGCGTGAACGGAGAAAGTCGCGGTCACTGCGCTTGCCTTCCGAGCATTCGCTCGGTTTCGCTGCCGCGCGGGCTTACGACGTGCTATATTCGACGGGTCCTAATCCATTGCTTCTGTCGGAGGGTTACATGCCGAATTCTATTTATCTTGTCAGAATTCCTCCGGATGCACATCGTTCCAAAACGTAGATATCACCAGTGAGCACACCTACAACGACGACAGCTTTAAGCATCCGCGATTGCTCGGCAACATTTCGCGGGGTCTACACAAACCCACAATTATTGCAATCGATAAATCTCGAGAAACTCACCGAAGCCGTACTGAAAGAATTCGGCACGTACAACATTGTTCCGACCGACATCACCCTTGATAACGGCGACGGTTTGTTCAGCTATTCAATAAAAGCGCACCTGTTTAACCGCTTAATTACGTTCACGTCGACGGCCATAAACTTAGAAGCAAGCTTTGCAAGACTGATCCGTGGTTCTGATCGTAAAATCGGAGCGGACTGTCTGCGCAAGATTGTCGGTATCGGCCGCGACTATCTGACTGATAATTGTTATTTTGAGATTGGGCTTCACGCAGCTTTCGCATCAGAGAAAAGCAGAGACGCGTTTTTTAGCCAGGATAACGAGTCGCATCTACAGCTCGTCGGAACATTAGGATATAAGAAATTGCGAGATTCTGATCAAATGATTCGGTTCCAAGTCGATCAGTCGTGGGTCTTCCCAGACGCCGCGTATATAACGTGGACAACTATCGGGATGAAGCTGACGCAATTATTGGAACCCGAAACCATCTGGACACCGTTTTTTCAAATGCTAGAACCACTGCAACTGAAGCTCACAGATGAGTAGATCAGCGCTTGCCGAAAAACAACAACCCCGGTGGGCGGGGTGGGCAATTGTACCTGTGGGTCCTTCACAAGAACGGCCTAGCCCATCCGACGTGCTTGAGCAGGCCGGTCATTACCTGAAATTCTTTACAGCCAGCATACTCAGCAGGACACAAACCCACAAACGTCGACTCTTCTATCGATTAGATCATCCCTCCGCCGAGTTGCAAGGTTCTACAGAGTTCGAGTTTCGGTGGCAGCATACTACGCCGATGAGACATTTGTACGACATTGGTGGCCCGCAGTCTGTTAAAATTTCGGGTGGTACAACGTCTGGAAGGCACGATCTTGGGGAATTCCAGATAAACTGGGAACACGTCCAACCCATCCAAGCGACGGTGGGTCCGACCGGTTCCCGCTATGTTGTGATCTCGGAAGGTCCGAGTTCATTTACAGTAGAGCCAAGTGAAGTTTCGTCACCCGTTCAACCTTCGACTCCAGCCGATATCCTCCAAAAGCGTTACAAGGAGCTAAACTCCACGGACTATCTCGGCAGGTTAACCCCGGAAGACGAGGTAGAGCTCGAAAAAATTGAACAGCAACTTGATGAGCTGGATGCACACGACCCCGATCTGAAATCCTTCACCACTCAAATCAACGAAGGATACGATAAATTGCGCCGAGGATTAACTGAGGTTAATCGTATCCTTGACGAACTCCTCTCAGACTGAAAATGCCGATTTTCCGCCGGCGACCGGATCCTCCTTCGCATTCAGATTATAGGCGGTACAAGCAGGTTCTTCGCGAAGACTTCAACAACCGCTGCGCTTACTGTCTCCTTCATGAAGGCGACGAGATGGGCGGTGGTTTCCAGAATTTTCACATCGACCATTTCCGTCCGCGTAAAAAATTTCTCGACCTCATCTCAACCTACGCGAATCTTTATTACGCGTGCAGGTGGTGTAATGGCGCGAAGGGCGAAACCTGGCCGTCGACCGAAGAAGAGCAGCTCGGATTTGGATTTGTCGACCCTTGCGTCGAGGACTTGTACACAACGCACGCGAAACTTGATCCGGGAACCGGAAAACTAGAACCGAGGTCCAAACCAGGTAAGTACACAATTCGTGAAATCCGACTTAATCGAGAAAAGTTCAAAGAATTGCGTAAACAGCGCATTGACGCACAGGACATGATCCAAAACACCCAGGCGCGCATATCCAGACTAGACGCAGAACAACATCCTAAAATCGAACTGATTTCGGAGCTGAAGGATAAGCTCGCCCGGTTAGAAAAATACATTAATCCTAAAATACCCTACGAGTCGGCTGACCTTTTAGTGATCACTAGAATCGAGTCTAACTGACCCGCCCCGCAGTCCGGGACACCGCTGAGCAGCGCAGTCCCCGTCAAAGGTCGATCACCGAGGTCGATCAAGTTCATCCTCGGCTTTCGATTTCTGCCTTCAACTGTTCGAGAGTTGCTTGAACTTCTTTCCCGGCTTTGCCGTGGTCGAGGTTCGTCCCTTGGTTCTGCCCGAACCCGCCCTGCATCTCGACTCCGATGTGCGCGAACACGCGCGTCGTGCCTTCGCCCGTCACGAGCGTAAATGCGATTTTCATGTTTGGCATCGAGGAATAGGAGTTGCCCATTGCGACGGTGTAGAGCGTCGCCTCGCCTAAGCTCATCTGTTTTGCAAAAACTAGGTTGAACTGGCTGTCGCTCACTAAACTGTAGCCGTTGTCAGAGTACAGCGTCACGAGCGCGTTCTTGATCCGGCTCGTGTCCGCGCTCTTGATTGTCACTTCCGGGTTCCCGCTCGGCGTGTTCACCGGCCCAACGCCTGCGCAGCCTGTCAGTGTCAGGAGTGCGATCATTGCTTTCACTGCTTTCATTTATCGTTTTCCTCTGGTTCGGCAGCGCATTATGCCCCTCTCGGTTTGAGCTTGGCAATGATACAAAACCCGGGACAGCGGCTCCGCACGTGGTGGGGACGCCACTTTCAGGGTTCATTTTCAGCAGTCTGCTGGCTTAAGGGCGTTGTAAGAAGGAGCGCTCACAAAGTCGAGAAATCGAGCTTCGAGACTCTCTCGCCTTCTTTCGATAGCATCGTGCGAACACACATCCTAAACTTCGGGTCTACAAATCGGTAGGAGTCGCCTTTGGCAGTTCGTTTAATCGGCGGAGTTCGGCTGTTTGCAATCTGAGCAAGCACGCCCGCGATGTCCAACGTAACACCTTGGGTCGACTCAGAAAACTCGACACGGACGATCTCTTCAATGTCGGTGTAGCGAAAAGTGTCGCCAGCGACTTGGCCCAAGGCATAGAGCACTTGATTGCGACGCCCTGCGCGCGTCTCTCGTTCATTCATCAATCCTTCAACGACAGTATAGTTGCTTGAAAGGGCGCTTTTAAGCCACCGGCCATCAGCTTTCTGTAATTGCGCCAGTTCTGGCCTCCAGTCATTGTCCTCGACTAAGCGCGCCAATTCTAAGCAATATTCATGGACACGCTGAGGAACGCCGTCAGTCACCCAGTAAACATGATACTGAAACTGGTTAAGCAGCACACCATCAAAGTCGACCTTGAGTTCGTCACAAAATCCCTTCTTTACGAACTCAGCAACCTGTCCCTCGGTCAGTTTCTTTACTTCAGGAATCTCTTGAATGCGGTTGCTGACGGTTTCGCGATTTCGTAACTTCGCAAAGTAATCGCGAACGTCAGCCGGGATTCCAACTATCAAGAACTTCACGCGGTATGCTGAGTACCTCGCGTCGTCGAGAAGTATGATGATGTCACCAAGTTCTCGCATCAGCGCCTCGGAATCGAAAATAGCTTCTAAGTTATCAAGCACCACGCACGCCTGTTTTTTGTCGGCCTGTTTTCGAACAAGGCGTAAACAATCTTCCAGCGGATCCTGTGACTGAGAAATTTCATACTGTCCTTCATGTTCCAAAGATCCCTTAGCGACCGCGACGGAAACCTCCGCGCCTTTGGTTTCGGTATATCCTGTCTTACGAGTCTGGCCTACTCTGCTGACAATGTTCGCCATCTCTTTCGAGATCCCACCGAACCGCGAAGCATTTGCGAGATTGACGACGATAAAATCGATTCTGGCATCGCCGAGTACTTTTTTATAGAGCCACGACTTGCCACAGCCGCTTTCGCCGTGAACTAATGCGTGCAAGGTACCTTCGATTGCATCTCGGAGCGCCCGCTCCAACTCGGTCCGGTGTATGTACATCGTCTGATTCACGTCCGGGTTACGCGGCGTGAAAACGTCGTTTATTCGCTTACGAGAGATCGGCATAGATCGGTGGAGTCATTAAAGCAGAAAATGCCCAACGCTCAATTGTGCCGAATTATTCGGGCATCGAGGAAGCGGAATAAATTCCTCGCGCCCGTCACGGTTAAAAAAATTGTTGCGTGAGAGGCCCGCTAGAACGCTCGGAGCCGTCAGCCGCAATGTTGACTCGCTCGCGCCCACAGATGCGTTTCTGGGCTGCTTTGCGGCGCGGCCAATAGCCATCAGAACCCAAGTCAGACGCAGAAGCGGACTCAGGCTGCTGTTCTCCATTCGTAACCGGCAGGAATCCGAGAATCGAACCACAAGAACGGACGATGTCTGACTTTCCGTTCTGACTTTGGGCAATGGACGAGCTTTTGCAGCCTCGTTTTCATAGGTAAAATAGCGGGCAGCGGGAATCGAACCCGCATGGCCAGCTTGGAAGGCTGGAACTTTACCATTAAGCTATGCCCGCGCGAAAAATAAACTGCCGCGACACCCCATTCCTGCCAAGCTCTTTTTGGCGCGTCGTCGATTCGACCGCTTGCTATTTGGAGAGGCGGCGGCTAGCTACTTAGGACTATGAAACTGTTCAGCCTCTCGTTACTTGTCGGCGCTTGCTTGCTCGTTTCGGCCCGCGCGGACCTCACCATCGTGCACAAAGTTGAAGGCATTGGCGGCGGTGGTGAAATGACTATGAAGATTAAGGGCGACAAAATGCGGATCGAAGTCTCGCCCCAGATCACCACCATCTTTGATGGAAAAACCGGCGAATTAACTAATCTGATGAATGATCAGAAGACTGTCGTGCGCATCTCGGCAGACAAAATGAAGGCCGCTGCCGAGATGATAAACAAGTTCAGTTCAAAAAAAGAGAGCGCAGAAAAAGTGAAGCTCGTTCCGACTGGCAAGAAGGAAACAATCAACGGTTACGAGACCGAGCAATACGCCTATGACGGGCCCGACTTCAAGGCCACCTACTGGATCGCGCTAAACTATCCCGACGGCGCTGCACTCCTCAAACAACTCCAAGCCATCAAGTCGGAAGCTTGGAACGCGACCAATACGAAGATGCCCGATTATCGCGATTTCCCTGGGCTGCCCATCCGCACGCACATCACCATGGCCAAACCGCATCAGGGAACTGTCTCGAGTAGCACCGCTTCTGGTAGCGGCACGGAAATCACCACCACACTCATTTCCATTAAACAAGATCCGCTCAGCGACGCCGAGTTCACTATCCCGAAGGATTATCAGGAAATGAGCATGCCGGATATTTTTGGCGAAAGAAAAGCGGCGCCATCCATTTCGCCGAATCCGTAAGGCAATTCCGCTGATGCGCGTGGCGACACCGTTGCTGCTCGCCTCGGATTCACCGCGCCGCCGTGAGCTGCTTGCCGCGACTGGTTTTGAATTCGAGAGGATGTCGCCCCGCGTTAGCGAAGGGTTCAATGTCGATCTTACCCTGTGCGAGCTGACAGCGTTCAATGCGATCCGCAAAGGGAGGTCGGTCGCCCGTCTGCGCCCGGACGCGGTCGTCCTCGCGGCCGACACTCTCGTTGGGCTCGACGACGAAATTATCGGCAAGCCCGCCGATCTTGATCATGCCGCGAAAACTCTGCGCCGCTTGAGCGGACGAGTTCACCAAGTTTGTTCCGCGGTCTTCATCTGTCATCTTGCTTCCAGTAGATCGACGAGTTTTCATGAGATTTCCCGCGTTCGCTTCCACCGGTTGAACGGAGAAAAAATCGACAACTACCTCGCGCAAGTGAATCCACTCGATAAAGCCGGCGCTTATGCCGCCCAAGGTGGCGGCGCAACAATTATCGCGAGGATCGAGGGCTCGTTTTCCAATGTAGTCGGGTTGCCGATGGAGAAAACGGTTGCCGCGCTCGCTGCGTTCGGCATCGATCCAAAACCTGCCTAACGAGTTTCGACGAATTCTTTCTTGGGCTCGGTGTGTGCTTCTGCTTTGTCGCGCTTGAGCACGCGATACAAAAACCAAACGATAAAACAATTCGCCAGAAGAATGAGCAGCGCCGCCAGACTCGGACGGTGAAACATCAGTCGATGCCACAGATGCCACACTTCCAACGGGATTAGGGTGCCCGTTGCCAAGATCATGAGCCATTCGGCCCACCGTTTTTGCATGTAAACGCCGATTCCTTCGGTGAGGAGCACGGCGCAATAGAACAGCGCCAACAGGCCAGTGGCGCGCAAAGCGCCGCCAGCCAGCACATCTTGCAATTTACTGAGAAGAAAATGGACCGCCTTGCTGTGGCCCAGTAAGAGTTCTTCGTCAGCCCAGTCCGAAATCGTATCGAGCCAACCCGTGCGGCTGTTCAGAAACAGCAGCGAAAAACCGAGTAAGAACAAAAGCGCACCTTTGGCGATTTTGAAGAGCGCGATGATTTTGAGATAACGAACACGACGCGGCTCCTGCAAAATAGCAGGAACATGCGCTGCATCATTCATGGTCGAACTCTTCGCCGAACTCGTTTCACTCTGCAACGATTGGATTTTCGCGACAGCAGATTTCCAGCTTGTTGCCGTCGGGATCTTCGAAGAACACCGCGTAATATCCCGGACTATAACCGGCGCAAACTTCCGGGCCTTCCAGATTTTTGCCGCCGATTTCATGCACGAGTTTGGCAAGGCGATCGACTTCGTCGCGCGTGACCGCCGAAAACGCGATGCGCGTTCCATTTGGTTGATGATCTGGATCTGCGGTGAATCCAAAAAAGTCAGAAGGCTTATCTTTTCCAACTGAGTAAAACGTACCCCATTCCGCGTCCGAACGGTCACAAGTAAATCCAAGCTCGGGCAACAGTTTCTCGTAAAACTTTCTTGCCCGCTTGAAATCTCTTACCCGCAAATCAATGTGATCAAGACGTCGCGTTTTCATTCGTGATTCAGAACATGGACTTTCAGTGTGTGCGGCCAGCTGAGTTGGACTTCGCTAAATCCAAAAACATCCCCGAATCCCTTTCGAGGTTGGCCACACAGGCAACATGCCTATGTTCCGGACGCTGGGCAAGCACGTGGCTCTTCCGTGCCACTGCAATGACTTGCGCAGAAGAATCAAATCCCGTTTCTTGCAGTTCTTCGTGCGATCAAATATCGACAAGTTTTTTTGCGCCGCTGCCGCGCTGGCATTGTCGATCTTCTTGTCAGCTTGCGGAGATCGGAACAACGCCGTTTCCGGCACGATTGAAGTGGACGAAGTGCATGTCGGGCCGCGCAGCGGCGGTCGCGTGGAGAAAATTTTCGCGTGGGAGGGCGATACCTTGCGGGCCAGTCAACCAATCGTGCAACTGGAAGCAACCGAGTTGCAAGCGCGGCGCGATTTGGCCGCGGCGCAGATCAATACCGCCATTCACGATGCCGATGCGCAGCAGGCGCAGCTCGATTTCTTGCACGACGATGCGAAACGTCAGGCGGATTTGCTCAAGCGAAAAGTCGTTTCGCCTAGTGACGCTGAACGCGCGGTCAGCGCCGCCAAGACGCAGGAAAAGAATGTCGAAGCGGCCAAAATGCGGGTGACGCAAACGCGCGCCCAACTTGCCGACATCGACGCGCAGGTTGCCGAGATGCAGGTCATCGCGCCGACCGATTCCGTTTTGGAAGTGCTCAGCGTGAAAGTGGGCGACGTGCTTCCGGCCAATCGCGAAGTCGCGACGCTGCTCTTGACGGGACATCTCTGGGTGCGCATTTATGTTCCTGAGTCGTGGCTCGGTTTGATCAAAGTCGGCGAACACGTTCGCGTCCGCGTCGATTCTTTTCCGGGCAAAGATTTCGATGGCGTCGTCGAGCAGGTGAACCGCCAGGCCGAGTTTACGCCGCGCAATGTGCAGACCGTGGAGGATAGAATCCGTCAAGTCTTCGGCGTCAAAGTCCGCCTGCCGAATAACGACGACCGATTGCGCGCCGGCATGTCCGCCGATGTTTATTTTCCAAACGTAAAATGAATTTGGAAGCGAGGAATCCAGGAATTCTTCAAAATTATCTTGTCGATCTTTCCTCGTTTCCTGGCTTCCAGATTTTCTTTGCATGCCCCCTGCGATGATCGAGTGCGAAGGGTTGACGAAACGCTTCGGCACGTTCACGGCCGTCGATCACGTTTCGTTCTCGGTTGCGAAAGGCTCGATCTTTGGATTCCTCGGCCCGAATGGGTCCGGCAAATCAACGATGATTCGCATGCTGTGCGGAATTCTGGACCCGAGCGACGGGACTGCCCGCATCGGCGGCCACGACATCATTCGTGAGGGTGAAGCGATCAAAGAAATGATCGGCTATATGTCGCAAAAGTTCTCGCTTTACGACGAGCTGACGACAAACGAGAACCTGATTTTCGCCGGCAAACTCTACGGCTTGCGCGGCCGGGAATTAAATCAGCGTCGTGACGAAATGATCGCAGTCACGCATCTCGAGCCGTTCATCAAGATGCGAGCCGCGCTGCTTTCCGGCGGAATGCGCCAGCGCCTGGCCATGGCCTGTTCGCTCATGCACAAACCGACCGTGCTTTTTCTCGACGAGCCGACTGCCGGCATCGACCCGGTGGCGCGCCGCGAGTTGTGGGATTTGCTTTTCGATTTCGCGGGTAAAGGCATGACGCTTTTCGTCACGACGCATTACATGGACGAAGCGGAGCGCTGCGATCATGTCGGCTACATTTACATGTCGAAGTTGATCGTGTGCGGCGAACCGGACGAGTTGAAGCAAATGCCGGAGGTTAGTCCTCCCGGGACGCGCCGCTTGGACGTGATCTGCGATCATGTGACAACCGCCCTGCAAGCGATGCATCAGCTTGATGGCGTGCGCAGCGCCACGGTCTTTGGACAATCGATGCATTTGCTTGTCGATGAAAAAGTGAAACGGGCGGAAATCGACGAGAAGCTGCGAAGCGTCGGCATCGGTCACACTGAAATTCATGAGATTGGCCCGTCGCTCGAAGACGTCTTTGTTACACTTTCCGCGAAACATGCCAGCGAAAATCAGCGCCAACGCGCTGCTTGAATGAAAAAGGTACCTTTCCGCGGGCTCGGGGCGATCCTGTTCAAGGAATTTATCGTTGTTTGGCGCGATCCCATCGCGCTCTTTTTCATGTTCTTTCCGCCGCTTGTGCAGATCATCGCGTTCGGTTTTGCGCTCGATCCCGATGTGAAACACATGCCGACAGCCCTGTTGAATCAGGACCGGACATTCGAGAGCCGGCAACTGGTCGATGAGTTCGTTAACACGCAGACGTTTCGCATCGTCAAGGAGGTGCACAGCATCGCGGAGCTGGCGGAGACGATCCGGAGGGGTGATGCGTATCTTGGCATCGAAATTCCGCCGGAATTTACGCGCAATTTGCGCGCCGGACGCACGGCCCATGTCCAGTTGTTGATCGACGGCTCGAATTCGACCACGGCATTGCAAGCCTTGAACGCCGGGATCGGCGTCACGTTCAACGACTCGCTCAAGCGGCTCTTAAGCGAGACCGGGCGCAGCGGTTTCCCGGTCGAAGTGCGCCCTCAGGTGCTTTACAATCCAGCATTGAAGAGCCCCAATTTTTTTGTGCCGGGTGTGATCGGCGTGGCGCTGCAACTGGCAACGGTTTTTGCCACCGCACTTTCGCTCGTGCGCGAGCGGGAGAAGGGGACACTCGAACAATTGCTGGTGAGTCCATTGTCGCGCTGGGGGCTGATGCTTGGCAAGATCGTGCCCTATTTGTGCATCGCGATGGCGATGGCCGCGTTGCTCTTCGCCATTCTGCGCTGGATCTTTTTCGTGCCGATCCAGGGCAGCCTCGTGGCGTTGCTCGTCGCGTCGTTTCTTTACATCTTCGCACTCCTGAGCCTCGGCCTGCTCATTTCGACGAGGGCGCAAACGCAGATGGAAGCGTTTCAGCTCGCCATGGTGTTTTTACTGCCGGGCGTCTTTTTCTCCGGCTTCATTTTTCCACGCGAAACGATGCCCTGGATTTTTTACGCCATCGGCGCGTGTCTGCCCGTGACCTATTTCATCGAGCTGATGCGGGCGATCATTTTGCGTGGCGCAACTCTTGCCGAATTCTGGTCCTCGATCGTCGTGCTGGCCGTGATGGGCGCCGTCTTGTTTTCGCTCTGCGCACTTCGCTTCCGCAAGAAGATCGGATAATCGGAAAGAAATTTAGTCACGCTCGGGCAATTTCTGATGCCCGTGTGCTGACACGGCATGCTGGACGGCCGCCTCGAGCACTTCCTTTTCCGTGCCCTAAATCTTTACCGAACAATTCTTCTCGCCCGGATAATCCCGACAATCGATCGATTTTCGTTTGGCCGTTTGGACCTCTGATCTAATTCAGCTCTTCTTCAACTCCGCCAAATCCTTCAGCACTTGCTCGCTATGCTCGGCTGGTTTGACGCCAGTATAAACCTTCGCGATCTTACCTTCCGGATTAATGAGGAACGTATTCCGCGCCGCCATCGTCGCTCCCTTGTAGTCCATTGTTGATCCATACTGCGCGGACACTTTTGCGTCCGGATCGGCCAGCAACTTGAAATTCAATCCTTCCTTCGCGCAAAAATCTTTGTGCGATTGCGCGCTGTCCACGCTCACGCCCAACACGACCGCGCCCGACTGCTCGTACTTTGCCAGATCGCGCTGAAAGTTCTTCGCCTCCATCGTGCAACCGCTCGTGAAATCTTTTGGATAAAAATAAAGCACCACCCATTTGCCGTGATAGTCTTTCAGGCTCACCTGGCTGCCGTCGCCAGTCGCGAGCTTGAAATCCGGGGCCGCCGCTCCGGTCGCAGGTTGCGTTTGGGTTTCGGTTGCTCCGATCGCCATGCCAAGCGCATTCAATAACATCAATGCCGCAAATAAAAGAGTTTTGTTCATAAACTCACCATAATCCGATCGGTCTTGGAACACCACGATATTGTCAGTCAATCCGACGGAACGTCTTCGAATTCGTCGCCTTCTTGCGCTCCATGATATGCTGACATCAACAAGATTCACGTATGCCGCTGCCGAGGAATTCTTTCCCTTCGAGTTTCGATTTTAAACCGGTGCAATTCATTCTCGGATTGATCGGGGCGCTTGGGATCATCATCACGCTTGTCAGGCTCTTGTTCGGCTTTGTCTCGATCCCGGCAAATTCTGTCGGTGTGAGACTGCGCTTCGGGGCTTATGCCGGGCTGGAGAATCCCGGGCTCGCCTACGCCATCCCGTACGTCGATAAAATTGGAATCGTCCCGACGCAACGCTTGCTGAAACTGGAGTTCGGTTTCTCGACCCAAAACGCGACCAACGTTTACCAGGGAG
>Ga0193729_1000520_pt1 | contig 20294 bp, 10 predicted proteins | sample U1c2metaG_FD_143036 | JGI IMG/M metagenome (GOLD analysis project Ga0193729, IMG submission 143036) | Soil microbial communities from a riparian zone of the East river system, Colorado, United States - U1c2 | ecosystem: Environmental > Terrestrial > Soil > Riparian zone | place: USA: East River...
ATCTCAGCGTTTCAAGCGGCGCTCGATCTTTCAAAAGAGTCACAGGACCCACTCACGTTGAGACGGCTAATTGGTTGCATGGAAATCGTGCTGGCCTCGTTACAGGTTCCGTCCGATATAGAAGCGTTCGAAGCCGTGGAATGGAATTGGGAAGCGTTTTCGTTTAAGGCAGAAACGCGAAAATTCGAAGAAGGTCTTATCAAACGCGCGTTGCGAGATGCCGGGGGTTCGGTAACCAAGGCAGCAAGGCTGCTCGGATTCAAGCATCACCAAAGTCTCATTTCGTTGATCAGTGGCCGTCACAATAAGTTGCTGCCATCGCGTTCGAAAGTGAGAGCCCGACGGCGGCACTTGATTTCTAAAGGGACCGGCTCTCAAGGGAACGTTCGCAACTCGCTAGTGTCTAAAGCTTCGATCTTACACGTTGACGACAATGAGACGATCAGCGATGTAGTTGCGGATACTCTGACCCAAGCAGGTTTGAAGGTCGATTCGTGCATGAGCGCTACCGCTGCTCTGAGGAAACTCGCCAGCCGAAAAGCTCAATACGATCTGATTATCGTTGATAACGATCTACCGGGATTGGGAGGTCTCGAATTAATTAGACGTATTCACAAGATGGCGCGCTGGCGCGCGACACCCGTTGTTATGTTCTCAGGTGAAGACTGTGAAGACGAAGCATGGCGAGCCGGTGTGGATGACTTCCTGCGGAAGTCAGAAGATATCGATCAATTAACATCACGAATAGCAAGAGTGTTACGCGCGGCGAAAGATAGGACTGCTAACGAATCAATTGTCTGATGTAACTTAGTAGAAGGAGATTTCCCCTCATGAGACGTACTCACCGTCTGTCCGCGAGATCGCGTCGTTGGACAAGTATTGTCATTGCGTTTGTCTTGATCGTTTCCATTCTCAGCCTAACTATCCCAGTCTCTAGTAAGTCAGGGTTCCCGCAAGGCCAAAACGTTGGCAACAATCGGAGTATTAAGAAGGTTACGCCCATCCCACCGCAGCCTGGCGCACCGGCTGTAAGTCTACCGAATTTAGACAACGCGCGACGTGCAAGCTTGAATGAGGCGAAAGCTCCGCGCGAGATCGAATCAAGCAGTAGATCGCGACGCAAACCACTTGAGTCAAGGCATGGACGTAAAGTCGGAGACCCGTTGCCGCCAAAGAAAAAGGCCAGCACGGAAAGTTTCGAGGACGGTAGCGAGCGAGTAAGTATCGCCAGCGCGAATAGTCGCGGTAATGTGGGGACCGCGATACTAAATCACGCGCTCACTGCTCGCTCGCTACCGACGGGGAACTATTCTGCTTCGTTGCTTACCCTGTTCAATTCACACCGGGGTCTATCTAACCACGGCGGTCTAAAGTTTCTGCGCTATCCGGCGTTACAGCCCTTGAATTTCGGATCTATTGAATCGGCAGCCAAGGGCGAAGCTTTTGATCTGTTCTTTGCCTCAATGCCGCAAAGCGGAAGTTCAAAGATTGTCTTTCCCAGCAATCGTGAAGGTTCAATGCAAATCTATCTGATGAATGGCGATGGCAGTAACGTGACGCGTCTAACTTACTCAGGCGCGAATGATGACTATCCGCGCTGGTCGCCGGACGGGACCAAGATTCTATTCCAGAGCGATCGCGATCATCCTGATACCGGTTACAACGATATTTATGTGATGAACTCCGATGGAAGCGGCGTAACGCATCTCACAACCGATGCGAACGATGACAGCATGGCGTCCTGGTCGCCTGACGGCTCGAAGATCGTTTTTCAGAGCTTCCGCAACGGCGCGAATTATCAGATCTATTCGATGAACGCCGATGGATCGACTCAAGCCTGTCTCACGAACACTTCCTCAAGTGATATTGAACCATCGTGGTCACCTAACGGGGCGAAGATAGCTTTTGCGAGCGATCGCGATCACGCAGGCACTAGCAGCGTCTATGTAATGAACAGCAACGGCACAGGCCAGCAAAGACTTACTTTCAGCGGAGCTACATTCGATGATCGCCAACCATGCTGGTCGCGTGATGGTGCGAAGATTGCATTTGTCAGCACACGAGATAGCGTGACTGAGAGCTGGATAGAAACCGACGACTATGAAATCCCTGACGACGATGGACAGACGTTTCCGAAGTCGCGATTACACATCAACAAAGAAATCTACGTGATGAATGCGGATGGTTCCAGTCAACTAAGATTGACCAATGATCTCGCCAACGATGATGCGCCGTCATGGTCACCCGATGGAAACAGGATTGTTTTCCACAGCGACCGGGAAAGGGATTGCTGCGATCCGTCAGCCCAGATTTGGACGATGAATGCTGACGGGAGCGGACAAACTGACGTTTCCAATGATGGTGCGAGCAATTACATGGCAAGCTGGGCCAGCGGCAGCGGCAATCAATTGCCGATCGCCAATGCGGGCGGGACTTACAACGGAACAATCTCGCAGAATGTCCCATTCCACGCTAACAACTCATATGACCCGGATGGGTCCATTGTTTCTTATTCGTGGAACTTTGGCGACGGCGGTTCCAGTTCGGGCATTAATCCCACCCATGCTTATACGGCCAACGGCACTTACACGGTAACGCTGACGGTGACTGACAATCTGGGCGCGCAAGCGAGTGCGCAGACGACTGCGAACATCTCAACATCATCAAGCGATCAGTTTGCCCAGGGCTTTCTGTATTGGGGATTAGGACGCACGCCAAATGGCGATGAGAATGGCTACTGGTCAGACATCATGCGCGCCGCTTATCCGCAAGGCCAAACGTCATTGCTCATGGCGATGAAAGAGTTCGGCATGACGATCTTTGAGTCGAACGAATATGCTCAGCGCAATCGCACCAATCACGAGTACGTTTGGGACTTGTATCGAACCTACCTGATGCGCGATGCGAATGAGGATCAGGATGGCTGGAATTTTTGGACGGGTGTTTGTGGCACTTATGGCCGCGACGCAGTGCGGCAAGCGTTTGACGAGAGCGGTGAATTTCAGAACATCGTTGCGGCCTTGTCAGCGAGCGGTAACCCTTCCAGTGCGGTAGCTTCATTGGCGACTGCCCAAGTAGATCCATTTAACCAATCCGGCAATCAAAATCAAGCGCGTGATTGCGAGTGGAGCGTGCCCATAATTTCCTTGCCGGGTCGCGCTGGTTTAGATCTTGGTCTAAGCCTCTCTTATTCATCTCTCGTGTGGACACGTTCGGGACCTTACGCTTACTTCGATCAGGATTATGAATCACTCAGTCCCGGCTTCACGATTGGATTCCCAACAGTTCAGTGGCGAAAATTCGATGCGCAGACGAGTCGCAACGTGTACGTCCTGACCGCCGCAGGACATCACACCGAACTACGACAGGTTGGCTCAACGAACCTCTATGAATCTGCGGATTCGTCTTATCTACAACTGATCGACTACGGTGGCAGTCTGGCGCTGCGCACCACGGACGGAACCGAATTGAGCTTTACGCCGCTGCTCTATGGCTACAATGTGACCCAGGTTAAAGATCGGAACGGGAATTTTGTCACAGTAGAGAACGATTGGCGCGGAGATGTCCAGCACATCACTGATACGGTCGGTCGCAATCTCAACTTCATTTACGACAGTAATGCGAACTTGATTCGGATCGAACAAGCGTGGACGGGACAATCACAGCCGCACGTGTGGGCAAGTTTTGGTTGGGGCAGCGCGCAGATGCAACCGACGTTCGGCGAAGTTGTAGGAACATACGCCGGCGAAAACATTCTCACGTTGAACTTTGTGGGCTTCGATGACGGAAGTTATACAAGATTCAATTACAACGGCTACGCGCAAGTTCGGGAGATCAAACATTTCGCTTCCGACAGTAATCCAACGAGCGACAACCATCTCCTCAATACGACTGTTTACAACTACGGCGCAAGCGATGATCCGACCAGACTTACCGATATGCGAGTCAGCGCGGAGAACTGGACGGGGATCAACAACGTGCCCGCCGAGGTCATAACCCAATTCAGCGCCTCCGGGGATACGCACCAGATGACTGCGCCGGACGGAACCACTTATAAAGAGTTTTATGGTGGTACTGGCAATTCACCTGTGTGGCAACACGGACTTGTCGTTAGTACTCAAGTCCTAACCGGCGGTTCGACCGTCCAAAAGACAACTACAAGCGCGTGGACTCAGGATGACCCCGACGCCAGTTATCAAACGAATCCGCGCATATACCAAACAGATGTCAGTGACGGTACGAATCATCGGAAGACGACAATCGGCTATCAAACGTTTACGCTTCCGACAACAAATGTCAGTTGCAGTCTGCCGAATGAAGTTTACGAATACGCTGCCGACCAAACCAATGTGTTGCGCCGCACCCATACTGACTATGATCTTATGGGTAACTCCAACTACATTAACGACAATCGCCGCTTGATCGGTTTGCCCACAGCGAAGCTACTCTATGAAGGCACGTCAACACTGCGAGCGAAAACAACCTTCGTCTACGATCAAGCGGAATTTATGCAGAACACCGCCGCACCAGCGATTCAGCATGACGAATACGGTTACTCCACGAGTTTCATCGCTGGGCGGGGGAACGTGACAAGAGTAATTCGTTGGGATGTTGATGATCCGAACCAGAGCGCAAAGACAGAAAATAAGATTGGTTATGACATTACCGGTAACGCGATCTTTGCGCGGGATGCTCTGGATCATCAGACCAGCATCGGTTACGCGGATGCCTTCTCAATTGACGGAACCAGCCTCGATGCGCCGCATTCGTTTGCGACTTTCGCTTATCCGACTACGATTACGGATGCGGACGGACATGCCTCGACTCTGTGGTATCGCTATGACTTTGGTGCGAAAACACGCGCGCAAGGACCGCCGCCGGGCAATCCAGGACAATATCCCAACGGAATTATTCAGACCCTGAGTTATGACGGTGCGACCCGAATTCAGCAAGTCACTACACAAAACAATAACGCCTACACGCGCTACATCTATGGGCCGACTTATACCCAGAGTCTCTCGACAGTTAACAACCTAGCGGACGAGGCATACACAGGACAGTTCTCTGACGGTTTGGGCCGCACGGTTGCAGTGACGCACAACCATCCCGGAAGCCAAGGCGGGTACAACGCCGTGATTACTGTATACGACAAAATGGGCCGGGCAGTGCAACAATCGAATCCGACAGAGATTACTGGCGCAGGCGTGCCTACGGGTGATGACTCGGGTTATCAATACAACCCGCCGAGTACCTTTGATTGGAAAGGTCGTCCGTTGCGCATTTACAACATGGACGGCACCTACAAAGAAGCGAGTTATGATGGCTGCGGCTGCGCCGGTGGGGAAGTTGTGACGATCGAGGATGAAATGGATAGGCAGCAGAAAGTCTATTCAGATGTTCTCGGCAGGCAATTGAAAACGGAGATGTGGACGTGGCCTGATGGAAATAAGAACCGCAGCGTCTATTCGACCACGACGAATAATTTTAACGCCCGCGATCAAGTAACTCTGGTGCGACAATGGGTCGGCGCGGAGAATGGTGGAGGTGCGTACCAAGACAGGACGATGGCTTATGACGGTTATGGAAGATTCCTGTCGAAGCATGTACCGGAACAACGGGATCAGTCCAACAATCCTACTTCCACGACTTATTCTTACAATCCTGACGACACGATCAACACAATGAGTGACGGGCGCGGGGCGGCGGCAAGTTACATGTACAACAATAACCGCTATCTGGTGAATGAGATTCACTACAGCGATCCGACATTGAATGTGGCCTTTAACTATGATTAGGCAGCGTGACTTATGGTTATGATCAGTTATCTCGATTGACTTCTGAGACCCGCTATTTCAGTACTCTTTCAGGCTCATCTACCGGCGGCAATTACGGCATCAATTATCAGTACAACCTTGCGAACGAGTTGACAAGCGTCACCGATCCCTTTGGCGCGCAAATGAGCTATACCCGCGACACTGTGGGTCGTGTAATGAGCGTAACCGGTTCAGGCTTTCCCAACGTATCTACGTACGCTTCCAATATTAAATATCGTGCTTGGGGCGGTCAGAAGAGTATTACCTATGATGGTGACGGAACGTCAGCCACCACGAGTTACAATTCGCGTATGCAACCTTCCTCATATCTGCTGCCTGGCCTCCGAGAACAGTTCCAGTATTACGCGGACGGCCGCTTGCAACAGATGACTGACCTGGATGATAGAGGGCAAGACATCGGTTATCCTGATACGGCACGCCATTTCAGTCGCTCACAATCTTATGATCATGTCGGACGGCTTATCTCCGCTACTGGAAATCCCTCGACATCGCTGCCCTATAGTCAAAGCTACGCGTACAACGAGTTTGGGAACTCAACATCTCGCAGCGGTTCTTATTACTATCAAGGATATACTTCAGATGGCGGAACATTTCAGAATAATCGACGGCAGGATTTTACGTACGATGCCGATGGCAATGTGACGCACACTCCGAGCTATGCCTACGCGGGCGGTCCTATTGTGTCATATCGGGATTGGACCTATGACGCAGCCGGGGAGATGACCCAGGTAAAGGAAACACTAACTGCAAACAATTCTATTTCCACCTACATCTCGAAGCATGATGGCGATGACCAAACGGCAATCGAGTACTACCAGGAGAATTTGGCCTCCAAGTCCTTCATGGTGAGATCGTCAGTCCTGGAAGGCAAAGTCCTGACGCGACTCGACAATGTTGGCAACAAATCATCGACCATGTTCGATGTCGACGGACTGCTCACGGCGGTACAGAATGTCACCTCTTTCGGATCAAGCATGCGCTGGACGCATGTAGACCCGTTGGGATTAAGTGAGGCGGGCGATACAAAATCTGTCGTCGATCCAATGGGAAATTATATCGTTTGGCAGCACGCGCCCGTCGGCCCTCCGCCAAACGCTTATCCTCCCAGTGCCGCCAGTGTCGGTGGACTGGGACCATCGTTTGGTTATGCGATCAATAGTTCCTGCATTCTCGATGGCATACCGACCGATTGCAATCTCGCTTTGAACAATCTCGCGCACGGTTCCGCTGCGCAATGTCCGAATAACGACTGTAGTCCCCAACCGATTCCATACATCAACCCAGACAATGGGAAGAGCAGCAATGCCGGCTGGTTAACCTTCAATGGCAGTGGCTCGTGGGTCAGTGATGGGAGCGAAACAGACTTTCTCGATCCTGACGACGTGAGGTACGGATCGGCACTCGATGCTTATGCGACCTATTTGAAAAAACCACAAAAGAAGCGAAAAGGCGGACACCGAGGCGGGTCCGTCGGAAAAAATGAAGGACAGCAACAGCCATTCGCACCCTTTTCAAATGAACTCGCGAGAAACTTATTGGTCTTCACTATTGCGCTAGCAGGTAATGGCCGAAATGCGAATGAAGCTCGAGATGCCGGTGCTGATGATCTAGTCATTCTTTGTCAGGCCTACAAAGAATCGAGGTTCAAGTTCAGCTCGCAAGCTGGATCTCATCGCGGGTATTTGCAAATGGGTCCCGCCGCTGCCAAAGACATCGGACTCACGCCCGATGAGTATGATAAAGCGATAAGTGATCCTACCGAAAGCATAAGGGTAAGTACGCGATATTTGGCAAAGCGAATAGCCGGCGCTGGAGGGGAGCTGAAAGCCGGATTAAATGGATATGGGACAGGTCCGGGTTATGCGGACAGTATCTTGCTTTGTGCAGATAAGATGAAAGCGGCGAAAACCCTAGACCAAATGTACGGAGCGTTTTTGGAGAACGGAAAGCCATGAGAAATTTTCTTATCGTCGCTATAGTCGTATGTGTGACCACATCGGGATGTGTAAAATCACGGGCGATCACGAATGAGGTTACGAAGATGCCCCCTCGTCCCGTTGAAGGGGAGGGTTATAGTTCGCTGATGTTCACTACATGGACCCTTGCCGACAAGACACCCATCGAAGCTCGCATAGAAGTCTTAAAGACTCCCTCGCAGCAGTCGAAAACAAGCTCTACAGCGTACCACTTGGTAATCAGAAATGCCGGAAACAATGAAACGGTGTTCGAGCAAACCAGCAACGATCGACCAATTTCAATGTACGCACGGGACCTTAACGATGATTGGAATGATGAACTGATCCTAATGTGGGCGGGAGGATCGGCTGATAGGATTGAGATTTTGTCAGTTGGGTCTCACACTGCAAGCTCTATTCTTGATGAGTCGTATCGAGTGGACGCAGCCCTTGTCGATTTATCCGGACGTGGAAAAATAGACGTTTTGATTACAACGGGCGACACTGGTGCGGGACCATTCTATGTAACTCGGTATGCTTGGCAGAACGAAAAATACCGGGTAGTTGGCCGCATGCGCTACGACCTGTTCATTAAAACAGTAACGGGTTTAGCGAAATAAACCGCTTAGATGGCATCCCATGAACTCCCGCCCCTGGCGATCTTGGCATCGTACCATCTTCTTCCGAACGCCCCCTGGAGTAACGGGCCCTTGTCGACTACGCATCAATCTTATTGGTGGACGGAGAATGTACGCTGAGCATTGAATATTTGTCGCAAACAATGGCGGGTCAAGTATGTTGATCGTTAAGTCGAAGTGTGTTTCCGAAAGCGTCGGAGCATTGATTGCAGTTCTGGTCCTCGTATCGATGTCGCTCAATTGTAACGTACTGCTCAAACGACCACCGTTTACTACAGTACCGCCGAACAAGGCGGATTTGGTTGGAACGTGGGTCCCTGACGCTTCAACGTTGAAGGAAATGAGCAGCAAAGGCGGTTACGACTCATCAGTGAAAACCGCTCTCGTTCTGCGGAACGATGGCACGTTTGAACTCTCCAATATGCCCGACTGGTGGAATACGGCATTTAGTGAGTCGAACAGTAAGTTCAATCAGTATTCTGGGCGTTGGAGCATTTCCCAGCACGATTCACAATTCTGGCATCTTACTCTCGAGTGGACGGTGGCAGCTAGAGTGGTGGATTTATTCGGCCAACACCCACCACACCAAATAGCCTTCCGCATAGGTGACCCCGATAACGATCGCTGGATGGTCTTCCAAAAGCAATAGTCAAGCCAAATAAGAACTTAACACGACCCAGTTTTACGGCTTCTTGACTGACACGAACTAATTAAACCAAACCAACGAACTGGGGTCAGGCTTGCGTTTTGCGATTCTCGGACTTCACTAAGGATGATTCCCTGAACTCGGATCTGGTCCATTTCGGCGGCCCGCAAACTCTTTCGCATCTTTCGCTAAGATCTTTTCCTTCAAACACCGATGAAGATGTACGTTGACGGCAGCGTTGGTCGACAGTAGCATTCGGCCACTATGGCCTGGAAAGTACTCGCTGAAGTGGGATGGGGATTGTTTGAGAATCGCAAAATCGCAAGCCTGACCCCGATCGTTGATTCGAACACTTAGGTCACTTGGCTCAGTACCGCTCAATTAGAACGTAGTTTGTGCAACATATGCTTGACCAGGTTCACTAGGGGCAACTTCCAAAATGGGCTGTTGGTTTCGAGTCGATTCGAGGGGCTCTGTAAGCCAATTCGCGACGCGCGTGAGGAAACTCAGCCCTTTGACACGCCGGAGGGCGTAGGCTCTGCTGTGGTGACCGCAAGTCGGATTTGTTCGAGGTATGGCGGTGCCTTTCAGTCTTCTACCCACTATTATGAATGGAATGAGGAGACTTCTAGACCTCTTAACGACAGTTGGAATTCTAATCAACGTCGCGAAGGGAGGCGATCTACTCCTCCGTGAACACCAACGGAAATTTGTTCAAAGTAAAGCGAAGTCTGTCGCCGAATATCTTGATAAGCTGCGACCGCTGAATTGGTTCGGCAAACTGACCACCAGTAAGACCACTAAAATACTGTTGGCATTGTTGTCGATGATCCTTTATCTCGGCTACTCCCTTCGTCAAGGTGGAACGTATGTTGCACCTGAGGAACTCTGGCGAAAGATTGTGTTCTTCTTAGTAATGGGTTTTACCGTGTGCGTAATGCTCGCGCTCTTTGGGTATTACTTTTATTCTTATGTTACTTATCCGGTAGTTGGGTGGCTCTTAAAAGACAACAATGTGCGGTTGTTTCTTCTGAGATTCAGCATTATCACTGTCGCATATCTGGCTTTTACCTGTATCACCAAAGATCACGCTTATACAGCCTTTTGGAAGGTATTCCTTTATGCAATGTTGTTCGTCTCATTGGTGTTGGCATGGTATGCGGGAGCAATCATCCTATCCCTGATGATTATGATAATGATCGCGCAGTTCTTGGTTTTCCTAATGCGAGCTCTAATATGGCGGATTGTCGAATACAACCGGGGAGCTTGGGCCGCCATCGTGTTAATCATAACCATCATCTTGGGGGCCGTGGAATTACTGCTAAGAACTCGGTAATTACCGATCTATTTGTGTTCGTGAGATAGGTAGTGATTGAAAATCTGTGCTTGGAATTCATTAAGAAGTACTTGATTCTGCCGCGTCGTCCTCATCCTCCAAACTCAAAAAACGTGTGGCCAATTTGTGGACAGAATTTACAGCACGTGACTGATACGCGATGGTAAGGAATGTCAACAATTGCAAAATACTAAATATTTCTTGGTGGCTGCAACTTTAGAAAAGGCAAAACTTAGGTTTTTACCGAGCCTGTGATTCGGGACCGTGAGGTCGGAACGGTTCAAGGACGCAATGAGATTTGGCAATGGGCAGCGAGGCTCCGAATCTGCCTGCTAGCTCTTCCAGGTTATCTGCGAATCCCTAAGGTCATTTGCTCTGTTAAACTTGGCAAGCTGTTTATCTCGCGCGGAGAATTTCATCGGCGCGAGCAGCCATGTTACCCGGCCCACCTGAATATCGACGGGCCATTGAAAGCAACCAATTAGCGGGAGAAACCCGATCCTGATTTGTGGATTAGGCTTCGCCTACACCTTCCGCAGGCAAGCTTTCTTGAAGTAGTCGAAGCACCCGGCGACGTTCTTCGGCTGGTAACTTAAGTAGCTCTTCGATTTTTTCCCTCGGGATCATACGATTGGTATTCTATCTAGATGACCGGTCTATGAACAGCCCAAACGCAGACACCGGATACTCCCCCTGCGCATTCTGGAGACTGTTAGACGCGCTCCCCACATGATGAAACTGTGGCCAATTTGCTAATTGCAAGAATCAGGGAGTCGCATGCTTCTTTCGCACCAGAAGAATCCACAAAATGATCACGATTACGGCTAGCAGCGCCAGCAACAGCAACCACAGTGGCATTGTCAGGTTAAACGGCGGAAGATGAAATCGGACAGTTCCTGCGCCATACTCCATCCATGCGCGCCCCGTTTCCCTCTATCATCGTCATCGTTTTTCCAGCCGAGATCATCAGTCATTGCGTCTGGTTATATTTTCGCTTCACTCTGAGCGTCCGCGATGTCGAAGAAATGTTAGCTACGCGCGGTGTGACCCTTAGCTATGAGACGGTTCGAGAATGGTGCTTCAAGTTCGGCCAGACTTATGCCAACGGAGTGCGACGCAAATCTCTTCGACCCGGCGACAGTTGGCACCTTGATGAAGTGTTCCTAAAAATCAACGGACGCGTCCATTACTTATGGCGAGCAGTAGATCAGGATGGCGACGCATTAGATATCCTGGTCCAGCGCCGAAGAGAGAGGAAAGCTGCCAAGAAGTTCTTTCGCAAGCTGTTAAAGGGCTTGCGGTATGTCCCGCGAGTAATCATCACAGACAAACTGAAGAGCTACAGCGCGGCGAAAGCTGAGTTGATGCCGAGTGTCGAACATCACCAGCATAAGTATCAAAACAACCGAGCGGAGAATTCACATCAGCCGACCAGATTGCGAGAGAAGACTATGAGGAGGTTTAAGTCAGCAGGACACGCTCAACGCTTTCTCTCCGTCTTCGGGATCATCACCTCATTCTTTCGAGTGGGGAGACATCTGTACAGAGCTAGCAGTTACCGGGACGTGATGAAATCGAGACTCGCCGTGTGGGAAGAGGTAACTGCCACTCAAGCAAATCGTTAATTGACCAGATGACAAGATGTTGATTCATCTTGTCTGATTTGATGATTCTGTTCCTTCATGAAATTAAGTTGACAATACCTTCAAGCGCGAGCGAGATCTGGTAACAGGTTCGCTCAGGTCTTTTTTCGATCGCCGCAGCCCTATCAAGTCCATTGCGTGCGGAATCTCGCGGTTCTGCATAAACCAATGCCAAACGGTTTTCGTTCGCGCATTCTCGGCGCTTAACAAAATAATTCCCAGATTGATTCCGATTACATCGCGATCAACCCAGCCGGTGCCGGGGTTGAACGCATCAATGAAACCGTAACGGCCGTAAATTTGATCCCCGGATGTCTCGCGCATTGTCTTCAAAGCCGCCAGAGACAATTCGGGGGTAAACATCAACGAGCCGCCTGCGGCTGAGGGAATGACCGTCCCATCGATTTGAGGATCGCGCGGCGGCCCGCCCCAAACGACATATCCTTTCTCACTGTCGGAAGCGGTGATGCCCCACATGTTTGGACCCAGCGCCGGAAACTCTCGGGCGAGATTTATGCAGAAAGCGCGATGCGCCAGGGTTGCACTAATCGAGTTCTCAAAGTAGTCGATATGATCGCCCTTAATTTCGCGCCGGTGCCGAAAGTCAATCCACGCGTGGGCGTACTGGTGCATGAAAAGCGGCACGCCAATGCTGGTAAAGTAGCTGAAGCCTTCGTACCTGTAACGATCGCGCCACAGTGCATACCACGAGCGCGGCGAGATTGCGTGCGTAGGCGATCCGATGGCTAACAGATAAAGGATGGTGTCTTCGCTATAGGTGTCCCAGCGCGTTCGGAGAAAACCGGTTTCCGGCTTCCATCCATGGGAAAGCAGGAGAGGATCACCATTGAGCATCCATTTGAAATCGACGCGCTCATAGATCCTGGTTGCCAGGCGAACAATCTCTGCATCGTGGTTAAAACACCGCCGTGCAGTTAGCACACCGGCCAATAGCAACGCGGTGTCGATCGATGAAACCTCGCTGTTCCACCGCCGCTCACCAGACTTGTAATCCATCCAATGATAGAACCAGCCGTGTTCATCGCTGGCGCGCTCAGCGAAGAACTTCAAGGCTGAGCGCAGTCGCATTTGCGCATCGTTACGCGTCATCCAGCCACGTTCGGCGGCAATACACAGAGCTGTTAACCCGAAGCCGGTAGCCGCGATGCTGGCAACGTTTCGGTGGGTTTCGTCTTGAGGCGACCCGTCAGCCCGCGCCCGGTCGAGCACCAGGCCGGTTTGAGGATCGGCTTGCTCCACGAAATAGCGAAACGCGCGGCGAGAAAGATCTTCGAGGAAGACCTCATCGCTCGGGGTGAAACGAGCAATCGGAACAGCATTTTGATCGTAGTTCGCAGAAGGGTGTTGGCCGGCCCATACATACGGCGGAAGAAGGCCCAGCAGTAATAGGACTACCAGGAATAATCTGGAAGAGTTTCTATCGAGCATCCTGTCGTGATCCGAATCTCCAATTAATCAGCTGCTCACAATCCTCGCTCGCAACTTCGTTAGTAGTTCAATCTTGAGAGCTGGATTCGCGTAACCCCTGGGAGCGCGGACGGCCCGTCCGGACCGCGCGCCGACGATGCGAAGCTTAGTTCTAACTTCAAAGAAACCGTGCCACTCGATTTATTCGCGCTTCGCGCTCAATGGGGACGGGACCTCCGCGCACGATGCGGAGAAGAGAAACCGAATTAACCCTCGCCTTATTTTTCAGTAACCGTGAAGCCTGACTCGAGACCACCCTCAGAACTTGTGCCCACAAACACCTTGAAGTCGCCCGGCTCTACCACAAAGCGGTTCTCGCGATTGTAGAAGCCCAGCTGATCTGGCGAGAGAACAAATTCAACCCGTTTCTTTTCGCCCGGCTTTAGAGTGATTCTTTGAAAACCCTTTAGTTCTCTGACCGGTCGGATCACGCTTGAGACTATGTCTCTGAGGTAAAGCTGCACCACTTCATCGCCGGCGCGCTGGCCTGTATTCTCAATATCGACGCTGACTGTAATTCGTCCGTCCGCGCGAATTTGTTGGCTGCTGAGCCCGAGATTCGAAAGCTTAAACTGTGTGTAGCTCAACCCGTAGCCGAAAGGGAAGAGAGGTGTCCAGGGAACATCGAGGTACTTTGAAGTGTAGCGGTTATTTGCCTCTGGCGGGCGGCCAGTGTTCATGTGATTGTAATAAATTGGCACCTGACCTACAGTCCGCGGAAACGTTCACATCACCAAACAGGATATCTGCGATCGCATTGCCCGACTCTGTCCCGCCCATCCATGCTTCGAGGATCGCCGGAACATTTTCAGCGATCCAGAGGATGGTCAGCGGACGACCGTTTACTAAAACGACCACCGTGGGTTTGCCGGTCGCCTGGATAGCTTTCACCAGTTCCATCTGATATCCCGGCAGATCGAGCGAGCTGACTGAGGCAGCTTCACCAACCATTTCTTTTGCTTCACCGACAAAGACTATGGCCAGGTCGGACTGTTGCGCGGCCAAAACAGCCGCAGCAATCCCGTCGGTGGTCCCTCCTTCTATCTCACAGCCCTTCGCATAAGAGACTTTGGTCTGGGAAGAAACTTTCGCCTTGATGCCGGCCAGAGGAGTCACCGTGTCTTCGTCCCGGCCGTCGCCGCTCCACCAATCCAGCGGCGCGCGCGGATTATCGGCCAGTGGGCCAATCACCGCGAGCGAGCGGATGCGCCTGCTCAGTGGCAAGGTTTCGCGATCATTCTTCAAGAGGACCATCGATCGGCCGGCGATCTCTCTCGCGGCCTTGCGGTTTTCGGCAGTGAGTAATGAGGTCGCCTCAAGTGTTTCATCTATATAAGGATGATCAAACAGACCCAGACGAAACTTGATGCGCAGTATGCGTCTGACCGCCTGATCAATGGTAGCCTGCGACAGTTTTCCTTCCTTCAACAGTTCAGCGCCATTCTGGTTAAAGAGACGGCCCACCATTTCCATATCCACTCCGGCGTTAAGAGCAGCTTGCGCGGCGTCGGCATCGTTTGCCGCCAGTCCATGATTCTTGAGTTCAGTTACCGACGTATAGTCACTGACGACGAAGCCCTCGAACTTCCATTCACCGCGCAAGACTTTCGTCAGCGTGAAAGGATTGGCGGAAGCCGGCACGCCGTTGAGATCGTTGAAAGCGCTCATCAGGGTGCCGACTCCTGCATCGACGGCCGCCTTGAACGGCGGGAAGTAGATTGATCGCAAGGTGTATTCGGACATGTCGGTCGTGTTGTAGTCGCGTCCCCCTTCCGCCGCGCCGTACGCCACAAAGTGCTTGGCGCAGGCAAGAATTTTTTCCGGCGCGCTGTAGTCTTTTCCCTGAAAGCCTAGGACCTGAGCCCGGGCAAACGCCGCACCCAGAAAAGGATCTTCACCCGCACCTTCGGTAATACGTCCCCAACGTGGATCGCGCGCGATGTCCACCATCGGCGCAAAGGTCCACCGCACCCCCGCGGCGTAAGATTCTTTGGCCGCGATCGCGGCTGATCGCTCCGCTAGTGACGGCTCCCAACTACTGGCCTCGGCTAAGGGAATCGGAAAGATGGTCCGGTAGCCGTGAATCGTGTCAAAGCCGAGCAGCACTGGAATCTTCAGACGTGATTCTTCCATCGCCACTCGCTGAAGTTGATTTGTTCTTTGCGCGCCACGAACGTTCAGCGTCGAGCCCAGCAGGCCTTTACGAATCAGTTCAAGGTGCTCAGGCCGAAAGTTCCCATTGGATTCGCCGTCGAGCTGCTGTAGTTGACCCAGTTTCTCGGCAAGGGTCATGCGACTGATGAGAGCATCGATCCTTGCTTCGACCTCCTGGCTCTGTCTCTGGGCGCAGACCGCTGACGCCCCGGAAACGATCAGTGCCAGCGACAGACAAGCTCTGAAATATATCGTGCGCTGTTTTGCGCGAATAATCCTGGTTAGATCATCCATGATGTTTGGTAGCAAATGCGTCGAGCTGGCTGTACATATTAACCAGACCAAAATGAATGAAGGGGGTGGAGGCTCAGTATAACAAATCGTGTCTCCAGAAACCTGAATACAAATTCATTCCGTTTCGAACTTAGAGCGAGAAATTGATTGACAGATCGCTACCTCGTGGTTAATAGTTTGGTTCACCCAGACGACAAATCCCTCTTCGCCGGTAGTCCCTCGCCCTCAGTCCCCGAATATTGAGGATGTTTTCAATTCGGAGGTCGTCCATGAGCCAGCCACTTTCAATCAAACAACTCAGCCGTATTCTGTACGTATCGGTGATCTTACTCTCGGCAATGATTACCGCCCATGCTCAATTCAAGGCCAGCGTCCAGGGCTCTGTAAGAGACGCGAACGGCGCAGTAGTGCCCGGGGCTACGATCAAACTTACCAGCAAGGAAAACAACAAGACGCAGGAAGTGCAATCGAGCGCCGACGGATTCTATCGCGTCTCAGGTCTGGCCCCGGGTATCTACTCACTCACTGCCGAGAAGCAGGGGTTCAAGAAAGCGGTGCTGGAGAATGTCTCGATCAAAGGCGAGGAAACCCAGGGTCTCGATCTCACACTTGCGGCCGGAGAAGTGTCCGAAGCGGTAACCGTGACCGCGCAGACTGGCGAGCAATTGCAAACCGAAAACGCGAACGTAAGTCGCGCGCTTTCAACCCTGGAGGTTCGCCAACTGCCGCAGGTTGGTCGTGATCCCTACGAACTCGTACGCCTGACGCCGGGGGTTTTCGGAGACGGCGCGCGCGGCGGCAATGGGAACGCGGTTAATCTTCCCAATACCACCGGCCCCGGGGGCTCGAACAATTCGATTTTTCAGACCGAGAACCAGGTGCCGATCTCGGCTAATGGCCAGCGCCTTTCAGACAACAACTTCATGATTGACGGCGTGAGTGTAAACAGTTTCAATTGGGGCGGCGCAGCGATAGTGACTCCGAATCAGGAAGCAGTTAAAGAGATCAGCGTCTTGTCGAGCACTTATTCAGCCGAAGACGGCCGCAATTCAGGGGCGCAAATCAAGGTGGTTTCGCAGAACGGCACGAATAATGTCCACGGTTCGGCCTTCTTCAAATACAACTCGCCGAAGTTCAACGCCTTTAATAAGTACGGCGGCCCGAACGGCGCGCGGCCGATTCGGGTCAACGACTACCTGCGCCAGTTTGGCGGCAGTCTTGGCGGCCCGCTGCCGCTGCCACGTTTCGGCGAGGGTGGCCCTTCGACTTTTTGGGGTCGGAATAAATCTTTCTTTTTCGTTTCATACGAAGGCTTGCGCAGTAGTGTGACCAACGTCGGCCAGGCATATGTCGAGACTTCTGAGTTCCGCCAGCTGATTCAACAACTCAGGCCTGGCACAGCGACAGCGGCAGTGGTTACGGCGTCGGGCATCCAACCTCGAATTATCAACGTGCTGTCACAGAACTGCGCTGCGTTTGGCAACGATCCGACGCGTTGTCGCGTAGTGGCCGGCGGCCTGGACATCGGGTCTCCGACAGGCGCGTATGGTCAATACGTCAGCCTCGGCAATCCGGTTGGTGGTGGCTTTGATGGAATCCCGGATATACAGCAGGTGCAATTCGCCCTGCCCGGACAAAATCATGGGAACCAATACAACGCCCGTTTCGATTTCACTCCTAATGAAAAGAATTCGATCACAGTAAGCACGTTCCTGACACGACTGAATAATTTGGGTAGCGATGGCGGCGCCCAGGGAAGACCGATTGCCGATCTGCCGTTCAAGCCGGCCAACTCTTCAGGAACGATTCTGTTTACCCATCTGTTCTCGGCATCACTACTCAATGAAGCCCGGTTCAATGCGTCGCGTTTCAAGATTGACCAGGTCGCGCAGGTTGCTGCCGCCGGAACCAATCTGGGCATTCCGCGGGTTGAGGTCGAGGGCTTACCGATTGGCGATCGGATCAGGTTCGGCGCACCGCAGGGAGAAGGAACGCCCGGGATATTCGCGCAGAATACTTTTGAATTCAGCGATACGTTGACCAAGACCAGAGGGAACCACGTATTGAAATTCGGCGGCGCTCTTCGTAAAGAGCAGGACAACAGCGATCTCTCCGCCGGCGGTGCGCGTCCCGACTATTCATTCAGCGGCCTTTGGAACCTGGCCAACGGGACTCCGATCTTTGAAGGAATCAATGCCGATCCCCGCACCGGTCTGCCCGCCACGTTTCATCCTTACTTTCGCATGAGCTACTACGCGGGATTCGTACAAGATGACTGGAAGTTTCGTCCGAACGTTACCTTAAACCTGGGAGTGCGATATGAGTATTACTCACCTTTGAAGGAAAAGTTCGGTAACCTGACTAACGTCTTCTTCACTAACGGAGACCTCAATACCATTCAGGTCAGAACCGTGGACCATCTTTCTAATCCGGATCGGAACAATTTCGCACCGCGCGTCGGGTTTGCTTACAGCCCTAGAATCGACGGCTTTCATAATCTGCTCAATCATGACAAGGCGGTGATTCGCGGTGGTTTCGGAATCGCTTACAACCGCATACCGGCTGCGCCATTGAATAATGTTCGTGGTAACCCGCCGTTCTTCGCGCGCTTCGGCCTCTGTTGCGGGACGGCAACTACGGACTTCGGCTCGCCATTCGCTAACGGCACTATTCTCTTTGCGACCGGGACGTCAAATTCGATTGGCAGCTATCCGAGAAATCCCGCCTTGGGCCAGGGTGTATTGCCGAATGGTGCCGTGGTCGGGGCTTCAGTTGAACTGTGGGGTACGCCACAGAATCTGCCGAACCCTTATGTCTACACCTATTCGCTGGAAATGCAGCACGAACTTCCGGCAAAGATGGTTGCCACGATCGGCTATCAGGGCAGCGTGGGGCACAAGTTGATTCGCCTGGTTAATCAAAATTTCCTGTTCAAGAATAACCCCAACTTCTTCCAGATCTTCTTTTCACAGCCGGATGAAAATTCAAATTACAACGCGTTGAATGTCAACTTAACTCGTCGGTACTCGAACGGTCTGCAAGTGCAGGCGAACTATCGCTGGAGTAAGAGTATCGACCAACTCTCTTTCGAAGGTCCCGGCTTTGTGACGAACCAGACCTTTCCGCAAAATGACAGCACGGAACGCGGACCATCAGACTTTGATGTGAGGCACTTGTTCAACCTGGCTGGACTTTATGAACTACCATTCTTCAAGGGCCGGCATGATTTTGTGGGTCGCGCTTTTGGCGGATTCCAAATCACCGGGATCGTCACCTGGCACACTGGCTTTCCATTTACGCCGACGAGCGGAACCTGCACCAGCACTCCGGGTGGACCTGGGCTATGCCCGGCTCGCCCGCAGGGCTACAATGGGCCAGCCAGCCTGCCAACCTCGAACGACGCTTTCATCACCGGAGCTTTTGGATCCAATGGTCGCAGCCTCTTTACTCTCATTCCGAACGCACCGCCCGGAATTGGGCGCAACTCATTTCGGGGACCCCGTTACTTTGACACCGATATGAGTCTGGTTAAGCAGATACCGCTGTCCGGAATTTTGCACTTCAAAGAAGGCGCCAGCCTCGAAGTACGGGCGAACTTTTTTAATATTTTCAACCAGCTCAATCTGGCGCCGTTCGGGTTCGGTAGTTCGTCAGTAACCATTACCGATGCCAACTTTGGGAAAGCGTCGGCTGGTCTAGCCGGTCGAGTCATGGAGCTCCAGGGAAGGATCAGATTCTGAGCTACAGTACTTCATGCTGGAAAAGAGATTTAGCGTCATATCCCAATGACGAGGGCGATGTGGAACATGCAGTCGTCGTCACTAGCCGGTAACTCGATCCGGCTCGGCCCCTCTCTCAACAGCTTGATGACGCATCCTTTGGCGTCTTGTGCTTCCGTTCGCCCCACGCGCAAAGCACGGTCATCAGTGCGAAGGTTCCAAATGGACGATCTCGGCAATGTTTCTGTTCATTGATCGCTCCTTAAGTGGGGGTTATCAGTTCGCATGTGCGTCATTAGTGCCGTCCGACCATTGGCCGACTGGAACCAAAAACACTGTCAGCCGGCCCGGGATGTCCTTAAATGCTATTACCGGAGAGCCCGGCAAGCCTGCGCCCCAAGCTGTAGGTTCGGTGAGGGGAAGGAAAAACATCAGATGGGGATGCCAGTGCCCGCCACCGTCGCTCAAGTACCCTTGCTTTGACAACATGTAGCACATCGCGCCGGATTCCGGCGCCGGCAATTCCTTTCGGTCGAGAGCGGCTGTGATGTCCTCGAACATCTGAGCTTTGGATCGTCCAGCCAATG
>Ga0193729_1000521_pt1 | contig 20262 bp, 18 predicted proteins | sample U1c2metaG_FD_143036 | JGI IMG/M metagenome (GOLD analysis project Ga0193729, IMG submission 143036) | Soil microbial communities from a riparian zone of the East river system, Colorado, United States - U1c2 | ecosystem: Environmental > Terrestrial > Soil > Riparian zone | place: USA: East River...
CGCCACCGAGAGATTATTGATTGGATCCGGCGCTGATGTGCGCAGCGATGTCTTGATCAAGGGTCAGCACCATTCGGGTAATTCCGGCTCGGATGTTTTTCTCGATGCAGTCCAGCCGCAATTAATCGTGGCGACGTCGCGCGATTTTCCACAACAGGAGAGAATTTCGGATGAATGGGCGGAACGGGTCCGAGCTCGCGGGATCAAACTGTTTCGCCAGGATGAAACCGGCGCGGTGGAGCTGGAGTTCGCTGAGCGCGAGTGGCAGGCGCGAGCTTATCTGACAGGCGAGATTTTTCGCAACGTCAATCGGTAAATCGGCGCGCCGAGCGCGCTAAATCGCCGTTCGAATTTCGTCAGCGGAAGATCACCATTCCCATCGCTGGACGTCTCCCGTCGTAAACTTGGCCGCTTTAAGCCGTCAAGTTTCTCGCTGACCTGCAGGGATGAGGCTTGAGCGAGTCGCTCAATTTGACGGAAATAATCGAGTTGATCCGTTGCGATTTGTAGAACGCCGTCGTTTTCGAGTGCGCGATGAGTTGAGTCGAGAAAATCTTTTGTGACGATGCGCCGGCGATGATGGCGGCGTTTTGGCCAGGGATCGGGAAACAGCAAATAAAATGTTTCAACCGAACCTGCCGGTAGCAAATAGCGGGCGGCATAAGAACTTTCCACATTCAGAACGCGGACGTTTTCGAGGTTGGCCGATTTCCGGCAGCTTTTCGCTACCCGCCCAACCAGGCGCTCGGTGCCGAGAAAGTTTTTTTCCGGATAGCGCAAGCCCAGCTCGCACAAGAATGAACCGTCGCCGCAGCCAAGATCGACCTGCAACGGTGCGACGCGCCCAAAGATCGCGAGCAGATCAAGAGGCGCGACGTATGTTTCCGGGATCAGTTCAATCACGGAATAAAAATGGAGCCGTTGCGAGGAGATTCAACCAACCTCGCAACGGCTAAAACTGGATCGTGGATCAGCTAGGCGGTTTGTTTCGGGGTAGCGAAACCGATCAGCAGCATCGCAGCTGCGAGCACGACGTGCAGATAGGTGACGGGCGGATTGTCAGAGATCATTCCGAGCAACGGGCCCGCCGGATTCATGAATCCGAGAACGGCCACGATCGCGTAGATGACACCAAAGATCTGAAACCAGAGCCGCGCAGCTCCCGCGCCCGACATTGCCGCGAAGAGGAAGATGGCCCCGACACGATATGCACGAGATTGCGCGCGGTGTTGACATGGAAGATGCCAAGCAACATCGGCATACCATTCACGTCGCTCGTCACGCCGGGAACGAAGCCGAGAATTCCAACCGCCAGGAAGACGATACCAAAAGCATTCCGAGTGTTTTAGCCATAGTGAACCTCCTATTGGTTTAAGTCGTTACGCTTATGGCAGTTGGTGTCGCTCGCTGGCAAGATAAAAGGGGTATTTCGCAACGCGTCTCCGATGAGATTGTCTAAGATCGACAATATGAAACCTGTTCATCTCTTTGTCGGGGCGTGGCTGCTCCTGAACGTGGATCTGTTGCCGGCTCAGGATTCGCCCGCAACGACAAAGACTGCCGTTTTCGCGGGCGGTTGCTTCTGGTGCATTCAGCCGGCATTCGACAAAGCGCCGGGCGTAATCAGAACCACCGTGGGTTACTGCGGCGGGACGGAGCCGAACCCGACCTACGAACTGGTCGGTTCAGAAAAAACGAACTACCGGGAATCGATCCAGATCATTTACGACCCGGCAAAAATTTCCTACGAGCAGTTGCTCGACATTTACTGGAAGCAAATCGATCCAACGCAGTCCGACGGGCAATTCACCGATATCGGTCCAAGTTATCGGGCCGCAATTTTTTATGGCAGTGATGAGGAAAAGAAGGTTGCGGAACTGTCGAAGGAAAAGCTGGGCCATTCCGGCAAATTCAAAAAACCGATCGTGACTGAGATTTTGCCGACGATGAAGTTTTATCCCGCTGAGGATTATCACCAAAAATATTATCAGCAGAACCCGGAACACTTCGAAGCGTTCGAACATGGATCCGGACGCGTGTCGTTCCAGAAGAAAACCTGGGGCGACAAACCGTAAAATCTCGAAGTTTGCCGGCCTAGAATTTGTAGACCGCGGCGTGCTGCGATTCGACGAACTCGGCGCGATCGACGGAAAGGGACTCGTTCATGACCTTGCCCAATTCCTGAGCCAATACGATGGCAATGGCTCGCGCATCGCGGGTGTAAACCGGAATCGGAAACGAACCGGCGTTACGATCATAGCCGTAAATGGTGCCGTCGGTTTCCCAAACGCAGTAGGCATGGCCGGCGGGATGATCGTTGTAACGAACGAGGAGAATTTTTGCCCAGAAATTTGTGTCCAAAGCGTGCTGGGTCTTAACCACCGCGAGGTAATTGCAGGCCGAGATAACGCAGCCGTTCAAAACGACGAGGTCTGTGTCCCCGGGAGAAAGAATAACTGCTTGCTGAGGGCGGCAGCTGAGGGTGACGCAGGCCAGCAAAATGGCGGAGTGATAAAATAGTTTACCGAGGACGCGATAATTCATGGAAGCGGGGTCGAGTATGTCTATGAGAGTTATAACAGTTATAGCACGGCGAACTCAGCCATGTGAAGCTTTATTTTTCACCCGTGCAAAAAAATTGCACACGAACTGCAGAAGAACGGATTTTTGGAGAGGAATGGTCCGCCTTGTATCTCGGCAGCTCCCGCTGCGCTCGACCGCTACCCTTGCGGCTCTGCCGGCCATGTCGCTCGTCCCACTCGCTTCATTCGCTGAGCCACGGCGGTCACTTTTTCGCTCGCGGAGCGAAAAGTGGAGGCGAGGGGAGTTGAACCCCTGTCCTCGTCGCTATCCACGCAAACATCTACATGTTTATCCGGTGAGATTTTTGAGAAGCCGACGTTGCACCGGCACACTGCCCACTTCCGAGCGTCCACGAATTTCCTTCACCGTCCGGCGCGGTCGCTCCGCCGTCCGATTAGCCTGCTGTCCACGTTTGGCGCCGTAGCAGGCGTCCAACTCCAAACGTCACGGTCAATTAAGCCGCGAGAGCGAGATCTTGGTGATCTGCGTTTATTTGTTTTGGCTCGGTTTTTAACGAGGCCAACGAACCATCCTCGACATGCCGCCTGCGCTTCCAACAATGAGTCGAAACCAGTGCGCCCCCGTCGGAGTAACATACAATGCCCATCTTTCCTCGGCAAGACGGCCTAACGGAGAAGGCTGCGGTTGAGATCTTTTGTCATACAATATCCGACACCAAAATATCTGAACGTTTTCGCGAGATTGGGTTCAATGGAGTAATGCCAACGCTGGCGTATGTTACATCAAACCAATTGCTACCATCGTCCTGGAACATGGCTGGATTACTCTGGCGAAAGCGCCTAACGACATCGCGGTTTACACTGATAGCGGTTTGCGTCGTTGTCACGGCCGGCCTCGGATACGTCGATTATCTCACCGGCTACGAGCAAACGTTTCTTTTGTTCTATCTTGTCCCGATCGGGCTTGGAACGTGGTTCGGCAATTTTCGGATAGGCTTCACGTTCTCGGTGATGAGTATTGTCGCATGGGTCGCTTCCGATGTTGCGGCGGGCGTGCCCACTGTGGGGTTATGGAATATCGGCATGGCTCTTGGATCGTACGCTGTCTTTACCGGCCTGCTTTCAAAGCTCCGTACACTCTTGAACGAACTCGATCAGCGCGTGCGTGATCGCACGGCCGCGCTCAAACACGAAATGGCAGAGCGCGAGCGCTTGGATCAGGAGATCGCTGAAGTGGCTGACCGCGAACGTCGGCGGCTCGGTCAGAATTTACATGATAGTCTCGGCCAGCATTTAACCGGGACGGCGCTGGCTGCGCAGGTCCTTCGGGACAAGCTCGCTGATCGCTCGGCGGCCGAGGTCGCGCATGCCGACAAAGTCGTGCATTATATCGAGGAAGGAATTGATCTCACCCGCAACCTGGCGCGTGGCTTCTTTTCGCCGGAACTCGAGGCCGATGGGTTGAATGTTGCGCTGCAAGGTCTGGCCGAAAACATTAGCGAGCGATTTAGAGTTCCCTGCACTTTCAATGGCGATGACGCTGTCCATGTCGGTGACGCAACAACGGCCACGCAACTTTATCACATTGCCCAGGAAGCGGTCATAAACGCAGTCAAGCATGCCAGCGCGAATAGGATCGACATCGAGCTCGCGCAAAATGGGCAGAAACTGACACTCGTTGTGTCGGATGACGGCCGCGGATTCCCGGAGAAACTTCCTGAGCCGCCGGGCCTAGGTCTGCGGTTGATGGCGCACGGCGCCTCCTTGATCGGAGGCAAACTCGCCATCGCACGTAGCCGGGACGGCGGAACGCTTGTCATATGCAAGTTAAACAAACCGCAGCCTGTTCATTGAAACCTGACCTTTTATGAATCAAAAACCATCCAACGGCGTGGCGCGCAAGCGCCGAGTATTCATCGTTGACGACCATCCGCTCGTTCGGGATGGACTTGCCAACTTCATTAACCAGCAGGCCGATCTCGCTGTTTGCGGTGAAGCGGAGGACTCGGCCGGGGCGATTGCCGGAATCGAATCATGCCGTCCCGACGTCGCGTTGATCGATATCTCACTCAAAAACGAATCGGGTCTCGAGTTGGTCAAGACCTTACAAGCCCAATTTCCGCAAGTCGCCTTGATCGTGCTCTCCATGCACGACGAGGCGCTCTACGCCGAACGAGCGTTGCACGCCGGGGCGCGTGGATATGTGATGAAACGGGAGACTACGAAAAGTGTTCTCACTGCAATTCGGCGCGTCGTTGAAGGCGATATTTATATCAGCGACCGGGTGGTGAATTCGATGGCGAGGCGCATGAGTTCACGGAAAACGTCGGCCGCCACCCCCGTGGAACGACTGAGCGATCGGGAGCTGGAAATTTTCCGATTGCTCGGCCAGGGGCGAACGCCATCGCAAATCGCGGAAGATTTGCGCCTGAGTCTGAAGACCGTGCAAGCCTATTGTGCGCGAGCGAAAGAAAAATTTGGTGTCAATTCACTGACCGAGTTACTGCGGGCCGCTATTCGCTGGGAAGACGCAATGCACGTAAAGTAAGATGCCTGCCACGCCGTAGCTTCAGCGAAGGCGGGTCGATCTAACGGTGTGCCGGTCGAATGCTGGCCGCGGCACCGGCCAATTGTCGGGTTGTGGCGTGCAAGCCGCAGAAATTTGCCAATCGCTCGAGCATCGCAGGCGGATTGGCCTGGAGCTCTTCAAACTGGACCTGCTGATAATTCGTGGAATCAGCGAGCCGCTCGCCGGCGATGAGATAGGTTTGAACAAGTTGCCTGCAGTAATTGAGGTCCGCCAGATTGGGCGTGGGCGGATCGCCCGCTGCTTGAAATTTCAACTCACGTTCGCGAATGCTCGATGCGGCCGCGTGTGCGTCGCGAACGACGTGCACGATTCGCGCTCCCGGAAAAATTTCGAGCCAGGCAGGAGCAAATAACGTCGTGCGCGGTTCTTTCCAACCCCACTGCGCACCAAAGTTGAGCCGCGCCCGGAGCCAAAGTCCTTTCGGATTGAAGCGATAGCCAAAGATCCGAGCGAAATCGCGGCGGACATTTGTCCGCAAGTAGGAAATGCAATCCAGCTTTCCTTCCGGTGTCTCGATCCATTTCAGGAATGGTTGGGGATTATACCAGGCCGCTCCGACTCGTCGCAGATAGTCCTCGTGTAATTGTTGCAAAGCCCGCGGCTCGCCATGACTATCGAGATGCTGGCCGATTTGTAATCCGACTAATTCGAGCGCGCGCGCGGTCGCAGTTGTGCCCGAGCGATGCGCGCCAATGATGAGCACCGGCGGGCTTTGTCGATCGTTCATCCGCGAGGAATCACGTCGTGTAGCCGAAACGCGCGTCTAAATGTTTGAGCGCGTCAGCGGCGAATGCCTGGTCCTCCGGCGAAAGATACTCGCGATAGCCGCCTACTTTGCCGCGACGGACTTTGAAAGATTCCGGATTCTGAACATCGCGCGATCGCAGAATTTTCGAATCAAATACACCGGCCACCTCCAGCCTTTGCATGTTCGCGAAGTCGGAAAACTCGAGCGCGTGTTTAAATGATTCCAGATCAGGCGAGGTTTCCCCGAGCGTGCTCAGCAAAGTCCGGAAATTCTGTTCCGGTGCTGCCCGCAATGATTCGTAATGGAGCAGGGTAAAATTTTTGCGGTGTCCGAACTCGGCAAACCAGTTGTTCATCGTTTTGATGATGGAGAGGATTCCGTAGCGACGATCACGAAGAAGATCGCCGATACTTTTTTGTTTCAATTCCTGGGGCGTTTCACGCGTCCGGTGGACCAGCTGCATGTAAAGCGAGACAAACGCGTCCCGCGGATCGCGCACCAAAAGTATCACATGGGCCCGAGCCAGCTCCCGCGCCGGCACCAGATATTTACCGCGAACCCGCTCCCAGAGGGTCGCTTTCATTCGCTGTTCCGCGAAATCATGTGAGAAAATCATGCGCGGAATATCGGGCTCATGATAACGATCAGGGCGAAGCGTGAACGGTTTGCCGGTGCGTTTGCAAAAATAGGCGCAGAGAAAAGTACGCACCCAGGTGCGTCCGCTTTTCGGCACTGAGATAACGATTACGTCGCCACCGGAAAGTTCCCGCGCGCGACTGCTAAGGTTCCAGCGTCCAAAACTGCGACGTCCTATGGAATCCGGCGATTCTCCCGGAATGCGCGCTACTTCGCGTAACAACTTCACGTAACCCCGGGCAAAGCTCTCCAACGAATAGCGTTTTTCGATGAGTTCTCGTCCGCGCAACCCGAACGTTCTCCGTTGCTCCGCGTTGCGGATCAAACTGCTGAGTGCTTCGACCCAATCGTCCTGCGTTCGTGCGAGAAAACCATTTTCGCCGTGTGAAATGATCTCGTTGTTTACGCCGACATCGGACGCGACCACGGCCGTGCCGACTCCCATGTATTGCAAAATTTTGTAGCCGCATTTTCCCCGCGTCCAAACCGAGTCCCACAGCGGCATGATTCCAATGTCGAAGCTGGCAAGATTCGTCTGCTCGGTTTCCAATCGCCATGGATCGTTCTCGACGTGCACGCCGTCGAGTTGGAGCGGTTTGTCCGAGACCACTTTCAGTTTTAGCCCAGGAAACATTTCGCTCAGTCGCTGCAGTGCAGGCTGGATATACCGGAGATAAGGCAGCCCGTCGCTCAACCCAACCCAGCCGATCGTTAGTCCGGGTCCATCGAAGTTTTGTTTCAAATGGTATCGCCGAAGGTCGATCGACGTGGGGAGAATAATCGCCCGGCGACCGGACGCTTCTGCGAAACAGGCGAGAAAATCATTGCCCGCCACGACCGCAGCGCAGTGTCTGACTGTCCGCAGGAATTTCTTGAAATCTTTTCCGCGCAATGGCCGGCGATGCTTTTGGTCGCGAAACATCACCGCGTCGTCGAAATCAAAAACGATGCGGCGATTAGCGCGCTGGAGCAGGCTAAGTTCGAATTCGTTGAAGCCGATCGTCTTGAAAAGGACGACCACATCATGCCGGCGTGCTTCTTTGAGAACGCGCAGCCGCTCGCTCACGCTCGAACGCCGGGTCGGAACGACCGTCGCTTCCACGCCAAGAGCGGAATAGTAATCCAGACAATCCCGCAGCCGCAGCCGGGTGCTCGGAGCGTTACCATGTTCAACGACGCAAAGTATTTTCATGCAATTGGCCGCGACGAATCTCTGTTCCTACAACTTCCTCGCCTGCCATTCCAGCGGTTAAGATCGCCCTCTTCCCGCGAAGCGCTATTGCACGCTGCGCGTCAAACTTGTTAGTCTCCTACGAAAGGGCGTCGCTTCAGGCGCGCTCCTGATGAAATCCAAACCAAGGGTCCGAAACAGCAAGACTGTCCCGAGCGATAAGCTCGAAATGCTGTATCGCGGTATTCTGGATAACGCTCTCGATTGTATCATCACCATGGGCGGAGATGGCCGCGTCCTCGAGTTTAATCCGGTCGCCGAGCGCGTTTTTGGTTTTAATCGATCCGAGGCCATTGGCAAAGAACTCGCCGAGCTGATCATTCCGCCGCGCATGCGCGAGCAGCATCGCCGCGGCCTGGCCCATTATCTAAAAACAGGTGAGGGGCCGGTGATCGGAAAGCGGATCGAGATCGCGGGTGTGCGCAAGGACGGCTCTGAAATTTTGGTCGAACTGGCCATCACCGCGCTCAAGATCGACGGCGCCCCGATTTTCACCGCCTACTTGCGCGACATCACCGAGCGCACACGCAACGAAGAGGCCAGCCGGCATCTGGCCGCGATCGTCGAATCATCGGACGACGCGATCGTCAGCAAAGATCTGAATGGAATCATCACCAGCTGGAACCGAGGCGCCGAAAAGCTTTTCGGTTTTAGCGCCGACGAGGTGATCAACAAACCGATCACCGTCATCATTCCGCCGGACCGCTATCACGAAGAACAGCAGATCCTTGATCGGATTCACGCCGGCGAACGAGTGGACCATTTCGACACCGTACGCCGCCGAAAAGACGGCACCCTTGTAAACGTCTCGATCACGGTCTCGCCCATTAGACATGCGGATGGCCGCGTTATCGGCGCCTCAAAAATTGCGCGTGATATTTCTGAGCGAGTGCGGAGCGCGCGCAGGCGTCTTGCCCAGTACACTGTGGCCAGTTTGCTCGCGGGTTCATGGAACCTTGAAGAAGCGAGCTCGGCGATCCTTCAGACGATCGCTTCGATCGGGGATTGGGTTCTGACCGCCATTTGGATTTATGATGAGAGTATTGGGCGGTTACGCTGCGGGGGTTTCTGGCAAGCTGGCGCACCGCATTTGGAGAAGTTTGGTCAGTTTTCCTCTGCGATTCAATTTAAGATGGGCGAAGGTCTCCCTGGGCGGGTTTGGGAATCGAACGAGCCCGCCTGGATTTACGATGTGGTCGTAGACAAAAATTTTCCCCGGGCACCGGCCGCGCGGGAAGCGGGATTGCACGGCGGTTTCGCTTTTCCCCTTTTCGCCGGTCGCGCGATCAATGGTGTCGTTGAATTGTTCAGCGAACATGTGGCTGAGCCGGATCCCGATTTGCTCCAACTCGTCACCGCGCTTGGCAGTCAGATCGGGCTTTTTATTGAGCGTCGACGGGTTGAGCAGGAACTGGAACGGGCAAAAGAGAATGCGGAAGCGGCCAGCGCCGCCAAGGATCGTTTTCTCGCTACCCTTAGTCACGAATTGCGCACGCCGCTCAATCCGGTTTTGCTCTGGGCGGACGGGATATTGAATCAGCCCGGGCTCGACCCGGAGCTGGAACAAGGGTTGCGCATGGTCTGCCGCAATGTCGAATTGGAAGCGAGATTGATCGACGATTTGCTTGATCTCACCCGTATTGCGCGCGGCAAATTACAGTTGCGGCTTCAGCCGACCGACGCACACGAGTTGGTCCAGCACGCCATTGAAATCGTGCGCGCCGATGTCAATTGTCGTCAAATTCATCTGTCGGTTGCTCTCGAGGCGGCGTCTCATCAGGTCAAGGTCGATCCGCCGCGCATGCAGCAGGTTTTTTGGAACATTTTGCGTAACGCCTGCAAATTCACGGCGGACACTGGTAAGATTTCGGTTCGTTCTTATAACAGCTCGCCAAATTCGATCACCCTCGAAATCACCGACACCGGGATTGGGATTGAACCCGCATTTCTCGAGAAAATTTTCGATGCCTTCGAGCAGCTTGAAATGCGACGCGAAGGTCTCGGCCTTGGTCTTGCCATCAGTAAGGCGATCGTCGAAATGCACGGCGGCAGCATTCGGGCACAGAGCGAAGGTTCAGGCAAAGGAGCGACCTTCGGGGTTACGTTACCTGTTGCGTCGTAGGTCGGCGAAAGGAGGCCGGCATCTAGCTCCTACACTCGGCCTGTTCCCCAGCGCCGGTGGAGAAAACGTTCCCAAGGTGAAAACAAAATTTTGTCGGCCAACAAACCGATCACAACAATCACGAGCATGATCCCGATCACCTGATCCATCGCGTTTAATTCGCGGCCGTAATGCAGCAGATGTCCTAGACCAAATCCGGTCAGAATCGTCACGTAGATTTCCGCGGCCATGAGTGATCGCCAAGCAAACGCCCAGCCCTGTTTCATTCCGCTGATTAAATAGGGAAGTGATGCCGGTAGAATCACGTGCACCCACCTATGAAGCGGACGTGAACCCATTGTCCGTGCTGCTCGCGCGTAGATCGGCGGAATCGTCCGCACGCCGGTATCGGTTGCGATAACGACCGACCAAACCGTTCCCATGATTACGACGAACAACATCGCGCCTTCAGTTTGACCGAACCAGAGCAGCGCCAGCGGTACCCAGCAGACGCTCGGCAGGGTTTGCAAACCGAGCGCGAGCACGCCGATCGTGTCCTCCACAAATGTGAGGGACGCAGTCAAAAGTCCGAGTGGCAATCCGATCGCAAGCCCGATGAAGTACCCAATGAGGAGCCGGCGTAACGTCACCGCTGCTGCGCTGACCAAGCTACCATCGCGCCAGGCACTGATGAGATAATCCAGGACGTTATGCGGAGATGGAAGCAACACGGGCGACCAAATCTTCGCCCGCACCATTGCCGTCCAAATCGCGACCAACCCGACAAAAAATAAAAGCGCCAGCAAGGTGCGTCTCATGAGACGACCGCAACCTCTTGTTCAGCGAATCCTTTCAAGACGGCCGTAAGTTTCGCCGCGTGTTGCGCGATTTCGATGCTGTTAAAGTCGCGTGGTCGCGGCAGATCCACTTCAAAAATCTCACGGATGCGTCCCGGCGTCGGCGACATGACCATGACCCGATCGGCCAGACAGGCGGCTTCGCGCACGTTATGGGTGACGAAAATGATTGTTTTGCGGCGCTTTTCCCAGATCCGCTGGATGTCGCCGTAAAGCTGCTCGCGCGTCATCGCATCCAGCGCGGCGAAAGGTTCGTCCATCAATAACACCCGCGGATTCGGCGCGAGCGCACGCGCCAACGCCACGCGCTGTTTCATCCCGCCGGAAAGCTCGTGCACGTTTGCTTCCATGAATTTCTCCAGACCAACGAGATGAAGAAAAAATTTTGCCACCTCGCGCCGCTCCGAATTGCGCAGGCCGGGCTTTAGTCTCAAGCCAAACATCACGTTCCCGAAAGTGTTCAACCATGGGAAGAGCGCCGACTCCTGAAACATCACCAGGCGATGCCGTCCGGGATTGAGCACCGGTTGGTTGTCTGCCATGACCTGACCTTTGTCCGGTTTTTCCAAGCCCGCGATGATGTCGAGTAACGTCGATTTTCCGCAACCGCTTGGACCAACGATGACGATGAACTCGCCTTCTGCGACGTCAAAGGAGACATCATCGAGCGCATGCACGTTCTGTCGTTTTTGCTGAAACCATTTCGAAACGTGATCGACCACGAGTTTCGCGGGCGGCGGACCCTGCAACTCTTCTTGAAGCGACATTAGAGCTTCTCAAAAAGCTTCGAAAGATCGGGCGCAGTCTTGATGAAACCGGCGCGCACCGAATTCTGCATGAACTTCGCCACGGCCGCGCTCGGCGTTTCCGATGTAAAAACAATCCGCTTCCACGCCGACGCGATCACTTGCGGCGTCATATCACTTTTCGTTTCTTCCAGCAGCTCGGCTTTGATCAGGCGCTGCGCTTCCTCCGGATTTTTGACAACCCAATCGGTGAGCTCGGCATGCGCTTGGGCGAATTTTTTTGCCAGCTCACGTTTCTCATTCAGGAACTTAACGCTCGAAACCAACACCGTAGTCGCAGCATCTTTTTCTTCGACAATCACTTTGCCGGAGGCTTCCTGCTCCAGGCGCGATAACCATGGCTCGACTGTCCAAACCCCTTCCACTTTTTTTTGCTTAAACAGTCCCAACTGATCGGGGTTCTGTGTCGGGAGCACTTGCGCGTCGCCGCCGAGTTGGGTGATTTTCAATCCTCCTTCAGTCAACCAGGCGCGACACGAAATATCCTGCGTGTTGCCCAATTGCGGCGTCGCGATTTTTTTGCCGCGAAAATCCGACGGCGCGTTCAAGTTCTGGTCCGGCTGAACAACAAGGCCCGCTCCACCGTTGGCCGCGCCGGCGATCAGACGGATCTCTTCACCATTAGATTTTGTGTAAGCGTTCAGCGCCGGCCCGGGCCCGACATAAGACAAATCGATCGAATTCGCGAAAATCGCTTCCATCGCGCTCGGCCCGGCGTTGTAAACGAACCATTCGATCTTCGTTCCGTCGCCCAGTCGCTGCTCAAACCAACCTTTGCCTTGGCGCGACAGCGCATGCGCGATCACGCCCTGTGCGTGAGTGATATTCGGAAAATGACCGACCCGAATCTTGGTTTCGCCGGAAACCGGTCCCGCAGTCACACCCGCCGCTAAGATAGACAATACTAAGGCCGGAATTTTCATCAGTGAATGTCGATCTTGGCAGGGGGTCGGCGCAACTTTGAACTCGCGAAAATTATCGGAGCAGATTTACCGCAGCGGCCGCGCGACCAGGATCCCCGAATCGTTTCGATATTTCTTCAGGTAATCGGAAAGGCGTGAATCAACGACCACCTTGCCGTAATTGTGCGGAGCCGAAGCGTGCAAGAAACGCAAAATGCCGTCGGGGGTCCGCAGCGCGAGGCCGACATGTGATGTCGAATACAATCCGCCATCGTGCGAAACGATTCCGATGATGTCGCCGCTCTGAAGTTTCTGTTCGATTTTGGCGACCCGATTTTTTGGAATTTGGTAGAGCGGTCGTCTCGAAACGTCCGCTTCCATTCGCGCGAGCGGTCCGAGCAACGATTTGTTTGCGGCGAGGTAACGATAATGCCGCCACGCAACCGTCATTTCATGCGCCGCATGCGGCACGCTTTGGCCACCAAGCCTCGTCGTCAGGTCTTCCACCAGACCGCGCTTGTCGTTGTCGTAGAGCCAGTCCTCCAAATAATGCAGGCGCGAAAGATATTCACCGGTGCAGACACCGCCGCGGTATCGGTCGACTTCGATATAGTGCAAAAAGTTTTCCGGCGTCCAATTCGCTTCCGATTCATTTAGCATCCGCGCAAATGCCAGTGACGTTTCAAAAAACGTCCAGCAATCCAGCCCGTTGAAATTCACCGACGGGGACTCGATTCGATTGTCGATCTCAAGCGTATACGATTTGTAGCGCGTGCCCGTGAGCGCTTGGCCAACCACTGCTGTCCGCTCCCCGATTGGCAGCGATTTCCAATCGTTGCTCTTGGCCAGCGAAACCAATCGATTGAATTGGTCCTGTCCTTTGAAAACGGTTCTGAAAGGCAGGCGCGTTTCGATCGCCAGCGCCGTCGAACAAATCAAAAGAATAGGGACAACAACCTTCCAAGCCCTCATAGCGGACAGCACTGAAAGCCAAATCGCGGAGCAATCAAGTTGTAGCTACTGCTAACTTCTTGCAAACCGATCGCGCAGCGAGTATGCGCGCGACTTGAGAAACTCCTTCGGTCGTTCGCCGCGGATCGGCTTTGCGAAATGACGCAGCGAACCCCGGTTCAGACGTGGCTCGTAACCGAACTCCGGCATCAAATCCCGGCAGTGCCATTCCACCCAGCCGACTTCGTCTTCGTGCAATTCGTTTTTCCAGCGTGTGACCGGCGCGGCGCTGATTTCGGAAAAACGCACGCCGGCCGCGGAATTCCCCGCCCATGAACGGCCGACCTTGGTTGGATTCAGAACAACTTCGGGATCGAAATCGATCTCGAGATAATCGCACACCTTTTGCATCGACATCTTGGGATCGAGCGCGAGGTCTTCATAACCGACGACGAGACCCGGAATTTCGCGGGCGCGAATCTTTCTCGCCAACTTTGCCGCAGCCCGCCAGTGCGCGACGACGTAGTAGACTGAGAACCGCCGGGTCTTTCTCGTACTTTCGAGCGCAATCTGCGCCGCCAGCAGCGCGCGGGGATCGCGCATGGTCAGCAACAGCTTCGCTTTCGGGAATCGATTGAAGATCTCCGGGACATAATTGCGGTTGGCCGGAGTTTTTTCTACCCAGCGTTTTATTCGTTCGAGCGGAACACCGACTACCTCGGCGTACGATTCCATCATCAGTACCAGCAAATCTCTATTTGCGTTCGCCGGATCGAAAGCCACACGCTCGAACGTCTCGAGAAATTTTTGTTTCGGAAATTCGGCATAATCCTGGCGGCCGCGCATCGCCTGAAACCCGAATAACACGTTCGTCCACGATTCCTTGGTCAAATAATCGAATTGGGCCCGGCGTCCGCGCGTTCGGTATTTCGTCAGCACCGTCGGGAAATAGGCCGTGTCCTGCGGCATCACTAGCAGCTCGGGATGACTGTCGAGCAACGAAACGAGCAAGGTTGTCCCGGATTTGGCCGCGCCCGCGATGAAGCAGGCGCGCTGGTCGAACGGCAAATTTTCCATCGACTCCAAGTTAAATCTCGTGACGTGTGCACACAAATTGTCGATCTTGCTGTATGTTGGCGATTCCTCCTGGTGACTCGTCACTCGTCACGGGTCACTCTGATTTGCTTCGCAAATCAGCTGTCGCCGAACGCGCCGATGGTTTGTTGCCGGAATATCGAGAAATAATTGGAAGCATCCCGCCCGAAGCCGGTTTTGGCGGAATTTGGGAGAGCGAAATGTTTTTGTTTTACGCGGCGGTCAAACCGTTCGCACCGAAACAAATTCTCGAGTCCGGCCGTGCCCGCGGCAAAAGCACGCTCGTTCTTGCCCGCTGCTTTCCGGATGCGCGAATTGTCAGCGTTGAGTACGATCGACAATCAGAAAATGCCGCTGCGGCGGAAGCCAAATTGAAGCTGTGCTCAAATGTGGAGCTTCTTTACGGCGATTCACGAGAAATCTTGCCGGGACGATTACAGCCCGGCGACGCCGTCTTGATCGACGGCCCGAAAGATTTTCGCGCCCTCAAGCTCGCGCTCGATTTGATGCGCACGGAGAGACCATGCGCCGCTTTCGTCCACGATTTCCTGGCAAATTCTCCGCAGCGAAAATTTGTCGAACGCAACTGGCCAGCCGCATTCTTTGGCGACGACCCGCTGTTTCGGCACTTTCAAAATTTGGATGCCGAGCGTGATCCACGTCCTAATCCGCAGCGGCGTTACGGAATCTTTGTCTGCCTCCCGCCGCCGCTGCCAATGGCGTATTGGAAGTTGCGATTTCGGCTGCTGACTCACAGCAAGGTGACTGTTTGATTCAGTTCGCCACGCTTATATCATTCTTGGACTGTGCCGAACCCGTTTTCGAGAAAGCGAAAGATAGTTCGTCAAGCGCCGGACGCCGGCGCAAAAAAATCGACCCGGGTCAAACTGCGGCCGGGCAGCGATTGGACTAAGCGAAATTTCATCACCAGCGTTTGGATTCCGACGCTGTTCACGAAACGCTCCGGCGCGCCGGCGCGCCCATTGTTTCCGAAAGTGCAGCCTGGCCAGATTTGCATCACCTGGATCGGGCATGCTTCGTTTTTGGTTCAAACACACGACGCCAACGTTTTAATCGATCCGATCTGGTCGATGTGGCTCAGCGTGATCAAGCGAATCAAAGAACCGGGCTTTCATATTCATCACCTGCCGTCGATCGATTTCGTGCTCGTGACACACGCGCACTTCGATCATCTCGATCGCCGAACCTTGCGCAAGGTCGCGGCCGATCAACCGATTGTCGTTCCGGTCGGGGTCGGGCGTTTGGTGCACCGGCTCGGTTTCAATATCGTGCACGAACTCGATGAATGGCAGACGATCGAGCTCGGTCCGCTCAGGGTCTCGCTCACGCCCGCGCATCATTGGGGCGCGCGCTTTCTCGCCGATACTCATCGCGGCTTCGGCGGCTTTGTCGTCGGCGCGAATGGGCGCTCCGTTTTTCACTGCGGCGACAGTGCGTATTTCGAGGGATTCAAAGAAATCGGCGAGCGTCACAACATTGAAATCGCGCTCTTGCCGATCGGCGCTTACGATCCGCCGCTCGCGCGCGAAGTACACATGAACCCGGAAGAAGCGGTGCGCGCGTTCAACGAACTCAAAGCTAAAACGCTCGTGCCGATGCATTACGGCAGCTTCCGTCTTGGTTATGAGCCGCTCGAAGAACCGCTCGAGCGTTTGCGCGAGTCCGCCCGCGTCCACGGCATTGAAGACAAGGTGCTCGTTATGACCGAAGGCAAACCGGTCGTCCTGTAAGAAATAATTTTCTCGCCACAGATGAACACAGATGAAACACAGAAGAATCGACTCCTCACCCTGCCGTCTCCCTTTCACAAGGGGAGAGGATGAAGGTGAGGGGTTTTGTCTTTTTCTGCATCTGTGAAAATCCGCCTGCCGAGCCGAAGCCCAGCAAAGGCTGGTGCTAATCAGTGGCCAAATTTCTTTGGCGCGATCGTCGCCGGATTAATCGTCGTCGTCTTCAGCCTGATCTTGCTTTGGCACGATCCGCTCATTTTTTGGAACGACGATTACGAATTGTCGATCTTGCCGGTGTTCGCGGACGTCGCCCGCAGTTGGACCGAAGGCCATCTACCGTTGTTGAGTCCGTACTCGTGGGTTTGCGGCAATCTCGCCGGCGAGTTCCAGTACGGAACGTTTTCAGTTTTCATAAACGCGGCCGTCGTTCTCATCTGGAAATTTCCGCTCACATTTTCGCAACAGGCCGCTGCACTTTCGATCACCCACCTCTTTGTTCTCGCCGCCGGCGCGTTTCTGCTCGCGAGCGGTCGCAAACTCTCGTTTCCGTTGTCGATCTTCGTCGCGCTGATCGCGGCGTTGAACGGCTGGATCATTTGCTGGGGCGCGAGCGACTGGTTCGGCGCGCTCGGCGCATTCGCATGGTTGCCCTGGGCGTGGTGGGGTCTGGAGCGCGCACTTGATCGACAAGGAAGCCGCTGGCGATTTCTCTGGCCGGCGCCGTTTGTCTATTTAGTCGTCACAGGGGGTTTCCCTTACACGGTCCTTATGCTCGTGCTCTTGATCGCGTGGATGGCGATTAAAACAATGTGGGAGGGGCCTCGCCGCGACTCCGCCAGTCTGGCTTGGACTCGGGACGCTAAGGTCCCTCCCACATTGGCGATCTTGCCGATGCTCGGCGGCGCGGCGCTCGGATTCGGGTTATCGGCGCCAGCCTGGCTGGCGATTTTAGACTATGTCCACGGCTCCGCGCGCGAATTGCAGCCGGCTGACGCCCACTGGCAATGGATTGTTCCGTGGCGCGCTTTGCCGGGGCTAATTCTCCCGTGCTGGACGGTGAACTGGGCCGACTTTTCGACTCGCTATCTTCCTCACGCTGCAACCGAGCTCGCGTGTGGGCTAGTCGCGCCGGCTGCGCTGATCGCGGGATTCATCTGGCGACCGCGCATGCTGATCCGGCGAATGAAATGGGAGCTCGTCCTGCTTTTGGTCGTGCTCTTGCTCGCAATGATTCCGACCGCGGGCGTTTTTCGATGGAGCTTTCGATGGCTGCCGATTTTCCATCTCGTCCTCGCACTTTGCGCTGCGGAAGTGCTGCAATTGCGTTCGAGGTCACCAACAGGTTCTGCGTCCGTCCTGGTGCTGATCCTTGTCACCGTTCCGATGTCGATCTTCGGCATGGCGGGCGACTACGGACCAGCGGCCACCTGGGCCTACTTTCAGATCGCTGTCATCTGGGCGTTTTGCGAATTGTTTTTGCCGCGTATGAGACTACGTGCTTGGGCGCCGCCAGCGGTCACGTTTGCCGTCCTGCTCGCCACTTATTTTTGTATTCCGCCGAATTGCGGCGTGCCGAAATACAATTTCGGCCAGCAATTGCTTGACCCGGCGCCGCTCGATCGGCAGCGCTTGTATCTCAGTGTCTATCCAGAGGCCGAATCAAATTATCGGATCGAAAAAAAATCCGCGCCCATTGGGCAACTCGTTAGGCCGGGCAGCACATCAATGTGGGCTGGCCTTCACTTCCTCAATGGTTACAGTCCAATTCTTCCCGCGGGCGTCGCGCGCGAATTCGATTTCCGCATTCACGGCGAGATCAATCCCCACGAAGCCGAATATCTCGTCTGGGCGCAATCGAATTCGACTGGATTACTGGCGCAGCTCGGTGTCGATGGACTCGTTGTTGCATCGGATTCTGGAATCGATCCGGCGCTGGGTCCGGATTGGGAGTTCGTTACTTCAACCGGGGAGGCCAGTGTTTATCATCGAATCGGACCCCCCTTAGCGCGCGTTCGTTCGGTTACATCGATCGATTCCAAACCGAGCGAGCAATTTGCCGTGACGACAGTTTCTAAGATCGATGATTCGCGAAATTACGTGACGGCGGAGGTCGATGTTCCGAGCGGCAGCGCGCCTGCGCTTCTGACTTTTTCGCGGCCCTATTTCCGTGGTTACGAAGCGCGGCTGGGGAATCAAAAACTGCGAGTTGATTCTTACCGCAGCTTGTTTCCAATGGTCGAAGTCCCGGCCGGAGCGCACGGAAAGTTGATGCTCATTTATCGCCCGCGGTGGCTAATTTTCGGCGGCATATTGTCGATCTTCACCGCGGCCATTTGGTTGCTGGGATTCCTTGCCGCGGCGCGCGTGTTCAAGACGCGAGCGTAAAGACCTGAACCGGTCCGTCGACTCCCTTGACCGGCTGTGGTGGCAATTCGCGCAAATTGGCCGCTCGTTGCAACGCGTCGCGAGTGTCTTTGCTCAGAAGCAACGATGTGCTGAGCGTCTTGTTCAGCGCCTCGATGCGCGATGCCACGTTTACGGTGTTGCCAATCACCGTAAATTCCATGCGTTCGGGCGAACCAATGCTGCCGACAATGGCGGGCCCGGTATTGATGCCGATGCCGATCTGAATTGAATCCTCGCCACGCCTCGCGCGTTCCGCATTCAACCGTTCCATCGTGTGCTGAATTGAGCATGCTGCCGCCAGCGCTTTATCGGCGTGATTGCCTCGATCACTGCCGATTCCGAAAAGCGCCATGAAGCCGTCACCCAGGAATTTGTTGATCATTCCGCCATGCTCGCCTTCCACGGCGTCCACCATCGCGCGCAGGAATTCATTCAATAAGCCGACGGCTTGCGTTGGCGACAAATGCGCGGAACGCGCCGTAAAGGAGCGAATATCGACAAACATCACCGTAATTTCCTGTTCCGTTCCGCCGAGTCCCGGGTCGTGTCTCAATATTTCTTCCGCCGCTTTGCGCCCAACGTGAGCGCCGAACGTGCGCCGCAATTCTTCTTTTTCGCGCAATCCCGTTACCATCCGGTTGAACTCACCGATCAGCGCACCGAATTCGTCGGCCCGCCGCAACGGGACCTGCACGTCGAGCCGGCCCTGCGTCACGGCTTGGGCTGCCTCGCGCAATTCATCCACCGGTTCTGCAACCGAGCGACCGATCAAGAGCGCGGAAAACAATGCGAATGCTGCGCCGATCACCCCGACAAAGATGCCGAACAATTGTGGATTGGTTCCGGGCGACGGTGGCGCAAAAAGCAACAGCAGCAGCGATCCGATCGGACAAATGCTTGCCGAAATCGCCCACATGAATCCCCGCATCCGCAGCGAGATCGGCCGTATTCCTTTCAAGCGATCAGGCCGTGCGTCCTGAAAAAAGAGAGGAAACAAACCCCAATGACTCGCCAGCTCGATCAGAAAGAAACCCTGTGTCGTCGCGATGAATCCGGAGACGCAAAATGAAATTGGCAGATGCCAGAATAATTGTGCGCTCATCGGCCGGCCAGTCAGCGCCAATGAGACCAAAAAGACAATTGCCCCTTGCAACCATGCCAAACCGGAAATCGCCGCGCCGTACCACGGCAAGTGAACAAGCCGCCGCCGAACGTGATCAAGCTCGCCGGCGGGAACATTCTCGCCGCGGCGCAGCCGTTGATATGCCGGACGCAACGAAAGAATGAGCCACAGCCAAATCGCAACCCCCGCAGGATAGGCGCACACGTTCCAAACGATGACGGTCGCGATAAAGCGCTCCTTCAAACCTGCCGCGATCAGCAGCGGATCGATCACCGTCATGTTGTACCAAATGTTGAATGCGCTCCCGAGCAGGTGCGGGACGAGCGGCGCCAACGCCGTGACCAGCAGTGGGTGTCGCTTCAACGCAACGTCCATGGCCGAAAGTAATCGAGAAGAATCAAACGCCCGGGCAAATTTCTGGATTGGCTCAGCAACGCCGGAAAATCTGTCATTTTCCCAAAAACGAATCCGTGATCTACGGGCCCGAACATGTCGTCCTGATGACTTGGCAATATGTAACGG
>Ga0193729_1000522_pt1 | contig 20255 bp, 16 predicted proteins | sample U1c2metaG_FD_143036 | JGI IMG/M metagenome (GOLD analysis project Ga0193729, IMG submission 143036) | Soil microbial communities from a riparian zone of the East river system, Colorado, United States - U1c2 | ecosystem: Environmental > Terrestrial > Soil > Riparian zone | place: USA: East River...
CCCGAATGTGGGTAAGTCGACGCTGTTCAATGCCATGACCGGTACCCGCGACGCGCTGGTTGCGGATTTGCCGGGCCTGACGCGCGACCGGCAATACGGATTCGCCCGGCGCACGGAGGTACCGTGCATCGTCGTCGACACGGGTGGTCTGGTCGAGAACGCCGACGTGATCGAGAGCTTGATGATCGCTCAGACCGAGCGCGCGATCAGCGAGGCCGACCGGATCGTCGTATTGGTGGACGGCCGTGCCGGCGTGACGCCCCAAGATCAGTTCGTGGCGCAGCTGGCGCGACGCAGCGCCAAGCCGGTGTTCTTGGCCGTGAATAAAACCGAAGGCTTCGATCCGGACATCGCCGTGGCCGATTTTCATCAATTGGGATTGGGAGAGCCGCTGCCGATCGCGGCAGCCCATGACCAAGGCGTGATATCGCTGCTCGAGACGGTCCTCGCGGGCCTGACCCCGGATCCGCAAGACGGTCCGGAAATGCAGGGCATCAAAGTCGCCGTGATCGGCCGGCCGAATGTGGGCAAGAGCACGTTGATCAATCGCTTGTTGGGCGAGAACCGCATGGTGGCCTTCGATCAGCCCGGCACCACCCGCGATGCCGTGCTCGTGCCCTTCGAGCGCGACGGTGAGCGCTATACCTTGATCGATACCGCCGGCGTGCGGCGCCGCTCGCGAGTCGAGGAAGCGGTGGAGAAATTCAGCGTCATCAAGACTCTGCAGGCGATCGAATCCGCGCACGTGGTCGTGGTCGTGATGGACGCGCACGATACGGTCGCCGAACAGGACGCGAGCCTCTTGGGCACGGTGATCGAGCAGGGCCGCGCCTTGGTTCTTGCCGTCAACAAGTGGGATAACATCCCCACGGAGCAGCGGGATTTGATTCGCCAGCAAATCGAGCAACGGCTGCAATTCGCCGATTTCGCACCGCTGCATTTCATCTCGGCGCGCCACGGCAGCGGCGTCGGAGAGCTGTTCGCGTCGGTGCGCAAGGTGTACGCGGCCGCCATGCGCGATATGAGCACGCCGGAACTGACGCGCGTGCTGGAAGCCGCCATAGAGAGCCACCAGCCGCCCCTTGTCAGTGGGCGCCGCATCAAGCTGCGCTACGCCCACCAGGGTGGCCGCAATCCTCCTGTGGTGATCATCCACGGCAACCAAACCGATCATGTGCCGGACGCCTACAGGCGCTACCTGGTCAATGTCTATCGCAAGGCCTTCGACCTGATGGGTACCCCGGTCAGAGTGGCCTTTCGGGGGGAGGAAAACCCCTTCGCCGGCAAGCGCAATCCCTTGACGCCCAGACAGGTACGTAAACGCAAACGGTTGATCCAACGCAATAAGCGGTAAGATCGGACTGCGCTACCACGGGATGCTCCCTTGCGGCAGTTCTTCAAAACAAAAACTTTTCGAATCTTGGGCGTCGTGGCGCTGCTGCTCGTCGTCTATGCGATCGCGGGATTCTGGCTTGCGCCCAAGCTGCTGCGCAGCAATCTGGTGAGGGAGATTCCGAAAACACTGCCCGGCGTCACGCCGGCCGTGGGTGAAATTCGCGTCAATCCATTTTTGTTCAAAGTCGAAATCAGGGATTTCTCTCTTACCGGGGCGAACGGCAAGCTCGCAGGATTCGCACGGCTTTTTGTCGACTTCCAGGTGTCGTCGATTTGGCACCGTGCTTACACCTTCAGAAACATCGAAGTCGCATCGCCGTTTGCCAACGCCGTCATATCCAAAGACGGCAGCTTGAATCTGTCGCAGCTGATCCCGAAGGCCGGTGAAAAACCCAAGCCCGAGCCTACAAACGCCGAGCCCATACCCGCGCTGCGTATCGGGTCCTTCAAGGTGACTCAAGGTTTTCTGTCATTTGACGATCGCAGGCGACAGTCCGATTTTGCGACACGGCTGGAACCGCTCAATTTCGAGCTGCAGAACTTCAGCACTGGAGTTGCGGGCGGACGCTTTACTTTCAGCGGTGCATCCAAGCTTGGCGAACGAATCGAATGGCATGGGCACGTCTCGGTGCAACCGATCGAGTCCGACGGCGAATTTCAAATCGCCGGACTGCAGGCGCATACGATTTGGGAATATCTGGCTGACCAGCTCAGCTTCCTGGTCAATTCCGGCAAAATCGACGTAAACGCCACTTATAAGTTCTCTCTGAAGGATGACGTCGATTTGAAAGTCGACGTGTCGAAGGTCGCATTGACCGATCTTGCCGTGAGGCCGAAGGGTTCCGATATTGATTGGATTACGGTGCCTGAATTGATTTTGAGCGGCACCACGCTCGACCTGAAGCGGCGAGAAGCGCATTCCGATTTGCTATCTCTCGAGCACGTGAAGCTCGTGACTTGGCTGGAGCCGGACGGCTCTGTCAATTTGCTCAAACTCACCGCGGCGCCGGCGCCGTCGTCACCCGTACCGGCGGCCTCGCCGCCACCTGGACCCGCTGCCTCGCCGCCGCCCTCGCCACCGCCCTCGAGCGCGCCTGCCGGCACGGGGGCAGCGGCGGCTCCCGCGTGGGTCTATGATCTGCGCGAATTTGCGCTGCGCGATGCCAGTATTTCAGCCGAGGATCGACGTACCAAGCCGGCCGCAAAAGTGCTCATTGCGCCCCTGTCCATCAAAGTCACCGGCGCCAGCCTGGATCTTGCGAAAGCCTTGACCGTCGCGCTCGACGCAAAGATCAATGACACAGGTTCGCTGAATGTGACGGGAGTTGCCACCCCGCAACCCCTGGATGCGAATTTGAGCTTAAAGCTGGCCGGCATCGAACTGGCCGCAATTCAACCCTACATTGCGCAGTACACGTCGATGACCCTGCTGGCGGGCGCGTTGAGCGGCGATGCCAAGGTCCGCTACGGCGCGAAGCAGCCTGCATTGCAATTCGGCGGAAATATCAGCGTCGCGAATTTGCACACCGTCGACAATGCATTGCACGAGGACTTCATCAACTGGGATCGCTTGGATATTCAGGGACTGAATTTCCAGCACGGCCCAGATCGTCTGGATATCGATCAAGTCACCGCCCGCAAGCTGTACGCGCGAGTCATCATCGGACCCGATGGATCCAACAATGTGAAGCGCGTGTTGGCCGGCCCGGGCGCCACGGTGGTCGCCCCCAGCGGCAACACAGGGCCGCCGATCGCCGCGACCGCGGCGCCCGCACCGGCGGCACCGCTGGCGCGCACCGGCAAGAAGCCCGCGCCTGCGAAGGGCGCAGCTGCCGGCGCAACGTCCGCTGCAGCCGTGCCGAACGCGGCACCGTCCATGCCGATGCTCATCAAGAAAATTGTTCTGAAGGACGGCCAGGCCAACTTCGCCGATCTGTCGGTGATGCCCAACTTCGCAACCGGCATCCAGAATCTCCAAGGAACCGTTCTCGGCCTCTCCTCGAAGGCAAACTCGCGCGCCAAGGTCGATATCCATGGATCGGTGGATGCTTTTGCGCCGGTGTCCATTTCCGGCGAGGTAAATGTGCTGAGTGCCGCTCTTTACACCGATCTGACGATGAATTTTCGCAATATCGAGCTCAGCACTTTCAATCCTTACTCCGGAAAATTTGCGGGCTACAACATCAGCAAGGGCAAACTAACGACCGATCTGCACTACAAGGTCGACGGCCGCAAGCTCGATGCGCAGCACCACATCATCGTCGATCAGCTCGAGTTCGGGGACAAGACCGAAAGCAAGGACGCGGTATCTCTGCCGGTCAAGCTCGCTGTGGCGCTGCTCAAAGACCGCGACGGCGTGATTAATCTCGATCTTCCCGTAGCCGGTTCGCTCGACGATCCCCAATTCAAATTGGGCCCCATCATTTGGAAGGTCTTCGTCCATATCTTGGAAAAGGCGGTCACAGCGCCCTTTGCGTTGCTGGGCTCGCTATTCGGCGGCGGCCCGGATTTGCAGTTCGTCGATTTTCAGCCCGGCGCCGCTGAACTGGATCCCGGCGCCGTCGAAAAGGCCCACACGATGGTCAAAGCCCTCAACGGCCGGCCGCAACTGAAAATCGAGATCCCGATTGCGGTGGTGGGCGAGCTCGATCGCTCGGGGCTGGTCGAGGGGAGGTTTCAGGCGCAGATCCACGACCTTCAGGCGGCAACGGCTGCCCGCAAGAAATCACCCGGCCCGGCGTTCGGTTTTGAGCAATTGGACGCGACCGCGCAGCTCGAGCTGCTGACGCAGCTCTATGCAAAGAATTTCGGCGCCGAGCCGAAATTCCCCGAGCCGATCGCGGCAATCAAGGGCAAACCGGAGATAGCCGCGGCCAAAATCGAATTCTTGAGCCGTGAATTGCATGAACACATCACCGTCAGCGACACTGACTTGGCGGCATTGGGGCAACAACGTGCCATGAACCTGCAACAAGCGTTGTTGACCGACACGCAACTCGATCCGGGGCGGGTGTTTCTCGTTGCCAATGACAAGGCAAAGAACCAGGACGGCCGGGTGCGATTGGAATTGTCGCTGCGATGACCGGTGCGCACGCGCACCGTATTGATGCGTCAAGGTGTGATTGACGCCCCTGATGGGTGCGCACATGCAACGCGCCGTGCCATGCGCCTTCTTTAACCCGCTGATCGCACTCAGGACTTCAAGACTGGCACAAGCGGTGCTTACCGCCGGAGCAGTCGATGCTGCCGGGGGTGCCGTAGATGAAGCTCGTTACTGCGATAATCAAACCGTTCAAGCTCGACGAGGTTCGAAAAGCAGTCAGCGACGTGGGCGTTCAGGGCGTGACCGTCACGGAAGTTCGAGGTTTCGGCCGGCAGCGCGGCCACACTGAGATTTATCGCGGCGCTGAGTATGCTATTGAGTTCGTACCGAAGACGAAAATCGAAATCGCGGTCGATAATGCGCTCCTCGATCAGGTGATCGAGGCGATCATCAAGTCGGCCAGAACCGGGAAAGTGGGGGATGGGAAAATCTTTGTCTTTGACCTGGTGCAAGTCGTGCGCATTCGAACGGGCGAGCGCGACGCGAGCGCTATTTAGAACATGGGAGATATAGTGAAAAGACTGCCGATGCGGGCCTTTCTTGCGGTGTTGACGCTGTTGATGCCTGCGGCGTGGGCCGATGCGCCGACCGAGCCGACCCTCATCAGCGTGGACAAGATCAGCGCCGGCGATACCGCTTGGATGCTGACTTCCACGGCACTCGTGCTGATGATGTCGATTCCGGGCCTGGCGCTTTTCTACGGCGGCATGGTGCGCAAGAAAAATGTGCTCGCCACGCTCATGCAGACCTTCGCGATCGTCTGCGTCGTGACGATTCTATGGTGGTTGGTCGGCTATTCGTTGGCCTTTACGCCCGGCAGCAAGTTTTTGGGAGGCTTCAGCCGCGCTCTATTCAACGGCATGACATTCATGCATGACCCGGTGAACAAGCTGTCTGTTTCGCATTTGGCATTGACCATTCCCGAAACCGTCTATGCGATGTTTCAGCTCACTTTCGCCGCCATTACTCCGGCGCTCATCTGCGGCGCATTTGCCGATCGCATGAAATTTTCCGCCATGCTGGCATTCATGGCCGCCTGGTCTTTGTTGGTGTATGCGCCCATAGCGCACATGGTCTGGGAGCCCACCGGGTGGCTGAACATCGCGGGCGTTCTGGATTATGCCGGCGGCACCGTCGTGCACATCAATGCGGGCATGGCGGGCCTTGCAAGCTGTTTCGTGCTGGGCAAGCGCTTAGGCTACGGTCGAGAAGCCATGCCTCCCCACAATTTGACGCTGACGCTGATCGGCGCATCCCTTCTGTGGGTCGGTTGGTTCGGATTCAACGCCGGTTCGGCCGGCGCTGCGGACGGGCGCGCCGGCTTCGCGATGCTGGTGACGCAGCTGGCGACGGCGGCCGCCGCACTGGGTTGGATGTTTGCCGAGTGGATCAGCAAGGGCAAGCCCAGCGTTCTCGGAATCGCGTCGGGCGCTGTTGCCGGACTGGTGGCCATTACGCCGGCGTCGGGCTTTGTCGGACCGACGCCCGCGGTGATCATCGGCTTGGTCGCGGGGGTGGTGTGCTTCGTCGCCGCGACTTCGCTCAAACATGCGCTCAAATATGACGACTCTCTGGACGCGTTCGGCGTTCACGGAATCGGCGGCATCATCGGTGCGCTGTTGACCGGCGTCTTTGTCAGCAAGGAAATCAGTGGCGTGGACGGCTCGTTGTGGATTCAGCTCAAAGGTGTTGCGGTGACCGTTGCCTATGGTTTCGTGGCCAGTTTCATCATTCTGAAGATTATCGATATGAGCATTGGCCTGCGCGTCAGCGAGGAACAAGAACGCGAAGGCCTGGACATTTCCCTGCACGGGGAGAGTATCGAGTAGCGTTCGCCGGATTCTGCCGCCGCGTCACCCGCGTCACCCGCGGCGCCCGGCCAGGGGCGTCCGTTTTTTGCGACAAGCTGTTGCTGGGATTTTGCAGCGAAAGGTTTCGTGATCCAAGTCTCATTTTGAGACCGATTATGCCGGTTACTCTCTTCTTGCCCTCACGACCTACTGGCATACGGAGAAAACCGAATGAGCAATCCCTACAACAGCGCGACCGAGCGAGCATCAATTCTGGGTCCGACGCTTTTTTTCAAAGGCGACCTGACGGCCGAAGAAGATCTGTTGATTCAGGGACGCGTGGAAGGCTCGATTACTCACACGCAGCGCCTGACCGTGGGGCCGCAGGGCACCGTGAAGGCTAATATCAAAGCGCAGCTGATCATCGTTGAGGGCACCGTGGACGGCGACCTGCAGGCCGAGAAATCCGTCTTCGTCAAGGAGACGGCCAAGGTATGCGGCAACATTTACGCGCCCACCGTCAGCATTACCGAAGGCGCCAACTTCAGCGGCAGCATCGACATGGACGGTAAAAAAGCCGCTCAGCAGTCGGGCAAATTCGATCCGGTCCGGCCCTCCAAAGCCGCCGGTGGCGTTGCCTGACAATGTCGTGGTTCAAGAAACCGCTCGATGGAGATGATCTCATGATGAATACGAATTCAAGCCGTTCCGGCGCGCCCGAACCTTCCTTGACACGACCGGAGCCGCGAGTACCCGGCGCCGAACCACGATCGCCGGCACCGCGCAGCGCCGAGCCGGCGCGCGCGCCCGATGCGAAGGCAGCGGAACCGGCATCGCGGGCTTCCGTCTTGGGCCCCACGTTGAAATTTCGCGGCGAACTGTCGGCCCAGGAAGATCTGATCGTTCAGGGCAGCGTCGAAGGGTCGATCACCCACACGCAAAGCCTCACCATCGGTACCGACGGCACGATGAAGGGTGATGTCCGCGCCCGCGTCATCGTCATCGACGGCAAGGTCGAGGGTGATCTGTATGCCACGGAGTCGGTCAACATCCGCGCCACCGCCAAGGTCAAAGGCAACGTCTTTGCGCCGCGCGTGGGGATCAGCGAGGGAGCGTTTTTCCAGGGCCAGATCGAAATGCAGCCCTCGGGTGCGGCCGTCCAAGAGCACAGCGCGCGGCTGCGTCAGGCCGCGATGTCGCCGTCCATGGAAGCAGTCGCCGTCGATCAAATGTTGGGCGGGTCTTGAATCGCCGGTTAATTCGGGACGAACAGTTCAGGATCAACCCAGGCGCGATTGAGGCTTAGGCCCCAGTGCAAATGCGGCCCGGTCGTGCGGCCGGTCATGCCGACCGCGCCCAGCGTCGTTCCCGCGTCTACGCGCTCACCGGGTTTCACGTCGATGGCGCTCAAGTGGCAATACATGCTGATCAGGCCGCGGCCATGGTCGACAAACACCGTATTGCCATTAAAAAAATAATTGCCGGTATCGATCACGGTGCCGCCGATCGGTGCTTTCACCGGCGTGCCGCTTGGCGCAGCGATATCCATGCCGCTATGCGGGTTGCGCGACTCGCCGTTGAATATGCGGCGCATGCCGAAAGAGCTGCTGCGCACCCCGGGCACCGGCTGCGCCAGGCGCAGCGTCCGCGGCGGATCGTCGGTCCAGCGGCTCATGGCGTGATCGATGACCGCCTTCTCGCGATTCACCCGTTCAAGATCGGCGCGCGATAGGTTCACCTGCGCCGGCGCCACTTTGAGGGACTGACTGGCGTAGGTTTTTTCGCCGACACTGAATTCGACTTCCCGTCTGAAATCGTTGCTGTGTATCACCACCTGTCGAGGCGCCAGCGGCGCCGACAAGGGAATACCGATGATGGCGAGCCAATCCGCACCGTCCTGAATCACCATGGCGCGATGCCCGTCGACCTCGACGTAGGGCATTGCATCGCCGTGAACGTCGAGGCGGATGATTTTCACGCCGCCCGGCACCGCGCTCTCGCGCGGCAACACATAGGCAAGGCCCAGGGACGGGCCCAAGCATAGCAACAGCAGGATGTAGAGCCTCACGGCGCTTCCACTTTGGCGCGAATTTTTCCCACCGCAAGGCGCGCTTCGATGATGGTTCCCGGCGCCGCGTCCGCGGCGTCGAGCAAAATCCTGCCGCCCTCGCGACTGACGATGGCGTAGCCGCGGTCCAAGGTCGCCAGCGGGCTCACCGCGTTCAGCGTGCGCGCCAGGGGAGAGAGCCGCTCGCGCGCAACGTGCAGCCGGGCGAGTGCCGCGGCCTTCAGGCGCGCGAACAACGCCGCTTGCCGGGCGGCGGCCCCGCGCACGCGCGCCACCGGGCTTAGTTGCCAAAGCCGGCTGCGGCGCTCGCCCAGTACCGAGCGGCGGTCGGCGAGAATTTGCCGCAGCGCTCGCGACATACGCTGTTCCAAGTCGTCCAGGCGCTGCGTTTGCTGCGACAATCTCGCCGCCGGGCTGACCAACGCGGCGCGACCGATGAGCCAGCGCAGCCGTTCACGCTGAGCCTCGACTCTGCGCCGCAAACCGCGTTGCAAGCGCTGTGCGAGGCGCGCCAAGGAGGCAAGCCATTCTTCGCCGTCCGGTACGGCAATTTCGGCCGCTGCGGACGGTGTCGGCGCACGCACGTCCGCGGCGAAATCGGCGATCGTGAAGTCGATCTCGTGGCCGATGCCGCTCACGACCGGAATCGGCGAGGCGACGATGGCGCGAGCCAGCGCTTCGTCGTTAAATGCCCATAAATCCTCGAGCGAGCCGCCGCCCCGGGCCAAAATCAGGACATCGCACTCGGCGCGCCGCCCGGCCAAGCGAACGGCAGCCACGATCTCCGCCGCCGCGGTAGCGCCTTGCACCGACACGGGATAGATCAACACGGGAACGGCGGCAAAACGGCGCGCCAGCACATGCAGGATGTCGCGAATCGCGGCGCCGCTGGGTGAGGTGATGACCCCGATGCGCTTGGGGATCATGGGCAAGGAGCGTTTGCGCTCCGGCGCGAACAAGCCCTCTGCGGCAAGCTTTGCCGACAATTCTTCGAACTGCCGTTTCAGGGCGCCTAAGCCGGCGTCCTCCATGTGATCGATGACGAGTTGATATTCACCGCGCGGCTCGTACAGGCCGATGCGCGCCCTCACCAGCACCTTCTGGCCGTCCCGCGCGGCGAAAGTACACAACATATTTCGCTGCCGGAACATGCAGCAGCGTACCTGCGCGGCCGCATCTTTCAGCGAGAAATACCAATGTCCGGAGCTGGGTTTGGCGAGATTGGAGATCTCTGCCTCCAGCCACAGCGAGCCAAAACCGCGCTCCAGCAGGACCCGAACCTCTCTGTTGAGGCGTGAAACGCTATAAACGTCGCGATTTTCGGCCATTTCCATGGGCGCATGATACTGCGGTTTACCGCGCAGCACCTGCAAGGTACAATGCGCCGCCTCTTAGACGAACCTGGAACGCGATGCGCATTCTTGAAGAGGCACTCACTTTCGATGATGTGTTGCTGGTGCCGGCATATTCTGAAGTCTTGCCCCGCGACGTCTCCCTGGCGAGCCAGCTGACCCGCGAAATCCGCGTCAATCTTCCCGTCGTATCGGCCGCAATGGATACGGTCACCGAAGCGCGCTTGGCGATCACCATCGCGCAAGAGGGCGGCATCGGCATCATTCACAAGAACATGTCCATCGACAATCAGGCACGCCAGGTCGATCGGGTGAAGAAATTCGAAAGCGGCGTGATCAGCGATCCCATCACGGTCAACCCGGACATGACCATTCGCCAAGTTCTGGAGCTGACGCGCGCCAAGAACATCTCCGGCGTGCCGGTGGTGCTCGGGACCAAAGTGGTCGGCATCGTCACGCATCGTGACCTTCGCTTCGAGACCAAGTTGGATGCGCCGGTTTCCTCGGTGATGACGCCGAAAGACCGATTGATTACCGTGCGCGAGAACGCCCCGAAAGAACAAGTTTTGGCGCTGCTGCACAAGCATCGAATCGAGAAGGTATTGGTGGTCGCGGGTGATCATGAACTGAAGGGCATGATTACCGTCAAGGATTTTCAAAAGGCGACGGAATTCCCAAATGCCTGCAAAGACAGCGTGGGGAGCCTGCGCGTCGGCGCCGCCGTGGGCACATCGCCGGACACGTTGGACCGCGTCGGCGCGTTGCGCGATGCGGGAGTCGACGTGGTCGTGGTCGATACCTCGCATGGTCATTCGCGCGGCGTGCTCGATACCATCTCGAGAATAAAATCGAAATATCCGGACATCCAAGTGATCGGCGGCAATATCGTCACCGCAGAGGCGGCGCTGGATCTGGTCAAGCACGGCGCCGATGCGGTCAAGGTAGGCATCGGCCCGGGGTCGATCTGCACGACGCGCGTCATCGCGGGCGTCGGCGTACCGCAAATCAGCGCCATCGCGCGAGTCGCCAAAGCACTCGAGGGCACGGGCATTCCGGTCATCGGTGACGGTGGAATCCGCTATTCCGGCGACATCGCCAAGGCGCTCGCGGCCGGTGCGCATTGCGTGATGATCGGCGGCATGTTTGCCGGAACCGAAGAGTCCCCGGGAGACGTGGAACTCTATCAAGGCGGTTCATACAAGGCGTATCGCGGCATGGGATCACTCGGCGCCATGGCGCAGGCCCATGGATCGAGCGATCGCTATTTCCAGGACACCACGACGGAGCTGGAGAAGCTCGTTCCGGAAGGCATTGAAGGCCGAGTTGCCTACAAGGGCAGCTTGGTGGCGATTCTTCACCAGCTCTCAGGCGGGTTGCGCGCCGCCATGGGATACACCGGCAGCGGCAGCATCGAGGAGATGCGGACGCGGCCGCAGTTTGTGCGCATAACCAGTGCGGGCGTTCGCGAAAGTCACGTTCACGATGTGACCATTACCAAAGAAGCGCCCAACTACCGGATCGGTTGATGTCCGACATTCATGCGGACAAAGTCCTGATTCTCGATTTCGGAGCCCAGTACACTCAATTGATTGCCCGCCGCATCCGCGAGATCGGCGTGTATTCTGAAATCTACGCGTGCGACGCCCCACTAAGCGAGATAAAAAGTTTCGCGCCCAAGGCAATCGTTTTATCCGGCGGTCCGGAATCGGTTTACGACGCGAAGGGTCCTGAGGCGCCTCGCGAGATCTTCTCATTGGGCGTACCGGTGCTTGGGATTTGCTACGGCATGCAGGCCATGGCCGCACAACTGGGAGGCCAGGTCGAAGGGTCATCGCACCGAGAGTTCGGCGCCGCCCAAGTCAGACCGACAAATGGCTCGCAGCTGCTCGACGGCCTGGAGGATAATCGCGACGCGCAAGATCGGCGCGTGCTCGATGTCTGGATGAGTCACGGCGATCGCGTGGTCGCAGTGCCGCCGGGATTCCGCGTCATCGCCGCCAGCGACAATGCGCCTCTCGCCGCGATGGCCGACGAGTCGCGGCATTTGTACGGCCTGCAATTTCACCCCGAGGTCACCCACACGCTGCAAGGGGGCGAGATCCTAAGGCGCTTCGTCCGGGAGATCGCCGGTTGCTCTGCAAGCTGGGCAACGCGCAGCATTATCGATGACAGCATCGCGCGGATCCGCGCGCAGGTGGGCAGCGACCGCGTGCTGCTCGGCCTGTCGGGCGGCGTCGATTCGTCGGTGCTGGCGGCGCTGCTGCACCAGGCGATCGGCACTCAGTTGACTTGCGTATTCGTCGATCATGGATTGTTGCGCTTGGGCGAGGGCGATCAAGTCATGGCGACGTTCGCCGAACACATGGGCGTGCAAGTCATTCGCGTCGATGCCGAGCAGCGATTCTTAAAGGCGTTGGCGGGCGAAGCGGATCCGGAGAAGAAACGAAAAATCATCGGACGGGTGTTCGTCGAAGTGTTCGATGAAGAGGCCGCAAAGCTCAAAGACATCAAGTGGCTGGCGCAGGGCACGATTTATCCTGACGTCATCGAATCCGCGGGCGCCAAGACGGGCAAGGCGCATGTCATCAAGTCGCACCACAATGTGGGCGGTTTGCCGAAGCACATGAAGCTCAAGCTATTGGAGCCGCTGCGCGAACTGTTCAAGGACGAGGTCCGAAAGCTGGGCGTCGAGTTGGGGTTGCCCAAGGAAATGGTGCATCGCCATCCCTTTCCGGGGCCCGGACTCGGCGTGCGCATTTTGGGAGAAATTCACAAATCACATGCGGATCTATTGCGCCGCGCCGATGCGATTTTCATTGAAGAGCTGCGCACCCATGATCTCTACGACAAGGTCAGCCAGGCCTTCGCAGTCTTCCTGCCGGTACGGTCCGTCGGCGTCATGGGTGACGGACGGCGCTATGACTATGTGATCGCACTGCGTGCGGTCGAGACCATTGACTTCATGACGGCGCGTTGGGCGCGATTGCCGTACGAATTTCTCGATCGCGTCGCGCACCGGGTGATCAACGAGGTGCCGGGAATTTCCCGCGTGGTCTACGACATTTCTGGAAAGCCGCCGGCGACTATTGAGTGGGAGTGAGAGTTCCACCTTAATATTGTTCTAAGTATCTGATTACAAAGGAAATGCTCCAGCAATTGTCACATTCCCGTGACATGCCCGTTGCCTAGCCAATTAAGGGTCTTTGCCTCTAAATTTGCCCGTGGAAATACCCGCCGTCAAATGTAAAGCGACGATTCTCACGGGTATCTTTTGGAGGACAAATGGCCAAGGCTTACAAAGCGGCAACCGACTACAACACTCGAAATTTCGAGCGCAACAAAAAGTTCATTTCGTTCGGTGAATACAGAATCACGCTGTACGAACGATCTGACCTGGCTAACTCCTCCTGGTACTTCCGTGTCTATGTGAAAGAGGAAGGCCGCAACTACCGCCAGTCATTGAACACCACCGACCCTGTGTTGGCTGAGAAGGCCGTGACACATGAAATGATCAAGACCCTCAAAAGGGTGGACAACGGTGAGAGATTGCTGGCCCTTGAACTGAAGGATCTGGTCAGAAGATTCAAGCTGGCCAAAGAAAAAGCTGCTGGGGACGGAAAGATTGCCAAGACCACACTGGCCAATCACATGTCTCGAATCAATCACGGTGTTGAGTATTGACCTGCCGCTGATGAAGATGGATTCCTTAACAGCGACAAAGCACTGATCGCAACGAAATACTGCGTAATTGCGATAGGCCAAACTTATTGCCTCGATTGTTCGAATCGATTGGAATACTCAACAAGGGGCGCGCGAGACTGTGGAACAGTACGTTTGAAAAAGCGATACTTCTGGCTGGCAATAAATCCCATCGAAGTGAGAGTGTATTGCGGCGCGTCATGACGGTGCCGACGAGATCAATTCCAGGCGAAAGACCCTGAGGCGAGCTAAATTTAAATCAAGACTCAGCGATCTATCAAATTCCAAACGAGGGGGACAGACAATGAAGATCACCAAGTGTAAACAGCTGGCCGCACGCGCAGTGACCAACTTATTGTTGTGTATCTGCGCGGCGTTCGCCGCAGGAGCTGTGCGGGCCGAGCAACCGACGAGTTACATGCCGGTCGACATCAAGCAGGATTTCGCTACCACGATGAAGAAAATGCAGGCCGCGAAGCCCACTATCGAGCAACGCCAGCAAAAGCTGCTGGAAGAGCGTTACGACCTCAGCAATCGGCCGGCGAATGGTGTCAGCATGTCGCGCGGCAAGGCCATTCAGGCAGGCGTACGAGTCAAGCTGGCGAAGGGCACCACGTGGGACGCGTTGAGTCGTATGTCCGCTCAGGACATTCGCGCGAAAGGCCTGTTTCCTGCTGGGTTTATGCCTCTGCCGCATCCAAATCACCCCGAAGGCGGGATGCTGTTTCCCAAGTTTCATATCGATGAGATAAAGAAGCAGGAAGGCCGTGATCTCACGCGCTTCGATCTCGATTTCGACCTGCCCGACCACTTTCTACCCGAATTCCCCGCGCCGATTTACCTGACTACCCGGCCGGATCTTGGTGACGTCTCCAAAGGAAAGCTCATCACCATCGACAACTACTACGAGACATTCAACGGCTTGTTGAACCCCAAGCAAATAGAAGGTCTGCGGCTGTTGGTCACCCCTTTTGCGCAGCAACAGTTCAACCAGACGGAAGATCGCCGCTCGGAGCGCCCGAGCCGAGGAGTAACCTGCTTCGATTGTCATGCTAACGGTCATACCAACGGCGCGGCGCACTTGGTTGGCGATATTCGTCCGCAAGAGTTCCGACATCGCATCGAAACGCCGTCGTTGCGCGGCGTGAACATCCAGCGGCTGTTTGGCTCACAGCGCGCGCTTAAGACCGTCGAGGATTTCACGGAGTTTGAGCAGCGCGCGGCGTATTTCGATGGCGATCCCGTTATCGCGACGAAGAAAGGCGTGAACATTCTCGAGCGTGGAAGCCAAGTGCACGATATGGCCGAGTTTCAGGAGATACTCGACTTCCCGCCTGCGCCCAAGCTCGACGTGTTCGGTCACCTTGACCGGGCAATGGCGACGTCTGCAGAGTTGCGCGGCGAGGCGGTGTTCCTAGGTAAAGGTAAGTGCGCCGTATGCCACCAGCCACCGTACTACACGGATAACCTGATGCACAACCTCAAAGTCGAGCGCTTCTACGAACCCAAGCTGATCAACGCCATGATGGCATCTGCGGATGGTCCGATCAAAACCTTCCCCCTCCGGGGCGTCAAGGATTCGCCGCCATACCTTCACGATGGGCGCCTGCTCACCCTGGAGGACACGGTGGAATTCTTCAATCTCGTGCTCGACACCAAGCTCTCTGGGACGGAGAAGCAGGATCTTGTGGAGTTCCTTCGCGCGTTGTAAGGAAGCTCCCGCCCCACCGAATTACGAGGTGGGGCGGGGGAACTCAATTACCTATCATGCGAAAGCTTGCGCTGCTTATTGAACACTAACACACGAGTCGTGGCCGGGTCGTTGCGGGGGAGGAAGAAACGCCAATGCATGGAAGCATTGGCTGGGCCACAGCGAAGGCTGGACGACGAAGCGTCGCGGCCGGGCTCGCGCGCGTGGCTCGCCGTCGTCGAGCGAGTGCATGGGCGAGCCGCACGTCGGCGAACGCCGAGACATGGATGGCTCGGCTGGACCGCAGCGAAGCAGGGACAGCGGAGCGTCAGCGGCACGAACGGCTCGACCGACGAAGAAGAGCGGATCGTCACAAGTGGTGTGCGAGAATGCCTGCAGCCGTCTGTCGGTTAATTTGGAGTTATTAAACAGAATATGCTTGCCCCGCATTCTTGGCACTCTGCATAACGCAGTCATGTCGGCGATCTCCCGCCTCGCTGCGCTTCTTGCCGATTCGGCACGAACCGTCGTCTTCACCGGCGCCGGCATGTCGACTGAATCCGGCATACCGGATTTCCGTAGCCCGGGCGGCGTCTGGAGCCGGATGAAACCGATCGACTTCGACTCATTTTTGCACAACGAAGACGCGCGGCGCGAGGCTTGGAAGCGCACCTTTTCCGGCGCAGCCGGCTGGGTAGGCGCGAAACCGAATGACGGCCACTTTGCCATAGCGCGCACTGTCGACACCGGCAAGGTCGGCCTCGTGATCACGCAGAATGTGGACAATCTGCACCAGGATGCCGGCGTGCCGTCGCGTCAGGTGATCGAGCTTCATGGCAATGCCGGCTATGCTACGTGCCTCATCTGCGGGCTGCGACACGAATTGGCCGACCTGCGCGACCCATTTCTGGAGCAAGGCACGCTGCCAACCTGCCGAGCGTGCGGCGGCATCGTCAAGTCGGCGACGATCTCGTTCGGTCAGCCGATGCCCGTCGAAGCGATGCGCCGTGCCGAAGCCGCATCGCGTGAGTGCGACTTGTTTCTGGTGCTTGGCTCGTCGCTCCTAGTCAATCCCGCTGCGGCACTACCGCTGGTCGCAAAGTCGAACGGCGCCGCCCTCGCCATTGTCAATCGCGAGCCGATCGACATGGACGGCAGGGCGGATATCGTCATCCATGCTGAAATCGGAGCGGTGCTGCGAGAAATAGTGCCCTGATGAGCGTCGCAATGAGCAGCAGCGCATTTCAAGAACTACATCCAATATTACTCATGATTTGCGCGCCGTAATCCCGCCAATACTGCTCCGCCAGGCTCCTCGCCTTGTCGAATGATTTCTTCGCGGTCAAAGTATTCGTTGCCGCCGCAATCCACTGCGGGCTGAATGCGCCAAACGTACAGCCTTGTTGCGCGAGCATGGTCGCCAACAGATTCCATGCCACGGCTTCATTGGGATCGATCATGCTGGCCTGGACTTGCGGGCCGATCTCAATCATGGCATCGAACGCGCCCCGTTGCGCAGCCTCGCGGGCATGCGAAACGGCGGCTGGAATATCGATTGCAATACCCGGGCAACCGTTGAACTCGCACAGCGCGAGCGCGCCCTCGGCGTACGGCAAGCTAGCGGCAGCCTGTTTAAATAGATGCTCCTCGCCGTCGTCAGGACCACCTGGGGAAAGACCCGGTGGCGGGTGCGTCAGGATCTGCGCCATATCCTCCTGCGCATCCGGATAACCCACCTCTACGGCTGCAACCAACTTTTGCTTGAATACCGAAGGGCTGCTGCCAAACGATGACAGCCAAAGACTCGCGCCGTTTCCCTGCTCGGCCAATTTCGCAACCCAGCCGTCCACTTCCTTCTGATCAATAGATTGGCAGGCTGCCCAAAACTGATTGTTAAACGCAATCTTCTCTTGCAGCGCTGCATTGAGCCACTCCGCGTCGTTGCCTGGGAGCGATTGCGCTTCTTGCATTTTCGGGGAGGCGAGGGGGCAGAGGGTGTGTCCTAAGTCCGCGAGGATGTTCGCTGCCGACGGATCCCCGCGCTTCGCTTTTTCTGTGAGATCGGTTACGACCCCAAGAGCATCGCCGTCCGTGAGCCGATCAACGAGCTGCTCGTTAGCGCCAAATTTTCTCAGGGGCGCAAACCTCGTCCGCCGAAGATGCCGCGCCGCCACTTTTGCCGGCGGCCGCGCCCATAAATCCAAGGTCGTGACCGTGACAGGCCTTGTCGAAGTGCCCGCCGGCTGAACTTGCGCCTCACGCACGGGAACTTGTGTGACAGGCCCGGTGGCAGCAGATCCCGGCGAACTGCTGTGCTTTGGCGAGGCCAACCAAATCCAGATGGCAATCATCAGAACAACGAGCCCGCTGATTCCGATCCGTCGTCTGCTCATGCATCCAACTCAAACAGGACCCGATCCTCCGGTCTCGTGATCGCCGGGTGCAACCACGCCTTGAGCACCGCCTCCTCCAAACTCCCATCCTCAACCTTCGCAAGAACTACGGCCCCGACCAAAATCTTCCGCCGCAACTCCTCGCGTCTCGTCCGCCGAGACTCAACGGTGCGCGCCCGCGCTTCCTTGCGCTGCTGCACCACCTTCAGCTGCTTTAACCTCGCCTCGAGCGCTGCTATGCGTTCCTTCTCGCTGACCTTCGGCATAATCTCCTCCCTGACAATCGCTTTCTGGCGTGGCCGCTAACCCCGGATTAAAACGATCTCGATCGGATTTGGCCGTCCCACCGCCACATCGGAAGGCCGAGACCAACGATTCGTGAATTGATTGATTACACACACCGTCTCATAGTGAATCTGCAGCGTGTAGTCATTCACCCACTCGAATGACACGTGATCGCAACCGACAGCACTGAACACCGGTTTGTCGAGACTCAGCGGCAGGCCTTGGTCATTGACATAGATATCCTCCCGAACAGCACCCCCGGCACCGGCGGTGATGGACTCCATCAAAACCGCGACTAACTTTTGATTGGGCGAACTCTGCCGACCTAACTCCTTCTGCTCCGCGGAACAGCCCGCCAACCCAACGAGCAGCAACATCAAGGCGCCAGGCGCGTAAAGTGTCTTCCAGGATTGTTTTAGCGTCATTGGCATTCGCAAATCCACTACGCTCCTGCTTCCAGCGAGCACTGTATCCCGGAAACGTTCTGTCCCGGTTTCTGTTCCCACTGCCTCAAGACACCGTTCAAGGACTCAAGGTCCAACGCCGCAAACCCAACCCGTCGTTTCTTACTCCAAGACACCGGCTCTTTGAGCTCCCGATCGTGACCCTCATGCGGCCTTCCTTCACTGCAGGCCTTACACAAAGACTTAAGTGACGCAGTCCAGTCCTCGATTTCGATCCCCGCGCTTTCGCACAGCCGCTCGAGCCCTTGGAACTCCTCTGCAGTCCCAATGTCGACTGCCGCCTCATACGTGCAATACCGCGACGGCTCGAACAACTCCAACACGTTGAATACCGGCCGCTCCTGGCCGTGCTCATTCAAGCGGTAACCCACCGGTGCCCCATCGAGCAAAATGATGTCGCCGTAACGAAATCCCGTCGCCCCGGTCGGAATATTGAGGATGCGCGAACGTACCGGACATAAGCCCTTCGACCACACCACTTCAATGGCCCGATTGGATGCTCCATCCGCATTGACCCTCACAGGTGTTCGGCTCCGGTCCTCATTGATGGGGCCTTCTCCATCCTCGGTGATTATTTTGAGCGTCCGCCACACATCCCGCGCCGTCGACCAGTCCCGCAACGCCGTCGCCGCAATGGCAAGATTCCACAAGGTCGCCTCATCGCTCGGCTGAAATGCACGCGCTCGGGCGTTGAACTCAAACGACTTGGCCCAAGCACCCCGGTACTTGTAAATCAGCCCAAGGTTGTACAGCGTCTCCCCCCGCTTCGGATCCAGCGCCAACGCTTTGTTGTAATTCTCGATCGCTCCCTCTTCATTGCCCGTCTCCGAGCATTCCACACCCGCGTTGTGTAGGTTCGTTGCGCGACGAGAGGAGAGAAGAGAATCATCGTTGCGTTATCCCGAGTACCGATCAGCTGGACCCTTAACGCCAGCATACCGGCCATGAGCGACCTTGACCCGCCGGCTTTCCATAAAAAGAGCTCAAATGGCGCAATCTCAATTCTGGTACGCGGCTACGACCGACCCCGATATTTGACCGCAGCAATGAATCGGATAAAACAGCATGCGGCACCGGATACAAAGACAAACATCACCGTCAGCAGGATCGTCACATCCACGATTCGGTCCGGAATGACGTAGAGGTCAACGGCCCCGCGCAGGTCCATAGTCAATCCCATGCCGACGGCCAAAAAGCTCACCGTCTTTAAGAGCTCAACGCTGGGTGATCTGGCGACACGCCGTGGCAGGCGAGGGCAGGAGCCCGAACAGCCTGGCCAGACGAAGAATAACCCCGTGGCCATTTACCATTTTCACGCTAAGGTTGTGCACCGGGCTAAAGGCCAAAGCGCCGTTGCCGGCGCCGCCTACCGCTCCGGCTCCAAGCTCTACGAAGCCTCCACCGGCATGGGTCTCCACCCTCGTGGTGGCAGACTGGGAGAGGCGAAGAAACGCAGACGCGCCCAGCAACGACCTCGACGCCAGACTACAAGCTGCGGCGGAACGCTGGGCTTCACGCCAGAAAAGCTCACCTACCCCAGAGCAGGGCGCCCCTCGGACTCCAGCACCAGCGCTTAAAACCCCGGACTTCGAACTCAAGCGCGAACGCGACTATGACCGCGGCGGACCTGAAGATGATCTCGAACTCTGACAGTGAGCGGCAGCTCCCGGGGCCAACAGCGGACGCTCGCGGCGACGAACACGGCCTTGGACGGCTCCGGATGGTCTTATTCAGCAGCGAGGGAAGCCTGGTCTTCCCCGGACCAATCGCCGCTGATCGTTCGGGCCGCTCTGTCGGCTCGTCGGCGATGACGGTCAACTCCTGAAGAGTGCGGCGCACAACGCGGTGCAGATCGCCGAGGCCCTGCGGTCGGGATGAGGGGGCGCCGGCCGAGGCGCCGCAAGGTTGCGCGCTTGCCTCCCCGGTCGTCCCCTCGATTACCCCGCTACGCCGTCCGGCCTCTCACTGCACAGTGAACCGCGTCGCATGGATGGTGCCGCTCAGCTCCTGTGCCTG
>Ga0193729_1000523_pt1 | contig 20252 bp, 16 predicted proteins | sample U1c2metaG_FD_143036 | JGI IMG/M metagenome (GOLD analysis project Ga0193729, IMG submission 143036) | Soil microbial communities from a riparian zone of the East river system, Colorado, United States - U1c2 | ecosystem: Environmental > Terrestrial > Soil > Riparian zone | place: USA: East River...
CGTCGCGCCGCAGCACACGCCGAAGCTGCTCACGACGCCCGAGCGCAGGGCCGAGCTGATCGCCTCGCTGGGCGTGCAGGAGCTCGTCGTGATCCCCTTCGACGCCGACTTCGCCAGGCGCTCGGCCGACGAGTTCGTATCCGACGTGCTGGTCGGCGCGCTGTCGGCGCAGCGCGTCGCGATCGGCGAGAACTTCCGCTTCGGCCACAAGGCGCAGGGCGATCCGCGGCTGCTCGTCGCCGATCAGCGCTTTGCGACGACCGTCCACCCGCTGCTCGAGGTCGACGGCGAGATCGTCTCCTCCAGCCACATCCGCGGACTGGTGCTGGCGGGCGACCTGAGCGAGGCCAACCGCATGCTCGGCACGCCCTTCCAGCTGTGCGGCGAGGTCGTGCACGGCGACGAGCGCGGCCGCGAGCTCGGCTTCCCGACGGCCAATCTCGTGCCGGAGGAGGCGCTTGCGTGCCCGGGGCACGGCGTCTACGCGTGCCGTGCCGTCGCCGGCGGCATGCCTGGAGATCGACCGGCGGCCGTCAGCGTCGGCGTGCGGCCGACGTTCGAAACCGGTCGCGGCGAGTTGATCGAGGCCTACCTGCTGGACTTCGACGGCGACCTGTACGGCGAGAGCCTGTGCCTGGAATTCCTCGAGCGCCTGCGCGGCGAGCGGCGCTTCGACACGCCCGAGGCGCTCGTCGCGCAGATGCACCGCGACGTGGAGCGCACGCGCGAGCTCGTGCAGGGGCGTCCAGCGCGCGCATGAGCAGCGCTGGCCGGGCCTCAGGCGGCGAAGCGTCCGGATGCGCTCTGCTACCGTGTGCCCGCCTATGATCGCGATAACCACCGAGCGCAAGCGCGAGATCGCCGCGAAGTTCGGCGCAAACGAGAACGACACGGGATCGACGAAGGTCCAGGTGGCGCTCCTCACAGAGCGCATCAACCACCTCACCGGGCACCTGCGCGAGCAGAGCAAAGACCACCACTCGCGACGCGGCCTGCTGATGCTCGTAGGTCGCCGCCGTCGCTTCCTGGCCTACCTGCAGCGCCGCGACCTGGACGGCTACCGAGCACTAATAAAAGAGCTCGGCCTGCGGAAGTGAGACAGCCGTGGACGCTGCGCGGATACTGCGTCCTCAGTCGCTCGTGTGCAGAGCACACCACGCTCCCTGCGTCCTTGTCCCGCTTGGTCCACAGCCGTCTCACGGGGCTCGCTCGTAGATGAGCGTGATCGCTCCCGGCACGCCGGCGCCGGCCTTCAGGCTGGCGCGCGAAGACGGATCGAGCTTCAGCGAGCAGGACCTGCGCGGTCAGACGACGATCCTCGTGTTCTACCCGTTCGCGTTCAGCCCCGTGTGCATGGACCAGCTGCAGCTCTACGAGGGCGGGCTCGAGGCCTTCGCCGAGCGCGGCGCGAAGCTCTACGGGGTGTCGTGCGACTCGAGCTGGGCGCAGAAGGCCTTCCGCGAGCGGCTCGGCGTGAGCAGCGAGCAGCTGTCGGACTTCGAGCCGAAGGGCGCGACGTGCGCCGCCTTCGGCGTGCTGCACCCCGGAGGCTTCGCCCAGCGCGCGCTCGTGATCGTCGATCCCGAGGGCATCGTGCGCTGGAGCTTCGAAGCCCCCTCGCCGGGCGAGCTGCCCACGCTGAAGCTGCTGCGCGAGGGCCTGAACGGCGTCCTCGATGGCGATCCGGCCTCCGCCTGAGCCGCGGCGGCGGCGCTCGACCGGCGGCTCGAGCGTCCTGGCCAGGCGGCCGGCAAAGCGTCCGATCGTGACCTGGCCCGCGGTCATCGTCCGCTAAGCTCGTTGCGTTCGGAAACGAGAAATAGAAAACGGGCCGCCGACCGACGGGCGGTACAGGAAGGCAGTGAACATGAGCAGTGATGGGATTACGCGCGTCTCCGTGGAGATCGCCGGAAGCGAGATCTCGTTCGAGACCGGCAGGATGGCCAAGCAGGCCTCCGGTTCGGTCGTAGTGCGCCAGGGCGACACGATGGTCCTCGCGACCGCCGTCGCCGGCAACCTGCGTGACGTCGATTTCCTCCCCTTGACGGTCGACGTCGAGGAACGTATGTATGCGACCGGGAAAATCCCCGGTTCCTTCTTCAAGCGCGAGGGCCGTCCGGGCGAGAAGGCGACGCTCACAGCGCGCATGATCGATCGACCGCTGCGCCCGCTGTTCCCCAAGTCGTGGCGGTATGACACGCAGCTGGTCGCGATCCCGCTGTCGATCGACCAGGTGCACCCCTACGACATCCTCGCGATGAACGGGGCCTCGACGGCCGTGATGCTGTCGGACATCCCGTTTCCCACGCCCGTGGGCGCGGTGCGCATCGGCAAGGTCGACGGCAACTTCGTCGTCAACCCCAAGGAGGGGGACCTCGTCACGACGTTCGGCGAGGACGCCGGCGAGGGCTCGGACCTCGACCTGATCGTGGCCGGCACCGAGGAGGCCATCCTGATGGTCGAGGCCGGCGCCAACGAGATCCCCGAGGCTGAGATCCTCGACGCACTGGACATCGCGCACGCCGAGATCAAGAAGCTCTGCGCGCTGCAGCGCGAGCTCGCCGAGAAGGTCGGCAAGCCGAAGAAAGAGTTCGTGCAGATCGAGGTCGACCCGGAGCTACTCGATCAGATCCGCGCCTCGCACGGCCAGGCGCTAGACGAGGCCACACAGGTCGAGGACAAGCTCGAGCGCCAGGACGCCACCAAGGCCGTCGAGACGGCGATCATCGAGCAGCACGCGACGCCCGCGCCGGAGGGCGCCTCCGACGAGCAGCTCGTCGCCGCCAAGGAGCGGCGCGCCGCGGCGCAGCTGGCGTTCGACAAGCTCGAGAAGGCGATCATCCGCGAGCGCATCGCGGTGCACAAGAAGCGCCCCGACGGTCGGGGCGAGGACGAGATCCGCGAGATCTCGATCGAAGTCGGCGTGACGCCGCGCACGCACGGCTCGGCGCTGTTCACGCGCGGGCAGACGCAGGCGCTGAGCGTCGCCGCGCTGGGCACGCTGAAGGAGGAGATGCGCATCGACACGCTCAGCCTGGAGACGAAAAAGTACTACTGGCACCACTACAACTTCCCGCCCTTCTCGGTCGGGGAGGCAGGGCGCATGGGCGGGGTCAAGCGACGTGACATCGGTCACGGCGCGCTGGCAGAGCGCGCGCTGACGCCGATGGTGCCGTCGATCGAGGAGTTCCCCTACTCGATCCGCGTGGTCTCGGACATCCTCGAGTCCAACGGATCCTCCTCGATGGCCTCGGTCTGCGGATCGTCCTTGTCCTTGATGGACGCCGGCGTGCCGATAAAGCGGCCCGTGGCCGGGATCGCGATGGGCCTGATCAAGGAGGGCGATGACTACGTCGTCCTGACCGACATCGCGGGCGTCGAGGACCACCTCGGAGACATGGACTTCAAGGTCGCCGGAACCGAGCGGGGCATCACCGCGCTGCAGATGGACATCAAGATCTCGGGCGTCACGTTCGAGATCCTGCGTGACGCGCTGACGCGGGCTCACGCCGCGCGCACGTTCATCCTCGGCAAGATGGGCGACGTGATCAAGACGCCGCGCGAGCAGCTCAGCCAGTTCGCGCCGCGCATCCAGACGATCCAGATCGACCCATCGCAGATCGGCCTGCTGATCGGCAAGGGCGGCGAAACGATTCGCGGCCTGGCCGACGAGTTCGAATCGCAGATCGACGTCAACGACGACGGCCAGGTGCTGATCTACTCGGCCAACGGCGAGCTCGGCGACGCGCTCGTCGAGCGTGTGCGGATGATGATGAAGGAGGTCGAGGTCGGCGACGAGTACCTCGGCAAGGTCGTCAAGACGACCACCTTCGGCGCCTTCATCGAGCTCGCCAAGGGCACCGACGGCCTGCTGCACATCTCCAACGTCTCTCCCGGACAGCGCGTGGAGAGCGTCGACGACGTGCTGAGCAAAGGCGACGAGGTCAACGTGCGCGTGGTCGAGGTCGACCGCGAGCGTGGCCGCATCGGCCTGCGCCTTGCCGACGACCCGGACATCGCCGGCAAGTCCGTCGAGGAGCTCGCCGGCGTGGGCACGGGCGGCGGTGGAGGCGGAGGACGCGCCCCGCGCGACGGCGCGCGTCGCAACGGCCGCGAGCGCTCGGAGCGGGGCCCTCGCCGTGACGGGGGCACACGGCCCGACGGGCCGGGTCGCGGCTCCGGCCGGCCGCGCCACGGCCGCGATCGCGATTGAGCGTCCGCTGCATCCAGAGCATCAGATAACCACGCTCACCACTGGCTCCGCCAGCGGTGCCCCCGGCGTGAGAGTGGTCACCGAGCGCGTGCCGAGCGTGCGCTCGGTGGCGCTCGGCTTCTGGATCGGAACGGGCTCGGCATCCGAGCGCGACAGCGAGGCGGGCATCTCGCACCTGCTCGAGCACATGCTGTTCCGTGGCACCGAGCACTTCGGCTCGGAGGAGATCGACCAGATCTTCGACTCGATGGGGGCGGAGATCAACGCGGGCACCGACAAGGAGGCGACCTCGCTGTACACGCGCGTGCTCGACCGTCACCTCGAGCGCGCCTTCGAGGTGATGGGGGAGATGGTCTTCCAGCCGCGCTTCGGCGAGCTGGAGACCGAGCGCGAGGTCGTGCTCGAGGAGATCGCGATGTACGAAGACGATCCCCAGGACAAGGTCTTCGACGTGCTCGGCACGGCCGTCTTCGGCGCGCATCCGCTCGGGCGCGCGGTGATCGGCACGGCGCAGGTCGTCGGCGCGGTCACGCGCGAGCAGCTGATCGCCTTCCACGCCGCGCGCTATGAGCCGCGGAGCATCGTGATCGCCGCCGCCGGATCGATCGAGCACGAGGCGCTCGTCGAGCTCGCTCGCGCGCTCGACGCCACGCCGCCGGCAGCCCCGCATGTCGCCGGCGCCGACGCCGCCGACGGGGCACGGGCGGCGCTCGGGCAGAGTGCCCCGGACTTCGCGCGGCGGGTGCGCTTCGTCGAGAAAGACACCGAGCAGTACCACCTGTGCCTCGGCGGCGTGGGCCTGGCGCGCGACGACGAGCGGCGCTTCGCGCTGCGCGTGCTCGAAGGCGTGCTCGGCGGGACCTCCTCCTCACGGCTCTTCCAGGAGGTGCGCGAGCGCCGCGGGCTGGCCTACTCGGTGTTCTCCTTCTCGCAGCTCTACGCGCACACGGGCGAGGTGGGCGTGTACGTGGGCACGCGACCCGAGAACCTGCGGCAGGCGCTGTCGGTGATCACAGCCGAGCTCGAGCGCTGCGTGGCCGACCCGGCCACCGAGGCCGAGCTGACGCGCTCGCGCGAGAACCTCAAGGGTCGCGTGGTGCTCGCGATGGAGTCGACCGCCGCGCGCATGAGCCACCTCGGCGCCTCGATGCTCTACGGGCTGCCGATCCTGTCGGTCGACGAGGTCATCGAGCGGATCGACGCGGTGCAGATCGACGACCTGCGGGAGCTCGCCGGCGAGCTGTTCGAGGGCCGGCGACTGTCCGTCGCCGCGGTCGGCCCCGACGAGCACGCCTTCCAGGCGGCGATCGAGCCGCTGCAGGCGCCGATCGCGGCGCAGGGGGCCGGGCGATGATCCGCGTGGCGGTCGCCGGCGCCGCCGGGCGCATGGGCCAGTCGGTCTGCGCGGCGGTCGAGGCCGCCGAGGACATGGAGCTCTCCGGGCGCGCCGATCCGCTGCTCGCGATCACGCTCGAGGAGGTGCTGCCGGAGGCCGAGGTCGTGGTCGACTTCACGCGGCCCGACACGGCGCTCGAGAACGCCCGCAGCTGCCTGCGAGCCGGCGTGCACGCGGTGATCGGCACGACCGGCTTCGACACCGCGCCGCTGATGCAGGCCGTCGCCGAGCGATCCCAGGGCGGGGAGGGCTCGCGTGCGAACGTGCTGATCGCGCCGAACTTCGCGATCGGGGCGGTTCTCATGATGCGCTTCGCCGCCGAGGCCGCCAAGCACATGCAGAAGGCCGAGATCATCGAGCTGCACCACGACGGCAAGCTCGACGCCCCGAGCGGCACCGCCGCGCGCACCGCGCAGCTGATGGCCGCCGCATCCGGTGGCGATGCGCCGGCGATTCATTCGGTCCGCCTGCCCGGCATGGTGGCCCACCAGGAGGTGATCCTCGGCGACGTCGGCCAGACGCTCAGCATCCGCCACGACACGGTCAACCGCGAGTCGTTCATGCCCGGCGTGCTGCTGGCCGTGCGGCGCGTCGGAGACCTGCCCGAACCGCTCGTCGTCGGCTTGGAGAACCTCCTGTTTTGACCGCTCTGCCCGCCGCTGGCCGATCGACATGATCGGTCGCCACCACGACCGGTCATCCGGACCGGTCCCCTGCATCCTGAAATACTGCACCCCATGATCGAGCTCGGAGCAGTCTTGACGGCGATCGTGACGCCGTTCGACGAGAACGCGAAGGTCAACGAGGAGGCGTTCGTGGCGCTCATGCGCCACCTGGCCGACAACGGCTCGGACGGCTTCGTCGTCGCGGGCACGACCGGCGAGGCCTCGACGATGACCGACGAGGAGCAGCTCGGGTTGATCGAGCTCGCGGTGGCAGAGCGGCCGGCGGGCAAGACGATCGTCGCCGGCACAGGCACGAACGACACGCGCCAGGCGGTGTTCCTGACCGAACGCGCCACGGCGCTCGGCGTCGACGCGGTGCTGTCGGTGACGCCGTACTACAACAAGCCGAGCCGCCTCGGGCTGAAGCGCCACTACGAAGCGGTGGCGCGGGCGACCGACAAGCCGACGCTGCTCTACAACATCCCCGGCCGCACGGCGACCAACATGCCGCCCGACCTGCTCGCCGAGCTCGCTCAGATCGAGGGGATCGAAGGCGTCAAGCAGGCCAACGCGCAGGAGCTTCAGCTGATCGACGGCCTGGCGCTGTACGCCGGCGACGACGCCACGTTCGCGCACACGCTGGATATCGGCGGAGCCGGCGGCATCCTCGTCGCCAGCCACATCGTCGGGCCGCAGATGCGCCGGATGGTCGACGAGCCACAGCAGCGCGCTGATATCGACGCCTCGCTGCGCGACGTGTACGAGACGCTCTTCCTGACCTCCAACCCGACCCTTACGAAGGCCGCCCTGAACCTGCTCGGCCATCGGGCGGGCGGCCTGCGGCTGCCGCTGGTGTCGGCTACCGAGCAGGAGCTCGCACAAGTGCGCGCGATGCTCTCTCGCCACGGCCTGCTCGACGAGCGGACCGGCGCGAACGCGACGCCGGAGCAGAGCGGCGCGCGGTCGGCCCAGGCGCGCCGCGCGTGAGCTCGACGATCCGCGTCCTGCCCCTCGGTGGCCTGGGGGAGATAGGCAAGAACATGACGGTCGTCGAGCAGGACGGCCGGATCGTCGTCGTCGACGTCGGGTTGCGCTTCCCGACGCCCGAGATGGTTGGCATAGACCTGGTCCTGCCGGACTTCTCATACCTGCGCGAACGGGCCAAGGACATCGAGGGGATCGTCATCACGCACGGCCACGAGGACCACCTCGGGGCGTTGCCCTGGGTGTTGCGCGAGCTCGGCGATCAACAATGCCCGCCGGTCTACGGCGGGGCGCTGACGATCGCCATGGCGCGCTCCAAGCTCGACGAGCACAAGCTGCCCGACGTCGAGCTCAACGAGGTCGACGCGTCTGAAACGCTCGAGCTCGGCCCGTTCTCGCTGGAGCTGATCCACATGACGCACTCGATCCCCGACGCCAGCGCCGTGGCGCTCGGGACCGACCTGGGGACCGTATTGATCACGGGCGACTACAAGTTCGACCAGACACCCGTCGACGGCCCACCGGCGGACGTCTCGCGGCTCGCCGAGCTCGGCCGCGACGGGGTGCTGCTGCTGTGCGGAGACTCGACGAACGTCGATCGCCCGGGCTTCTCGGCGTCGGAGTCGGTCGTCGGCCCGCACCTGGAGGAGGTCTTCGCGCGTTGCGAGGGGCGCATCGTCGTGACGAGCTTCGCCTCGAACATCCACCGCGTGCAGCAGGTCGTCGACGCCGCCGCGGCGCTGGACCGCAAGGTCGCGCTCGTCGGGCGCTCGATGCGCAAGAACGTCGGCATCGGCCGAACGCTCGGGCATATCGAGGTTCCCGGCGGCCTGCTGGTCGGACCGCGCGAGATCAACGACTTCCCCGACGAGCGGGTGGTGATCATCTCGACCGGCTCACAGGGCGAGCCGCTGTCGGCGCTGCGTCGGATGGCCTACCGCGACCACCGCCAGGTCGAGCTGCGACAGGGCGACACGGTCGTCTTCTCGGCGACCCCGATCCCCGGCAACGAGCGCGCGGTGAACGAGACGATCGATCGCCTCTACCACATCGGCTGCGACGTGGTGACCCCGCGCGACGCCCCTGTGCATGCCTCGGGGCACGGCTACGCCGAGGAGATCAAGCTGATGCTGAACCTCGTCAAGCCGCGCTACGTGATGCCCTTCCACGGCGACTTCAAGCGCCTGCGCCTGCACGCCCAGCTGGCCGACGCGGTCGGCATTCCACCCGAGGACACCTTCCAGGGCGAGAACGGGCTGCCGCTGGACATCGACGAGCGCGGGGCCCGCTTCGGCAAGGCCGAGCAGTCGGGGATGATCTTCGTGGACGGCGTCGAGCTGGGCGACATGGCCGACGTGGCCCTGCGCGACCGGCGCATGCTGTCGGCCGACGGGATCTTCATCGTGGTCGTCACGATCGCGGAGCAGGACGGGCGCTCGGTCGCCGATCCCGAGGTGATCTTCCGCGGCGTGCCGTTCCTCGACGAGGCCGACGAGCTCGTCGAGGAGATCCGCGCAACCGTCGAGGAGTCCGTCGCGCGGGCGGCCAAGGACGAAATGCGCGAGGTCGACCTCGTGCAGCAGATGCTGCACGACGACATGGCCAAGCTAGTCTACGACCGGCTCAAGCGCCGACCGATGGTGCTGCCGGTCGTCGTCGAGGTCTGAGCCGCCGCCGCTCTGGCCGGCCGCGGGCAGCTTGACGACGAAGCGCGCGCCCGTGCCTCGCGCGGGCGGCTCGAGGGCGACGGTGCCGCCGTGGGACTCGGCCACGGCCTTGACGATCGCCAGCCCGAGGCCGAACGAGCCGCCGCGGTCGCCGGCTCCGCGCACGAAGCGCTCGAACAGCGTGGGGACCAGCCCCGCCGGCACGCCCGGCCCGTCGTCTTCCACGACGAGTGTCACCTCCTCCGCGGTCGCGCTCGTCCCGACGTGGATTTGCGTGCCGGACGGCGTGTGGCGCAGCGAGTTCTCCAGCAGGTTGATCGTAAGCCGGTGCAGCTCGTCGCGTGCGGCATCTACGACCGCCGGGTGGACGTCCAACACGATGTCGTGCTCGCCGCTCACCGGGCCGAGCTCGCCGGCGGCCTCGACGACGATCTGGGCGAGATCGCACGATTGCCGCGGGACGACCCGCCCGACGTCGGTGCGCGCGAGCAGCAGCAGGTCGGCGACCAGCCTGCGCATGCGCTGTGAGGAGCGCAGCGCCGAGCGCGCGGCTTCGCCCTCGTCGCCGTGCAGTGACTCCGCAAGCAGCTCGAGGTTCGCCAGCACGCTGGTCAGCGGCGTGCGCAGCTCGTGCGAGGCGTCGGCCACGAAACGACGTTGGCGCGCGAGCATCGCCTCGGTCTCGCCGCGCGCCGCGTCCAGCTCGCGAAGCATGCCCTCCAGCGTGCGCGCCAGCTCGGAGACCTCGTCGTCGGCCTCCGACTGGGGGACGCCGCGCGAGGGATCGCGCGTGCGCGCGATCGCCTCAGCAGTCGAGGTCAGCTCGGCGATCGGCGCCATCGCGCGGCGTGCGATCGCCATCCCGGCGAGCAGCGCCAGCCCGCTGCCGGCGAGCACGCCGAACAGCAGGAACAGCTCAACGCGCGCGATCGTCGCCTCGGTGTCGGACATCTGGCGCCCGTACTGGACGATCACCTGTCCGATCGGCTCGCCGCTGCCGGCGGCGCGCACCACCCCCGGACGGCTCACCACGCGGTAGCCGTGCACCGTCTTCGGCGCCGCGCTTGGCGTCCCGAGCGACGGGGCGTTGGCCGGTTCCTGCGCGACGATCCTGCCCCCCAACGTGAACACGCGCACGACGGCGTGATCGGCCGGCGCGGCGTAGGCGGACAGCGGCGGCGAGATCGTCACGGCGTTGCGAGCGCTCGCAGGCGCGACTTTTATGTTCAGCTGCGTGGGCAGCTGGTTGGCGGTGTCTGTCACCTGCCGGTTGAAGTCCGCGCGGATGCGGTGCACCGTGAAGGACCCCATCGCGACCGCGAACGCGCACAGGATGACGAACGTCAGCAGCGCCGAGACGCCCGCCAGCCGAACGCGGATCGGCAGCCGGTCGAAGCTGGCGGAAGCACGCGAGAAGGCGCGCGGCACGGCGCGAGCGAGCCTATGCGCGAAGGACGTAGCCGGCCCCCCTGATCGTGTGCAGCAGGCGCGGCTCGCCGTCCGCCTCGAGCTTGCGCCTGAGGTTGGAGACGAACACCTCGATCGTGTTGGTCGTGGAGAAGGGGTCGTATCCCCACACCTCGTCGAGCAGCCGCTGGCGCGAGATGACGATCCGCTCGTTGCGCATCAGGTACTCGAGCAGCTCGAACTCGCGTTGGGTCAGCTCGACGGCGCGCTCGCCGCGCACGACCTCGTGCGTGTCGACGTTCAGCGACAGGTCGCCGACGCGCAGCGGGGCGGATCCGCGGGGCGGGCGGCGGCGCAGCAGGGCGCGCATCCGCGCGAGCAGCTCCTGGCGCTCGAACGGCTTGACCAGATAGTCGTCGGCGCCCGCATCGAGCCCCTCGACGCGCGACTCCAGCGCGTCGCGCGCCGTCAGGATCAGGATCGGGACGTCGTCCTCCGCGCGCAGCGTGCGCGCGACCTCCAGGCCGTCCAGCCCCGGCAAGCCGAGGTCGAGGATCACGAGGTCCGGTGCGAACGCGCGCCCGTCCTCGAGCGCCGACGGTCCGTCGGGGGCCGCGCGAACCTCATATCCCTCCATCCGCAGGGAGCGCTGCAGGGCCTGCGCGATGTCCTCGTCGTCCTCGACGACCAGGACTCGCGGTGCACGGGAGAAATCGTTCATCGTCTTTATGTATCGGCGGGCGCTAAAGCGATGGTAAGGCTCCCGGGCAGGTTCCGGCGCCTTGGCGTCGAAGTTGCGCGTGATGCCTCCCACGCGCAAACGTGCCCCGGCGCGCCGCTCCGCGGCGCCGCGCAGGGTGCGAGCGCGGCCCCGCGCGCGTCGCCGGGGCCGCTCCCGCGCGTTCGCGGGCCTCGGTATCTCGCTCCCGCGGAGCCTGCCGCGGATCACGCTCGACCAGCGCGGCCGCGACGTGCTCGGCCTGGCGCTGGTGGCCGTCGGGGTGTTCATGGGCTTCGTCCTTTACGGCGGCTGGGACGGCGGTCGCGCCGGACATGGCCTGGCGGTCGCGCTCGGCTGGCTGCTCGGCAGGGCGCGCGTGCTCGCGCCGCTCGCGCTCGTCGGCGCCGGCGGAGCGCTGCTCCTGCGCGAAATGCTGCCGGCCAGGCGCACGCTGCTCCGCGACCCGCGCTCGCTCGGCGCCATCTGCCTGTTCGCCGCCGCGACGCTCGCGCTCGCCGCGGGCACGCTCGGCGTGAGCGCCGGACCGGGGAGCAGCCAAGCCTCGTGGACCTCGGCGTCGCTGCAGGCACACGGCGGCGTGATCGGCGAGCTCCTCTACCAGCTGGCCCACCGGCTGGTGCAGGACGTCGGCGTCGACATCCTGTTGGTCTTCCTGTTGCTCGTCGGCGTGATCCTGCTGACCGGCGCGTCGCTGGGCGGTGCCCTGCGCGCGACCGGCAGCGGCATGGTGGAAACGACGCGGATGATGCGCGCGCTCGCCGAGCGGCGCCCGCACGAGGACGAGGCAGGCGCCGCGACGAGTCGCGAGGATCTCGACACCAGCGAGTTCGCCGCGATGTCCGCGATGCGGCCGCCCGAGCCGCAGCTCGACGAGCTGATCGTGCGTGCCACCCACGTGGAGGGCCCAGCGCAGGAGGAGCACGACGGCGCGGGCCTCCAGGCGGTGCCCGGCGAGCCGATTCCCGAGCAGACGCCCGACGCCCACGAGGAGCCGGGAGCGGACCTCGAGGAGGAGCAGATCTCCGGAGTCGCGCGCGCCGACACGTCGGAGCTCACCCCGCAGGGCAGGCTGCGCGACGCGGTCACAGACGATCCGGGCTTTGTCTGGAAGCTGCCCGACGCGAGCAGGCTGCTGACGCGCTCGACCGGCGAGCAGGCGCGTCCCGACACCGCCGGCCAGGCGCAGACCGCCACGAGCCTGGTCGAGGCGCTCGGCCACTTCGGCGTGCAGGCGAAGGTGATCGGGACGGTCGCCGGTCCGCACATCACCCGCTACGAGCTGCGCCTGGCACCGGGCACGAAGGTCGCGAAGGTCGCGCAGCTGAAGGACGACCTCGCCTACGCGCTGGCCGCCACGGACATCCGCATCCTCGCGCCGATCCCCGGCAAGCAGGCGGTCGGCGTCGAGGTCCCCAACGCGCACCGCCGGATCGTGCGCCTCGGCGACGTCTTCCAGGAGCCGCCGAAGGACTGGTCGCCGCTGACGGTGTGGCTTGGCAAGGACGTGGCCGGCAAGGCGATCGGCGCGGACCTCGCGAAGATGCCGCACCTGCTCGTCGCCGGCACGACCGGAGCCGGCAAGTCGGGCGCGATCAACGCGATGCTCTCGAGCGTGCTGCTGCGCGCGACGCCGCACGAGGTGCGCCTCGTGCTGGTCGACCCCAAGCAGGTGGAGCTCAACCACTACGAGTCGATCCCGCACCTGCTGACACCCGTGATCACCAGCCCACGAATGGCGGCCAATGCCCTGCAGAACCTCGTCAAGGAGATGGAGCAGCGCTACGGCATCATGTCGATGGCTCGCACGCGCGGCCTGATCGAGTTGAACGCGGCGCGCGCGAAGCGCGGCGAAGCGCCGCTGCCGTACATCCTCTGCGTGATCGACGAGCTCGCGGACCTGATGATGGTGGCGCCCGCAGACGTCGAGGACTCGATCATCCGGCTCGCGCAGAAGGCCCGCGCGGTGGGCATCCACCTCGTGCTCGCCACGCAGAGCCCGCGCGTCGACGTGATCACGGGGATGATCAAGGCGAACGTGCCTTCGCGGATCGCCTTCTCGGTCTCCTCGCAAACCGATTCGCGCGTGATCCTCGACCAGAACGGCGCGGAGTCGCTGCTCGGGCAGGGCGACATGCTGTTCAGCCCGATCGGCACCTCACGTCTGCAGCGCATCCAGGGCGCCTACGTCGACGAGCGCCAGATAGCCAAGCTGACCGACCTGTGGCGCCGCCAGGGCGAGCCGGAGCTGCGCGAGGAGCTGCTCGCGGAGGTCGAGCCCGAGACGCCCGAGAGCGGCCCGGAGGAGTTCGACCCCGACGAGGACCCGCTGCTGGGCGACGCGATCAGGCTGGTTGCCGAAATGCAGACCGCCTCCACTTCGATGCTGCAGCGGCGCCTGCGCCTCGGCTACACCCGTGCGGGCCGCGTGATCGACATGCTCGAGCGCCGTGGCGTGATCTCGGGCTATGAGGGCTCCAAGCCGCGGCAGGTGCTGATCACCGAGGCCGACCTGCCCCGCGTGCTTGCCGCGCTGGGGGAGCCCGCGGCCAGTACAAGCGACTAGCCTTCAAGCCGAGATGCCCGAGATCGGTGAAACGCTGCGCGACGCGCGCATGCGCGCCCGCATCGACGTGTCGGAGATCGAGGCCAAGACGAAGATCCGGGCCAAGTACCTGCGCGCGCTGGAGAACGAGGAGTGGGGGCTGCTGCCGGGCCCGACGTTCGTTAAGAGCTTCCTGCGCACGTACGCGCAGGCATTGGGGCTCGACGGAAAGGCGCTCGTGGAGGAGTACCGCGTGAGCCACGAGCACCCCAGCGAGGCGGCGCTCGAGCCGATCGTCTCAAGCTCGCAGCGCTCACGCGGCCGCCCGCCCTCCGGCGGGCGAGCACCCGGCGGTCCCTCGCGCGGCTACATGGCGATCGTCGGCGTCGTCGTGCTGCTGATCGTGCTGCTCATCGTCGGGCTGCTGAGCGGCGGAGGCTCCTCGAAATCCAACGGGCAGAAACGCGCCTCGGGCTCGACCGCCAAGCACGCCACGCCCGCCGCGAAGAACGGCGGCGGCGCTCCCGCGGCCCGCCCGCGCACAGCCCTCGTGGCGCTCTCGCTGCGCGCGTCGGGGCGCGTCTACGTGTGCCTGATCGGCGACAACGGGCGCAAGGCGATCCCCGGCCTCGAACTGCAGGCCGGCGAAAGCACCTCCACATACCACGCGCGGCGCTTCCAGATCACGCTGGGTAACAGCTCGGTGACGATGTTCGTCGACGGAAAGGCCAGGGTCGTTCCGCCCTCCAGCCAGGCGATCGGCTACTCGATCACCAAGGCCGCCGGCCGCACGCGGCTGCACAGCGGCCAGCTGCCCACTTGCGCGTGAGCGCGCGCGCCGGCATAGTCGTGACGGGCACCGAGGTGCTGACCGGCAGGGTGAGCGATCGCAACGGTCCGTGGCTGTCCGATCGGCTGCGCGAGCGCGGCGTCGACCTGGCGTTCGTCTCGATCGTCGGCGACCGTCGCGAGGATATGCTCGCGGCCCTGCGCTTCATGGCCGAGCAGAAGCTGGACGTGGTCCTTACGAGCGGTGGGCTCGGGCCGACGGCCGACGACCTCACGGCCGAGGTGGTGGGCGGCTTCCAGGGCCGCGAGATGGTCCTCGACGAGCGCCTCGAGCAGCGCATCGGCGAGATCGTGCGACCGCTGATGACGCGCTGGCCGAACCTCGACATCGAGGCGGTCGAGATCGGCACGCGCAAGCAGGCGACGATCCCCGCCGGCGCGACGGTGCTCGAGCCGGTGGGCACGGCGCCCGGCCTGATAGTCCCGCCGCTCGAGACGGGCGGCGGGCCAACGGTCGTCGTGCTACCCGGGCCGCCGCGCGAGCTGCAGCCGATGTGGAAGCAGGCCGCGCGGAGCGAGGCCCTGCACGCCGCGCTGAAGGACGCCACCAGCTACCGCCAGCAGACGCTGCGCCTGTTCGGTATCCCCGAGTCCGAGATCGCCGGGACGCTGCGCGCGGCCGAACGCGAGGGGCTTCATCTCGAGCAGCTGGAGATCACGACCTGCCTGAAACGCGGCGAGGTCGAGGTCGTCACGCGCTACGAGCCCGACGCCGAGGCGACTTACGAGGCGTTTGCCGAGCTCGTGGCCGAACGCCACTCAGACACGCTCTTCTCGCGCGATGGCAGCTCGGTGGACGAACAAGTTGCGGCGCTGCTGCGCGGGCGCTCGATCGCGACCGCCGAGTCCTGCACGGGTGGCCTGCTGGCGGCGCGGCTGACCGACCAGCCGGGCTCCTCGGAGTATGTGAAGGGCGGGATCGTCGCGTACGGCAACGAGGTGAAGATCTCCCAGGCGGGGGTCGACGAGCAGCTGATCGAGCGCCACGGCGCCGTCTCCGCGGAGGTCGCCGAGGCTCTCGCCGACGGCGCGCGAACGCGCCTGGGCGCGGACATCGGGGTGGGGATCACGGGCGTCGCGGGGCCGGGCGGAGGCACCGAGGAGAAGCCCGTGGGGCTCGTCTGGCTGGCCGTCGCTGGACCGGGCGACGCGGCCATGACGCGCTCGGTCAACCTGCCGGGAGGCAGGGCCGACGTGCGCGAGCGGGCCACCACCGTAGCGATGCACATGCTCCGCCGGGTGCTCGTGGAAGCGTGACCGCGGGAACCCGCTCGACGCGCTCGACGCGCTCGCGCTACGGCGCTAGCATCGCCCGGGACGATGTCCCGCGGGGCCACAGCGCGGCTGTTCGTGGCGGTCGACCCGCCGGGGGCCGTGTGCGAGCACCTGGCAGCGTGGGCGCGTGGCGCTCTGACAGGCCCCGGCTGGGGTGCGCGGGGTGCGGGGCGGGCCGTGCGCCTGCTGGAGCCGCAGGCGATGCACGTGACGTTGTGCTTCCTCGGCAACCGGCCCGTCGCGGAGATCGAGACGCTGGCCGCGGTGCTGCGGGGCTGCGACGCACGGGCCGCAGAGCTGCAGCTCGGCGCCCCGCTGTGGCTGCCGCCGAGGAGCCCGCGCACTCTGTCCGTCGAGGTGCACGATCGCGCCGGCTCGCTCGCCCGCCTGCACGAGGGGCTGAGCGGCGCGATCGCTCGTGCGATCGCATGGCAGCCCGAGCGCCGGCGCTTCAGGGCACACGTAACGGTCGCGCGCATCGGCCGCGAGGCCCGCGCGGGGCGACGGGTCAGGGGGCGGGGGAGGGGCGGCGAGCTGCCCGCCACGCCGCAGCTGTCCTTCACGCCCTCGGCGCTCGTCCTGTACCGTTCGTGGCTGGCGCCGGCCGGAGCGAGCTACGAAGCGCTCGAGACGCGCACGCTCGTGCCATCCGAGTCGAATTCTTCCGCGGGCGGTTCGGTCGCCGGCGGCGCGACGCACACGAGCGTCGAGGCGCTGGAGAGGGTCGGGCTCGACCCGTCTTCGCATTCCGGTTCTGAGGCGTCTTCGCATGAGTAGGAGCCGTCGCTGCCGTGGATCGGCATGGCGGCGTCTTCGCACGTCGCCCGCGGTTGCGCGGGGGCGGCCGATGGACCGGCCGATCTGCTCTTCGCCTTCTTCTTCGCCACGGCGTGCTTGATGTGATGCTTCTTGGCCTTCGACCGCGCGTGCGTCCTGTGCCCGCGCGTGGCGCATGCCCGCACCCCACGCGTGGGGTGCACGGTCGAGGAGGAGCAGCCGGCCCGCGCGCCCTGGCCGAGCGTCGCGGGAGGGCGCGAGAGCAGCAGCGCGAGCGCGGCGGCGGCGAGCGCCGCCGAAAGCACGATGGCGAGGCGTCGGCCGGCGATGCCGCCGATCAGGAGGTGTCCGAGTGCTCGAGCGCTCATCACGATGTCGTTCCATCGTCCGCAGCAACTCCACGGGTGAGCGCCACCGCGGCGGATGGACGAACGGCCCGACGCAGAGGGCCTTCGCACGCCCGCAGGAGCTTCACTCGCCGCGTGCCATACGAACAGTTGTTCCGTCCGCGCCAACCTCTAAGTTGCTCAATCCATCTCGAATCGGAGGAGTCAGACCATGTCCGTGACCGACCAGGAGAAGGCTGCCAAGGCGCGCGATGCCGCCCTTCAGGGCGCGCTCACGCAGATCGAGCGCGAGTTCGGCAAGGGCACGGTCATGCGCATGGGCGACGAGGGCGCGCAGGTACGCTGCGAGGCGATCCCCACGGGCGCGCTGGCGCTCGATCTGGCGCTCGGCATCGGCGGCGTGCCCCGCGGGCGCATCGTGGAGGTGTTCGGCCCCGAGTCCTCCGGGAAGACCACGATGATCTACCACGTGCTCGCCGAGGCCCAGAAGCTGGGCGGGGTGTGCGCCTTCATCGACGCCGAGCACGCGATGGACCCGCTCTACGCGAAGGAGATCGGCGTTGATATCGACGAGCTGCTCGTCTCGCAGCCAGACTATGGCGAGCAGGCGCTGGAGATCGCGGACATGCTCGTGCGCTCGGGCGCCGTCGACGTGGTCGCGATCGACTCCGTCGCGGCGCTGACGCCGCGCGTCGAGCTCGAGGGCCAGATGGGCGACCAGACGGTCGGTGCGCAGGCGCGCATGATGTCCCAGGCGATGCGCAAGCTCGCCGGCAACCTGAACCGCACGCAGACGCTCTGCATCCTCACCAACCAGATCCGCGAAAAGGTCGGCGTGATGTTCGGATCGCCCGAGACCCAGCCGGGCGGACGCGCGCTGAAGTTCTACGCCTCTCAGCGCCTGGACATCCGGCGCATCGAGACGCTCAAGGACGGCACGGAGGCGGTCGGCAATCGCGTGCGCGTGAAGGTCGTCAAGAACAAGGTCGCGGCGCCCTTCCGCCAGGCCGAGTTCGACATCGAGTACGGCAAGGGCATCTCGACGTCGGGCTGCCTGATCGACCTCGGGCTGGAGCACAACATCGTCTCCAAGTCCGGCTCGTTCTTCTCCTACGGCAACGACCGCCTCGGACAGGGCCGCGGCAACGCGAAGGCCCACCTCGACGACAACCCCGAGGTGGCCAAGGAGATCGAGGAGAAGATCTACGCCGCGCTCGGCGTGGGCCGCGACCTGGTCACGCCGATCGACCGCGACACGACCGGGTCGTCGCCGAAGGACGCCCCGGCGCCGATCGCCAGCGAACCGGCCACGCCGGCTGTCGCCGCCGCTTAAGGGCCTCGCCTGGCCCCTCCGGGGCTAATCTGTCGTCCATGAAGCGCTACCACGTGACGACCTTCGGCTGCCAGATGAACGAGCACGACTCGGAGCGGATGAAGGGGATGCTCGAGTCGCTCGGCTACAGCGAGGCGCCGGAGCGCGGCGAGGCCGATCTGATCTTGTTCAACACGTGCTCGATCCGCGAGTCGGCGGACAGCCGCTTCGTGGCGCACCTTGGCGAGGCCAGGCGGCTGAAGCGCGAGCACCCCGAGCGGATCGTGGGAGTTGGCGGCTGTTGGGCGCAGTCGGTCAAGGAGGAGGTCTTCGTGCGCTTCCCGTTCGTCGATGTCGCGTTCGGGCCCGGCCAGGTGCACAAGCTCGCCGAGTTCCTGACGAGCGACTCGCTGACCGCGCAGGGCTACTTCGAGTTCGAGGGGTTCACCGGACATCTGCCGGCACACAGGACGCGCGAGTTTCAGGGATGGATGCAGATCAGCGTGGGCTGCAACTGCGCGTGCTCGTACTGCATCGTGCCGTCCACGCGCGGGCGCGAGGTCAGCCGGCCGCCGGACGAGCTCGTCGCCGAGGCGCACGCGATGGCGCAGGACGGCGTGCGCGAGGTCACGCTGCTCGGCCAGAACGTCAACTCCTACGGCCGCGACCTGCCGGCGGACGGAGCCATGGCGGGGACAGCGACGGCCTCCGGGTCGCGCCCGACGTTCGCCGGCCTCCTGGCGGCGATCGACGCGGTCGAGGGGATCGACCGCATCCGCTACACGAGCCCGCACCCGAAGGACATGCGCGAGGACGTGATCCGCGCGCATGCGGAGCTCGAGAGCGTCTGCGAGCACATCCACCTGCCGCTGCAGTCGGGCTCCTCGCGGATCCTGCAGGCGATGCGCCGGACGTATGACCGTCGGCGCTACATGGACCGCGTGTCGCTGATCCGCGAGCACGTGCCCGACGTGGCGCTCACGACGGACATCATCGTGGGCTTCCCGGGCGAGACGGAGGAGGATTTCCGCGAGACGCTGGAGGTCGTCGAGGAGGTCGCCTATGACGGAGCGTTCACGTTCCTCTTCTCGGCTCGCCGCGGCACGCTGGCGGCTCACATCAGCGATGGCGTGGTCCCGCATCCGGTGAAGGTCGAGCGCATGCAGCGCCTGCTGGAGGTCGTCCAGCGCGGCGCGCGCGAGCGCGCTGCGCGGTTCGTCGGTCGAACGCTGGACGTGCTCGTGGAGGGAACGTCGCGGACCGACCCGGACAGGCTACGCGGGCGCACGCGTCACAACAAGGTCGTCAACTTCTCCGGGCTGGCCGTGTCGGGCGAGATCACGCAGGTGCGGATCGACTCGGCCACAAGCCAGACGCTCGCCGGCGAGGAGCTGCTGCTCGCGCGCGTGGGCGCGGAGGGAGCCTAGGCGAACGCCGGGACGCGGAGCGCTTCAGGAGCGTGGACGGGCTCGGACAGGCAGACCTGGTCGCGCCCGTTGTGCTTGGCGCGGTAAAGCGCTTCGTCGGCCACCTTGAAGACCGTCGCGTAGTCGAAGGGCTCGCCGGGCTCGGAGGCGCCGACACCGAAGCTCATCGTGATCGCGACGCCGCCGGCGACGCCGTTGGCGGCCACGCCCTCGCGTAGTCGCTCGGCGAGATTGGCCGACTGCTTGAGGTCGGACCCGGGCAGCAGGATCAGGAACTCCTCGCCGCCGAGTCGATAGGCGAGGTCGAACGCGCGCAGCTGCTTGCGCAGTTGGTAGGCGACCTCCTTGAGCACGACGTCGCCGACCGAATGGCCGCGCGTGTCGTTGACCATCTTGAAGTGGTCGAGGTCTCCGACGATTATGCCGACCGACTCACCGGTCAGCTCGGACTGCTGCGCGAGCTCGATCACGCGGGTGCTGAGCGCCTTGCGGTTGAGCATGCCGGTCAGCTGGTCGATCACGGCGTCGCTGCGATGCTGGATGTCCGAGCGCATCAGCGGCGTGGAAAGGACCGCCACGCATAGCAGGAGTGCGAGGGGTGCGATCACGAGGACCGGGTTGTCGATGACCCGCTGGCTATCGACGCCGG
>Ga0193729_1000526_pt1 | contig 20176 bp, 14 predicted proteins | sample U1c2metaG_FD_143036 | JGI IMG/M metagenome (GOLD analysis project Ga0193729, IMG submission 143036) | Soil microbial communities from a riparian zone of the East river system, Colorado, United States - U1c2 | ecosystem: Environmental > Terrestrial > Soil > Riparian zone | place: USA: East River...
CGCCACCAGACCCTCTTGATTGTGGATGAAGTGGCGACAGGATTCGGTAAAACGGGTAAGATGTTTGCCTGCGAACATGAAGGTATTGAACCTGACCTGATGGCGTTAGGAAAGGGTATTACAGGCGGTTACTTACCACTGGCAGCTACTCTGGCGACTGAGGAGATCTATCAGGCTTTCTTAGCTCCAATTGAACAACGACGAACCTTCTACCATGGTCATTCGTATACCGGAAATCCCCTGGCCTGCGCGGCTACACTTGCCAACCTTGACCTCTTTGAGCAAGATCAGACACTCGAGCGGCTCCAACCAAAGATTGCATTGTTGACTCAACAGTTAGAGCGCTTCAAGCACCTGCCATTGGTGGGAGATATCAGACAATGCGGTTTTATGGTCGGTATCGAACTTGTGCAAGACAAGCAGACTCGTGCTGCTTTCTCAGCGAAAGAGAAGGTCGGCGTACGCGTGATCAAAGAAGCTCGCCGTAGAGGTGTTATTCTGCGTCCCTTGTCTGATATAGTCGTAATCATGCCTCCCCTTTCGATCACTGAAGAGGAGTTACAATTCCTGCTGGCTGTCACGTATGACTCAATCTGTACCATATCCGAGGTGTTAGTGTGAGCAAGGGTTATTTTATTACTGGAACAGATACGGGCGTTGGCAAAACTGTGGTAACCGCCCTACTTGCTAGCATACTTTGCAGGCGAGGCTTGCGTGTGGGAGTGATGAAGCCTGTAGAGACAGGGTGTCCACAAGAAGGCGATCACCTCGCGCCACAGGACTCGCTTTTCCTGCGCCAAGTTTCTGGCTGTAGCGCTCCTCAAGAGTTGGTGACTCCCTATACATTTGCGGAACCATTGGCACCTGCGATAGCTGCAGAGCGAGCTGGGATCACGATCGAAATGCAGCATATTCGCAGGTGCTATGAACAACTTCTCGCTGAGCATGACGTTGTATTGGCAGAGGGAGCAGGCGGCCTGCTGGTTCCGCTGACTGCACAGCTCTGTATGCACGATATAGCGGTTGAGTTGGATCTACCTATACTCGTAGTAGCATGTAACAAGTTAGGAACCATCAATCACACTGCGCTTACAGTGACTGTTGCTCGTGAACGCAGTCAGGTTCTGGGCATCGTGTTGAATCATATCCAGGCTCCTGATAACGACGACCTTGCCATGCAGACAAACGCGGACGCACTTCGTCGTTGGGGAAAAGCACCATTGTTGGGTCAGGTTCCATATATGCCGATAGTTACCACTGAGGCACTTGAGAAGCTAGGGGAGCAGTTTTCGTTGGGAGTTTGCCCTTGCATACCGCAGCAGGTCTGACACCTCCTCTTTAACGTCAAGGTTAAAATGATCATGCAGCAGCGGTTGTGGAAGCGGGTCTCCTAGATACTAGACATTACATCTATGTGACACTCCGCAGGGGTTAAAACCCCGCAGCTTCTGACACTCCTGCATAGTCGGCTTCCTGAGAAATGAAGCGTAGCTCCGACTCAAAATGGAAGCCGTAGTTGGCAGGCAATATCTGAAACAGGCGCAACCATCCCCGTGCCTGTTTCCTGAGCGGTGCCATGCTCGTTGTGATCCCCATGCCTTGCGCTTCCGTTAGATGGACGGGTTCCGACGCTTTTGGCAACTTGGGAGATGACAACACCTGCAGATTGCTCTGCCCTCTCTGCGACCAGGGGAGTTGGAGGCTTTTCCTTGAGTGGTTTCTGATAGCGTGCAACCAGACGCTGACCGATGACAAGACTGGCATTCCTATCACTATTGCCCTTCATGCCACATTGATGGCACCATACCAGAGGGGCTCCATATGTATATCCCTCAGCTGGTTTTCCCTCTTCATAGCGAGCAACGAGGCTATGACAACGAGCACATTCACGGCTAGTATTCCTTGGATTGACCCAACTGGTGATAATCCCTTCGTTATACGCTTTATATTTTGCATACTTGAAAATGCGCCCTTTCATCCAGAATGCTCGTTTGCTATTGCCTCGTTTGCTATACGTACCTTTGGCTGGTTTGAGATTGCCAAGGTGTTCAAACACAAGTATGCTTGCTTCGTGCTGCTTGGCGAACTGGACAATGCGAGCGCTCACAAGGTGAGCAATGTGATCATCTGTGTTGCGGATCTTGCGCCACAGATCGGCATTGTCTTGTTCGCCTTCCACGATGATGCTAGTCTTACGTCGGTTGCGGGCAATCCGTCCGAGCTGTTTCTTCCTAAGGCCATTTACCCATCTACCACCACTGATAAACGTGGTGGCGAGGATCGAACCTTCAACCGTTCGGACAGTGCATACCGCTAAATGTTGGTCTAAATTCAGATCGACTGAACAGATCTTTGTTTGTGCGTTGGTGGTGACTTGTTTCTCAATCTTTGCAGGACTTTTGAACTGCTTTTCAACAGGAGTATGCAACCACCAGTGATTGCCTTTTCGGATGAGTTGTGGACTTCCCATCTCGACCCCAGCGGGGATTTCCCGTCCAGTGATACGAACCTTGACCCAACTCCAAACACTTCCCGTCCACACCTTGATCATGATGGAGGAACCTGCCCGTTCCTTCCACTGCCCTGCATAGAGCGTGGCGGACTTGTTCCATGAACGAGGGGGAACAGGCGGACGTTCTGTGAATTTCTTCCCCTTGGTCTGCGCTTTCTCTTTTCGCTTGCGCCACTTGCCCAGGGTTGAGTAGAAGGAACGGGCTGACCCAAGAGCCGCATTGATAGCGGCACGTCGGAACATGGCAGGAATGTCCTCTGCGATTTCAGAGAGTGGCATGATGGGATGGGGATTACTCTGGGTCGTGTGAGTAAGCTTTTCAAGAACCGTGAGAGCTTCTTTATTGGAGAGGTCTAAGACTTTCTCATGCGCTTGGATGACCCCGAAATAGAAAGAGCATGTCTGATTATAGAGGTCCTGATTGGCAGCAAACCACGCAGCATAGTCGGCTTGATAGTTTAAGACCTGTCTAATCGTCGTAGTTGCTTTTGCCATGTCTAGGACCATCCTTTCAATAAATCGTCTCTCATATCTATAACGTTGCATATTCAAATCTGTAACATCAAATAATTGTGTAACAAGATAAGACTTTTTGTGAAGGTATCACGAGCAAACGGACCTCTGGCTAAAGCCACGGACAAACCCGCCTATCCGCGTAGCTGGTTGAAACCTCGCGGCTTGCGGCGGGTTTAGTGCTGTCAAGAACATTTTTAATATATCAATAACACTTTAGCACTTTAAATAACCCTTGATCATTATTGATATAGAGAGTATACTCTCTATATATCACTATAAGGAGACGGTGATGCAAGTCAACAACCCCCTGCTTATTAAAAGCTAGGGGCTTGCCCGGAAGGCTAGAGCAACGTAAGTGTTGTCTAGAGGGCTCTTTCTTCGGAGGCAGCAGCTCTATCTGAAGAAAGGGGTACCCAGAAAGGAAAGAATATGGCAATCGATCAACTTAAGGACGCATGGGAACGAGCAGAAAAGCTCTCACCCAAAAACCAAAGTATGCTTGCAAAGGACATTCTAGAGAAAATTACGGCGATGGAATGGGATGAAAAATGGGCCGCAACACTTGCGAGTCATGAGTCTATTGCATATCAAGAATGTGTCTATGCCAAAATAGAAGCCGATATTGCGACAGGAAACGTTCAAAACTATCTTACGGTTGACGATCTTGAAAAACTTCTTTGAGCCTCAATTTGGGAAGCGATTTCAAAAACTTCCTCCGCATATTCGAGAAAAGGCATTGCCCCTTCACAGTATTTTAGAGTTGGAAGGCTTGGGCAAAGAAATTTGGGAAAGTATTGATGTGGATCAGTATCTCCAACAGGAGAAAGCTTCATGGGATGGGTAGAAAATTAGAGCAGCAAGTGAATTTTCAGCTATTTGCAGACAAAGCTATCGCAGGACAGGTCCTCTCACGCGAGGAATGTCAGGCCGTGTTGCACTGTCCAGACCAACATATTTTAGCCTTGCTTGATGCGGCTTATCAGGTAAGATATCACTTTTGTGGCAAAAGTGTGCATCTGCATATGCTGATCAATGCCAAAAGCGGTCTCTGCCCAGAAGATTGTCACTACTGCTCACAATCCAGAATATCAACGGCAGATATTGAAAAATATCCTCTTGTGAGCCAGCAGAAGCTCTTAGAGGGTGCGAAGCAGGCTAAAGCGTCTCGCAGTCTGCGCTATTGCATCGCTATAAGCACACGTGGAGCTACTGATCGAGAGGTTGGTTATATAGCTAGCACCGTACGTAAGATCAAGGAAGAAGTTGACATCGCTATCTGTTGTACTGTTGGGATTATTTCTGAAGAAAAAGCACGGCACTTATATGATGCAGGCGTTGAACAGCTCAACCACAATCTGAATACCAGCGAACGGTACTATCCGGAGATTTGTACAACACATACCTATCAGGATCGTGTGAATACATTACTGGCCGCTCGGCGTGCAGGGCTCAAGCTCTGTACAGGAGCTATCTTCGGGCAAGGTGAGACAGAAGCGGACATTATTGATGTTTCACTGGCCTTGCGTGAGCTAGACCCCCAATCTATTCCCGTCAACTTCTTGCTGGCCATACCCGGTACGCCTCTTGAAGGTACGAACTATCTGAAGCCTTACGATTGCTTGAGGATACTCTGTCTCATGCGCTTCTTAAATCCAAGCCAGGAAATTCGTGTTTCCGCTGGGCGTGAAGCGCATTTGCGCTCGCTGCAACCATTGGCTCTCTACCCAGCCAATTCGGTGTTCGTCTCGGGCTATCTGACCACACCAGGGCAAGACTACAAGGAGACTTGGCAGATGATTGAGGATCTAGGCTTCGAACTTCAGGAACATGCAGAAAAATGGTAAACTCGTTTATTTAAACTTTACCTTGCGCAACCCACGAATAGCATTGCAGATGTATATTTTTTCTGCTTCAAGCAAGTCATTCAGGTGAAGCACTACTTCTTGAGCGCGAGGATTCTCTTCCAATATATGTTGGCGATAAATACCGTTAAGTAATCCACAGGATAAAGAAGGTGTCAGCAGGGAACCGTTGCGCTCGATGAAAATATTGTTGGTTGCGCCCTCTGTCACCTCACCTTTTTCGTTGAGAAAAATCACGTCGGCGTAACCGTTTTCCAAAGCAAAGCGACTAGCTCGATCATAGAGAGCACGGTCGGTCGTTTTATGATAATATATACGACTTTGCGAGTCAGTGCGTTCTGAGCTGAGCACGACTATCTGCTCTGGAACAGGCGATGCCTCTTGGATCTGGATAGCTTCACTAGACCATTGCCCTGTACGACTTAGCCTCAGTCGTACTTTGTACTTCTGCCCTGCTACAAGATTAGTACTCAGTTGGGTAAGTATACTGTGTACAGTTGCCTGATCGTAGGGATACTGAAAGTAATTTGCTGAGCCGGCTATGCGTTGCAAATGTTTGTCAAGGCGCTGATATCCGTTATCCCATAAAATGGCTTCTAGAATATCAAACTCAATTGGCGTTGTCCTGGTCAGAAAATGAGCTTTTACAGTACATTCGGCATATTCATCAGCGGCAAGCGAATCATAGACAATGCCACTGCCAACACCCATTTCACCACATCCATTTTCAAGTACAACTGTGCGAATTGCCACATTAAACATGGCTCTGACGGCTCTAGTTGAATGAGGAGCAAAGTAACCAATGGAACCAGTATAAACCCCTCGCGGCGAACTCTCTAGTTGCTTGATAATTTCCATCGCTCTGATCTTCGGGGCGCCCGTTACTGAACCACATGGGAATAAACTTCTGAAGACCTGGGAATAGTCCATATCTTCTTGCAACGTACCTTCTACTGTCGAGGTCATGTGGAACAGCGTATCGTATTTCTCAATCGTGAATAGTCTAGGGACTGTTACTGAGCTAACTTGACACAAACGCCCCAGATCGTTACGTAGTAGATCGACGATCATCACATTTTCTGCACGATTCTTGCTATCTCTCGAGAGCGACTCCGCCACATGTTGATCTTCAAGTTGGGTACGGCCGCGTGGCATTGTTCCTTTCATCGGGCGTACAATAATTTGCTGTCCTTTGATACAGAAGAACAACTCGGGAGAAAGGCAGAGTATGTCTTGCTCAGCTGCCCGTATATATGCACCGTAAGAGACCCGTTGCTTGCTTTTCAATGCCTTGTACAGAGACACTGGCGAACCGTCAAATGTAAATTGGTAGCGCCCCGTGAAGTTGATCTGATAGACATCACCAGCACAAATGTACTCTTTGATTTTGTGAATATTCTCGCTGTATTCTGCTTCGTCTAGGTCGAAGTGCATGTTGTCTAAACGAGGGGTGGTTTCATCTTGCGAAATATGGGGAGTGACGGTTACACCATCTAGCTCAGATACACCTTGAAGTTTGCCGCTTGTGTGATTATAAATGATCGGTTGGGGGTAAACACCAAACCATGCTAAAGGTCGTTTCTCGCTATGGTAATCTAATAGGCCAAGCTTTTCAATATGGTAGCCACACTCATAGGCGAAATAACCTGCAAGATAGTAGCCTTGCTGTACATACCTTGGAATAGAAGTAAGTAAGTCAGCTAATTCACTGACCCGGTGAATCTGTAGTATCTGTATAGGGTCAATGAATAAGAAACTATAAATATTGTTTCGATCGTTTTGAGCACTCTCAAGGAAAACTATATTTTCCTTGCTTTGGAAAAGATGATAATATTCTTCAGGAAAGTCTTTAAAAACCAATGATAAAACTTGCTCCCTCTTGTCCAGACACTATGGCAGCAACTGGTTTGCACGTTCTAGATCGGCTAGATTCTCTGTCCGCTCAAAGCGCGTACGCAATGCACTGGCCAGATTCTGGTGATATGCAGATTTTACATGTGAGTCCGGCTCTAGCAGCGCAACTGCTCGCTCAAGCAATGCAACTGCACGATCGAGATCGGCCAGATCCCCGGTCAATTTATAGCGAATGCATAGGGCACTACCAAGGTTGTGCATACACTGCATATGGTAGAAAGAGTCAGCCTCGCACAAAGACAATGCATACTCCTGTTTCTCAATCGCTAGGTGCAGATCGGCATCATGGTCCATCCGCCCATAGCGCGTGAGCAGCGCATAGGCGAGAAAGTTAATCAGCACGGGTAAGTAATCAGCATCACGGGGCGTCATTGCCACCGTCTGCTCCATAACCTGAATCAACTCCTCCAAATCAGATAACTCGCGGGTTTGGTGATAATACCCCATAAGAGACTTACCGAGTAATTCCAGACATTCATAACGGTCAGGTTCATCGACAGGAGTTTCTTCGGCAAGCAACTTCAGTATCTTGATGGCCTCAGCTAGATCAGGCAGATTGTCTGTTAGTGTATAGCGCATCAAAAGGGCATTGGCAAAATTGCTCAGCATTACGCTTCTATATGGTGATGTGGCGGTGGTTCGCTCTACCGTCTCTTGCCATGCTCGTATAGCACGATCGAGATCCGCCATGTTCTGTGTGGCAGCAAAGCGCTCCAGGAGACACGAGCAGAGATTCTGTAAACAATTTGGCAGTCCAGCGGAATCCAATGGCGTATGTTCTACCACTTGCCCAAAGAGCTGGATGGCACGGTTCAGAAACTTTTCATCCTGACTATGTTCATAGGATAGGTGTAGAGCATTGCCCAGGTTATTGGCACTACCTAACCATATTTTTGATGCGACCGGCAACTTCTGCACAGCCTGATCTAAGACATATACTGCACGTTCCAAGTCAGCTGGATTGTTGTCTTGCTCAAAACGTTGGCACAAGGCATAGCCTAAAATATTGAGCATAGTGGGAGAGTCAGGAATTTCTGACGAATCGAGGTCCATAATCTTTTCACTCATCAAATACGTCAGCAAGTACGAACTGAGAATATCCTTATCATCTGATTGGCTCATCGTATTGTGCTCTCCCATCTCATTTGACGGCGTGGCCACTCGTGCATTTCTGTTCTGTAAGCAATACGTTGCGATCAAGCGAACGGGAACGCCGCCTCCTCCCCCTTATTTGCCAATTGTGGGGCGTCATGAGATCTTTTGACCTCAGCTTCCAAATCCACTAGCAACGATGTTCGAAGTATAACAAAGAAATGCTTTCTTGTCAATCCTGTTGTAAGAGGAATTGTAATTTGATGCTGTATTTGCTTGTTTGCTTTGAGAAACAGAAAGGGTGTCCTGTCTAGGACACCCTTTCATCTCAGCCATAAATGGCAGGGCTTTCTGGCCTTTTTTGCAGAAAAAGGCCAGAAAGCCCAAGTTTTTTTGTTTACAGACCGAATTTGTCCCTCTATCCCCCTTTCTAAATGGGCAAATTGGCTTCATACTATTGTTAACCAAATTCATGTAAGTGGAAAGGTCTATAGAGCGCGTGGAGAGAAACGGAAAGTAAAGCTAGCAACATCTGAACGAAAGGAGGAGGCACTTCCGTCCGCTAGATTGCGATGTAATTCGCTAGATCGCGACGTAGCCCATGCATGTATGTATGGGGTTTCGTGCCATAGAATGCTGATGAATAAACTCAGTGATCCGCTCTTGGGACATATGATTCGTGGGTATCGCCTGGAAGAACTACTCGAAAGTGACGCAGTTACAAAGGTCTATCGTGCTCGTACTCAGGAACTCTGGCAAACACCTGAACTGATTATTACTATTTTAAGTGTGCCTGGGACATTATCGAAACAGACTCGAGAGCAGTTTATAGAAAGGTTTTTGTACGAAGCGAAGCGGATTGTCCGACTACGCCATAAACTCCTGTTTCCCCTTTTTGGATACGGTAAGCAGAATGGCCATCCATATCTGCTAACACCAAATGTACTAGGTGTGACTCTGGCAACCTATATGAAACAAAAGCAATGCTGGAGCCCATCAGAAGCATTTACGATTCTTGTGCCGATTGCCAAAGCGCTCACATACATTCATAGCCAAGGATTTGTCTACCAGTTTTTAAATCCAACACATATCTTCTTGCAGGACTCGAAAGTACCGCAAATTGCCAAGCTAAACTATCCCCAGATATTGCGTATGGATGGTTTGAACGATGAGACAACGGCTTCAACCTCCCATGCCTATCTCAAAAACATTGCAGGGAATTATTTAGGCGCAGCAGAATACCTGGCTCCAGAAGTTGTGAAAGGTGCACCACCAGACCCACGGTCCGATATTTACTCACTAGGAATCATCCTCTTTCAATTGCTGAGTGGACAGCCCCCGTTTACCGGAAGGGACTACTTAGAAGTTGCACAAATGCATGTTCGTAATCCAATGCCCTCCATTCATGATAATGGGCCAGATATTCCTGTTGCATTAGAGCTTGTTCTCAATCATGCTTTGTATCGCAATCCGGAACATCGCTTTCAAACTCCTGAAGATTTCGTCACGGCATATACTCACGTGCTCGATGGACAATCACAAGTGCAAAAGCGTCCGAGGACGACACCACCATCTGAGCAAATACGAACCCTTCCTACTGCCTCATTACCATCTGAGCAAATACGAACTGTTCCCAATGTTCCATTACCAAGGAATCCAAAAGTGCAATCGTTTGAAGAAGAACGGGAATACGTGCAATCATTTGAACGAGAACAGGAACAGGTACAACCGTTTGAACGAAGGCGAGAGAAGCCGCAACCGTTCGAACGAGAACGGGAACAGGCACAACCGTTTGAACGAAGGCGAGAGAAGCCGCAACCGTTCGAACGAGAACAGGAACAGGTACAACCGTTTGAACGAAGGCGAGAGAAGCCGCAACCGTTCGAACGAGAACAGGAACAGGTACAACCGTTTGAAGATGAATGGGAAGATGACTCCTGGTTAAACGCTGCGGGCCCAGTTCACAAGCGACCGCCCGAGAAGAAACCGGAAAGGTCAGGCAATCAGTTCTTCTCACATAGGCGATCTCTTCCCTCTATTGATCAGAAACGTCCAAATATTGGCAGGTGATCCGATGAGGTCACATATGAGCGTAGCAGTGTGTTGCCAATATGTTTTACCTTGTCCCCTCCGACACATAAAACCCTTGCTTTTAAAGAATGGGCATCGGAGATGTGTTTGTGTTCTATCATGAATAGGTGTCTATTGACACCTATGCTATGCTTATCCTTGTAGTACACAAACAACAGAATAGTGTTTCGTGGGTTCCACGGTAAATCGTTCCCGTGGGTAAAAGCACTAACGTTCACGTTTTGGTGCTACCAACTAGTGATCCGAGTTGCTTTTGAGAGCATTGTGCTCGCTCGGGGAAGTTGACACGACCGTAGGCTTGGGCCGAGCCTGCGCGAAACTGCTGCTAGCGGGTATGTTCCGTTCGGCTCCTTCATGATACTCGTACCAGGGATCACTAGCATTCTAGTTCCCTGGTGGATATGTTGGTAGAGTGTGGAGATAAGGTACGAGTCATAGTATGCACATAAATATTGCTGTTGTCCAATTCGAAATTCAACCCTTCGCTCCAACTGAGAATCTCGCTAAGGCGGAGCAATTCATCCAAGAAGCATCATCTAAGGCAGACATGATCGTTTTCCCTGAGGATTTCCTCACTGGTCCCCTGGCCGGGAACAAGGCCTTTGTTGACTACGAGAATTCCTATGTCCAGCATTTCCAGCGGCTAGCTGTTAAATATGGGATAGATCTTGTTCCTGGCTCATTCGTCGAAGGTGACCATAATGGGCTCTATAACACAACGTATTACATCGACAAGACAGGTGCCATCCGAGGAAAATACCACAAAGTTAATCTCTGGCACCCCGAGAGGACCTATCTGACACCCGGCAACGGCTCGTGTGTCTTCGACACTCAGCATGGCCGGGTTGGCTTAATTATCTGTTGGGACTTAATATCTCCAGAAGTCTTCCGCAGCATGCTTCGGCAGGACGTTGAAATTGTCATCTGCCCAAGCTACTGGTGCTTCGAGGATGCCAGTGTAGGGCTTATACACGAACCCAACTCAGAGATCAAACTGGTCAATGCCCTCTGTACAGCACGTGCCTTTGAGAACGAAATTATTCTCGTCTTTGCCAATGCCGCCGCTTATAGCAGTGTGCCGGGAACAGATCAGCTCATTGGTCGCTCCCAAATCACGGCACCTTTCAAAGGGCCATTGCATATTCTTCCCCATTCGGACGAGGATATGTTTATCCAATCCGTCGACACTGACATTCTCAAAGATGCCGAATATGCCTACACGATTAGGAAGGACCTGGATGTGCAGGTTCCACTTCTCTCCTGATAACGGGTTCCGGAGGATACTCCTGCGCCACACCATCAGTGGTTGCCTCTCTCGACCTAATTTGGGCCAGAGGCAACCATCTGCGCAGACGTATCTGCCACCAGTTAAAGAGATACGCGAGCGTGACAATAACGAAAAGTGTATTACGCGCATTCACTACTGCCAGAAAGCCCACAGGAAGTATGATTATATGTGCGTTGATCGAAGTCGGCAATTGCGAATAGAAAAAGATATAGAGTATAGCGGTAAGCAACGAGATTATTCCCCAGCAGAAGAACCAGAAGCGATTGAATACACCGGAATAGGTCAGTAGTGAAATAAGCCACATAAGATACTGAGGACTGAAGGTCTTCCCAGTCGCCAGAAAAACCAAGATCAAGGCAATCGATGCCTGCACAATATCCAACTTTTTGCGCCACTGCAGCCAGAGAATATACGCCACTCCCACCAGCAGACAGATCGTCCCCACGAGCGAAACGCTTTGGTCAAGCTTGTCACTGATAATATTGATTGAACCATAACTGTACTCAATCCTCTGCCATGGGATGCCCATGTGCTGCGCAATCCAGAGCACGGTGCTCCCTGTCGACTCTACTTGAACCGGCCGATGGAGAAAATAACTTAGCTGGCTAACCACTGCCCCATGAAAGTCAAGCGACGCGAATATGCCAGTTGTTACTAGCAAAATAACCAGAAAGAGCAAACAGTTGTGCCAACGCCAGCGTTGCGCCCCCTGCAGGGTATACCAACACTGTTTTGGAACATCTCGCCATGCAAGATCATCGGCAGGTATATGCAAACGGCCTAATGCTTGCTGTTCTGCAATGAACAAGGCAGGGAATAGCAAGATGGGATAAATTTTGAGCAGCACACCAAATGCTAGTAGACAATAAGCCATGGTCCAGCGTTGCCGCTCTGCCGCAATCATACAGAGCAGGGTCAGTAATGCAGGCAGCAGATCAAAACGCACCAGCGCGAGTGCCGGTACTCCAATTAGCAGGTAGAGCGCAAATATCAATGGAGAGCCAGATGGTCCGTAGCGTTGCAGCAGCCAGTAGATTGCTATCGTCACCGCTGCCATCAGGAGAGCAAACGCCACCTGATAATTTAATAGTGGTATAAGAAGTGGTAAAGAAAATACGAGCACAGTTAATGGAGGATATTCAAATGGTAAAAGATGAAATGCTGATTTTTGATTAACACTATTTAAAAATGCACATTGGGGTGAGGGGAGCACATGTGTCGCGCTCGTGCCAAACCAGAAGGCAAGAGCGTAGCACTGATAGCGTGCCGGATCTGTTGTTGACAGATACGATGGGATAAAGAATTCCCAGGCAACTCCGGTACACATCAAAAGTGCCACCAGTACAATAGGAAGGTATCCCATACTACTACTACGACGCGTCTGCAAGGAGTCCCAGAGGAATATCAGAAATAGATTGAACGAGAATGGCTTAAATTGATCAATGGTGCTCTGTTTTATTGACGCTCTCCACAAATGTTAGTACACCCTCTCTCTATGTCTATTTGACAGCCCCACAACCAGAATGCTAGCATCCCGTTTCGCAAACGGATCTAGTCCTTTAGAGAAGACGAGCCGTAGGTAAAAGAAGTCACAGGTTCAGTTTTAGTCTACAGTAGAATCCATGTTTCCGCTCGCGAGGAGCCGACACACGAGAGCATTCGCAAAAGGAAAATGAGCTAGAATAGAAGGAGGATCAAGCCTGCGCGTCAAAAAGGTCCAGCCCTAATCTACTGGCTGTACTCTACCTTCCTGAGAAGCTTGCCATTCAAGACGGAGATGTTGCGCCTTGCTGAATATCTCGTGAATATCTTTCTCATGGGCTGCAATATGCTCACGTAGCATATGTAAGTAAGCAATGTACTCGTCTAGTTGTTGCGCTATCGCTGTGCTATTAGTGAAGCAGATATCACGATACATTTCAGGGCTACCGGCTGCCAGACGCGAGGCATCACGAAATCCACTAGCAGCTAGCAAAGCCGCCTCCTGCCATGCACTATCCTCAGCAACAGTATTCATCAAGGCAATAGAGGCCAGGAAAGGTAGATGGCTGACCCCAGCAACGAGCCTATCATGCTCAACTGCTTCAAGAAAACGTACGTGGGCTCCAAGGGTGTCGACCAGAGCACACACTTTTCTGACAGCAGCGGGGGGTGTACGAGGTGTAGGAGTCAAGCAATATATACGGTCATGGAAGAGAGATGCCTCAGCAGGTTCAACACCACACACTTCCTTGCCAGCCATTGGATGGCCACCCACAAAAGTAACTGAGGATGGTAACAATTCCTCAGCCCAACTGATTACTTGTGCCTTCGTGCTAGCGACATCGGTTACAATAGTTTCCGGAGACAGCACAGGAGCCATATCTCGCAATAATGAATGTATGACTCTCACTGGAGTCGCCAGGATCACCAATTCTGCCCCACATACAGCATCAGCAAGTGTGCTAGAACATTGATCAATCGCGCCCATCTTGCGAGCAAGATCACATACGCCCTTCCCCAAATCATAGCCAGTAACTTCCTTAGCCGCCCCTGCTTCGTGCAAGGCCAAGCCAATAGACCCACCGATCAATCCTAAGCCAATAATCGCCACACGATTAAACATAGAAGATGACTCCCCATATAACAGAATAATTACAAGGTGATTCGTTCGATAATGTAGGAATTATACTCCTTTACATTGCCTTTTTTCAACAAATTTGAGGAACCATTCATAACTACTCAGGTACCAATCGGGCTGATTAACGCCCAGAGTTTACTATCAATCACCTAAAGGTAACACGGTAATTCGCCATCGGTAGGGGCCCGATTCACCGTGTCATCTTTAGGTGATCGCGCCCGCCGTACCAACCTGCCAACAACGCAAGTGCCAGCCATCCCCTTCGACAGCGAGGGCACCTGCATAGTTAGGGTCGGGATGGAGTGCACACAGCCTCCAACACGCAGTCTCGTGTGGATCTTCGCGACTATTCAATAACGCTGCTGGCTCATCTGGTCGCAAGGAGACATCAAAAATATCTAGAGGAATAGAAAGGCCTTTACCTCTCGCCTTGATATAGGCTTCCTTACGTGACCAACACCGATAAAAAGCTTCCGTCCTGGCCGAGATAGGAAGAGCTTGTAGCATCTCATTCTCTAGCGGTGAGAAAGAGTGTTCGGCTAGCGGCTCATGGTCGAGACCAGGGCGCATATACTCTATGTCAACGCCAACCTGTCGGACATAAGTAAATGCAAATAAGATAAGTTCATGAGAATGGGAAAGGTTGAAGTTCAAGGTAAGATCTTGCGTAGCGAGATCCAACGATGGCTTTCCGTACTCGTTATAGCGAAATTGCAACTGGCGCGCATCGATAAAAGGAGTATTTAAATAGCGAGCAAGCAATATTCTAAGCAGACCGTGCGTGACGATAAAACGATGACGATCTTTTTCAAAATAAAAACGTTCTGCTCTGGCTACCTCGTCTCTACTAAGTAAAGATCTCAGGTATTGGATAGTTGCCAATGGCTGTAGCACGGAAGCCCGCCAAACATGCACTTCATCTTCTGAGAGTATGACTTGGTCCAGTGGTATGTCCCACTCCTTCGTATTATGCTCAGTATTGTGCATCTAAAAATAAACTAACTCCTCAAGCCATTCTTCTCCACCTGGACCAAGAGTAGCAGCCAGCAAGCTGGTTACATCGTCGCTGAGCAGTACATCACGTTCTACTCGATAATTTGCCAGGAAACGCGGCAGAATACCTACGTCGTATCGAGCAAGCAGATCGATAGCAAACCGTTCAAGCAGCAGCTCATAGCAGAGATAATCCTCCGTGGGAGTATCTTCGTACCAATCAAAGCCACGGACGGTCATCGGAGTTTTACCATCCGGCTCCGGCTCAAAAATGTCCGCATACTGCTCATGTAAGTCTTGATTGATAACCCCCTGCTGGCCATCTAGGCTATATGAAAGCCAGACAGCCACAAACTGGAATTGCCATTCATCAGCCCACAAAGGACTTTCGTCAGGCCAGGGACGTGGATCTCCCTCTAGACAAGCTAGAGCCAGTTCGTGGTAGAGCATGAACGCGATTTTCTCCCGCGTTATCGTGCCAAAAGTCGGGTCGATCTCCGTTGGCACAACAAGAGTCGGAGGAGAGGTCTCATCCGTCCAGTAGGGACGAGGAGCATGCTCTTCCTCCAAATCACCTCGTGGAACAAGAGACCAATCTTCCGGCTTGACTACCAGTACCTCCATATCTGGCATTGGGCGTCCAAATAACTGAGTCAGCCGTTGGCTAGCTTTCTCAATCGTTTGAACCATCCAACGAGCAAGTTCTTCCTCATTTGATGGATAATAAGCGGTCAGCGGCCCAGCTACCTTTTCGTAACGATTATAAGGAAAGTGCATGGCTTAACTTAGGCACTCCCTTCCTCCAGAACTTGTTCTTTCTCTGGCAGATTCAACGCGGGAGAAAGTCCAGTCTTATCAACTTCTCGAAGAGATTCTTGCAATGCATGACCATCCAATTTGTGATCTTTGCGGAAACGATCGTAGAAACCACGGTAGAGTTCTCGCAAGCGTTTGGGAGCAATCCGTCCATTTCCTTCATAATACTCAAGGGCGACCTGACCGATAGACCAGGTGGCAGCAGCTGCAATAGCACCAGCAATAAAATCGCCGCCAATGGGAACTGCTTTTGCGGCCTGCTCTGCCAGCAGACGCAGACTCAATCCACCTAAGAGTGTTGCAACCATTTCGCGTGCACGACTTTTCGCAGCTTCGTCATCCATGGGCTCGCCATATAAAGCCCCTAAGCGCAAAACCAAACGCAATTGTGTTCCCAGGAGAATTGGAATATCGATAAATGGTATAGGCTCCAGACCTGCCGCGAGACCCACGAGAGTTGCATTACGAATGACCCGTTGTGCAGCTTCACGTCGGTAAGCGGGCAATTCACGTCCAATTGCCAGAGCTGCGTCAGGGCTAGCTTCTATGATGACGGGGATTAGCTCATCTGCAACGTTTTCGCCTGTCTTGGCAGAAACCGGAATTACCCCAGGAGTATCTAGGGCTATCGCGACCTCTGTGGCCAAATGATCTCCACCTTCACCTCCCTTGAGCGCATCGATCTTATTGATAGCAACAATTGTCGGCTTGTCTAGCCGTCTGATGTGATCAAACAGCTCTCGATCCTCTGCTTGTAATCCCTTTGATGCGTCAACGAGGAATACAATAACACTTGCCTGATCCAGCCCACTTTCCATTACATCCGGCAAATGCCCAGGGGTATCCACCAGAGTAAACGGTCCAAAGTCGGTACGCACCAGAGTACGCGTGTTGCCTGTCTGTGAGGAGGCGGGAGAGAGGTTTTGACCGTTGATTTTGTTGAAGAGTGTACTCTTCCCCGTATTGGGCAAACCCACAATTACGATGGTATTGTTTAATTTCTCAAGGACATCCTGCTGAGCTGCCTTCCAATTCACGGTTTTCATAAACCCTTGCACCATATTAAGGTTCGAAGGGAAATGCTCCAAGACTCTCATGCTTATGTCACGCACAGTCTTAGGCCGACCTTTACGAAAGAGGCTTGCCCAGACATTATTTCTAAGCTTCCTCTTCTCTTCTTCTTCAGACTTTGGATGATACTGTTTGCTCTTAGCCACGCTCAACTTCTTTCTTTGTAATTACACTAACTGAACCAGGAAAGCCCCGTCATTAATGGCGGGAACGAATGACTAAATCTCAACGCTTTTATTTTACCACGTCAGCCAGCTATTTTTAACAGAAGGGGTGCGGGAAGTCCCATTGGACTAAGCCCCTTCTTCAAGCAGCTAAATAGATAACTTTGCAAGCATGGTATCTATTTCCTCTTGGGCTAGCTTTATATTCCCAGCAAAGATCAGACCCATTGGATGCTTTGCCATACGGCAGATAATGCGCGTACCAGCTTGCTGGAGCATCTGATCCCTTTCAAAGATCTGATCTCTGAGAATGTGAGGCTCTACATTGGCTGGTAGAGGATACTTATCGACCGTTGAGATGCCTGCTTGTATCACGGCACGCATGTTCTGGATGGTTGGCTCTTTTCTATTGGCACCCAGGACAGTAATAATGGCATCGGTATAGTTCGTCCAGCGCGGATTGCATTCGGCTAAGTAGTTCATCGGTGGCTGCTTGCGCTTCTTCTGGAGCAGTCTTTCCAGTTCCGTAGGAATCATGATGTCCACATTCGCTACGGCACGCAATGAGGAAAAGTCTATGCCACACTTCTCTGCGGTCTTGCGTAAAAATGCCTCAAAGAATGTTGTTGTTTGGTTTTCGAAACGATGCTGCATTTGCTGCATGTAGGTGTTTCTGGGAATATAGGTACTCGTGCCAACACAAGCCATACTGCCCGGCTTTTGATACTGACCATTCCAGCCCAGAGACTCAACCTGACCATCCATGATGACGACAGACATTCCAGGGGAATCGGCTAGATCAAGAAAGCGACTGACGACCACGCGCATCTCCCTGGGAGGGGACATAGTGGCAAACAGGTTTTCTTGTGCCTGAGTCAAGGCATCACGCCAGCAGCCATAAGAGTGAGCATCTTCAGCACTGCCGTTGTGGACGACAACAATCGCGCCAGCCTTTTCGTAAACCACGCAGCATCCAAAGTTGCCATCCGATTCAGCCGCACGCAACACCACTCCTAGTGGATACACCTGAGCCACCCCCGCCTGCTTATAGATCTCCTCCACCTTGCGCAGAAAAGCTCCAGCTTCTTTAGCTAGGTCCTGCACATTCACGATTATATAGTCAGGAGCACAAAAGCTCTCTCCGTCCAACTCATCGGCGAGCTGATAGAAAAGCGCTTTGTTTTTCAGCACATGGGTCATCTGCCCATGTAGGCCCCATACTTGCGCTCCTAGTTCATCACATAGATATGCCTCCGTCTCAGGGACGTTAATATAGGGCACAACGAGCGGCACGGGGTCCGTGATCTGCCGTGCTATAGCCTTAAATTCGTCAAAGGAACGAACGGAAATCTCTTTCCCAAAAAGGTGACTGAGGTACTGAACTTGCCTACGAATAACTGCTGTGGGGAAACGGACGAGAATGCTAATATTATGGGCATCAAGCGGGAGATGTCCGCACCTCTCGCCGTAGTGCTGCTCGGCTTGCCTGAACATTGTTTCATTCAAAGCTTGCAAAACGCCTATAGTGCCTACATTATGGAAACCAGCTCCTACAAGATTTTTTTGAGTGTCTGACGCGAAAAGTGAAGTATGCAGGATATTCATTGATGCAAAGATCTCCATCATTGCTATTCAAAATCAGCCTATTTCAATACGCTTGTGTTACAAACCTCTCTGGCGGGACGCAACGGGCCGAGGAGGTTGATGGTCAAGTCCTCTTTTGCTGTTCCTTCCTGATCAAAGAGATGCTGGGATTACTACCCGGTCAATCTGACTTTGCAACACACGGATGTCTCTTGTGAGAGCAGTGAATGTTGCAAGATATCTTTGACTGAGCAGTTACCACATCACCTTCATTTTTGCAACACAGCAACTATAGTATACCAGATAGGTTGGCTAACCATCAGAGATTTTTTGCATCTTTTGCTTTGTATAATGCTAAATTATACTTTCTCTTGCCCTATCAGAACAGAGACCTGTGGAAATGGAAAAAGGGAAGAAGAGCAGCGTGAGGTCATGGGATAAATGCGAATATGTAGTGTGCACGCCGCTCATTATAATTACATTATACTGGCGAATCCAAACAGGCCGATTCAGAACACTATCTTTGCAGTTTCGTCGTAGAAAGGGCTCAAGCGACTAAAAAGGCATGGAGATCCTTGACAGGTGTACCTGAAAAGGCGTTTTGATAGACCCATGCTAAGAAAAGCTCATGATGTGTTTCTTGAACGGAACGTCTGGCTTGCCCGAGTGTTGCATGGAGTTCTCCCAGATCTTCATGACTGATATGCTCTCTTTCATCTTTTTCTTCCAATTTCTTCCCAATATGTTGTTCATTTTCTGGCATTTTTTGATGCTTAAGCTCGTCTCGAATATCTTCGAGGTAGCTGAAGGCAATCCAACACAGAGTCCAATATCGCAGTAAAGCGGTAGTCGTCATCAGTTGATACTGATCAATCCCCAAAAGTTCTTTCGCATCTTCAAAAAGAACTTCGATATCCCAACGTGCACTAATGTGCTCCAAGCACCTTTGTGCATCAGCTTGAAGGTCACTGGTGGCAAAGTAACGAGCATACTCAATGGGATCATCGAGGTTATGACGAATAATGATAAGTTTGCAGCGATACAGAGACTTGATGTGTGTATCCACAATATGCACCCATACCTGACGCTCTGGATTCCTCGGCCAACTGCAGAGCTGATAGGCGCTTTCCGGAAGAGAGGCCACATACTCGGAAAATGATTGCCATTTCCATCCTTTTGGCATATCTGGAGTAATATCACACGATACGCGCAGTGAACGGTTACATTTCAAGCCAGTCGTGATAAGAAATCCGCGATCGCGTGCAGCTTTCCAGATCTTTTTGGCACTGTACCAACTGTCTAAAAGAACATGGGTAATCGTCCCAGCAGGAGGAGTGAAGTTTTGTATACACTGAATCATCATATCGATTTTACTCAAAAACGGTACTCCTTCCTTTTTTGCAGTCTTTTCTTGGCGGTACAAAAAGGGTTCCAAAGGACAAAATCGTCCTAAAACGGTATAGAGGCACTGAACCAAGCTGTGACCACTGATTCGCTTTCTGTATGTGGTAGAGTGATGTCTGCCCAAACCTTGCATTTTGACGCCTTTGGTTTTGGACATCGTCGAGTCATCGCCGATCAGATACCCGGTGACGAAGGGCTCTCTTGGACGACCACCTCGCTTGCGTTTCTTTTGCTGTTCCTTCACCTTTT
>Ga0193729_1000527_pt1 | contig 20160 bp, 23 predicted proteins | sample U1c2metaG_FD_143036 | JGI IMG/M metagenome (GOLD analysis project Ga0193729, IMG submission 143036) | Soil microbial communities from a riparian zone of the East river system, Colorado, United States - U1c2 | ecosystem: Environmental > Terrestrial > Soil > Riparian zone | place: USA: East River...
TATTGATGGCACTGTAGCCGCGCACGACGGCATTCGGCGCGGCGGCATTCGGCTGATATCCCAAGTGCCGCAGCAGGTGCGGCGTGAGGCCCTGCGCCACCGTCTGAAGGTCGGCATCGATGCCATGATCGGCGAGGCGCGTCACGCGCAAATCGCGGTAGCCGCACACATTGATGCGTTCGAAAGGCTGCGGGTCCAGCGACACATTGAGGGCCATGCCGTGATAGCACGCACCGCGGCGAATACGCAGGCCGATGCTGGCGAGTTTCGCGCCGTCGATATAGACCCCGGGCGCCTGGCGCGATCCTGAAGCGGTCAATCCCAGCTCAGCCGCGTAGGAAATCACGGCATTTTCGAGCGCGACCACCAAATCGCGAACGCCCAACTTCAGGCGCCGCAAATTCAGCAGCGGATAGATCATCAATTGACCGGGGCCGTGATACGTCACCTGACCGCCGCGATCGATTTGCACCACCGGAATGTCGCCGGGCGCCAGCAAGTGTTCGCGGCTGGCGTTCAGTCCTAGGGTAAACACGGGTGGATGTTCGACGAACCATATTTCATGGTAAACACGGGCGGATGTTCGACGAACCATATTTCGTCGGCAGTGGCATCCTGCCGCTCGTCGGTAAATTTTTGCATCGCCCGCCAGATCGGCTCGTACGGCGCCGACCCGAGGTAGTGAATCAGGGGTTCATGGCTAGGCGCCATACTCACGAGGGCTTCAGCCCCCGACCGCTTTGACGGCAAGCTTCGCGTTATCCAGTCCCGCATTGTTGCGCGCCAGTGCTTGTTCCGCGCGATAACTCGATCGCACCAACGGACCCGACACGCATTCCAGAAAGCCCAATTCCAGCGCCCAGTCCCGGTACCGGTCGAATTCCTGCGGGGTGACGAATCTCTCCACATTCAAATGATTCGGCGTGGGACGCAGGTATTGCCCCAGGGTCAACACGTCGACCTCTGCCGCGCGCAGGTCCATCAAGGTTTCGCGAATTTCCGCATCCGTCTCGCCCAATCCAAGCATCAAGCTGGTCTTGGTCAGCACATGCGGTTGATAGGCCTTGGCCCCCTTCAGCACGCCGATGGTCTGGTCGTACCCCGCCCGCGGGTCGCGCACCGGATGCGTCAAGCGCCTCACGGTCTCGACATTCTGCGCAAACACATCCAATCCGGAATCGAGCACGGTATGCACATCGCGCATGACGCCTTGAAAATCCGGCGTCAGCGCTTCGACCGCGGTACCCGGATTGCGGCGCTTGATGGCGCGGATGGCGGCGGCGTAGTGCGCGGCGCCGCCATCGCTCAAATCATCGCGGTTTACCGAGGTGAGCACCACGTACTTGAGCCGCATCAGTTCGACCGACTTGGCCACGTTGTCGGGTTCTTCCGCATCCAGCCAGCCGCGCGGGTTGCCGGTATCCACCGCGCAGAAGCGGCACGCACGCGTGCACACGGCGCCCATCAGCATGATGGTGGCAGTTCCCGCGTTCCAACATTCACCGATGTTCGGACACTTCGCCTCTTCGCACACCGTGCTCAGGCGATGCTCGCGGACTATTTGTTTGACGGCGCCAAAGGCCGCGCCCGTGGCCAAGGGCGCGCGCAGCCACGCGGGCTTGCGCTGGGCCGCAGCGGGAGCTTGCGCTGGACCCTGCGCCTGTTTGACGCCGTCCTTGATGGCCGTAAAGCCATGCGCCGTCGTGTACTTCTCGCCGCTGCGCGCCGGCCGCGGATCAGGCGCTATGGGGATGCCTTTGAACTCGGACATGGCGTCAATTGTACTCTAGGCGCCTAAATTTGAGATGGCCGTAGCTCCCAACCTACCTATTGGTAGGCTTTCAGGTAGCGCTTCGACTAGGACCCGTCGGGTGACCCTCTGGTCCTCAAGCCGACTGGCTATTCAGCACGGCAAGCCTTTCGGGCGTGCCGACGTCTTCCCACGCTCCCGCATACAACTGCGCGGAACAGCGTCCCGCCGACATCGAACGCAGCATCAGCGGTTTCAGGGGAAACACGCCATCGACGCAGTCGGCAAAGAACGCCGCCATCGACGCAGTCGGCAAAGAACGCCGGGCGATAAACGGCAATGCCGGAAAACGTATGGAGTTCTGCGGCCGCCTCTCGAGCCTCGCCCTGCTCGATGCCGAAATCGCCTTTCAGGTAGCTCGGATTGGGGACCAGCACGAGATGCGCATCGTGATGGGCCCCCAGCGCCAAGGTCTCGAACGGAAAATCGGTATAGATATCGCCGTTGACGACGGCGAACGGTCCCGGAGACAGCAGCGGCAGCGCGCGAAAGATGCCGCCGGCGGTTTCGAGCGCGCGAGGCGCTTCTTCGCTGTAGCTGATGGTCGCGCCGTAGCGTGTGCCGTCGCCCAAGTAGTCGCGGATTTGCGAGCCCAACCACGCCAGGTTGATCACGACACGATCGATGCCGGCGCTCACCAGGCGAATCAGGTGGCGCTCGATCAAGGGCTGGCCGTGCACTCGCAGCAAGGGCTTGGCGGTCACGTCGGTCAACGGCCGCATGCGTTCGCCCCGCCCCGCGGCCAGGATCATTGCCGCCCGCGGGCGCTCGCTCGCCATGCTCACGCCAATGCGCGCTGCTGCGCGCTCTTGAATAGCGGGTCGATGCGCTTGGCGATGAAGGCGGCGAATGGCGCGGTATCGGCGTAGCTCGAAGCAGTGTCCCGCGCATAGTCGAGCACGCGCGGCAGGTCTTTGAGGTATTGCGACTTGCCGTCCCGATAGAACAGTCGCGCAAATATTCCCAGCACCTTGATATGCCGTTGCAAGCCGATCAGATCGAACCAGCGCATGAATTCGGCGGCATCCTTAGGCAGCGTAAATCCGGCTTCGAGCAATTTCTCGCGGTATTCGAGAACCCACGCGCGCACTCGCGCCGGCGGCCAGGCGATGTAGCAGTCCTTGAGCAGCGAGGCCAAATCGTAGGTCACGGGACCCCACACGGCGTCTTGGAAATCCAAAATACCGGGATTATCTTGCGCCGTGACCAAGAGATTGCGCGAATGATAATCGCGATGCACGAAGGCGGCCGGCTGCGAGGCCGCGGCCCGAACCAAACTCGCGAACAACTCATCCAGCATGGATCGTTCTTGCGCGTCGATGGTCACCTTGAGGTGATGGCGCAGGAACCATTCGGGCATGAGCTCCATTTCGCGCATGAGCAGGGCGCGATCGTATCGAGGCAAATCGCCGGATACGGCCGCATCGGCCGTTTGCATGGTTCGCAGAGCCGCCAGCGCGTCGGCGTAAAGCCGGTCCGCGGCTCGAGGCCCGGGCAACTCATCGAGGTATTGCCTCGAGCCCAAGTCCGACAACAACAAAAACCCGCGCTCCATGTCGCGCGCCAGGACGATGGGCACGTTGAGGTTCATGCCGCCCAATATCCGGGCCACCTTGAGGAAGGGAGCCGAGTCTTCCTTGTCGGGCGGCGCATCCATCACAATGTAGCTATCCGCGCCCCGCGTCACGCGAAAATATCGGCGAAAGCTCGCATCAACGGAGGCCGGCGCGATGACGCTGCCGGCGAATCCCAAGTCCTCGAGCACCCACTGCGTCAGGTGCGCGAGGCGGGAATCGCTTGCATCCAATACTTCCATGCTTGACCATTCGTAAACCGCAAATGCGGCGATTTAAGTATACCGACTAAGGCGACGCATTTTGCCCATGGCTTCTCACGTTCGGGCCGCATTTATTTTCCTCTGCCTGGCGAGCTCCCTGGCGCGCGCCGCAGATGTTTGCCCCGCTCCGCCCAAATATACCTTTGTTCGCCCCGCCGACATCCCGCCCGACGATCATCGCATCCACGTCGACAGCGACGATGCGGTGCTGGGCGCCGACGGCAACGCGGTGCTCAACGGGCGGGTGACGGTTCGCCAGGACGCGCGCAGCGTCGCCGCCGATTCGGTCACCTACGATTACGGCAATGACAAATTGACCGTCAAGGGCAAGGTGGATTTCCTCGATCCGAAATTGCGGGTGCGCAGCGACAGCGGCAGCTACGAAACGGACGGCGGGGCCAATTTCAACGAGGCCTTTTTTCAGCTCATGGACCGCAACGGCCGCGGATTTGCCAAGGACGTCGACCTGCATCCGGACGGCAAGCTGGATTTGAACAATGTCCGCTATACCAGCTGCCCGGTCGGCAACGAGGATTGGAGCTTGAGCGCATCCAAGATCAATCTCGACACCAAGCTCCAGGAAGGCGTTGCACACCATGTGACCATGCGCTTCAAGGACGTGCCGATTTTTTATACGCCCTATATCTCCTTTCCTTTGGGCGATGAGCGCAAGAGCGGCGTGCTGTTTCCGAGCTTCGGCCATTCCGGCAGCAATGGCTTCGACGTGGAAGTGCCGTATTATTTCAACCTCGCGCCGAATTATGACCTGACGGTCACGCCGGGACTGTTGACGGCGCGCGGCGTGCAGCTGGCCGAGGATTTCCGCTATTTGACGGCGCATTCTCACGGTCAATTCGACGCCACATTCCTGCCCAACGACAAACAGCAACATGACGATCGCAGCTACGTGCGCTACACCGACATAACGGACATCCGTCACGGGCTTAGGTTCGATGCCGACATCGCCAGCGTCAGCGACAGCAATTACTTTCAAAGCTTCGCCGTGGGAACCGAGCAAACCAGCGTGACCTTTCTCGAACGCCGCGCGGATTTGCTGTACTACGATGACGCTTGGCGGATCCGCGCACAGCTGCAGAACTTCCAAACCATCGACACCACCGTGATTGATGCGGACCGCCCCTACTCGCGGGTGCCGCGAGTGCAGGCGAGCGCGCTGTATCCGATCGAGAACAGCAATTTCGAATTTGGGTTCGACAGCGAGGCCGTGAATTTTCTGCGCGGCGTCGGCCCCACCGGCGTGCGATTGAATCTCGCGCCGGAAATTCGCTGGTCGAAACGCGCGCCGGGTTACTTCTTCGAGCCGGCCGTCGGCTACGACTTCACGCAGTACGACTTGCAGGACGCGGGGCCCGGCCGGCCCAGCACGCCGTCGCGAGCCCTGCCGTATGCGCGCGTGGACACCGGACTGGTATTCGAGCGCGAAGCGGGCGCTCAGGGTCAGCGTACTCAAACGCTGGAGCCGCGCCTGGTATACAGCTTCGTGCCCTATCGCAATCAGGATGAGTTGCCGATCTTCGATAGCGGCTTGCCCGATCTCAACTTGACCGAACTGTTTCGTACCAACCGCTACGTGGGATCGGACCGCATCGGCGATGCCAACCAAGTGGCGCTGGCCGTGACCACGCGGCTGTTCGATACCGTGTCCGGAACCCAGTATTTGTCGGCGACCGTCGGGCAAATTCGCTATTTCTCAATCCCGCGGGTCGGACTGCCGCAGGATGCCCTGCCGCTCCAAGGGATTCGCGACCAGAACGGGCAGCCCTTGGGGGCCATACCCCTGGTGAACCCCTTGGCCGTACCCGGCGCCCTGACGGCCCCCGGCGGACAATCATATGTGGCTTTCCCCGGGCAATATCTGCCCGGCCAATATCTGGGCCAATACCCTTTGAGCGCACAGACCCGCGCTCTGGCCCTGGGACAGAACCCGGCATTCCCCGCCTCGGACATCGTCGCGGAAGTCGCTCTGACGGGTTACAAGCACCTGGGCGTCAATCTCGACTACCAATGGAATCCCTACACCTCGCAGACCGAGAAATCGGAGATTTCGGTCCAATACCGCCCGGACCCGAGCCGGGTGGTCAACATTGGCTATCGCTTCCAGGAAGGCATACTGAAGCAGTGGGACGGCTCTTTCGCCTGGCCGATTGCCGCGCATTGGAATACCGTGGGGCGCTGGGTATATTCCCTGCAAGACCGGCAAACGATCGAACAAGTGGCCGGCTTTGAGTACAAAAGCTGCTGTTACAAGGTCCAGTTGGTGCAGCGCCGCTACCTGAGCATCCGTCCCGGCACCACGACCTCCGGGGGCACACTGGACACGTCGATTGCATTACAATTGGAACTGACGGGCTTAAGTTCGGTCGGAAAGCGTGAGGATTCCTTCCTTGAACAGTCTATCCGCGGGTACTCCACCCGCGACCCGAACACCCAATAAACAGGAATGGACTTAGGATTTTGACCCATGCGTAAAGTTGCCCAACTCTGTGCGATCCTCATCGCGCAGATCCTGCTGCTGTCCCCCTCCCATGCGCAGACCCGCGACATCGGTGTTCACGGAGAAATGCTCGACCGCATTGCGGCCATCGTCAATGACGGGCTGGTCCTGTGAAGAGCGAACTCGATGTGCAGATGTCCTCGGTGCAGAAGCGCCTGCAGGAGCAGCGCGTCGAATTACCCTCCCAGAGTGTGCTGCAGCAGCAGGTGCTCGATCGTCTGGTCTTGCAGGAAATACAATTGCAGCGTGCGAAGCACGTCGGCCTTACGATTACCGATGAACAACTGAACAGTGCGCTGCAGGAGATTGCGGGGCGAAACAAGATCCCGTTCGATCAGCTGCCGACGGCACTCGCCGCACAAGGCGTCGATTACAAAACATATCGCGAATCGATGCGCAAAGAGCTGACCTTGAGCACCTTGCGGCAACGCGACGTCCTTGCTCACATCAATGTCTCGCCGCATGAGCTCGAGCAGTATCTCGCGCGCCAGCAAAACGCCGCGGCGAACGATGAATTCAACGTCTCGCACATCTTGCTGTCGCTGCCGGCCGCCGCCACCCCGCAACAGCTCGAGGATATCTCGCACAAAGCGCAGGATGTCGCCGTGCGCGCCGGCAAGGGCGAAGACTTCGGGCAGCTGGCCATCGCCAATTCGAACAGCCAAACAGCCTTGGACGGCGGTCAGCTGGGCTGGCGCAAGGGCACGCAGTTGCCGCAGTTCATCCTGGACCTGGTAGTCAAAATGAAACCCGGCGAAGTCAGCGAACCGGTTCGCACGCCGAGCGGCTACCATATCGTGAAACTGAATGAACGCCGCAGCGGCGAGGCGCCGGTCATCATCAATCAGATCCACGCGCGCCACATCCTGATGAAACCGACCGAACTGGACGACGATGCGACCGTGCGTGAGAAGCTTGCCAAGCTTCGCGAACGGATCGAGAAAGGCGAGAGTTTCGCCGGCATCGCCTCGACCGCGTCGGAAGACCCCGGCTCGGCCCCGGATGGCGGCGACCTGGGATGGACCGGACCCGGCACCTTCGTGCCTGAGTTCGACAAGGCGATCGCCGATTTGAAGGAAAACGAGATCAGCGAGCCCTTCAAAACCCGCTACGGTTGGCACATCGTGCAGGTGCTGGGCACCCGTACTTACGACAGCACCGACGATGTGCGGCGCCAGAAGGCTTTTGCCGCCATCCGCGAGAGCAAGTCGGATGAAGAGACCGAGCTGTGGCTGCGCCGCTTGCGCGACGACGCATGGCTGCGCCGCTTGCGCGACGACGCATTCATCGAAACCAAGATGTAGTGTACATACCTCGCATCGTCATCACGTCGGGGGAACCCGCCGGTGTGGGACCGGATGCCTGCGTCACTCTGGCGCAGACGGATTGGGAAGCCGATCTGGTGGTGGCAGCGGACGCTCACCTGTTGGCCGCCACGGCGGCCGCTCTCGAGTTGCCCTTGAGCATTGAACGCTACGACTTGAGACGGCCCGCGAAACCCCATCGCGCCGGAAGTCTCCAGGTTCTGCACATCCCGTCGCGCTGCGAGGTTATCGCCGGCAAGCCGGACGTACGCAACGCCGCCTACGTGATTGAAATGCTGGATCGCGCCTGCGATGGCTGCACCAACGGCGAGTTTGCCGCCATGGTGACCGCACCGGTGCAAAAGAGCACGCTCATGGATGCGGGCTTTGCCTTCAGCGGCCATACCGAATATCTTGCGGCAAGAACACGCGCGGCGATGCCCGTGATGCTGTTGCTCAACGATCAATTGCGAGTGGCCTTGGTAACCACCCATCTGGCGTTGGCCGATGTGCCGAGCGCCATCACCCAAGAGCGGCTGCGCTCCACTTTGCGCATCGTGAACATGGACTTGGAGCGGCATTTTTCCTTGCTGCCACCGAGAATTGCCGTCCTGGGCTTGAACCCGCATGCCGGCGAGGGCGGACATCTGGGCCGGGAGGAATTGGACATAATCGAGCCGGTCATTCGGGAACTCCAAGATGAGGGGTTGAACTTGCAGGGGCCGATTCCGGCCGACACGGCGTTCACGAAGCGCTTCCTCAAAACCATCGATGTGATTGTGGCGATGTATCACGATCAAGGACTTCCCGTTATCAAACACGTTGGATTCGGCAATGCGGTGAACATGACGTTGGGCCTGCCGATTTTGCGCACCAGTGTCGATCACGGCACCGCCTTGAGTCTTGCGCGCTCCGGAAAGGCCGACACCGGCAGCTTGAGCGCCGCTCTGGCCCTTGCCATAGAACTGGCAAGCGCCAGGGAGCCTGTCTGAGCATGCCGCGCGGGCAGACAGGCTCCTGACGATCATGCTGGTTCGTAAGCGCTTTGGTCAGCACTTCCTGCATGATCCCGGCGTCATCCGACGCATCATCGACGGCGTGTCGCCGGCCGTCGGCGACCGCATCGTAGAAATCGGCCCGGGACGCGGCGCCCTGACCTGGGATCTTTTGCGCCGCGCGCAAGCACTGGATGTGATCGAGATCGATCGCGACCTGGCTCAATCGCTCAAAGAAGATCCGCGCGCAACTAATGCCCTGCACGTGCACGTCGAAAACGCGCTCGATACCGACTTCGTGCGCCTGCGGGCGGCAGGCGCGCCGCTGCGCATCGTCGGCAATCTGCCCTACAACATCTCAACCCCGCTGCTGTTTCGTCTGTTGTCCCAGCGGTCCGCGATCGCAGACATGCACTTCATGCTGCAGAAGGAAGTGGTCGATCGCATGACCGCGCAACCCTCGAACAAGACATATGGCCGGTTGACCGTCATGCTGGCGGCGGTGGCTGAAGTCGAACGGCTGTTCGACGTCGGGCCGGGCGCCTTTCAACCGCGGCCCAAGGTCTGGTCGGCCATTGTACGGTTGCGCCCAACACTTAAGCCCCGCTTCGAGATGGGCGATGACGGCGTGCTTCGAACCCTGGTGACAGCCGCGTTTTCACATCGGCGCAAAATTTTGAGCAATGGCCTCAAGGGATTGCTCACGCCGGAGGAGATTGAATCCTGCGGCATCGACTCGCAGCTGCGGCCGGAGGCTCTGACGCCGGCACAATTCGGCCTGCTCGCAGCCCGCCGCTCTCAGCTATACTCAAAGGCGCATGGCCGGTTATAAGAAAATCTTGGTATTGTTGGATCTGTCGGACGCCAGCGAACAGATCGCCGTCGCCGCACGGGATATGGCCGCGCACTCGAATGCCGCGATGGTCATATTGCATGTCGTCGAATTCGTGCCGAGCGAGCCCATGGGTGAGACACTGATGCCGACGATACAAATTGAAGAAGATTTGATGCAGCGCTCGCGCGTCAAGATCGACGAGTTGCGCGCGCGCCTGGCGCTGCCGCGAGCCACGTCAAGATCGACGAGTTGCGCGCGCGCCTGGCGCTGCCGCGAGCCACGGCCAGAGTGGAAGCCGGCAACAAGAAGACCGAGATTCTTCGTGTTGCCAAGGATGAGGGTGTGGACTTGATCGTCCTCGGCAGCCGCGTGCGTCACGGTCTCGGCATCCTGGTGAACTTTACCGAGGACACCGTCCTGCACGCTGCACACTGCGATGTGCTCGCAGTACGGTTGCCTTGAGACGTGGAAGACATGACTGCCGAACCGGTCAATCCCAGAATTCGGGTTGAAGTCGAGACCTCCTATATCGAAGAACAATCCGATCCGCGCGACAAGCGCTTTGTATTCTCCTGCACCATTACGATTCGCAACGAGGGCCAGGTGCCGGCGCGCCTGCTGACCCGCCATTGGATCATCACCGATGCCAATGGCAACGTGAAAGAGACGCGCGGCGATGGCGTGGTAGGCGAGCAGCCGTATTTGAAGCCGGGCCAGGGATTTCGCTATTCCACCGGCGCGGTGATTGAAACTCCCGTCGGCACGATGCAGGGCAGCTATCAAATGGTGGCCGATGATGGCCAGCAATTCGATGCGCCCATCGCGCCGTTCAGGCTGGCGATGCCCGGGGTGCTGCATTAGGAGCGTGCACGCTCCTAAATTCGCGGGTGCCTGATGGCGCTCTATGCGATCGGCGACGTGCAGGGCTGTGACGCGGAACTCGGCGCGTTGCTGGGAGCCTTGAAATTCTCCGCCGATCGCGATTCTCTCTGGTTCGTCGGCGACCTGGTCAACCGCGGACCCGATTCGCTCAAGGTACTGCGCAGAATTCGCGCCTTAGGCGATGCCGCCACCGTCATTCTCGGCAATCACGACCTGCATCTGTTGGCCGTGTCGTATGGCAGCGCGCGTTTGCGCGACGACGATACCTTGGAAGCCGTACTCGCAGCCCCCGATCGCGCCGTGCTGCTCGACTGGCTCAGCAGCCGGCCGCTGCTGCACGAGGATCCGCGTTTGAACGTTTGCATGGTGCATGCCGGATTGGCGCCGCAATGGGATCTTGCATTGGCGAGGGAATGTGCGCACGAACTGGAGAGGGCCTTGAGGCGCGATCCCGCAAAGCTGTTCGCTCGAATGTACGGAGATCTGCCGGATCGTTGGGACGATGCCCTTGAAGGTGAAGAGCGGCTGCGCTTCATTGCGAACTGTCTCACCCGGCTGCGCTATCTGGATGCGGAAGGCCGCCTGGCACTGCGCGCCAAGGGGTCGCCGAAGAAGGCGCAGAGCAAGTCGCTCATTCCTTGGTTCGAGGCGCACGGCGCCCGCTGGCGCGGATCGCGCATCTTGTTCGGCCACTGGTCGACTCTGGGGTACTTCAGCAACGCCGATGTCACGGGATTGGACACGGGATGTGTTTGGGGAGATTGCCTGACCGCACTGCGGCTGGACGTGCCGGATGCCAAACCCGTGCAGGTGCCGTGCGCTTCTCCTAAGGACTAGCGGCCTTCGGGATCGCACCCGCCCTCAAGATCTCACCGCGCACAAAAAAGCGGCTGCCGCTCGCCTGATACGGCACGCAGGTGATGTCCTGCTTCACATCTTTCGTGGCGAATTTGGGCAGGATCTGACGCGCGAATTCCTCGACCAACTCGCAGTCGCCCACGCCATAATTTCGAAAGGCATCGCTGGTCAACGTGAAGGACTCATAGCGCGCCTGCACGGCCGACAAGTCGCCGGGTCGCAGCGGCTTGGCCGCCGCGTCCGGCAACACGGGCGATGAGAAAACGATGCTGAGCCGGGGACCCAAGTAACCCTGGCGCAGGGGCGCGGACTCGTTGCAGCCCAAAAGCGACACCTTCAGATCGCGGCGCGCCCCCAAGTCCAAGAGCAGCGAGCGCATTTTATCGCGCAGACCTTCACAGGAATAACGCGCCGTGCGGCCCATGTAGGAAAAATCCAGGCGTTGCTCCTTCCAAACCGCGGGCACGGGGCTGCCCGCTAACTCATCGGCCGCCCACAGCGGCAAGGAGAACATCAATCCGACACCGGCAAGCACCCACAAAGCACGCATAGACCCTCCGGCTTGGTTTGACCGCGCCAAGCCCAACGAAGTTTCAACGCCGGTATAATGTGGGCCATGTCAGCCGTCCCGCCTTTCAATCTGCGCCGCTGGATCGATCAGAACCGCAACTTGCTCAAACCGCCCGTGGGCAACAAGCTGCTGTTTGAGGACAGCGCTTTCATCATTATGGCGGTCGGCGGACCGAATTCGCGCAAAGATTTTCACCACGATCCCAGTGAAGAACTTTTCTTAATGATCGAGGGGGACATGGTGCTGAAGACGGTGCAGGACGGCCGCGTGATGGATGTGCCCATCCGCGAGGGTGAGCTGTATCTGTTGCCGGCGGATGTGCCGCACTCGCCGCGGCGACCCGCGGGAAGCGTCGGCATCGTGGTCGAACGGCGGCGTGCTCCGGACGAACTGGATGGATTTTCTTGGTATTGCGAAAACTGCGGGCACCGCCTTTTTTTCGAACGTGTTGCGGTGAGTAATATCGAAACTCAACTCCCCGGGATCTTCTCGCGCTTCTATTCCAGCCTCCAGCATCGCACCTGCAGCGTCTGCGGGACTGTCATGCAGGCTCCCGCCTGAGCGGACAAGATCTCAAGCCCGCGGCAGCGTCGGCTCGAGACGCGGCGGATCCGCTCGCCGGCTTCGCCGAGGAGTTCCATCACCCCTACGATGCCGCAGGCCGAAAGGTTCTGTACTTTGGCGGCCACTCGTTGGGGCTGCAGCCCAAGTCAGCGGCGAAGCTGCTCGAGCAGGAACTGGCAGACTGGCGGCGCTTGGGAGTGTTGGGTCACCACGACGCGACGCGGCCCTGGATTCCGTATCACGAACGCGCGGCACCGGTACTCGCCGAACTCGTCGGCGCACGGGAAAGCGAAGTCGTCGCCATGAATTCCTTGACCGTCAATCTGCACTTGATGATGGTCAGTTTCTTTCGGCCCGACTCGACCCGAAAGAAAATATTGATCGAAAGTTCGGCATTTCCCTCGGACCGGTACGCGGTGGTATCCCAGCTCGAGTTTCACGGCCTCGATGCCGCGCAGAATTTGATCGAGGTGCAGCCGCGGGGCGGCGAGCGAACTTTGAGGACCGAGGATGTGATTGAGCGCATCGAGCGGGAAGGATCGCATCTCGCCTTGGTCCTGCTGCCCGGCGTGCAATATCTCACCGGGCAGTCGTTGGACTTGGAGCCTTTGATCGCCGCGGCGCGCCGCGTGGGTGCCGCCGTGGGCCTCGATCTCGCGCACGCCATCGGTAATACCCCCTTGAGTTTGCATGATTGGAATCCCGACTTCGCCGTGTGGTGCAGCTACAAGTATCTCAATGCCGGACCCGGCGCCGTCGGCGGCTGCTTCGTGCATGAGCGGCATGCACGGGACTTCGAGCGGCATGCACGGGACTTCAAGCGTCCGCGGTTTGCCGGCTGGTGGGGGCACAACAAGGCCGACAGATTTCTTTACGATCCGAACTTCGATCCCATCGACGGCGCTCAGGGCTGGCAAATCAGCAATCCCCCCATTCTTTCCACGGCGCCGCTGCTGGCCTCGCTGGAGATTTTTCAGCGCGCCGGCATGCCCGCGTTACGAAAAAAATCCGTCGCGATGACCGGATACCTGCAGCAGCTGATCGAGCAGCGCGTGGCGGGACTGGTGGAGATCATTACGCCGGGTGACCCCGGGCAGCGCGGCTGTCAACTGAGTTTGCGCATTGCACGCCCCGCCGCCGCGGCCAAGCGCTGCCAGGAACAGCTCAGCGCAGCAGGTGTCATCGGCGACTGGCGCGAGCCGGATGTGCTGCGGCTTGCACCGATCCCGCTGTACAACTCGTTTGCAGATGTGTTTGCGGCGGTGGATATTTTGGCGCAGGCTTTGCGCGCATGAAAATCTCATGATACGCATTGCCGGTGCGGGTCCGACGGGCTCGCTGCTCGCCATTCTCCTGCAGCGCCGCGGATTCGAGATCGCACTGTACGAAACGCGCGCCGATCCGCGGGACGCGCGCGCTGAGTCGGGCCGAACCATCAATTTGGCCCTGGCCGATCGAGGAATCCACGCACTCAAGGTTGCGGGTGTCTTTGACGATCTGGCGCCGGCGCTGCTGCCCATGCGCGGTCGGCTCATTCACTATCAGAATAGGGACACTGCATTTCAGCCCTACGGACAGCGGCCCAATGAGGTGATCTATTCGGTGTCCCGGCATCGGCTCAATCAGGCACTGATCGAGGTGGCGGCAAAACTTCCCGGAATAGAGCTGCATTTTCAGCATCGATTCGAATCGGCGGACTTCACGGCCGAGACCGCGCAGATCCGCGACCTTCAGGAGGACCGAGTCATCACGGTGCTGGCCGCGCGGCAATTTCATGCTGATCGCGCTGCCCAATGATGACGGCAGCTTCACCGCGACGCTGTTTCTGCCGAAGCGCGGGCCGATCAGCTTCGAGTCGTTGAACAATGCGCAGACCATCGATCAATTTCTGTCGCACAATTTTCCGGACGCGCGCGAACTGATGCCGCATTCACTCGATGAATTCAGTGCGCATCCTGTCGGGTTCTTGGGGACGGTCTCCGCGAGCCCCTGGCACGCCGGCGCGCAGGCCCTGTTGATCGGCGACGCGGCGCACGCCATGGTGCCGTTTCATGGTCAGGGCATGAATTGCTGCTTCGAGGACTGCATCGAATTCGATGCCTGCGTCGAGCAGCGCTTGCCATGGGAAAAGGCGTTCGCTCAATTTGGCGCTTCCCGCAAGCCCAATACGGATGCCATCGCCGCGATGGCGCTCGAAAATTATCTGGAAATGCGCGAAAGCGTCGCCGACCCTCAGTTTCAGCTGCGCCAAGCGCTTTCATTGGAACTCGAACGGCGCTTTCCGCAGCGCTTCATTCCGCGCTATTCCATGGTGATGTTTCACCACGAGATTCCCTATCTGACCGCGCAGCAGCGCGGGGCTGCGCAGGCCGATATTTTGTCCGACCTGACGCAAGGCGCGGCGGCGATCTCGGACATCGACTTCGGGCGCGCGGAACTGGCGATCGACGCGAAGCTGCCGCCCGTTTAGTCAGCGGCGGGCGTTGCGGGACCTTTAGGCCCGATCCAGCGTCACAAAACTGTAGGCGTGGGCATTCTTGGCGTCGGCCTCGTGGCGCTCGCGGCGCGACTCGACCCATTCCGGTTTGCGCCAGTCCGCAAAGAACGTGTCGCCGTCTTTGATTTCCGTGTGCACCAGCGTCAGGTGAATGCGCCGCGCGGACGGCAGACACAGGCGATAGACCTCCGCGCCGCCGATCACCATCAGGGGCAATTCACCGCCGGCAGACGAGCGGGCCTCTTGAAGGGTTCGAACCAGCTTGGCATCAGCGGGCGCGAAACCGGGCGACCCCAAGGCGATCGCGCGGCTCATCACCAAGTTTGTCCGGCCCGGCAATGCCTTGCCGATGGACTGATAGGTCTTGCGGCCCATGAGAATGTGATGCCCCATGGTGAGCGCCTTGAAATGCCGCAAGTCCGCCGGCAAGTGCCACGGCAGCTGGTTGGCGCGGCCGATGACATCGTTTTCCGCAGCTGCAACCACCAACTCCACAGCAGCATCCGTCACCCGTTGTCCCCAAGAAATGAAAACGGATTTATACGCTCGGAGCGGCCAACTCGCCAGCGGCCAACTCGCCAGCGGCCAACTCGCCGACGGCTTCTCGCCGGCGGCTTCCCGCCTCACGCGGGTATCCGCAGAGCACGTTGCGCGGGCCAGCGTCAAACCGGTCTTCGGGTCATGAGCTTGCAGATAGAACGTGAATGCATGGCTGCCGTAGTAGTCGGCCAGCGCGCCGGCCGATTCAGCGTGATATTTCAGTTTGAATGTGGGCGCGCCCGAACCCGACGCCAAACTCGTTGCGAATGCCTGCGCGCAGGCGTTTAAGGCTGTATTTTCCGCGGATGCGTGGGAAACGGCGGGACAAATGGCGGCGACGGATGCGGCCGTCAGCAGGAGTTTGCGAATGATCATGATGGTATTCCTCGGATCGAAAATACCAACTCCCTCACGACACGGTAAGCGGCGCCGAAGGCTGCTACAAACGAGAAAATTTTTCTCGAGGCGCGATTTTCCTCATGTGTTCCAAGGCTCTGGACAGCCTCTAGGCGACGCGACACTCGCTCAGGATCCAGCGCGTCAGCTCCTGTAAATCCTCGCGCGCGCGATCCTCGGGCCGGTGCAGCAGGAAGTAACTCTCATTGGTGGTCAATTCCGCATCGAAGAGTTTCACCAATCCGCCGGCACTGAAGCGATCGGCGCTCAAGCGCGAGGGCACCAAGGCGATGCCGACGCCCTGCTCGGCGGCCCGCACCACCGCCGACATGGTGTCGAGGCGGACCAACCGATTGGGCTTGATCGGCTCGATTCCCAATCCCGCCCGACGCCCTGCTCGGCGGCCCGCACCACCGCCGACATGGTGTCGAGGCGGACCAACCGATTGGGCTTGATCGGCTCGATTCCCAATCCCGCCGCCCAGCGCTCCCACGCCTCGCGCCGCTCTTCGTGCAGCAGCAACGTCTTGCCATTCAGATCGCCGTAGGAATCGATGGGATTGTCGAGCAGGAACGCCGGGGAACACGCAGCGATGAAGTTCTGTGCGAACAGCTCATGCACGACCAAACCGTCCCAAGGGCCTGCGCCCACGACGATGGACAGGTCCGCCTCCGGCGGATGGGTTTTAGGGGCTGAAAATGTGGTTTCAATGCGAATATCGGTTTCTTCGCGAGCCTGCGAGAAGGATGCAAGCCGCGGCAGCAGCAACTCGTTCGCAAAAAACGAAGGCACATTCAAGCGGATGATGGTGCGTCCGTAGCGGACCTGGAGCTGCTCGGTGACTGATTCGAGTTTCGAGAAAATATCGTTGATATGTTCCAGGTAGTGGGCGCCGGCATCGGTCAGCGTCAGCGTGCGCACTCCCCGCTGGAAGAGACTGACGCCCAGATGCTCTTCCAGCGCTTTGATTTGATGACTGATCGCCGACGGAGTGACGAACAACTCCTCGGCCGCGGCCTTGAAGCTTTGCAGCCTGGCCGCGACTTGAAAGGTCTTTAAGAATTTGAGCGACGGCAACCGCATAGACAACGCCTATCATACCTCATCCTTGCGCTGCAACATTCATGCCAGCGGCGCAATTCCGTTGAATTGCGCCGCATGAACTGAACATAGAGTCATGGCGTGCCTCGTTCGCGGGCGTCCGCGGCACACGCCGCTCGATGCTAGCGCGCCATGACATCCGCTCGTTCCGCGCTGCTGAGCACCCGCGGAGTCACAATCGGCGTTCCTTTATCTTGGAGAAACAACGGAGTTTGCCGGTAGCCGCCGTCGATGCGCGCCCTCAGGATCGTCGTCACGAACCAGAGGATGATCGTGCCGGTTCCACTGGACTTTGGTTTTGGATCGCCCTTGGCGCCGCGGGTGTTCACCCACGCCCGGACGGGTCCGAAGGAATCTTGCAGCGGCGTCGCGGTCGCTATTTTCCAAACAGCTGTGCACGAGTCCAATGAATGAAATTTTATAGTTCGCCAGCGTGTTGCCGATTGGCGTGTTGCAACAACTCGCGTACCAACGCAGCAGCCCTTTCTCCGTAAGCCGCATGCACTTCAAGGCTTCGATGCCTTGGGTAAAAGAAAGGTTCTTCGGAAGTATTTGAATCACATCCGAGCCTCCCCGCTCATCCAGAATCTGGTTCTCCTGGCCGAGAAAATACGCAAAGGCCTGACAATCCTTGCAGTAGCAAACCACCCGGTTTGCGCTGCGCGGCTCCTTGACCCAACCGCTTACGGTTCCGCAGCGGCATCGCAGTGGATGTTGCATTCGTTCGTCCCTGGTTTTCAAAAATCGGCTTGGTGCCGCACATTGAACTACGGTTCGATGACATTACTACTTGACTGCGCCGCTAATGCAATCTTGCCTGTTCCAGACAGGCTCGATTGCATTGCCCGCTTCGCGCTTCGTCTGCGAGCACCTGCACCAGAATCTCTTCTGGGCATGCATCTCCCGCATCCACGCGCAGGTCCCGCTCGTCACGAGCGGCAAGCTGACGGAGTCCCTCCATCAGCAGATTCCGCGCGGCATTGACGTCTCGGTCATGGGATACCCTGCATTTAGGGCACGTCCAGTACCTCACATCCAGCCGCAACTCATCGAGTACGTGCCGGCAGTTCGAGCAGGTTTTGCTTGAAGGGTACCAGCGATCCACTTCGATGAGGATCTTGTGACGCCACTCGCTCTTATAGGTCAGCTGGCGGCGAATCTCTCCGAACGCGGCGTCGTTAATCGAGCGGGCATTGCGACCGCGCGATAGCGCCTTGACGTTCAGGTCTTCGATGAAAATCAAATCATAATCTCGAGTTAATCGAGTGGTGAGATCATGCAGGGCGTACTGACGCGCTTGCTTGACCTTGGCATGCGCCCGGGCGACTCGAAGCTTTTGCTTCTCACGCCGTCCACTGCATTTCTGTCGTCGGGCTAGACAGCGCTGCTGCTGGCGCAGGTACCTCAAGCGGGCCTGATAATGTCTCGGATTCTCGACCTTCTCCCCAGTCGAGAGAGTGGCTAGGCGCTTTAGTCCCAGGTCCACGCCCACGCCCGGACCCCGGTACGAGAGCGAGGGCGGGGTTTTCTCCACCTCGGCGCAAAAGCTCACGAAATACCGTCCCGTGGCATCCATCGTAAGCGTCACCAGATCCGGTCGATCGACGCTGGGCAGCGATTCGGCGAGTTTCAGAACCCCGAGCTTCGGCAAGGTCAAAATGCCAGTGCCCTTCAGTACGTTTCCACTGCGTCAGCCAACGCGAAATCTCATTGCCGGTGATTGTAAAACCGCACTGTCGGTACGCCTCGGTACGGATCTCAAGGGCGGTGTTCCACAGCCACTGGTAAGCGCCGAACCAGCGATCTCGCAAACGGCGCTGAGCCCCGTTCGGGTAGCAGCGAATCCGATAGCTTCGCGTGATCGACCGCATGGCTTATTCTAACTCCCCGCGGGCTGCGGCGGTGAAGTACTCTAGACAGGCCGCCGGACGCCCTGCGCATTACGCCAAACATCGAGCTGCGCGCAATGGCTCAAGCCGGCGGTTCGTCCTCGTCCCTGGAGAACTTCGAAGATAAGATGAGTCTGACGCGGGCACATGTGATCACCGGCAGCTTCGGCAGCGGCAAAACGACTGCCATTCGCTGGCTGATGGCCCGTAAGCCCGAAAGTGAATTGTGGGTCGTCATCCTCAATGAATTTACCGATGCCGGAATCGATGCGCTCAGCGTGGCGCAGTCTGCGCGCGGAAATTACGATGTGCGCTTGGTCGCCGGCGGCTGCCTGTGTTGCGTGGGTGAGCTGGAATTCGGCAAGCAGCTGCGGGACATATTGCGCAATTTCAAACCCGCTCGATTGTTGATCGAGCCGAGCGGCGCCGGGCATGCAGCGGATGTCGTCGACACGCTCGCCATTTACGAATCTCAGCAGGCATTGGTGCTCGACAGCGTCATTTGCTTGGTGGACAGCCAAGACGCCGGCCGCATCTTGACGAAGCGTCCGCCCAACGAATGGTCGCAGATCCAATCCGCCGATGCGCTGCTGCTCTCCAAACCGGATCTCGCACTTGACACGGAGCGGCAGGCATTTGCAGAAATCGCGGCCGCGCAGTATCCCCTCAAGTCCTATCTCGGCGACTGCAATCACGGTGAATTGCCCGACGAGGCATTGCGAAAATTCGAACGCACGCAGCGCTTTTCGCTGCTCCCCAAATCCGCTGCGCCGCGCGAGCCGCCGCTGTCGAGCGCATTCGACATCGGCGGACTTAGCGGCACCGAGAATCAGACGCAGACGCTGGAATTTTGGGCAGTGCAGTGGCTGCTGCCGCGCGAATTGGTTTTCTCGCGCGCCATTTTAGAGCCGCGCCTTACCTGGCTGCTGGAGGCTGATCAGGGATGGCTGCGCCGCATGAAGGGCGTGTTTCGCACCGGATTGGGCCCGTCTTGGTTGGTGCAGAACCAGGGTCGCAGGCTCGCCGGCGAGGACAGTGCATTTCGGCGCGACAGCCGCATTGAAATCGTGCTGACTGCCGAGCCGACGGCGGAACTGCTGGATACGTGGCGCAGCCTGCTGCGCGATGCGGCGAACCCGCCACGCGGGTGGGCAGGCGGATGACTAGGCGCCAAGGGGCGCGCTACTCGCGCCCGCGGAACCAGCCGCTGATGCTCAGGCGCTCGCGCCGCGCCGTCAGCACCTCATGCACCCGTCCCGGCGTCAGAAAACAAACCAGCCTGCCGCCGACAGGCTCGATGTCCAAGGTTTGATCATCCGTCTCGTACAGGCGCAGCACACCTCCATCGGCAGGCTGCCAGTCCGCGTTCAAGTACAGCACCAGCGACACTTGGCGCTGCGTGGTCCCTTGCGGCTGATCGACGTGGCGCGCATAGGCTGCGCCCGGCGGATATCGGGCATAGTGCAGTTCCAACTCGAACAAGCCCAAGGTTGCCTCGAGGTTCAATTCCAAGCGCAGCTCCTCCAACTGGTCCAACAATCTGCGCTCCGCCGCAAAGAGCGGCTC
>Ga0193729_1000528_pt1 | contig 20138 bp, 21 predicted proteins | sample U1c2metaG_FD_143036 | JGI IMG/M metagenome (GOLD analysis project Ga0193729, IMG submission 143036) | Soil microbial communities from a riparian zone of the East river system, Colorado, United States - U1c2 | ecosystem: Environmental > Terrestrial > Soil > Riparian zone | place: USA: East River...
CCATATGCGCCGGACATTCATATTCAGCTCGCGAAGGTTCTCGCCCATCTCGGAGAAAAAGATGCCGCGTTAGCTGAAGCGCGGCGCGCCACCGAGTTGCTTCCGGAGAGCAAAGACGCCCTTGGCGGCCCGGAAATTGCGGCTGGGGCTGCCGAAGTTCACGCCATTCTTGGCGACAACGGTCGCGCGATTGAAATCTTGGACGAATTGTTGAGCCGACCGAGCGCTGTCACCGTGCAGAGTCTGAAAGTAAATCCCATCTGGGATCCATTGCGGAGCGATCCGCGTTTTCAGGAGTTGCTGCAGAAATATGGTGGTAAAGCATAGCTGCGGGCAGTAGTCGCAATTTGCAACCAACATCTAAGAGAGGTGGCCCATATAGCTCATGCGCTTTAAATATGCGTTTTTCTTTCTCGCTCTTGCTGCAACCGCACACGCGGATTGGACGATTCTCTCTACCGCGTCGGAGCCGGGACGCGACGGCCTGGTACACAGACATGTTGTTCTGGAAAACCCCGTTGGCAGCAAACGCATCACTGTTGATCTCGCAATCCTTTCTACAAAGTCCTGCACACTGCGGGTCCTTCAAAATGAAGGTGGAGCAGACAGTCTTGGTGAGATGATGAGACGTGAAAAATGTCTGGCCGGTGTAAATGGCGGGTACTTCAATGAAAACTTCGCGCCGCTCGGTTTGCGAATCGCGAACGGGCAAATGATCGCGCCACTGCAGCGCGCACGCTTGATTACGGGCGTGCTTGCGGCCTCACCCCGAGGAGTGCAAATCGTGCGCTCTCGTGAATTTTCGCGGCGCCTGGGAGTGACTGCAGCAATTCAGTGCGGGCCGTTTCTTGTTGATCGAGGCCAGCCCATCAGCGGTTTGAACGATTCCCATCTGGCCCGGCGGACTTTTGCGGCGACGGGTGGCAGTCGCGCATTGATCGGCGTTTGCTCGGGGGTTTCGCTGGCAGAATTGGCGAAGATCCTTGCGACAACGTCGCTCGCTGAGGATTTGAAAATTGAACGCGCACTAAATCTCGATGGCGGATCATCGAGCGCATTTTGGTTCGCGCGAGAGAATGGCAGTGCGTTTTCAATTTCGGAGCAGAAATCCGTGCGCGATTTTGTCGGGATTGTTCCAAAATAAAACGAATGTCATCCCGGGCGTCGCGAGGGACCTCGCACAAACTTGTGGATCACGCTTGGCACCCTGCGCATTCATGGCTTCGATTGTGAGGTCCCTCACCGTCTCCGCGGTTCGGGATGACACTGTTTGTTATGCGCACGTTCGGCGGGTTTAGATCTGGGGACAGATTTTTCTACGGCGAAATTCGTGGCGACGAAGTTCGCGTCCTAAAGAATCCTTTTTGGATCGACATCGAGGCGGCAGGCGAGATTGTCCGCCTAACGAGCGTGGTTGTCGATCTTCCGGTCGCGCCGTCCAAGTTAATTGCAGTCGGCCTCAATTACTCCGACCACATCGCGGAGATGAAGCGGACACCGCTGGGCACGCCGTTAATCTGGTTCAAATCTCCAGGCTCGCTTTTGCCGCACGACGGCACAATCGAAATTGCTTTTCCTGAACATCAAACCGATTTCGAAGCGGAGTTGGCAATCGTCATTGGCAAGTCCGCGAAAAATGTCCTCCCAGAGCGAGCGCTGGATTTTGTTTTCGGTTACACAATTGGTCTCGATATCAGCGATCGAGATCTACAAAAGACCGAGAAGCAATTTGGTCGCTGCAAATCATTCGACACGTATACACCGATCGGGCCGTTTGTTTATACCAACGTCGATGTGAGCGATGTTTCACTCGAGTTACGACAGAATGGGAAGGTGCGCCAAAGCACGCGCACGAGTCGGATGATATACCCGGTGGCGCAAATTATTTCCTTTGCGAGTCAATCGCTCACACTCTTACCGGGCGATGTAATTTTAACTGGAACGCCTGCTGGTGTCGGTCCAATCCATGCCGGGGACGAACTCGAAGTAACAATCGACGGTTGGCCGCGCCTGCGGAATACCGTTGCGATCGCATCACAAGCACGTTCCACGGGCGAGAAATGACGGAATTTTGGCGACGACAAACTCCGCGCGCTTGCCTTACATCCTCTCTGTAGCGATATTACGAAGTAAAGGGTACATCCTCGGAAGCAAAAAAGTGAAAAGTTTTGCTGGACTCACCAGTAATGATTTTGCGATAAATGCACTCCTGTACCGCAACCGTTCGATCACATTCCTGATTTTAACAAAACTATGAAAACATCATTCATCGCCTCAGCCTGCTTACTAGCGCTTGCACTAACATTGGTCGCGCAGTCTCCGCCGCCCGCGCAAAATCCGCCCGGAGCTCCCGTTACGAGTCCCGCAGCGCAAGCGCCGACAAATCCCGCCGCTGTAAATCCTGCTGCGCCCATGCAGTCGCCGGCAACGAATGTGCCACAGGGGCAGCAGCCTGCCGTGCCAGGGATATCGGTCCCGGTCACGCTGAGCCCGGCACCCGGAGCGGTAACTAGCCCGGCTGCGGCCACCGCAATCAGTCCCTCCCCGGCCGCCTCGCCCACTCCCGAGCAGCCGACAGGTTTTCTCGCCGGTAACTGGTTAATTGACAAGTTCCACAAGGGCGGTCCAATCATGTGGCCGATTTTGATTGTATCGATCATCGGGCTCACCGTGGTGATCGAGCGAATTTTTTGGTGGACCGGCCGCTGGTTTCGACGTGATCCCAAACGCATCGAGAAAGTGTTTACCGCGATTGAAAACAGCGATGTCACGGAGGCCTCGAGGCTTTCCCGCGGATCGCGCGATCCGGTTTTGCGCATGATGTGGAATGGCCTCAATCACCAACACGCCTCGTTGCAAGGCGCCTTGCAGGTCGCTGCCGGCATCGAGATCAAGCGCGCGGGTCGATTTCTCGTCGTCATGGACACACTCGTAACTTTGGCGCCGTTGCTCGGTCTGTTGGGCACGATTACCGGTTTGATCAGATCGTTCAGTTTTCTCGGCAACGAAGAGTTGGCCGTGCAAGCCGTCACCGGCGGCATCGCCGAAGCGCTCATTGCCACGGCCTGCGGCCTCGGTATTGCCATTTTCGCTTTGATTCCGTTTAACTTTTTTACTTCCCGCGTGTCTAACTTGGAGTTCGAATTGCAAACGGCAGCCACAAACCTGGAAGTGATGTTAGGGGCACAAACCGCGGCGCGCGAAATGGAGTTCGCGGGGCAAACCCCAGCCTCTGGGAAGGGCTCGTCGATTTAAAGGTATCCAATGTACGTAAGCTCGCCAATTCCCCACAAAAGAGCGCGGATCGAGATCATCCCGTTGATCGACATCATGTTCTTTCTGCTCGCCAGCTTCATGATGGTGAGCTTGAGCCAGGTGCACATGAAAGGGATGAAGGTGAACCTGCCCACGGGTAGTTCGGGCGAGACACAATCAAAACGGGATTACATCAGCGTCTCGGTCGATAAGGATGGTCATTATTTTTTCGACAAAAATGAAATGAACGAGGCTGATCTGCAGGCGCGCTTGATCCAAGTGCACCAATCAGATCCGGAAGCGAAAGTATTCGTGCGCGGCGATCGCGACGCCGTCCATGGAAATATTGTTCATTTGCTCGATATGCTTCGCTCGGCGGGATTCTATAAAATCTCATTCGAAATTAAGAGCGAGGCGCTAAAGGGGGTGCCGGGCGCCGGCACCTAATCTGGTTATGGCAGAGGAAACACCAAAACCGCTCCTTTATCGGCCACCGCCGCCATTGTATTTCTGGGGTGCTTTTGGCGCCGCATTAGCGATTCATCTCACAGCGGTCGCGCTTGCTCAAAAGCACGAGGTCGCGGTTGAAGTTCCTCCCGACATACCAACTGCCGTTGTGGAGGCAACACTCCAAGCCACTGAGGAACCCACGCCTCCGCCAGAGGATATCCCGTTGCCGGAGCCTCCGCCACCACCAGAGATCCAGCCAGAGTTCGTCGAAGAGACGACACCTCCGCCAAAAAAACCGACGGCACAGAAATTCGCGCCGATCAAAGCGCCTCAAGCTGCCGGTCGCCCCGGCACGATGTCGATCTCCTCAGCGAAAGCTCTGGCCACATATGCGCCGCGTCCTCAGTACCCGTATGAGGCGCGTTCACGACATGTTACAGGCAGCGGAGTGTGCGTTGTCGAAGTGAGTCCAAGCGGCAGCGTAAGCAGTGCTTCGATGGCATCAAGCCTTGGAAACCCAATACTGGATAATGCAGCTGTCAGCGCCTTTCGGCAGTGGCGATTTAAGCCTGGGTCAGTTTCCAAAGTTAAAATTCCCATTACCTTCACAATGACCGGTGCCTCGTACTGAGTCTTGCCTAGCAAATATATAGAATATGAGACTTGCTTCACCGGTTCCGAAGAAAAGAGCGCGCATTGAGATCATCCCTTTGATTGACATCATGTTCTTTCTGCTCGCCAGCTTCATGATGGTGAGTTTGAGCCAGACCCACATGAAAGGGATTCGGGTCAATTTGCCGGCTGCCGTTGCGCCTCCGCCAAGCCAGGTAAAGGATTATGTCTCCATAAAGGTGCAGGAGGGGAACGCTGTTTATTTCGACAACCAGATTGTGCCCGATGACCAAGTCCTACCGCGTCTTTTTGAGCTTCACCGCGCCAATCCGGAAATAAAAGTCTCCATCAGCGCCAGCTTGATGGCGATGCACGGCGACGTGATTACGGTGCTCGACAAGGTTCGGTCCGCTGGAATTACGAAAGTCGGGTATCAAATCAGGGCCGCAGGCGCACCCGCCGGGCAACCGGGAGCTCCGCCTCCACCTCCTCCACCGGCTCCGCCAGCCCCGAAGCCTTAGACTTCGGCACAGAGCCTCGGCAGTTTGGCTTGCAATTTGCCAATCGCCTTTGCCCGGTGACTGATATTGTTTTTCACCTCTTCGGCCAGTTCGGCAAAGGTCTCTTCGAATCCATCAGGGATAAAGATCGGATCGTAGCCGAATCCGTGAGAGCCACACGGCCGTTCAGCGATTTTTCCTTCTACGACTCCTTCAAACGTTGCGAGGACCTGGCCATCGCGCGCAACCGCCAGGACGCAACAAAATCGCGCGCGGCGTTGATGGCTTTTCGCGTCAATTTTCGCAAGTTGCCTCAGTAACTTGGCGATTTTTTCTTTGTCGCTCGCATTCACGCCTGCGTAGCGTGCCGATTGAATTCCCGGGGCGCCCCCCAATGCGTCGACTTCCAGTCCTGAATCATCCGCGATTACCAAGCCGGGCAATTTTTTTGATACCGCGATCGCTTTCAGCTTCGCATTTTCTTCGAAGGACGTCCCGCTCTCCGTTATTTCGGAAATCTCGGGATGGGCAGTGAGATCCCGTATAGCCAAACGTGATCCGAAAATTTGCTCAATCTCCCGCGTTTTATGCGCATTGCGCGTTGCCACAATCAATTGCATGCGCGTCTGACAGGATTCAAGGTTAACGACTAATCCACACCGATGACAACGAACAATGGAAAGTTATGAGCGTGAAGAGATTTTTTGTGAATTCGTATTGGTTCGTGTCCATTCGTGGTTAAACCATGGACGAGCGCCGCAAACCGTATCCATTCGACGAGTTCGAACCAAAATGGCAGGCCATCTGGGAAGAGCGACAACTCTTTCACGCGCCCAATCCCGGTGAGAAAGGTTTCGATCCCTCGAAGTCGAAATTTTACGTCTTGGACATGTTTCCCTATCCCAGCGGCGCAGGCCTGCATGTTGGCCATCCCGAAGGTTATACCGCCACGGATATCATCGCGCGTTACAAGCGCATGCGTGGATTCAATGTCTTGCATCCGATGGGTTGGGACGCATTTGGCCTACCTGCTGAGCAATACGCGATCAAAAGCGGCCAGCACCCGGCAATCACCACGCGCGAAAATGTGGCTAGCTTCAAGAACCAGCTCAAGCGAATTGGTTTTTCCTACGACTGGCAGCGTGAAATCAACACGACCGATCCACGTTATTACAAATGGACGCAGTGGATTTTTCTTCAGATTTATAATTCATGGTTCAATCCGGCCACAAACAAAGCCGAGCCCATTTCAACGTATTCGGGCAAAAACCCGGATGAAGTTCGCCTCGCTTATGTCGCTGAAGTGCCGGTGAACTGGTGCCCGGAACTTGGTACTGTTTTGGCCAACGAGGAAGTCATCGACGGAAAAAGTGAGATTGGCGGTTTTCCGGTCGTCCGTCGACCAATGCGCCAATGGATGTTGCGAATTACCGCGTATGCAGAGCGCCTGCTCAACGAGCTGGACGGACTCGACTGGCCTGAAGGAATCAAGTTGCTCCAGAGAAACTGGATTGGGAAAAGCGAAGGCGCAGAGATCGATTTCAAGATCGACAAAAGCGACCAAAAAATCCGGGTTTTTACCACACGTCCCGACACGCTTTATGGCGGAACGTTCCTGGTGCTCGCGCCGGAGCATTCGCTTGTCGATCTAATTGTGACCGAGGAGCAATGGCCCGCGGTGCGCGAGTATCGTGAACGGACCGCGCGCAAAAGCGATCTCGAACGCGCCGATCTGTCCAAAGACAAAACCGGCGTGTTCACCGGCGCGCACGCGATCAATCCGGCAACCAACAAAAAGATTCCAATCTGGATCGCTGACTATGTGCTGATTGGTTATGGGACTGGCGCGATCGGTGGCGTGCCCGCGCATGACGAACGCGATCTGGAATTCGCGAAAAAATTCGATCTGCCGATTGTCGTTGTTGTTCAGCCAACAGGAGATGAACCGGCATTTGGATTCACTGGCGAAGGCGTCGCAGTCAATTCGCCAATTATTAACGGCCTAACGAGCGCAGAAGCAAAGAAACAAATCACCGTATGGCTGGAGGAACGCGGCCAGGGTAAAGGCGCGGTCAATTACAAATTGCGTGACTGGCTTTTTTCGCGACAGCGTTATTGGGGTGAACCGTTCCCGATTATCTGGGAAGGCGGCAATCATCGTTCGTTAGGCGAAAGCGAACTGCCGTTGGTGCCGCCGCCGTTGGAAGATTACAAGCCCACCGGAACGGGCGAACCACCGCTGTCAAAGGCCAAAGATTGGATTCGTTATTCCGAAAAAGCGACTCGCGAGACGAACGTCATGCCGCAATGGGCCGGTTCGTGTTGGTACTACTTGCGATTCTGTGATCCAGACAACGATCAGCGTTTCGCAGGAGAGCAGGCCGAACGCTACTGGATGGGCGGCGAGAAACCGGGTGGTGTCGACTTGTATGTAGGCGGCACCGAGCACGCGGTCTTGCATCTGCTTTATGCACGCTTCTGGCAAAAGGTGTTGTTCGATCTCGGTTATGTCTCGAAGCCGGAGCCATTCCAGTGCCTGGTCAATCAAGGAATCATCCTGGGTGAAGATAATCAAAAAATGTCCAAATCGCGTGGGAACATCGTTAATCCGGACGACGTGATCGACCAGTACGGCGCCGACGCCTTTCGCTGCTACGAGATGTTTATGGGACCCCTGAAGCAAATGAAACCCTGGAGCATGCGCGGCGTGGAGGGCGTGTCGCGTTTTCTTGCGCGCGTCTGGCGTTTGTTCATGACCGAGAACCAGGGCGGCGACTGGGAATTGTCTTCGAAAATTAAAGAGATCGATGCAAACAAGCCACAGCAGAAGATGACCCATGCAACGATCAAGAAAGTCACTGAGGACATCGAGTCGTTCTCGTTTAACACCGCAATTTCGCAGATGATGATTTTCGTAAACGCGTTCACCGGTGCCGAAGCGATTCCGTTGTCATCAATACGACCCTTTCTGGTTCTCCTCAGTCCGTTCGCGCCGCACATAGCGTCTGAGTTATGGGAGAGGTTGAATGCGAAATTCGGCGATACGCAAGGCGACATCACCGAACAGTCCTGGCCAAGCTATGACGAGCGGCTGCTCATCGAGGATGAGATTGAAATCGTCATTCAAATAAACGGAAAAGTGCGTGACCGAATCAGGATGTCGGCACTGGCGACCGAAGAAGAAATGAAAGCTGCTGCTATCGCGCATCCGAAGATTCAACAACTCGTCACCGGCAAAACGATTGGCAAGGTCGTGGTCGTACCCAAAAAGCTTATTAACATAGTTTTGTCCTGTTAAGCCGAGTCCATGTGGAAAGAATTCAAGGAATTTGCCGTTAAAGGTAACGCGATTGATCTCGCTGTGGGCGTTATTATTGGCGCAGCGTTCGGCTCCGTGATCGGTTCATTAGTCAAAGACATCATCATGCCGCCTATTGGATTGCTCACCGGCGGGCTTGATTTCTCCAATCAATTCCTCGTGCTCAAACCTGCGCCAGGCGGCGCAACGTTTGCGACTCCTGCTGACGCAGTAAAGGCGGGCGCGATCACGTGGAACTACGGCAGCTTTATCACGCTATTGATAAACTTTCTCATCGTCGCTTTCGCGATCTTCCTCATCGTCAAAGGGGTGAACAAAATGAAGCGCCCGGAGCCAACCGCGGCTCCGGTTTCAAAGGAGTGCCCGGCTTGTGCAATGACGATTCCGATCAAAGCAACGCGCTGTCCACATTGCACAACGGAGCTTTCGCAAGCGGCGACGGGGTAATATTGCAGCCGGATCGCTGATGCCGGACTGAACGTCCAAAAACCTCCGCATGGGAGCCGTTCGCCCTAGGGAATTTTCTTAAATTTATGCTTGCCCTTGTCCGCTTCGGCTGGTATTGAGGGCGCAATATTGCCAATGCCGAAGTGCCTTAACCTTACGGTGGCAGCAGCCGGAGCTTGCTTAGTCGTTGGTTGTGCCACCCAGTCGAAACCGAGCGTTAGCAGTGCGCGCCATGTACCAAACGTGCGCACCACTGCCTATACGCATAGCGAGGGAAGCGGATGCCACAACGCAGTCGGCACCTATCTTTCCGGCCGCCACGTGATGAGCGCCGCGTCTGATTGGTCGCGTTATCCGCTTGGCACACGATTTCGCATCGCCTCGACGAACGAGGAATACGTTATCGACGATTATGGGTGGGCACTCGTCGGGACCGATACCATAGACCTGTATAAACCGAGCCGGCTGGAAATGAGACGCTGGGGCGTTCGCCACGTGGACATCGACATCTTGCAATGGGGATCGGAGGAACAAAGTTTGAAAGTGCTTGCACCGCGCTGTAAACATCATCGAGTGCAACAGATGGTGACAGCTCTTGAGAAAAAAAAGTCGAAAACGACCGTCGCACAAACCTCTCCTCCTCGTAGTTCGCTTTGATTTAACGCCAATCGCGCCGCATTTTCCCGGCGCATGAGAATTTTCGTTGTTGGCGGCGCCGGTTACATCGGAAGCGTTTGCGCTGAGCTATTGTTGGATGAGGGCCACGAAGTAGCCATCTTCGATAATCTGACTGAAGGACACGGGCGCGCAGTCGATTCACGCGCTAACTTCATTCGAGGCGAACTGGCCGGCCGCGAACAAATCCAGGCTGCGCTGTCCAATGTGCGCCCGGACGCCGTGATGCATTTTGCAGCAAACGCGCTCGTTGGGGAATCAATGCGCGATCCGTCGAAGTATTTTCGCAATAATATTTGCAACGGGTTGAACCTGCTCGATGCCATGATCGCAACGCCCGTTCAGCGAATCGTTTTTTCCTCGACTTGCGCGATTTTTGGATTTCCCGAGCGCTTGCCAATCGAGGAAACGACGCCCGCGCGTCCTATCAATCCATATGGCGAATCGAAACTCGCTTTCGAAAAAATCCTGCAATGGTACGATCGGATCCATGGATTAAAGTCCGTGTCATTGCGTTACTTCAACGCAGCTGGTGCGACTGAAAACTTCGGTGAAGATCATCGGCAGGAGACACATTTGATCCCCAATGTGCTTAAGGTCGCGCTGGGCCGAAAACCGAATGTCGAAATTTACGGCACCGATTACGAGACGCCAGATGGAACGTGTGTTCGCGACTACATCCACATCCTGGATCTAGCGCGGGCGCACATCCTGGCGCTTGGCGCGCCTGGCAGCGCGTTTTACAACCTAGGTACGGGAGGCGGCTCCAGCGTCCGCGAAGTAATCGAGGCTTGCGCCAAAATCACCGGACGAAAGATCGCCACAATCGAAAAGCCGCGCCGGCCGGGCGATCCGCCCCGGCTTATCGCATCTTCGGAAAAGATCAAAAAAGAACTCGGTTGGCGACCGCGGTTCCAGTCGCTGGAGGCAATTATCGAGAGCGCGTGGAAATGGCACGAGAAATTTCCAAACGGCTACGAAGATTAAGGCCTGAGAAACTCCAAGTGTTTTTGCAATCTGGCACGCCGGCTGCAAGAGCCATTCTTGTGTTACATCTGTAACAGGAAACAGTCATTACGCTCTTGAAGGAGCCGGACGCAAAGCTGTCGTCAATTCTGCTCTAACTTGTGCGATGTCGAGATCCTTTAGTCTGCCGCTTTGCGCTCGAAGGACGTGCACATTTTCGTTCCTTGGCGCCCAAACGTTGGGATCGGTCGGACCGAAGAGCAAAATGCAGTTTGCGCCTGCGGCAGCGGCAACGTGCGAAATTCCGCTATCGTGGCCTACAAAGATGGTGTGTTCGAGTACAGCGGCCAGCTGCGGTAGTGGCAAATTTTTTGCGAAGCGAACGTCGCGATCCTTCCAGTCGTACTCCAATTGCGCGGTCTGCGCTTTGTCTGCTTCGCCCGAGACAACAACAAGAGAGAACTGCTTTCCGATGTGGCCAGGTTCACCCGTTGCCTTTGACGAACCATCTTTGCCTGAGACTAACTCGGTCCAATTTTCCAGCGGCCAGTTCTTTTCCTTGCTACCGCTTCCCGGATGAATCGCGACAATGGATTGCGATAAACTCCGGAGGAACTCTTGAGCGAACTGGCGATCGTCCACGGAGAGGAAAATTTCTTCAACGAGATCCGCAACTGTAATCCCTAATTGTTCGATCGGTCGCGCTAGCTGCCTCGCTGCATGGCCGCTTTTTTCGATAATCTTGGCGGGTCCGCAGAGCAGATTTTCAACACCACACCGGTGGAGGTTGCTTTTAAAGATTCCATCCGGATCGTACAGATAGCTGATGATCAAATCGAAACTCGCGAAATAATCTGCCAATTCCGCCGGTAGCTCCGAATTCTTCGCGAAGAAGCTGGCGAGAGGTCCGTATTCGATTGAGCGAATTGCCTGCGCGTAGAACCGGTTTTCCGCGAGCGCCAGGATATGCTTGTAACCGAGAATCTCAATGTGCGCATCAGGATAGGCCTCACGGAGCGCCTTGAGCGATGGAAGGGTAAGAATGAAATCGCCGATTGCGCCGCCCCGGATTACGAGAATGCGTTGGAACATAGACTTTCAGTCCGTCCGCCCGGTGGGTTTTTAAGCCGCTGTGTTCAGAAAGTGGAGAACATCTCCGCCAGGCGCACAGAGCAAAGCCTTCTATTTCTAATACTGGGTAAACGCGAATGTGAGAATCACGCAGCCGTAAATCAGCGCGATAGCATGCAAACAGCGCCAGCGAAACGTGCTCCGCGCCGTCCAATTGATTTGATCACGCAGCACGTACGGGATGGCGACCCAAAAGAGACCGGCAAGAATCAACAAATAAGCAAGCACAGTTACGAGCAAGCGGCTTGTCTCGTAGCGAAGAAAGGCCGCGTCGAGCAGTGGCTCCGCAGCCAGCAGACAAAGAATTCCAAGAGCGCGCACGGCGAGGAATTCTCCAACAAAACGAAGCACAAGTCCGTAGCCGATGGGCAAGGCAATGAGCAGGGGACGCCGAAATGCGGAGAATTCACCCATCTGGATGGTCGCGAGCAACCAAAAGGTCCAGATAAGACAAATGGTTAGCACGAATACGCCCGCCATGTGAGATCGCGGAAACTTCTGTGCAACGCCGGCAAGGTTCGGTTTTAGCAAACCGGGCAGACTGATCAAAACGAGAAGTACGCCTGCGATAATTCCAGCAGCTTGTAAAGAGAGATGGTAAATCACTGGCGGCGAAAGTGCGCCACGGCGGATTCGTCCGGCGGCGGCGAATTTTCAACTCGCCGTTCGGCCGATGCAACTTAAAAAGTGCTGCGATCTTTCAGGAGCGGCGCCCCGTACAAGCTGAATCCGTTGGCCTGTTGCACGTGTACATCAACAATTTCTCCGATCAGTTTTTCGCTGCCCTCAAATACGACAATCTTGTTTGTGCGCGTGCGGCCCATCAACCGTGCTGGATTGGTCTTACTCGGGCCTTCGCAAAGAACTTCAACAGAGCGTCCCACGAGACGTTGGCCAGAGCGGAGCGTTGATTCGTTAACCACCCGGAGCAAATCCTGATTGCGCTGTTCTTTGATGTGCTCATCGATTTGATCTGGCATCTCCGCAGCCGGCGTATCGCGCCGCGGCGAATAGCGAAAGACAAACGCGTTATCAAACTGGATTTCATCAACCAAATCTCGTGTCTGTTCATAATCCTCTTCGGTCTCACCTGGGAATCCGACGATAACGTCGGCGGTAATGGCAAAGCCCTCGCGTGCGTGTCGGATGCGGCGAACGAGATCGACATATTTCTCCGCCGTGTAGGCTCGGTGCATCGCTTTGAGAATTTTGTTCGAGCCGGATTGCAACGGTAGATGGACGTGCTCTGCCAGTTTCGGCAGACGCGAGATCGCGTCGATCAAGTCATCGCGGAAACCGATGGGGTGCGGGGAGGTGAACCGGAGCCGCTCCAGGCCGTCAATTTCATTCACCGCTTCCAGCAACTGCACAAACGGACTTTTGCCATCGCGGTTCGGAAATTCGTGACGTCCATACAAGTTCACAATTTGTCCAAGTAATGTGACTTCCTTCACACCTCGCGCCACCAACTCCCGCACTTCACCGACAATTTCTGGAACGGTACGGCTGCGCTCTGCGCCGCGCGTGTACGGGACGATGCAAAAGGTGCAATGCATGTTGCATCCCTGCATGATGGAGACGAACGCAGTGCTCTGCCTCGGTGCCAGTTGTTGATCGCGAATCGTCGATTGCGACCCTGGTTCCTCCGCGGTATCGACGATCGAAAAACGCAGATCGTCGATTGCACGATCCGATTGGTAGGGCGCGATCGCCGAGCGCGCCGTTTTCTTCGCCACCAATTCGTCCACGTAATCTGCAACGCGATGAAATTTTTGCGTGCCAATCACCAGATCGACATGCGGCAAATTTTTCAGCAACGACTCGCCCCGCGCCTGAGCCATACAGCCGAGGAAACCGAAAAGCGTGTGCGGTCGCTCTTTCGCCAATCGGCCGAGCATTCCCATTTTGCCAAGCGCTTTCTGGTCGGCCATGTCGCGCACACTGCACGTGTTCAACAGCACGACATCAGCTTCCGTTTCGTGCGCGACGCGCTCATAGCCCCGGGCGATGAGTGAGTGAGCGACCTGTTCCGAGTCGCGCTCATTCATCTGACAGCCATAGGTCTTGATAAAAAATTTCGGCATGGACGAGCGAAAACAATACACACCCAGGCTGCCTGAGTCCAAACCAGGAAACGAATTTCACGCCCTCACATGGATCAATTCCGCTAGTTTCGTGACAATTCGTGTATTCGTGTCTTAAATCGCGGCATGCCTGAGAAGCAGGATGAACCGCCAGCAATTGGAATCATTGGCGGGAGCGGTCTCTATCAAGTAGAAGAATTGCGGGATACCAGCGAACTCAAGATCGATACGCCATTCGGGCCACCGTCGGACACGCTCATTGGCGGAAAGATTAGCGGGCGTCAGGTTTATTTTTTGCCGCGCCACGGTCGTGGTCACCGGATCTTGCCGCACGAAATCAATCACCGGGCCAACATCTATGCGCTACGTTCTCTGAACGTTCGCTGGATTATCTCGGTGGCAGCGGTGGGCAGTCTGCAGGAAAAATATGCGCCGCGAGATGTGTTGCTGCCTTCGCAGTTTTATGACCGCACGAGTGGGCGCGCAGTACACACATTTTTTGGTGAGGGCATCGCCGCGCACATCGCGTTTGCTGAGCCAATCAGCACGAACCTCCGCAATCTTCTGGCGGAGTCAGCGAGATCTCTCAGTGTTGCGGTGCATAACGGTGGCACCTACGTGAACATGGATGGCCCTGCGTTTTCCACGCGCGCCGAATCTGAATTGAATCGCCGCAACGGTTTCGACGTGATCGCGATGACGAATCTCCCCGAGGCGAAACTCGCCCGGGAGGCGGAGATCGCATTCGCCACAATGGCAATGATCACCGATTACGATTGCTGGAAAGTCGAAGAAGAACCGGTCTCGGCGCAGACGGTCCTCGGCCATTTAGTGGCAAATGCAGAAACTGCGAGGAAAATAATTGTGGATGTAATCCCACAAATCCCTACAGAGCCGAATTGGCCGGAGCATTTCTCTCTGAACACAGCGCTGATTACCGATTGCAACCTTTGGCCCAAAGCCACGGTCGAAAAACTGAAACCAATCTTGGAGCGATTTCTGAGCAAAAATGATGAAACCCGAATGTCGAATGGCGAAAAAAATCCGAATGCTTAAATGACGAGCGGCTCACGCCCATCTTTTTGTTATTCCGGTTTCATCAACTTGCCAATCGCTTTGCAGAACGCGCGGATTTGAGGTTCTTCGTGTGCGGCGCTCACGGTAATGCGCAACCGCGCGGCGCCTTTGGCCACGGTTGGATAGCGGATTGCTGGGATGAGAAATCCTTCGTTTTGCAGCGCAGCCGCAAGGTTGAGCGCCGCTTCCTCGTCGCCCACGACCCAAGGGAAAATTGCGCTGCGAGCGCCACTTTGTCCTTCGTTTAATCCGGCACGCGGCAGAAGTCCCTGCATTAATCTAATTCTTTCCCAAAGCAAAAGCCTGCGCGCCTCGCCTTCTGGTGACGCAAGAAAATCGACGGCGGCGAGTGCGGCTGCGGCGATTGCTGGCGGCGGTGCTGTGGAATAAATGAAGGCACGGGCACGATTGATTAGCCACTCGATCAGTGTGCGGGAGCCGCAGATGTAGCCGCCGCTCGTGCCGAGCGCCTTGCTCAAAGTTCCCATTTGAACATCTACGTCGTCGTTGAGGTTTTCAGCCGCAGCGAGGCCGCGGCCATTTTGCCCAATCACACCGACTGCGTGCGCTTCGTCGAGCATCAGGAGCGCGCCGAAGCGTTTTTTTAGTTTAACCAACTCGCATAACGGCGCGCGATCACCGTCCATCGAAAAGACAGACTCAGTTATGATGAGAACGCGCTTGCCGGAATGTTCGCGCCGCGCCCATTCAAGATGGCTCTCCAGTTTTCCCATATGATTGTGTGGAAAGACGCGCAGGACCGCGCCGCTGAGTTTTGCGCCATCGATGAGTGAGGCGTGGCAGAGCTTATCGAGCAAGACCACGTCATCTTTGGTGACAAGGGCAGGAATCGTTCCGAGCGCAGCAGCGTATCCGCTACTAAAACAAAGCGCAGCTTCGCTCCGCTTCCATTGCGCCAGCGCGCGCTCCAAGTCCAGATGCGGCGATTGTGTTCCACTGATCAGCCGCGACGCCCCGGCGCCGACACCAAAGTCGTCGATTGCGGCAGTCGCTGCCTCGCGTAATCGAGGATCGTTTGCAAGACCGAGATAATCGTTCGAGGAGAAGTTGATGAAGCGTCGTCCAGCGATTTCGACTTCGGGCCCTTGCGCGCTGCTGAGTTCGCGAAGGTGTCGATCTAGCGAACGCGCACGCAGCGCCTCCAATTCTTCTGCAAAGAGGTCCCGCATCACAGACGATTGAATTGCGACGCGAGCCAATTGAGAATCACAAAATGAAAACGCGTTGCTTTGATCATGTTGATTTACGAGTGAAAGATATGGACGTGGCAAAAAAGTTTTACGGAAAATTCCTGCCGCAGCTTGGATTTGTTCGCGAAAGACACGAACCGTCACCACGTCAAGAAGGCCCCGACGAAGATTTCCACACCTTTTATTCCGCCGGCGGCGATAAGCCGTCGGAATTTTTTGGTTTCACAGAGGATAAGAACCACCAGCCAAATGGCACGCGCATAGCGTTTTGGGCGGATTCGCGCGAAGAAGTGGATCGGCTCGCGAAGTTGGTCCGTGAAGCAGGCGGCGAGGCGCTCGAAGGACCGGAAATCTGTGTCGATTACAGTCCCGGCTACTATGCGTTTTTCTTCGAGGACCCGGATGGCAATAAGTTGGAAATTTGCTGCCGGGAGAGTCCGATCATTGCGAAATGACATAGTTTCGGCGAAGGGTTGAAGGATGAGTAATCCGGCGCATGAGCCTGCAATCTTGCAGGGCGCGCGTCGGGTTCGGTATCTCAAGCTGATCGCGATTTTCAAAATCGCCAAGGGCGTGCTGCTCCTGGTCCTTGGTGTTTCGCTGCTTTTTCTCAACGCGCGGACCCGCTGGATGGATGCCTTGTCGAATTGGACTGCGGACGAAATCCTGCTGGAGCATAGCAAAGCTGTCTCGTATTTGCTCCACAAACTGCAAGCCGTGCTCGCAGGCGGCACGCTGCGGGCCACAGGTTTTTTGGCTGTTTTTTATACGGCAGTTCTTTTCACCGAAGGAATCGGCGTTTATATGCAGCAACGCTGGGCGGAGTTACTCATGATCTTCGCGACCGCGACCCTGATTCCAATTGAGGTTCGTCATCTTTGGCATCATCCGGGCTTAGTTGGCGCGCTCATTCTGCTGGCGAACTGTTTTATCGTCTGGTTCCTGTATAGCGTGCTTAAGCGCGACAAGGCCAAAGCGCACGTCGCGCATCCGCCCGAACTGGTCGAAACACGTTAGTGATTCGTTTGTGGGCGCCGACACGCTCGCAAGAAGCGCGAGCGGCGATTTAGTTTTACGCCGCGTAGAGCTTTGCCTGGCAATGAAAACGCCGAAAATAGACGATAAACTGAGGCTACAGGGGGATTTCGGGGAAACCGACGCGATCTGCGTCGAGATCCTCAAAAATCCAGCTACCGAGGAGGGTGTTTTACTGAAGGTAATGACGCGCGGCCCATTCGAACAAGGACAGCAAGTCTGGATAGTCGGTCGCGATGGATCGAAAGTTGGCGCCACAGTTGAAAACGTTCTTACGCAAACCGTTGACAGCGAAGTGACGCTCTCGACCGTTCTTCCGGCGTAATTGGTAAAATTTGGCGCGCTGCGCCGATCCAAATCTGTTCCGTTACCTGCAGGCCTGATTCTTGGCCTCGAGTTTGTTCTTGATCGCAGCGCGCCTGCTGATCACGATGAGGCGTCGGGAGTCGGATGGTTCCCAGTTCACAAAACCAAGCAGTCGCGTTTACGACCACCCACTGGAGCTTGGTCTTGGAAGCGCAAGGCTCCACAGCGACGGCACAGGCGGCGCTCGAAGAACTTTGCCGCACGTACTGGCGGCCTGTTTATACCTTCGCCAGGCGGGAGGGCGTGGGAGCAGAGGAGGCGAAAGATATCACGCAGGGTTTTTTCGCGCTGATTTTAGAGCGCGAAGATTTCCAATCCGTGCGCCAGGAAAAGGGCCGCTTGCGTTCTTTTCTTCTGGCTTCGCTCAAGCATTTCATGGCGAACGAGCGCCGTGATGCCGCAGCGATCAAACGTGGCGGTGGCCGAACGCTGATTCCGCTGGACGGGATCGAATCGTACGATTCCAGCGAGTTCGACCGCAGCGACATGTTGAGCGCCGATCTGCTTTATGATCGTCGCTGGGCGTTCACCGTGCTCGACCGGGTGTTCGCACGCTTGCGCGAGGAATCTCAGGGATCAGCTGGCGCGCCGCTGCTGGAGCGCTTGAACACATTGCTGTCTGACGAACCGGATCGACCGTCACAAGCGGAAATTGCGCGCGAGTTTGGCATGACCGAGAACGCGGTCAAACAAGCCTTCCATCGACTGCGACAGCGTTACCGACAGCTCTTGCGCGAGGAAGTCGCGCACACGGTGGCAACGCCAGCCGAGATCGAAGACGAGCTGCGCGATCTCATCGCCGCGTTGCGCTCGTAAAGAGACAGATTGCACGGATCTAAGACACGAATTGCACGAATTTGCACTAATTTTCATGAGGAAGAGTTAACGGTCGGAACCCTTAGTGAAGCTCGTGAAATCAGTGTCCAGATTGGTGTGGATTCTTGAAATTTGTGTCTGAACTGCTCTACAAAGAAGAAGTTTTTCAACTCGTAGGTCTTTGCATGGAGGTTCATCGTGAATTGGGAAAGGGCCATGACGAAGTCATCTACAAGGATGCTCTCGTTGTTGAACTGAGTCGCGCTGGAATCCCGTTTTCGCGCGAGAAAAATTACGAAATCACGTACAAAGGATTTATCCTGCCTCACTCGTATTACGCGGACTTCGTTGTCTGGAACAAAATTCTGTTTGAGGCGAAAGCCGTCGAAAAACTGACCGACTCGCACGTCAAACAAGTGCTGAACTATCTGGCGGCTTCTAAACTGCGCGTCGGTCTGTTGGTCAATTTCGGCGGCGATACTCTGGAATGGAAAAGAGTCATTTTATAGACACGAACTGCACGAGTTGGCGGTGAAGACACAAATTGCACCAGAATTATTAGCGAAATACGTCCGGACACGAATTACACCAATTACCACCAATTTTATGAGAGCTGACTGAGCCGTTCGAACCTTGGTGTAAATTCGTGAAAATTCGTGTCTTTCAGTTTGTATGGTGAAATCCGTGTCCGAGGCCTCGTGTAAATTCGTGAAATTAGTGTCTTTACCCATATAACCTGTTGGGAATTTCCGTGCATTATTTGAGTGAAAGCAATGGCCACGCGATGAGAATCACAACCGCCAGATTTTGTCGCAAATGCGGAGCAGCCATTCCGCCCGATTCCCCGCAGCAATCTTGCGGCGCGTGTCTGCTGGAGACGGGTCTCGGCCCAGCTGATCCCGAGCGTGAAACAAATGTGAATCTAGCGTCCTCGTCGATGCTGATGGACTTCGGCGACTACGAGTTGCTTGAGCAAATTGGCCGCGGTGGACAAGGCGTAGTGTTTCGAGCTCGTCAAAAAAGCCTCAATCGAACGGTCGCATTAAAAGTCATTAGCCTTGGTCAGTGGGCGAGCAAAGCGCACTTGAAACGCTTCCGCCTCGAAGCGGAAGCAGCAGCTCGCCTGGAGCATCCCGGTATCGTTCCAATCCATGAAGTTGGCGAGCGTGATGGCCAGTGTTACTTCAGCATGAAGTTTATAGAAGGCGGCCAGCTTGAGGAAGTAACCAAGCGGGAGCCCATGTCGATCCGGCACGCGGTGGAACTGATGACGAAGGTCGCTCGCACCGTTCATTACGCGCATGAACACGGCATTCTTCATCGGGACATCAAGCCTGGAAACATTCTGCTGGATCAAAAAGGCGAACCGCATCTGACCGATTTTGGCCTTGCGCGATTGGTCGAGTCAGAGAGCACGGTTACGCGGACGCTGGAAGTTTTGGGCACGCCCAGTTACATGGCGCCAGAGCAGGCAGTGGGAAATAACGCTGCTGTCGGCAGCGTTACAGATGTTTATGGACTTGGCGCAGTACTTTACCAATTGCTGACAGCTCAGCCGCCCTTTGCTGGAGGAACAACCTATGAAACCATCCGCTTACTTTGTGAGACGGAGCCGCGAAATCCGCGCCTCTTAAATCCGAAAATAGATCGCGATCTCAGCACAATCTGCCTCAAATGCCTCGAGAAGGATCCAAAGCGTCGGTACTCGTCCGCCCTCGCGCTGGCCGAAGATTTAGAGCGTTGGCTAAAGCATGAGCCAATCTTAGCGCGACACACTGGAATCATAGGTCGCAGCAGAAAGTGGGTGCGGCGCAATCCGAGCAGCGCGCTGCTTGCAGCGTGTCTTGTCGCTTTGGCGGCAGCAGCGGGCTGGATCGTTTCGAAGAGTGAATTTGTCCGGCAACCAGTAACAGCCGGAATTGCGGTTCTGCCGTTTGAAAATTTGAGCGATCAGAAAGACCACACGGCGTTCGCTGATGGCGTGCAGGACGACATTTTGACCAAGCTGGCGAAGATCGCCGACCTGAAAGTCATCAGCCGGACGAGTGTGATGGATTACCGCGGCAAACGGAATGTGCGCCAGATCGGTAACGAGCTGCGGGTATCTCACGTTCTGGAGGGCAGCGTCCGCAGGACCGGCACGCATCTTCATCTGAACGCGCAGTTAATCGACGCGCGGACCGATACCCACGTC
>Ga0193729_1000530_pt1 | contig 20066 bp, 16 predicted proteins | sample U1c2metaG_FD_143036 | JGI IMG/M metagenome (GOLD analysis project Ga0193729, IMG submission 143036) | Soil microbial communities from a riparian zone of the East river system, Colorado, United States - U1c2 | ecosystem: Environmental > Terrestrial > Soil > Riparian zone | place: USA: East River...
GACCCGGCAAGCCCTGCTGCAGAAACCCTGGTATCGATATCCTGCGTAGTGCGGTCTTGCCGGTATTCACATAGAGGACGGCGGGCTCCAGTGCCGCATACCCGGCGCGTTGGTAGTACAACGCACTGCCCGGCGCAGATAACCACTCTGCGCCGCGAATGTCGACATCCTCCTTCGGGACCTCGGAGAACAAACTGGGGATGGCGGCTCGAACCTGGGCCTCCAGGTCCTTGTAGGCGCTCAGCAGCTCAGCGCCGGCGGGCGGTGGCGCGTCGTGAGGCTGCTGGAGCGCGCCGATGCGCTCGACTTCCGCGACCCCGATGCGGCCGATCTCATCGGGCGAGAGCGCTGCACCGGTGGCCCTTTTGACACGGTAGGCGTACCACTGGCTGCCCAGCGGCAAATCCGACAAGGCAATGCCCGTTCTGGCGCGCGGCAGATATTCTTGCCGCAGAAAATCATGCAGCGTGCGATTTGCCGGCAGCAGCTTTTCCGAAATCGCGCTGTTGATGGCCTTGGTGAGCGAGCTGCGGGCGGGCTCTTTGATGGTTGCGGGCATGGCGCGAAGGGCCGCATAAAACACGTTGCCGGAATCATCCACGCCGAGCCGCTCGAGGATGGGGAGCATGCGTTCGATCAACACGCGGGGAGAGGTATAGCCGCGGCGCATCCCCTCGCGCATATTGACGGTCGCTTGCTGCGTCCAGCGCACATACTCGTCGATACGCCTCAGCCAGTTTTCGTAATCCGCGGCGGACGGGGCCGGATGCTGCGCCAGAGTCGAGGCCTGCGCCGCGAATTGCTGGGATGTTCCGCCGAACGGGTTGATGGGCAGCAATTCAGCCGGAAAGACGAAGCCCTCGATATTGAGTTCCCGCTGCCTCTTGAAAATGTCGTAGGTCAGCCTCGAAGAAGCGTCCAACCCGTCGCGCGGCACGTTCAGAACCTCCGCCAGATAGCGGCGTTCGATGCTCAGAGCATCCGCCAGAAATTGCGGTGAAATCGCATTGTCCATGCCCAAGTGTTCGTCCCAATATCGCTCGACGAGCCGGCCAAGCTGATCGTTCGGCGGCAGCGCCTGCAGCGCCGGGGCGGGGGCCGATCCGGGCGCCGGTCCGGGCGCCGCGCCGCAGCCGGCAAGCGCCAAAAGCACCATTGCGCACCAACTGCTTGGAGAAAATCCGGTCATGGATGGATTATATGCTGGCGGGTAGGTTCATAATTCGCAGCTTACCGTTTAACGGAGGCAACCATGTTGGTAGGAGCAAGTGCGCGGCGCGTCGCGATTGTCGGTGGAGTGCGCATCCCGTTTGCACGCGGCAACGGCGCCTACGCGCAAGTCGGCAATCAGGAAATGTTGATCGCAGCTCTGCGCGGCGTGGTTGAGCGCTTCGGATTGCGCGGCCAGCGCGTCGATGATGTCGCCGCAGGCGCAGTGATGAAGCATTCCAGCCAATGGAATCTGACCCGCGAGTCGGTGCTTGGCTGCGGCCTCGCTGCGGAGACGCCGGGACTGGATCTGCAGCGTGCCTGCGGAACCAGCCTGGAGGCAGCGATCCTATTGGGCAATAAGATTGCGCTGGGCCAAATCGACTGCGGGATTGCCGGCGGCGTCGATACGGTGAGCGATCCGCCCGTGGTCTACCCGCGCAGCTTTCAGCAGCTTTTGCTGCGCAGTTATCGCGGCAAGACCATGGGCGAAAGAGTGCGTCCCTGGTTTGGATTGCGCCCGAAAAATTTCCGGCCGGTTCTGCCCGGAGTCACGGAACCTCGCACCGGCTTGTCCATGGGAGAGAGTACCGAACTCATGGTGAAAACCTGGGGCATCACGCGGGCGGAACAGGACCAGCTGGCGCTGGATAGCCATCAAAAGGCCGCGGCCGCGTACGCACAGGGTTTCTATAAGGACTTGGTCATCGAGTATTTGGGGCTTTCTCAAGACAACAATATCCGCAGCGATACGACTCTGGAGAAACTCGCCAAGCTGCGGCCGGCCTTTGATTTTTCCGGCGCGGGCACCTTGACCGCGGGAAATTCCACACCGATGACCGATGGCGCCTCCGCCGTATTGCTTGCCGCTGAAGCTTGGGCCCGCGAGCGCAATTTGCCGGTGCTGGCCTATTTGAGTTACGGCAAAGTGGCGGCGGTCGACTACATTGAAAAGGAAGAAGGCTTGCTCATGGCCCCCGCATATGCGGTTCCGCGAATGTTGAGCGATGCCAAACTGACGCTGCAGGACTTCGATTTCTATGAAATACACGAGGCCTTTGCAGGACAGGTGCTCTGCACCTTGAAGGCCTGGACCGACCCCGCCTATTGCCGCGACAAACTCAGGCTTCCGGGTGCTCTGGGCACCATTGATCGCTCGAAACTCAACGTGAAGGGCGGCAGCCTTGCGATCGGGCATCCGTTTGCGGCGACCGGGGCGCGCATCGTCGCCACTTTGGCGAAAATTCTTGATGAAAACAAAGGCAAGCGCGGTTTGATCTCGGTCTGCACCGCCGGTGGCATGGGCGTCACGGCCATTGTCGAGCGCTAACATGAAACTAAAAGACTCGAAATTGCTGCGGGAGCTGTGCTTCATTGACGGCAGTTGGATAGCTGCGGACGACGCCGGCGCGCTGGACGTGAAAAATCCCGCCACCGCTCAGAAGCTCGGCTCCATTCCCAACATGGGGGCCGCCGAGACGCGGCGCGCAATCGCGGCCGCGGCGGCGGCGTTGCCGGCGTGGAAAGCGCGCACGGCCAAGGAACGCGCCGTCATCCTGCGCCGTTGGTTCGACCTGATGCTCGAGCATCAAGACGATCTCGCCACCCTGATGACCGCCGAGCAGGGCAAGCCGTTGGCCGAGTCCAAAGTGGAAATCCAGTACGCGGCCTCTTTCATCGAGTGGTTTGCGGAAGAGGCCAAGCGTCTGTACGGCGACATCATTCCGGGACACCAGAACGACAAGCGAATCATGGTGCTGCGCCAACCGGTCGGCGTCGTCGCCGCCATCACCCCCTGGAATTTTCCCGCCGCGATGATTACGCGCAAGGCCGGCCCGGCGCTGGCGGCGGGTTGTACTCTGGTCTGCAAGCCCGCCACGCAAACGCCCTACTCGGCGTTTGCACTGGCCGAGCTTGCGGATCGCGCCGGCGTGCCCAAAGGCGTATTCAATGTAATCACGGGCAGCGCCGCGGCGATCGGCGGCGAGATGACGGCCAATCGCACGGTGCGAAAACTCACTTTCACCGGTTCAACCGAGGTCGGCAAGAAGCTCATGGCGCAATGCGCCGGTACCGTGAAAAAATTGTCGCTCGAGCTTGGCGGCAATGCGCCTTTCATCGTATTCGACGATGCTGATTTGGACGCCGCAGTGCTGGGGGCACTGGCCAGCAAGTATCGAAATACCGGGCAAACCTGTGTTTGCGCAAATCGCCTGTTGATTCAGGCAGGCGTGTATGACGAGTTCGCGAAGAAATTGAAATCGGCGGTTGCGCAATTGCGCGTCGGAGACGGGCTTGCGGGCGTCACCGATCAAGGACCTCTGATCGATGCCAAGGCCGTGGCCAAGGTTGAAGAACACATTGCCGATGCGCTCGCGAAAGGGGCGAAGGTGCTGCTCGGCGGCAAACGTCACGCGTTGGGCGGATCATTCTTCGAACCGACCATCCTGACGGATGTCACGCCCAGGATGCTGGTCGCGCGCGAAGAAACATTTGGGCCCGTGGCTCCGTTGTTCAAGTTTGCCACCGAGGCGCAGGCGATCGCCATGGCCAACGATACCGAGTTCGGCCTGGCCGCCTATATCTATACGCGCGATCTGGCGCGTAGTTGGCGCGTGTCGGAAGCCGTCGAGTACGGAATCGTCGGCTTGAACACCGGCATCATCTCGACCGAGGCAGCACCCTTCGGCGGCGTCAAGGAATCCGGCACCGGGCGGGAAGGCTCGAAATATGGGATTCTCGATTACACCGAGCTCAAGTACATTTGCGTCGGCGGAATAAGTGGGGAGCCTGTCTGAATATTCCGCCTGGCGCCGAACTTGGACAGTTCCTGCTGGGACGATTCCTGGAGTTTTCCCTCGCGACGCCCGATATTCAGGCCTCGCTGGATTTCTACGTGCGCCTGGGATTCACTTCCGCGGAAGTAGGCGATGCCTACCCGCATCCATATGCGGTGGTCACCGACGGCCGGATCTGCCTGGGACTGCATCAAGAGGCCATGCCTGCGCCGTCGCTCACTTTCGTGAAACCCGATCTGCTCAAGCATTTGGATGGGCTCGAACGCAGGGGAATCGAATTTGAATTCCGGCGCCTGGGCAATGACGTCTTCAATGAAGTCGGCTGGTTCGATCCCTCAGGGCAGTTCGTGCGCCTCATCGAGGCGCGGACTTTTTCGCCCAGCAAGCGGCTCGCCAACGACACCTCGCGATGCGGTTATTTTTTGGAGATCGCCATGCCGGCGCCGGACCGCGAGTTGGCCAAATCGTACTGGGAGGGTTTCGGATTCGTGGGAATGGACGAGCCTCAGGATCATCTGCCGCATATAGCGTGCACCAGCGATTTCATCGATGTCGGGCTCTATCATCCGGCGGACCTTCGCCGTGCAACCTTACGGTTCGAGGTCGATGATGTGGGCGGTACTCTGGCGCACCTGGCTGACAAAGGCATCGTGCCGAACGGCGAGATGCCGCCGGGACTGCGCTCCGTGCCGGCGGCCGTCTTGGTGGCGCCTGAAGGGACGCCGATTCTGCTGACTAGCTGATCGGCACGACGATACTGAACTTCAGCTGCATGGCATCCTCGACCTGCAAGGCGCCGTGCAGCAGACTGTACGGCGCCAGGCCGACGGCAGTCTGACGCAACTCCATGGACCCCGCCGCCGTCAAGCGATGTTCATCGCCCTGCAAAGTGCAAGGCGCGGAAATGGTTGTCTCGTGCCCCGCGACGCTGACGGTCAATTCGGCGCTCAGCGCGTCCGGCGTGCCGGTCAAGGTCACGCTGGTCACGGTTATCACCGGGAATTCAGCGGCGTTGAGCACCGCGGCGCCGAGCATATTGCGGCGTGTACCCGATTTGGCGTCCGGCGGAATATCGCCCGGGAAATCGCTGCCTTCTTCGCGCCGCGCTTCGGGATCGTCGACCACGAAACTTTCAACCGGCACCTTCAGTGAGAATGACGAAGAAGAAATACTGCTGCCGACCTGGACGAGTCCGGTCACGCCACGATTGACCACGACGTGGTTGTGGCCCAGGTTTGCCAAAGGCCCCGCTCGATACACCAGAATCCTCAGCTCCGAGTTCTGCGAATCGATTGTGTACGTCCCGGGCGGCGGAAGCGCTTGGAGAATCGAGGCTGGCTGAATCGCAGGCTGCGCGGATGGGCGCGGGCGCGGCGCCCCGCAAGCGGATAAGATCAAGACCAGAGCAGCGACGGCAATCCTGTTGAACATCTATTGCGGCCTCGCTGACTTGCTAAACTAGACAGCGCAGTTTGCTCCCGGAGGGGCTCGATGCCAAATCAAAATTCCCCGACTCGCTACAACGCGGTCGCCCAGGCCTTCCATTGGATCATCGCGGCGCTGATCGTCACCCAATTCACGCTGGGTTGGACGGCCCAGTTTTTGCCGCTGGGAGCGCGAAAGGTCGCCCGACTGGATTGGCACAAAAGCTTCGGCATGACCATTCTGACGCTGGCGGTGCTGCGCCTGCTGTGGCGGCTGTTCAATCGCCCCCCCGAGTTGCCGGCAGGCATGACCACCATCGAAAAGAGTCTCGCTCGAGCGACCCACGTTCTTTTCTATGTCTTGCTGTTCGTCATGCCCCTGACGGGGTGGATGATGTCCTCCGCGAAAAACTACTCGGTCAGCTGGTTCCACCAGTTCACCTGGCCCAATCTCATCGGACCGAACGAACAAGCCTTCAATTTGCTCAGAACGACGCACGATACTTTAAGCTGGCTGCTATTCGCACTCGCACTGCTGCACATCCTCGCCGCGCTCAAACATCACTTCTGGGACAAGGACGATGTGCTGAAGCGCATGCTGCCATTTACCAAGACGGAGAAGCGATCATGAAGAAATTGGCCCTTGCCGCGACTTCCACCCTAATCATCGCCGCTGCAACCGCCGCCGCTGCAACCGCCGCCGCTGCCGATAGCGTCGCAAGTTTTACCGCCGCTGCGGAGCAGAGCCGGCTGGAATTCGCCGGCGTGCAGGCCGGAGCGGAATTCAAAGGCGTGTTTCACAAGTTCACGGCGAGCGTCGAGTTTGCGCCCGATGCCCTCGCGAGTTCGCGAATCGACGTGCAGATCGACATGAATTCGGTCGACACGATGGACAAGGATCGCGACACGACCATACGCAGTAAGGACGTCTTCGATGTGTCTCACAATCCGACGGCGCATTACGTCACCAAAACCGTCACCAAGACAGCGACGGGCTTCGCCGCGGTCGGTGCGCTGACGTTGCGCGGCGTCACCAAGGACGTGCCGATCGAATTTCAGTTCGCACCGGCCGCCGGGGGCGCCAAGCTCTCGGGCAGCGCCAAATTGAACCGCTTGGATTTCGGCGTCGGACAGGGCGAATGGAAAAGCACGGAGACCATTGGGGATGCCGTCAAAATCAATTTTTCGTTGGTGCTGAAGCCCAAGACCTGACATGCCGCGCATCTTCGACGATGTCGCCGAATGCGTTGAGGCCACGTTAAGCCGCGTCGGACCGGACATCGTGCTGGCTCTGCCGTTGGGCATAGGAAAACCCAACCCGCTGGCCAACGAATTCTATCGCCGCGCGCGGCGTGACCCCGCGCTCACGCTCAAGATATTCACGGCCTTGAGCTTGCGCACGCCGCAGTGGAAGAGCGAACTCGAACGGCGCTTTCTGGAGCCGCTGGTGGCGCGCCTTTTCGGCGGCTGCGTGCCCCTGGACTACGTGACGGATTTGCATGGCGCGGGCGTGCCTGACAATGTGCAAATTGTCGAGTTCTTCTTGGATCCCGGCGCGCTTCTCAACGTTTCGCACTCGCAGCGGCACTATGTCAGCACCAATTACACGCACGTCGTGCGCGATGTTGCCGCACAGGGAGTCAATGTCATCGCTCAACTCGTCGCGAAGCGAAGCGTCGACGGGCGCGCCGAGTACAGTTTGGGTTCGAACCCCGATGTCACCGTCGACTTGCTCGAACATCTGGCGCCGCAGCGGCGGCTCGGCAGAGACGTGGTCGTCATCGGCGAGGTCAATCGGCAAATGCCTTTCATGTACGGTCCTGCGGCTGTCAATGCCGAGACCTTCGACTCTTTGATCGAGCACCCACGCTACGACTACGACCTGTTTGCGCCGCCCAACCAACGATTGGGCACGGTGGACTATGCGATCGGCCTCTATGGTGCGCGCTTGGTGCGCGACGGCGGCACCCTGCAGATCGGCATCGGCGAGCTCGGCGATGCCGTGGTCTATGGACTGCAGCTGCGCCAGCAGCAGAACACGGAATTTCGCGAGATCTTGCAAGCGCTCAAAGCGAACGAGCGTTTCGGCGAAAAACTGGACCTGATCGGCGGCGCGTCGCCCTTCGAGGCGGGTCTATACGCCTGTACCGAGATGTTCGTTGACGGATTCCTGGACTTGTATCGCAGCGGCGTGCTGCGGCGCCGCGTTTATGATGACGCGCGAATCCAGCGTTTGCTGAATGACGGCAGCGTCAGCGAGCGCATCGACGACCGTTTTCTGGCGGCGCTCGGTGAAGCGGGATTCGCGAGTCCGCTCGTCGCCCATGAGTTTGCAGTGCTGCGGGATCTCGGGGTTTTTCGCCAAGACTGCCGTTACGCCGACGGGCGCATCGAGAATGCCGAGGGCCAAAGCGCCGCCGCGATTTTCGATACGGCGCCGGCCCGGCGCGAACTGCTGGATCTGTGCACGGGACGCCGGCTGAGCGGCGGCGTTCTCTTGCATGGAGGATTTTTCCTCGGGCCGCGCGGCTTCTATGCAGCCTTGCGCGACCTGCCGGAATCGGAACGGCGCCAGTTTTCGATGTGCGGAGTTTCCTTCGTCAATCAGCTTGACGGCGCCGACCAGGCGCTGAAGATCGCACAGCGCACGCACGGGCGATTCATCAATTCGAGCATGATGGTGACGCTGTTGGGAGCGGCGGTGTCGGACGGCCTGGCCGACGGCCGCGTCGTCAGCGGCGTGGGAGGGCAATACAACTTCGTCGCGATGGCTCATGCTTTGCCGGAAGCGCGTTCAATTCTGACTCTGCGCAGCACGCGCGACAAGAATTCCACCGTCACCTCGAACATCCTCTGGAGCTACGGCAACACGACCATTCCCCGGCACCTGCGCGATATCGTGGTGACCGAATACGGAGTCGCCGATGTGCGCGGCCTGTCCGATCAGGATGTCATCGCCGCGCTGCTGAACATCGCGGATTCGCGGTTTCAAGACGGCTTGAAGCGCGAAGCGCAGGCGGCGGGAAAACTGCGGCACGACCACCAGATACCCGACGTGCATCGGAACAATACGCCGCGCGCCTTGGAGGAGCGATTCATACTCGCACGAGCCCGCGGGCTGTTTTCGGAATTTCCGTTCGGCAGCGATTTTACCGGCGAGGAAATCGTGCTGGCAAAGGCGCTGACTCGATTGCAGGAGAGGACGACAGGTGGCTGGCCGCGTGTCAAGACCCTGCTGCGCGCCGTGGCATCGCGCGGCATCCCGTCCGCAATGCGGCCGTACCTGGAGCGCATGTCATTGAGCGCGCCTCAAACACGGCAGGAGTGGCTTTGGCAGCGTCTGCTCGTGCAAGAATTGCGCGATATTGCCTAGGAGCCTGCCTGAAGACAGGCTCCAAACAATCGTGCGGTGGATTGTTTCTCGGCTCCCGGGTGAGTAACCTTGCCATCCTTGAAGGCCCGTGCGGAGCGACTTATGAAAATCGGCGTACCCAAAGAGATCAAAATTCATGAATACCGCGTGGGCCTGGTGCCCGCGGGCGTTCGTGAACTTGTCGATTCGGGACATCAAGTCCTGGTTCAAAGCGGCGCGGGCGCAGGTATCGGCTTCGATGATTCGCATTACCAAGCGGCCGGCGCCTTGATCTCAAAAAAGGTCGAAGACATTTTCAGCACCGCCGACCTCATCATCAAAGTCAAAGAGCCGCAGTTGACCGAGTGCAAATTGCTGCGTACCAACCAAACGCTGTTTACCTATCTGCATTTGGCGGCCGATCGCGAGCAGACGCTGGCGTTGCTGGCCTCGGGCTCGACCGCTATCGCCTACGAGACCGTGACCGCGCCGGACGGCTCGTTGCCGTTGCTGACCCCCATGAGCGAGGTTGCGGGACGCATGTCGGTGCAGGTCGGCGCCAACTGCCTGCAAAAGGCCAACGGCGGATTTGGCGTGCTGTTGGGCGGCGTCCCGGGAGTGGCGCCGGCCAAGGTCGTCGTCCTGGGCGGCGGCGTCTCAGGCACGCATGCCGTTGAAATGGCGGTTGGATTGCGCGCCGACGTGACCGTCGTGGATCGTTCGGTCAAGCGCCTTCGGGAGCTCTCTGCCATATTCGGGAGCCAGCTCAAGACCGTGTATTCGACCGCGCACGCCATTGAAGAGCTGGTTCGCGACGCCGACCTCGTGATCGGTGCGGTCCTGATCGCGGGCGCCGCGGCTCCGAAACTCGTGACTCGGGCCATGGTCAAGACCATGAAACCCGGCGCCGTGCTGGTCGACATTGCAATCGACCAGGGCGGCTGCTTCGAGACCAGCCATCCCACGACCCACGCGGAGCCCACCTATGTGCTCGATGGCGTAATCCATTATGCGGTCACCAATATGCCGGGGGCCGTGCCGCGGACCTCCACGTTTGCACTCACCAATGCGACCTTGCCGTACGTCAAGGCGTTGGCGGATCACGGCTGGCGGGCGGCGATCTCCAAGGACGTTGGATTGGCTCAAGGACTTAACGTGCATGCCGGCCAGTTGACGCACGAAGCGGTCGCCAGCGCGCTTGGATTGGACTATCGAGCGTATCGCGCCGCCTAGCTCGCGTTAAGAACCCCAGGAAGGGGTTCTTTATTGTTTTGGGATAAAAGGAATTGGATGAAGACAAAGCGGCACGTGCCGAAATTTCGTCGTGCGGCCCCAGCGGTACGTCGCGAAGCACTCGTTGAGGCGACTCTTCGCTGTTTGAAAAAGTACGGCCATGACGGCGCTTCGGTACGCCGCATCAGTGCCGCGGCGGGCGTCTCCATCGGACTGATCAACCACCACTTTCCGAGCAAGTCCGGATTGATCGCGGAATCTTACGAGACCCTGGCATTGTCGCTGCAGGACTCGCTGCGAGCCCGCGCACAAAATCGGGCCGCGTCGCCGCGCAAGCGCTTGAGCGATTTTTTCCGCGCATCGTTCGCACCCGAGCTTCTCGATCCGCAATTGTTCAACGTGTGGGTGGTGTTCTGGGGCATGGTCGCGCACTCGCCTGAAATTCGCGCCGTTCACGATCGGACCTATGGCCAGTACCGGTCCATCCTGGAGAAGCTGCTGGGCGAACTGGTCAAATCCGGCGCGGCGCCCAAATTGAAGCTGCGCTCCGCCGCGATTGCGCTGAGCGCATTGCTCGACGGTCTCTGGGTCGAACTGAGCCTGAGCTCCGAGACCTTCAAACCGAGCGAGGCGATCGGTATTTGCGAGGATTGGGCAAACGCCCTGTGCGCCGGGGCCTTTCCGCAAATTTTACGCGAAAAACATCACAAAACTTAACACTCCGTCTTGTTATACTAGCGTTCAACAAGGGCTGTGAAGACCTGTAATGGACGCAAGACGCGCGGCATTGGACGAAGACTTCAGTCTGCCCGGATGGATATACCGGGACGCTGATTTCCTGCGGGCGGAGAAAGAGCAGGTGTTCGCCGCGTCGTGGCAGGTCGTATGCCACCTCAACGACATCCCGAATCCCGGTGACTACCACACGCTGGATTTTCTCGGAGAGCCCATCGTTGCGGTGCGCGGGCGCGATGCCGGGGTCAAAGCATTTTTCAATGTCTGCCGGCACCGCGCAGCGCGGCTCGTCGACGGCGGCTCCGGACATTGTCCCGGCCGGATAGTCTGTCCCTATCACGCATGGACGTATGATCTCGACGGAACGCTCAGCGCCGTGCCGCACCGCAAGGAGTTTGTCGATTTTTCCCCCGGGAACTTCGGCCTCAAAGCGGTCGAATCCGAGGTCTACAAAGGCTTCGTTTTCGTCCGCCTGAAGCCGGGCCTGCCGAGCGTCGCCGACATGCTGGCGCCGTATCAGGACGAGCTGGCGTTGTACCGCCTCGAGGAGCTCAGGCCCCTCGGACGCGTGACCATGCGCTTGCGCCATGTGAATTGGAAGAATGTAACGGACAATTATTCGGATGCGATGCATATTGCGGTGGCGCATCCGGGTTTGTCGCGCTTGTTCGGTCAGACCTACGGCGTGGAGGCAGAGCTCTGGGTGGACAAGATGTGGGGCCATCTTCGCGACACGCCTTCCTCGCAGCTTTCCGAGCGCATGTACCAGACGGTACTGCCCAAATCGCCCCACTTGCCCGAAGATCGGCAGCGGTTATGGACCTACTTCAAATTGTGGCCGAATGTGGCGTTTGACATCTATCCGGACCAAGTCGACTTCATGCAGATGATTCCGCTATCGCCCACCGAAACCTTGGTGCGCGAGATTGCCTATGCGCACCCGGACGAGCGGCGCGAAATGCGCGCGGCACGCTATTTGAATTGGCGCATCAACCGCAGAGTCAGCTTGGAAGACAAGGCGCTGATCGAACGGGTGCAGGCCGGCATGGGCTCGCGCAGCTACAGTCCGGGGCCGCTGGGCAACAACGAAGTATCGCTGCGAAGTTTTGCGCGCCGCATGCGCGAACTCATCCCGGAGAGCCGGCTCGAGTGCGCACCGGGCGCCGGCTGGCGGACCGACGGCAATCCGCCGGGAAGACACGGTGGCTGAGTCGCCCCGCGACGCCGTGATTGTCGGCGGAGGTCACAACGGACTGGTGTGCGCTGCGTATCTGGCGGCGGCGGGACTCAAAGTCACGGTGCTCGAACGGCGCAACGTCGTCGGCGGCGCCGCGGTAACCGAAGAATTTCATCCGGGCTTTCGCAATTCGGTGGCCGCCTACACCGTGTCGCTGCTCAACCCAAAAGTCATCCGAGACCTTGATTTACCGCGCCATGGCCTGCGCATCGTCGAGCGCAAGCTGGCGAACTTCCTTCCCTTGGACGAGACCAGCTATTTGAAGGTCGGCGCGGACCACACCGCCAAGGAAGTGGCAAAGTTTTCGGCGCGCGACGCCGGGCGCCTCAGCGCATACGGCGCACGCCTGGATGTGATTGCCGACGTGCTGCGTGATTTGGTGCTGGAAACGCCGCCGAATGTCACCGCCGGCAGCTGGCTGGACGCACTGCCGGAACTGCTGCGCAGCGCCCGCCTGGGTAAGCGAATCGCCAAATTGGATCTGCCGATGCGGCGCGAGTTGCTGGACCTGTTCGTGAAATCGGCCGGCGACTACCTGGATGCCTGGTTCGAGAGCGCACCCATCAAGGCAGCCTATGGATTCGACGGCGTCGTCGGCAACTTTGCCAGTCCTTACTCGGCCGGGTCTGCGTACGTCCTGCTGCACCATGTGTTCGGCGAGGTCAATGGCAAGAAAGGTGCTTGGGGTCACGCGATCGGCGGCATGGGCGCCATCACACAGGCGATGGCCAAGGCAGCGGCCGGGCGAGGTGTCGATATCCGGGTCGCGAGTCCGGTGCGCGAAATCCTCGTTGAAGCCGGCCGCGCCGTGGGCGTCGTCACCGAAAAAGGCGAGGCGATTCGGGCACGCAGCGTCGTGTCGAATTTGAATCCAAAGTTGCTGTACGGATCGCTCATCGATGCGGCGGCCTTGCCGCAGGATTTCCGCGAGCGAATCAGCCGCTGGCGCTGCGGCTCGGGAACCTTTCGCATGAATGTCGCGCTATCGGAGTTGCCCGACTTCAAGGCGTTGCCGGGACGGGCGGCGGCCGATCATCACACGGCCGGCATCATCATGGCGCCCAGTCTTGCGTATATGGACCAAGCCTACCTCGATGCCAAGGCCGGCGGATGGTCGAAGCGCCCCATCGTCGAGATGCTCATACCGTCGACGCTGGATGACAGCCTTGCGCCGCCGGGCCGGCATGTGGCCAGCCTCTTCTGCCAGCACGTCGCGCCGGTGCTGCCGGATGATGCGTCTTGGGATGCGCATCGCGAGGAAGTCGCGGACGTGATGATCGATCTGGTCAACTCGCACGCGCCGAATTTCAAGGCTTCCGTGCTGGGCCGGCAGATCATGAGTCCACTCGATCTCGAGCGCACATTCGGGCTCATCGGCGGCGACATTTTCCATGGCGCCTTGAGCTTGGATCAACTGTTCTCAGCGCGGCCGATGCTGGGGCATGGCGATTATCGCGGCCCGTTGAAAGGGCTGTACATGTGCGGATCGGGCACGCACCCCGGCGGCGGCGTGACGGGTGCGCCCGGCCACAACGCCGCGCGCGAAATCATCGCTGATTTTCGCCGCGGCCGGTTGAAGCAGGCCTAGAAGAGGCCTAGAAGCCTGCCTGCTCAGACCGGCTCCCAACTTCCCTATTTCTTCGCCGGGTCCGGATACAAGAATGGATCGGTCACCGCCGGTTGCGTGGGCAGCGTCTTGCGCGGCAGCGGTTTATCGGCATTGGCGGAGGCTGCGAGGACCGTTGCCAACACCACTGCCGCCTGCCGCAGATCCTGCGGCCGCAGGTGATCGAAGGTGTCCAGGTCCGTGTGGTGAACCCGCGTCTCGTAATCCAACGGGTCCTGTATGAATTGAAACGCCGGCAAGCCAAGGCGGCTCAGGAACACGTGGTCGGTGCCTCCCGTCGGCTCGGCGACGACCGTGCTCGCGGCGAGGCTGGTGAAAGGGGACAGCCACTCGTGCAAGATCGGAACCGCCGCGAAATTGCCTTCCGTATAAATGCCGCGAATCTTGCCGGAGCCATTATCGATATTGAAATAGCCCGCGAGTTCGGCAAACCCCGGCAGGGTCTGCACCGGATACGAATCCGTCGAGAAAAATGGCGGCAGATCGGTTTCAGCCGGATCGGCGGGCAACGGACGATGCGCCAGGTGACTCTCGACAAAGGCGGCCGAACCCAATAGTCCTTCTTCCTCGCCGGCCCACAAGGCAAAACGAATGCTGCGCTTTGGCCGGACGCCGATGTTCGCCAGGATGCGCGCCGCCTCCATGACCACCGCGCTGCCGGCACCGTTGTCGGCAGCACCGTCGCCGGCAACCCAACTATCCAAATGCGCGCCTGCCATGACATAGCCCGCATGCGGGTCTTCGCCTGGAATCTCCGCGAAAATATTGTAGGCGTTGTGATCCGTGTCTTCGAAATGCACGCGGCTGTCGATTTCGAGCCGCACCTCACCAAGCTTGGCCAGTCGGGTAAGTTTTCGATAATCCTCCGCCGCAAGCTCGATGCCCGGAAGCTTCGGAGTTTTGCCGACGCGATAACCATATCCTTCTCCGTGCACCAGCCGGCCTTCGGTGCGCGACATTTGCACCAGCGCGACGGCACCCTCCTGAGCCAGGAACGCGTCCAGATTGGGCCTGAAGCGATAGCGCTCAATGCGCTTCTTGCGTTCGGCGGGGTCAAACGCCGGCTGCTGGAATTTATCCAGCTTGGCAATGTCGGCATCGCTGAGCCGTTGAAACGGCGCCTCGCCGTCATCTTTCGGCGGCGCGGGCCACGTGACCAGCACGATCTTGCCGGCCAATTTTCCCTTCCACTCGGCGAAATCGGTCTCGCTGATCATGGGAGCGACGATCACCGGCGCGGACAAGGTACCGTTGGTCGCGGGCGTCCAGGCCAGCGGAATGGCTCGTAGCTCCAGTGGGCGCGGTGCGATCATTCGTACATGCGAGGATTCGATCCACCATCCTCGGCCGAAATCGAAGGCTTCGGCCCTGACGTTCTTCAAACCCCAGCTCTTGAACTTATCCTGCGTCCACCGTTCGGCTTTGCGCATGGCCGGGGAATTGGTCATTCGCCCGCCAATCTCGTCGGCCAGGTAGGCGGCGGTGGTGACGACCTCGCTGTGGTTGAAGCCCACATCGGAAATGCGATTGATCGCAACGGTCTCGGCAGAAATTGTGGACTTGGGCGTAACCACTGCGCCCATGGATGAGAAGCTCAGGAAAAAACAAGCACTCGACAGGCACAGCTTTATTGACACCGTACATCCTCTCTAAAATTAGCGCCGCATCCTAGCAATCGTAGCGTCGGGCACCAAGGCCCCCGTCAATCATCTTCCCAATCGAACCGCCAGACGGCGATCGCTGCAAACAGCGCCGACCAACCCACCAGGATTGCCGTGGGCAGGAACGCGGATTGCAGCGGCAGTCCGCGCCAGGTCATCTGATCGAATCCGTCGACAGCCCAGCGGGTGGGCACAAACTCGGTCACATGCTGCAGCCATTCCGGAAACAGGAACGATGGCACCCATGCGCCCCCGAGCATGACGAGAATGAGCACCGAGAACATCGCCACGCCGCGGGTCGCGCCCACGGAGCGGCCGAGCGCGGAAATCATCAGCCCGGTCGTGGCCGCGAGCAGCGAGAAGGCAATCGCCACCATGACGAAGCCCGGCACGCTGCCCGCAATGCGCACGCCGAAGATCGAACATGCGGCGAGGTAGACGACAGCCAGGATCATCATCGAGATCAACGTCGTGCCGGCCACCCTGCTGCCGAGCAGCACCGCGCGGGACAGGGGCGCGGCGCGCAATCTGCGCCACATGCCTTCCTGGCGCATCAAGAGCAGTGTCACGCCGGCATCGATGCCCATGAATAGGATGAACTGGATACTCATGCCGGCGAATGAATGCGCGTATGAGTTGTATCGCGGGCCGGTGGTGACCGCGGTATTGACGAGGTTGAATGGCACCGGCTTGCTGCTGCCGACAAAGTTAGGCCGGGAAATCCGTTGCATGACATGTTGCGTGAGCAGGCCTGCCACCATGGGCCGAACCATGGATTGCGACGGGTCGTAGAAAAGCTTGACGTCCGGCATCTGCCCCAGTCCGACCAACGCTCCGGTCGCCGCAGACTCGAATCCGGCTGGAAACACGATGGCCGCGCGCAGCTTGCCGCTCTTCACCAGTTGCCGCGCCTGGTCTTCGGGCAGCACTTGCATGGCCAGCGACTCATCTTGGGTGAGGCTCTCCATGACCGCTCTGGTGAGCGCGGTGTCATCCAGGTCGGTGATGCCGACCGCCATGCGCGAAATCGGATTACCGCCCGAACCGGTGCCGCCGAAGAGAAAACCAAAAAACGCCGCCACCACGATGGGCGTGAGCACGCTGACCACCAACGCGCGCCGGTCGCGAAGAAACAGCGCGATGTCCTTGCGCACCAAAGCCTTGAATGCAGTGAGGGTGGGACTCATACGTCGCGCAGCATGCGGCCGGTCAGCGCGAGGAAAACATCCTCGAGATTGGCGCGCCGGCTGGTCAGCTCCCGGCAGCTGAAACCGCGGGCGGCCAGCCGTTCGAGCACGCGCGGCGCGGCGGTCCCCAAGTCCGTCGCGGACACCGACAGCTCGGTTTCGGCCAGCACGACCTGCGTGACGCCCGGCAAGCCCGTGAGCTCGGCGAGCGCAGCGGCGTCCGGCGGCAGGTCATACGTCAATGTCAGCTTGTTCGCGACCGGCGCGCTCGCCAGCAGGCCCGCGAGCGTGTCGTCGGCGAGAACTTTGCCGTGATCGATGATCACGATGCGATCGCACAGCCGTTCCACCTCTTCCATGTAGTGAGTGGTATAGATCAAGGTTCGGCCTTCGCCGGCCAACACCTCGATGGTGTCAAAAATGGCGTTGCGGCTTTGCGGATCGACGCCCACCGTTGGCTCATCGAGCAGCAGGATCTGGGGCTCGTGAAGCAAAGCACAGGCAATGTTCAACCGCCGGCGCATGCCGCCGCTGAATTCGCTGGGAGGGTCTGCGGCGCGGTCCGCGAGACTGGTCAGCTCCAGCACTGCCGCTATTCTTGCCGATAGCGCGCGGCCCGTCAGTCCGTACAGCCCGCCGAAGAATTCCAGGTTCATGCGCGCGGGCAGCTCCTCGAGCAGAGCTATTTCCTGTGGCACCAGTCCCAAGCGGCGCTTGGTGGGATCGGCTCCCGTTCCCAAGGTCAAGCCGTCGATTTGCACCGAGCCCGAGTCCGGTTTCGTCAGGCCCGCGAGCATGCTGATGGTGGTCGACTTGCCGGCGCCATTGGGCCCCAGCAGCCCAAGCACTTTGCCCGGGGTCGCCGCGAACGAAACATCCGCTACCGCGGTGATCGCGCCGAATTTCTTTTGCAGACGGTCAGCGACCAGTTGCATTGCCAGGAGCCTGTCTGAGGGTTCCGCGAATACTGCCTGCAGATGCGCGTGAGCGCTACGTTTCCAATCCCTGCGACTTCAGATACTCGTCATACGTCCCTCTGAAATCAACCAATTTGCCGCCGGGACGCAATTCGATGATGCGCGTGGCGAGACCGCCGACGAACTCGCGATCGTGCGAGACGAAGATGAGCGTACCGGCGTAGTGCTCGAGCCCTATTTGCAAGGACTCGATGGTTTCCATGTCCATGTGATTGGTGGGTTCGTCCATGAGCAGCACGTTGGGCTTCGTGAGGATCAACTTGCCGTAGATCATGCGGCCTTTTTCGCCGCCCGACAGCACCTTCACCGACTTTTTGGTTTCCTCGCCGGAAAACAGCAGGCGGCCCAAGGTCGCACGCACGATCTGATCGTCATCCGCCTTGCCGGTGTACTGCGACATCCAACCGAACAAGTCGATCTTGTCTTCGAACTCTGCCTGCGGATCCTGAGGCATGTAGCCGGGCTGGGCGTTCTCGACCCACACGATGCGGCCGCTGGTGGGACGCAATTCTCCCGCGAGGCAGCGCATCAGCGTCGTCTTGCCGACGCCGTTCGGCCCGATGATGGCGACGCGCTCGCCGCCCTCGACGTTGATGCTCACGTCGTCGAGCACTTTATCGGCCGACCCCGGATAACTGAAACTCAGGTGTTCCGCCGACACCGCCGAGCGGTACAGCTTCTTGCCTTGCTCGAACCGGATGTAGGGATTTTGCCGCGACGACGGCTTGATCTCCTCGATCTTGATTTTCTCGAGCTGCTTCTTGCGGGAGGTGGCCTGACGCGCCTTGGAGGCATTCGCCGAGAAGCGCCGCACGAATTCTTGCAGGTCCGATATGCGGTCCTTGGCCTTGGCATTGGCCGCTTCGACGCGTGCGCGTGCCTGCACCGAAGCCAACATGAAATCGTCGTAGTTGCCGGGATAGATCTTGAGCTGCTGAAAATCCAAATCGGCGATGTGGGTGCAAACCTGGTTCAAGAAGTGCCGATCATGGCTGATGATGACCATGGTGGCGTCGTATTCGTTGAGTGCACGCTCGAGCCAACGGATCGAATTGATATCCAGATTGTTGGTCGGTTCATCCAGCAGAAGAACGTCCGGCTTGGAAAACAACGCCTGCGCGAGCAGCACGCGCAGTTTCAAGCCCGGGGGCACCTCGCGCATGGGGCCGTTGTGCCGCGATTCATGGATGCCGGCGTCGGTGAGGATGCTGCCGGCGCGAGCTTCAGCATCGTAGCCGCCATATTCGGCGAACACGCCCTCGAGCTCCGCCGCCTTCATGTAATCCTCGTCCGTGGCCTTGGGATCGGCGTAAATCCGGTCGCGCTCCTGCATCGCCGCCCATAGTTCGGTGTGGCCGCGCATGACGACGTCGAGAACGCGATCGTCTTCGTAGCCGAATTGGTTCTGATTCAATTTGCCGAGACGCATGCCCATTTGCAGCATCACATCGCCGGCACTCGCTTCGAGATCGCCGCCCAGCACTTTCATGAGCGTGGATTTGCCCGAGCCGTTCGCGCCGATGAGGCCATAGCGGTTGCCGTCGGAGAACTTGACCGTCACCTGCTCGAAGAGCGGTTTGGCGCCGAATTGAACGGCGACGTTGGATGTGGAAAGCATATGGTCCAATCACACTGAAGGATGCGGCTGCAGTGGCCGCGATTGCCCTAAACAAAGCCCGTCTAGATGGAGTGCCGTGTCGCTGCGTGGTGGCACGCGAGGCGTCTACGCTGCAAATCGCCCATTCCGGCCGATATATTCTAGCCGACCTTGGGGAACAAGTTGATGTTTTCCGAATCCCACCCCCACGTCACCGGGGTGGCTGCCCGGAGTCTGGGGTCAGAAACTGGCATTCGACTCCATTTGATCTGCAAAGAGGCTCGTCCAGAGTGGCGAGCGGGAGTTTGAGCGCCTCGGCTGTGGCGACATACCACGCATCGTAGCTCGTCACGTTGTGGCGCAGCTCCCAAATGCGATCGGCGAAAGGCGCAAAGGAAAGCAACTCGATGTTGAGCTGCATGAGATCGTCTTGCGCGGCGTTCGCTTCCGGGGTCGTAATCAACTTCGCCCTCTCCAGGCGGCGAAGGATGTTCGTTGCTTCAGCACACACCAGCTCAGGCGCGTGTAACGAGCCTCCAGCCAATACGTCTTCCGCCCAAACGCCGTTAGGCCCCGTGTCAATGAGCGCCGCCACCAGCACCGACGAATCAACAACGATGTTCAACGTCGGTCAGCGTTTCTGTTCTCGAGTATCTGCTTCGAGGAGATGCGAGTCTGTGCCGCGCGTTTTCTCTTGCGCACCTGTTGCAGCCACGCATCTACCGAGGGGCGGGCAGCCAAGCGCTCCAGCTCAGCGCGCAGGAATTCCTGCATCGATTTACCCTGCAAAGCAGCACGGGCAGCCAGCTCGTCGCGGACTCTTTCGGGGACATCACGAATGTTGATCTGAGTCGCCATGCTTGCATAATGCCAGCAATGAGGTCTTCGTGCAAGCGCGGGTCAGGCGCTCGGGCGCTTCAATCCTTCAACGACTTGATGAGATTGAGCAATCGATCGCGGGCGTCGCCGTCCGCGAATTCAATGATGATTTTCCCCGATCCTGTCGTGTGCTGATGCAGCTGCACGTGC